>Ga0187809_10000098_pt1 | contig 59986 bp, 46 predicted proteins | sample NC_wetland_sal_i_8_FD_132415 | JGI IMG/M metagenome (GOLD analysis project Ga0187809, IMG submission 132415) | Wetland sediment microbial communities from Neuse River Estuary, North Carolina, USA - ASW_4 | ecosystem: Environmental > Aquatic > Freshwater > Wetlands > Sediment | place: USA: North... | reverse complement strand
GAACACGTTGGTCAATCAGTTTCCCCCATTGCAGCCACTCCAGCAAATGGGCGAATAGCGGGGCAGGCCCCATTACGAAATTGCGAAGGTCGTCAATCAACTGGAAATCCTCCGGTCGTCTGTTTGGGTGCGCAACCTTCTTCTACACGACCCTCGCAAATCCCTGTAGAAATTCACTGGAAGCCCTCAGGCAGGCGCGGAAAGTGAGATTTAAGTGATTAACGCATACTTTACCTGCCTCCCTCGGTGGGGGCATTGCTACTTCCCAATCATTTCGCTATCGGGAAGCTATTTCAGTGTTTCTGAGTGGCCATAACCAGGAGCGGCTAGTACTGTAACGAAGGAATCCAACAGCAGGGTCGGTTGCGGATTGAGAATCTCTAAATAATCATCGGATTGCTGTAGTCCATCCCCACAGCACGTCCAAGGTTGACCACGCTGCCCTGGGCGACTCCGCTGACCCTGTAGATGCGAATATTGTCCTCTGTAGGGTGGACGACTTCACTTAGCATGTGGACAAATTCCACCAATTCCTCTTCAGACAGCTGGCATTCGTACACAGACTTCTGCACTCGCTGGCCAAAGTTGATGCATATCTTGGACACCCGCCGAAGCCGCTTCTCGCCCCGTTTGCTATCCGTGCAGATGTCGTAGGCTACCAGCAAATTCATGTCATCACTTCCTAACCAGGATGATGCCTAGCCCTTGTAGTACATGGGAATGTATTCAACGTGATCGCGCCGGACGGCCCGAGCCAGCAACCTCGCCTGCACTAAGAGTTGCTGCCCGAGAGGTACCTTCTTCCCCAAAATTGGATGTATGACCTCATGGCCCTTTCTATCCTGGTATGTGGAGAGTACTTTTTTTCTTCCTGCATCCGTCATGGATACAGCACCACCTGGAAGTTTCTCGAAATCTTCAACACCTATCTGTTTTCTGTTCACGAGAGTAACGGCGACCCTATCCGCAAGAATTGGGCGGAATTCTTCCATCAAGTCTAGGGCCAAGGATGGCCGTCCCGGTCTCAGTGTGTGAAGAAATCCGACCTGGGGATCGAGCCCCACACTTTCGATGGCCGAAGTCGCATCGTTCGTGAGAACTGCATACAAAAAAGAAAGGAGGCAGTTGAGCGGGTCTTGGGGTGGACGGCGAGATCGACCATCAAAATCGGTCACTTCTCCAATGGAGCTGGAAAATTGGTGCGCAAAGACAGAAAAGTAGCGCTTCGCGTTGATGCCCTCAATGCCCCTTAGCACCTGAACATCCGTTACCTTGTCTAGGCGGCGGATGTCTTTGGCCATATCGTCCGTGACAGCCCGAAGGGATTCTTGTGATGATTGGCGTTTCGTTTCCCGAGCCGCTCGCAACAGCACCTGTCTGGCGTTGTAAACCTTCCCGGCCACGACCGCTTGAATAATAGGTACGCTGCGGGCGGGACTGAGTAAAGTGTCATATTGAGCAGTCCGCAGCAATACATTGCCGGATTTCGGGCCTTCTAATCGATACTGAAATCGACCAAATCCATTCATTTTTGCCACCGCGCGACCATCGCGCGCGCAACGCTCCAGCAGAGGGCTTGAAAATGTCACGCGACCAATGCCAACGATGGACTCCACGTGGATGAGCGGAACCTGCATCAATGTGTCCTTGTTCTTCGTCACCAATACGGTATCTCCCTGAAGCCTCACCACTGAACCGTCCGTTTGAACATAGAGCGTATTTCTCATCCCCGTCACGTCCATCCCTCCAACTCTTGCAGCACCTCATTCCAGTGCAAAGCCGATTGATGATATGTTGCTTCTGGCATGCATCGCTCATAGAGTGAACACTGCGTGCAACGCTGGTCATTGGCGGCCGGTGGCATTTCACCTTGCGCAATCATCCGACGAACCGCCGCCCCAGTGGATAGAGTTCGTTGCCGAAGCTCGTCGTTTAACTGGACTTCCCTCCGGCGCCGCGATGAGATGTGATAGATATACCCGCACGGAATCTCGACTTGAAACATTTCCTCTAGACAAATGGCCTGGCTGCATAGTTGGATCTCGTCCCACACATGCGCCTCCCTTCGCCCGTGCTTGAATTCCACTGGGATGGGCAAGCCGTCACGAATTTCCACGACGTCACACTTACCTGCAAGGCCGTGCTTGTCCGACCAAATAGGCAACGCGGTAAGAATTTGGTTGTCTCCAGAAGACACCACACGCTCTTCGTCAACCCTGCTGTGCGCCCATCGACCTTTAAGTGTGAAACTGTTCTCATCAAAGATTTGTTCCACATAGATAAGGGCACACTGCCGTGGGCAGTAAGCATAGTGCTGCAGAGCAGACAATGGAACCGCTTCCAATGCGGGTTCTTCCATTGCATCATCCCCCCCTTTTGTACTCAATCCTCACTGGTGCGTTTCGTCATAGTCCAACGTTATTATCTAGTATGTCTATTTTGCCTAGCCTCTAGCCGTGCAACGCGAAACATCATCCATTTTATCAGGCCATTTTTATAGAAGGTTTCGGGTTTCCTTCGGCTGACCCACAAATGGATTAGCTACCAGAGTCTGCATTTATAGGTGTAGAGACAAAAAATCCCGACTCACAGAGCCAGAATCTAAGATGCATACCAGTCATCATCAATATCGGTTTCAGTAACCATCGCTTACAATTTATAGCATCTACGTGTATTCCCTATCATATGCCTTTTTGACGCACATGGCTATGACGTTTTTGTGAATTTTTTCAAACGGCGATGTTTTGGAGCGGAAAATGCAGACAACGGAGAGACTCCCGGCTGCCTAGGGAGGATAGAAGCACTCAACTTCAATGATCCCGCAGCGATTTCCTGCGGATCAACATTCTTCAAAACATCCTGGCCACGGCCAAAAGTGCTTCAATGGGGCCGCAGCGATTTCCTGCGGATCAACGCATTATTATGTCAAGGTTGGGAGTTATATACAATCGCTTCAATGGGGCCGCAGCGATTTCCTGCGGATCAACTCACCCCTAGTTGTAGGCGAGCGCCGCCGTACCCTGGGCTTCAATGGGGCCGCAGCGATTTCCTGCGGATCAACGTCGCCGAGCAACGAGCCGCCTATGATTACAGCTATAGGCTTCAATGGGGCCGCAGCGATTTCCTGCGGATCAACGTCAGAATCGGCAACTAGAGCGCGACAGAAGGTTGGCTGCTTCAATGGGGCCGCAGCGATTTCCTGCGGATCAACCGTTTTTGGACAGGCAGGTGTGGGAACTCTCTATACAGGCTTCAATGGGGCCGCAGCGATTTCCTGCGGATCAACTCCCGTACTGATGAGACAGACCGAAAACGAATGGGAGGGCTTCAATGGGGCCGCAGCGATTTCCTGCGGATCAACAATGGAATTGGTTGTGGCAGCAGACGGCAGTTGGGAAGCTTCAATGGGGCCGCAGCGATTTCCTGCGGATCAACATCGCTAGACGTTGTCGATGTGTATGCGATGCCGACGGCTTCAATGGGGCCGCAGCGATTTCCTGCGGATCAACTTTACGCCGGAATTGCGACTCTCGGCGCGAGTGATTGCTTCAATGGGGCCGCAGCGATTTCCTGCGGATCAACCGCAAGTACGCGCAGCAGGATGGCTTGACGTTCCAGCTTCAATGGGGCCGCAGCGATTTCCTGCGGATCAACATAGTTCGGGCATATTCTTCACCGTCAAAGTCAAAGCTTCAATGGGGCCGCAGCGATTTCCTGCGGATCAACCAGCAGACTGCGCCCACGACGCAGCATCCTGCCACGCTTCAATGGGGCCGCAGCGATTTCCTGCGGATCAACCTAATTGTAGGCGAGCGCCGCAGTGCCCTGGAAGTCGCTTCAATGGGGCCGCAGCGATTTCCTGCGGATCAACACTGCCAGAGATCGTCCAACGGTGGCGCAGCTCCAACGCTTCAATGGGGCCGCAGCGATTTCCTGCGGATCAACGGCGAACGCCCAAAATTGGACTACACCTACGAGCTCGCTTCAATGGGGCCGCAGCGATTTCCTGCGGATCAACAAACCAACAGCAAGTATGACACCATCACGGTTAAACACGCTTCAATGGGGCCGCAGCGATTTCCTGCGGATCAACATAGCGCCCTGCCGTGTCACCAGTTCCTCGGCTTCATGCTTCAATGGGGCCGCAGCGATTTCCTGCGGATCAACCCACCAAGCAGCAGCTGGTAGACATCCTCTGGACTGGCTTCAATGGGGCCGCAGCGATTTCCTGCGGATCAACTTGCGGGCACAACAACAAGCGGGCCGCCTACGACCGGCTTCAATGGGGCCGCAGCGATTTCCTGCGGATCAACGTACCTTACTCTCACGAAATGGGACAAGCATCAGCGCTTCAATGGGGCCGCAGCGATTTCCTGCGGATCAACCCACTGGATTTGTATGTTGCACATCGACTCTCCTAGCTTCAATGGGGCCGCACCGATTTCCTGCGGATCAACAGTAAGGTACGGACGCCCATCGTTCTCGTACATATGCTTCAATGGGGCCGCAGCGATTTCCTGCGGATCAACCACACTGACTACACGTCAGGGTCGCCTACCACACGGGCGCTTCAATGGGGCCGCAGCGATTTCCTGCGGATCAACTTAAGAAGTTCGTTGAGTACGTCCAGGCGAATGGTCCGCTTCAATGGGGCCGCAGCGATTTCCTGCGGATCAACATCAGCTCATCGACACCTTGCTTGGAGTCAATAACCCGCTTCAATGGGGCCGCAGCGATTTCCTGCGGATCAACAACAGTTTGCATCCGCCGATACCGAGGACAAAATCAGCTTCAATGGGGCCGCAGCGATTTCCTGCGGATCAACATCATCCGTGCCCAACGTGGTTAGGACGGCTTCGTTGCTTCAATGGGGCCGCAGCGATTTCCTGCGGATCAACCGCGGACGAAGGTATTCATCCACCACGGTGTCCAAGCTTCAATGGGGCCGCAGCGATTTCCTGCGGATCAACTGAACGGTTGGAAGAGGCATTGAGAAATGTCCTTTACGCTTCAATGGGGCCGCAGCGATTTCCTGCGGATCAACATCCATCGTCGACAACGGTGTATTCAAGTTTTGGCGTGCTTCAATGGGGCCGCAGCGATTTCCTGCGGATCAACCTTCCCAGAGCCAGGGCTGTGCGCGGTGGTGTGGAGCTTCAATGGGGCCGCAGCGATTTCCTGCGGATCAACGTAGCCTGACGCGCCAAATGGCCTCTGTCCCCAAGAGCGCTTCAATGGGGCCGCAGCGATTTCCTGCGGATCAACTCCTGCAAACCCTCTCCTTCTGGTGCGCCTGTCACAAGCTTCAATGGGGCCGCAGCGATTTCCTGCGGATCAACCAACCCCGCCGCAATGAGCAGGTATCCAATGTGTAGGCTTCAATGGGGCCGCAGCGATTTCCTGCGGATCAACATGGAACCATATTGCGAGGAATGCAATGTCGATGGCGCTTCAATGGGGCCGCAGCGATTTCCTGCGGATCAACCGAAGTGTATGCATCTCCCAACACTGCTCAGACAACGCTTCAATGGGGCCGCAGCGATTTCCTGCGGATCAACGAACCTCCGACCGGAGGACCTTAACCGTCTACATCGGCTTCAATGGGGCCGCAGCGATTTCCTGCGGATCAACCACGTGCGACAGTGAATTCCTTGGAGAATCCTGTCGGCTTCAATGGGGCCGCAGCGATTTCCTGCGGATCAACGTGGCGCGGTTTGCTGAGTCTCACAAGCGTTGGGGGCTTCAATGGGGCCGCAGCGATTTCCTGCGGATCAACGGCGAGAGTGGCTTCCATGTGCCACCGCCCTCCGAGTCGCTTCAATGGGGCCGCAGCGATTTCCTGCGGATCAACATCTATGTCCCGAATGATGTCTGGCTTCGTTGGGGGCTTCAATGGGGCCGCAGCGATTTCCTGCGGATCAACTGGTACGAGGCGGTCACTGCCGCAGGGTTAGACGGGGCTTCAATGGGGCCGCAGCGATTTCCTGCGGATCAACCTGCGTTAGCCGTTGCCATCGTCAGTAAGTTGCTCAAGCTTCAATGGGGCCGCAGCGATTTCCTGCGGATCAACATAGAGAAAGCAGAGGTGATTATCAGTGCCACGTTTTGGCTTCAATGGGGCCGCAGCGATTTCCTGCGGATCAACCGGGGAAGGATTGGCCAGACACTACGCTGGTCTGGAGCTTCAATGGGGCCGCAGCGATTTCCTGCGGATCAACACTCACAAGTGGGAGATAACCAGCACCTGGGGTGGGCTTCAATGGGGCCGCAGCGATTTCCTGCGGATCAACTCCGTTTTGGCTGACTTCATTCTTCTCGGTCATGAGCGCTTCAATGGGGCCGCAGCGATTTCCTGCGGATCAACACCGTCCAACTAGCGCAGGAAAGCCAGGCACATATAAGCTTCAATGGGGCCGCAGCGATTTCCTGCGGATCAACGACACGATGACACTCGCAGACCTGCTGGCCTGGGGCGCTTCAATGGGGCCGCAGCGATTTCCTGCGGATCAACTTCCAGATGTCATGGAAGTTCCAGTCGTAGAGCGGATAGCTTCAATGGGGCCGCAGCGATTTCCTGCGGATCAACGCTGAAAAGAACGAGATGCTTCGAACCATCTTGAGCTTCAATGGGGCCGCAGCGATTTCCTGCGGATCAACATGACCGACACGTCGCCAAGTGCGTCCAGGTCTGCCTTGCTTCAATGGGGCCGCAGCGATTTCCTGCGGATCAACGGACTCAGCGAATGACTCCGCATCCGTGACATTGGGCGCTTCAATGGGGCCGCAGCGATTTCCTGCGGATCAACTGCATGGTCGTGCAGTTGGGCTTTCTCCGGTCGAAGCTTCAATGGGGCCGCAGCGATTTCCTGCGGATCAACTGAATCGTGGATGAGGAACGCTGGGATCGTGCCGTTGCTTCAATGGGGCCGCAGCGATTTCCTGCGGATCAACATTATCCATCACCTGGTGGTCGAGGACGGGATGGACGCTTCAATGGGGCCGCAGCGATTTCCTGCGGATCAACTATGGCAGGAACAAGTTGTTGAGTTTAACAATCGACGCTTCAATGGGGCCGCAGCGATTTCCTGCGGATCAACTCTTCCTCCATACTATCACGTCCTGCATGGGATTATGAACCTTTTTCGCGGATCTAAGTGAGACTGTACAAAATCGGCGCCACGGCTCATCTAGTCTCGTCGTCTCCTTATTGATTTGGCGCGGGTTTTCCGTCATCGCGAACACCCCCGGGAATTTGCCGTCACTTCAGATCCGCGCTATCCATTGCAATACCGTCGACCCTGGGCAGGTAGGCTCATTCTGAGGAATTCCACCCTGCCCAGTCAGACTCACAAATCCAGGTCTACTTTCAAGACCCCTAGTTTTCCCCCGCCGGAACAAACAGCCCCATTCCAAAATGGCAGTTCGATCCCAATGCCAGAGGCCCCTGTGTTGTCTCCGTAAATTCAATTTCCCAGAATCCCCCTCGGTCATCCGGAAGCCTCTGGCGCTTGGAACGTCTCACCCGTTGAAAGTCGTGGGTCTGAAAGGTTCGTCCATGGACACGAAGGGTTTCCATCGGCGCAATTTTAATGGGATCCGGTAGTCCTCGCAAGCGAAGTTCTCGTCGAATCTGTTCCTCGGCACCAAATTTGTTCCTCTTTCTGTGCCATGGATGAAGGTACGGCGTTTGCGACACCCACCTGCTAGAGGATTGGAGGATTTTGGGCAATCCTCCAACAGTACCGACTGCCGTCTCCAGATCAAAAGTTCCTTCGAGAAACAGGTGCCATCTCCGTTCACGGCCCGGCCACCAAGAAGGCGTGTGTAACATTTCTAGCCGCTCCATCGCGTGCAATACTTCCGCAGCAAGAGGAAGGGGTGAGTGAATAAGCACATGGTCGATGTACCCGTCCCCGTCTTCATCTTCTGGCAGAATAAACAAGTGCTCGTGTCCACGCTCGCTTACGGCGCCATTCTCCTCACGGCCTGACATCAGGGTTGGAGCCCCTTGCCCATACTTGTCCAATAGCGCCATATGCATAACTTCTGCAATTTCTAGGGCTTCCCCAATTGACGGCCTGGGTTTACTGGTTAGAGCATATCGGGCAACGTTGTCCCGCAAAGCTCGAACCACTGTGGTGTTCCCCAGGCTTCTGTTCGCAAGCAGTGGTCGTTCGTACACGACCCATTTTGCCCCAGGTGGCTGCAATCGGCCTGCAGCTTGGAGGTCGTTTGTATCTGTCAGAAGCGCCCCGAACACGTCAACCGGTAGTTCCTCGCTGTAAGAATTCTTCCGTTGCTTTGTCGAAGTCTGCAAAGCCTCCATAGACCGCCAACCTTGATACTCTGCAAGAGACATGGGCACCATAACCATCGTCGACTCAACTTCGTCGGTCTCGGGTGGCTTCGTACCTGCAGATGGAGGCTCTTGCGACGGACTCACCCATTTCGTTTGTGCGCCCAGTGGGATACAATTGGGTTGTTTCGAGAATGCCTCAATGACGCGACCTTCCACCCAGCTCTCTGAGCGCCCCAAGTATCCTAACTGCAGAGCGAGATCTGTAAACAGCGCCTTTTCTGCCTTGGATAGAGATATACCCTCCCACCCAAGTTGAATGGTATCCTCTACATCAATGCGCAAAAATCCGTCATAAACCAGCGTCGTCTTGCCGCCGGATATAGGCATATAGTGCCGCGAATGTGCATGTACTACCTCCGGCAAAACATAAACTGGCAGGTCTGCTGATAGATGTTCAACTAAGGTCCGTAACACGGCTTCAGAATGATGTTGATAGAGAGCCTTTCGGTACCATACCGCAATCAGCGCCCGAAGTACGCGCCAGGGAGATGGCGGCCATTCAATTTCAGCTTCATTAACGTGCCGCTGCCAGGGGGTTGCGTGGTAGGTTCCTGACAGAAATCTCATTTCAATACCAATCATGCTGCCAAGCCTCCTCTCGTGCTTGCTTCCTACTCGCCATTGGCGTCTGCACTGGTATAAAGGTGCGTTCCGGTTCGGGAGCCTTGAAGGAAAACACTTCCGTCCTATTTCTTCTGATAGTTCACTCTTAGAGGCTTTTCAAACATTCCATTCTCCCGAAGTCGGGCAATCATTCCCGGCAACGCATCCGACAACTCGGAAATTTCCGGAACTGGCCATTCCGTTGGTCTTGTCGCAATCAACTTCTGGCATTCCAAGTCACAGGCGGTACGTAGCCTCAATCCTCCCGCCAGCACACTACGGATTTTAAACAAGGCGAACGCAATCAGAAAGTCTTCAGCTTCAGCACCCAGGCCGAAGGACCGGATTTGAGCGAGATCGATGTTAAAATACGCTTTAATGCTTTCGGCTGTATATTCCGTTCGGTGAAATGGGACATTCCCGAAGCCCCCTTTTGCGTCGCCGCTGGGGTTGACTCTATCGTTCTTGACTCCTCCGCTTTGAGCAACTTTTACATCCTCAGCTTCAATGAATGATGATAAGACTCGAGGCAAGCGCAACCTGCCACCCGCCAGCTCCTTTTTTGCAAGAAACAATCCATGCAGCAGTGCGTTAACGTCATACTTGAAGACCATAGCTGCTAGTTTGCGAATATCCACTGGGCCTTCCCCCATCACCAGGACCTCCGTTTGCAGCAACTTGAGAACAGACTTGTCCTGACCTTCGAGGATATAGGGTGAATTGAGACGGTGCGCCTCCAGTACGGAATTTGTCAATGGTTCTCCGTCTTCGTTATACACCTTCACCAACGGCAACCCCCGCAACGGCATCACCCAGTCGTCCGCGACCTCGTCCCAACAAGTACTTTCCAAACGATTCGCCATACTTTGGGCAGACTCTACCAAAAGCATGTGCCCTTTCCCTTTGGGTCCATCATACTCAGCTGCCCCTAAGTCTGGAAATCCTGTAGGCTGAAACCTAGTCCCTTGCAACGGTTTCAACTCTGCTTCTAACAATAGCCTCGGCTGTCCCGACAGTGCTTGAAGGTCAATACTCATAACCGCCACACTCCTTGTTCTTTAGATTCGATAATCTAACCTTGGTTGCGCGAGTCTGCTTCTGCGATTTTTTCAAGAAGACGCCTGGTATCCATGAGACTTAACGGAAAGGTGAGTGCCGCAGCAACTCTACGCCCATCCATCCCCGGGGAAGCAACCTGCCCCCTCTCCGGAAACACCAACCCTACCCCGCTTGCCGCCAAGCGACGTTCTGCAATGACACTGGCGCGGTTCACAGCCAAATCCCCACCAGACACAAGGGTTTCCAGTAAATTTTGCGAAAACGGAATCTCCACGTTTGATAGAGCTTTGCGGCTATCCCTTGAGGAATGAATGTCATCATTACCGCGCTCGGTGGTTTCACGAAACTGCCCGGGTGCCATACGTTCCGACTTGTTGTACAACCGCGCCAACTCTGCATTTGGGGTAGCAATGACCTTACTTACCGCGTAGCCCCACGGTATCCACTCCACACGATTGGGACTCCTTTCCTTCAGCTTCCATCCTTTGATTGTTGAGAATTGAGACAGGGATAAGAGACCCCAAAGTAAATCTTGAATCTTGCGCTCATCCACGTATCCACGGAGAAAGGCTAGAACACTACTAAGGGGTACAGTCACCCACCCACTAAAAGGTTTGTCCATCCGCGCGCGAATCTTGTTCTCCCTGTCTTCGTACTCTCTCGTTGGACTTTCACGAACATATCCAGGCGCGAACCCAGAGGAACGTGCAGACGTTCGTTCCGTCCCTATTTCGTCAACATTTTCTGTACTATCACTTTTAGATGCCGAACCAGCATCCAACAGTCGTCGCCGAATCAGTTCGTAGAGATTCGTTGTGAGGTTTCCGGAGCCCCATACCACCCTTGGTGAAACAGTGACATCCCATTGTCCTGAATTGCGGGGCTTTACCGGGGAAAAGTACGATTTAATATTCGGCAAGTTTGGGCTATACAACCCCGCGATGCCGCAGGCTAACGCAAATTCATCCGATCCGTCATCCGCCTGTTCCAGCCATTCTCGACTCCTAAGTAGCAATGGTCTCACGTTTTCTCGCGCCGCTGGTCGCTTTACTAAGAGTCGTTCAATGCGACCGACGGCAATCAAAATCTGTTGTACTCGGTAACGCCCAGGATGCTGACACAGGTCAAACATTGCCTGTTCCAAATTCCGAACCGCCGCGGCGAATTCATTGGATGCATCGTTTTTTGCATAGGAGCGTAACGAATCCATCCAACCAGAGTGCTCCAACTCATTCAAGATGTCTGCCTGTGCTTGTCGCCTAACGACGATGCGATTCAACGGCACAGCGAGATAGGTTCTACCAGATCTCATGAGAAATCCGTACCGTTGAAACCCTTCAATACCCCTGTCAACACCCAACGCTGCACAGGCCCGAACAAAGTCCACGCCGTTTCTTGCCGCCCTGCCATTGACTTGGGCGCGTCCCTCGTGAAAGATATGGTTGAGTTCACGAAAGGTCATGCGTTGCCGCCAGAGAGGCATCCAAATCTCTGCCCTGGCTGTACTCTCGTCATGTTCCGAAAGCCCTCCGTGGCCCACACCAGACGCGGCAACCGTAAATGGATAGCTCAGTGAGGCCTGCCTTGATACATCGAGCCTCTTCGTAGCAGCAGAGGCAAAGACTAATGCTCCTTCCATCATCAGCACAAACTCCCAAGGATTCACTAACGACTCTCGTTCAAATCCAGCGCGTGCGTTGGGTCCGCCTGCTCCACCGGGTGAGAACTGACCAATGGCTGCCTTCACAAGTCCGTTGGTAGATCTTCCAAATAACATTCCGCTCAACCAACGCTTCGAACCTTCAGTCCCATTTCCAGAGTGTGGATTTATTACATCAAGCAACCGCTGCATAAAATTGTTGGTAAACTCCAACCTGCCGTCGTTTCCACCAGTTCCCAGGAGCGGCGGAAAGCGCAATGCGTCTCCTGTCAAAACAACTGCGGCATCAAGCCAATCCAATGCGATATCAGGAAACTCACTCCTGCACTTCGCAAGCAACTGTGCCTTTTTTTCGTCCTTCGGTCGTTCTTCCAGCCCCATGCTCCTCAAGATGACCATGGCTGTATCGATGGTTTCTGAGTACTGCAAAAAACGCAAGCTTGTTGAGTCCCGAATTGCCAGGAGCGCCTCAGCACTATCTTTCGGATAAAATCCACTGCCACCGTTCCAAGGCGCAATCATGGGTGTCGGAATATACTCTTCAGTGAGAAACCGAATCAACCCATTTTCGTCTAAGACTGACTGAAGGTGAAATACCTCGTTCCCCCACCAACCGACTGCATCGCCGTCCACCTGTTCTGACACCAGACGTAAAACAGCTAACGCCCGCAAGTACGCAGCCAACGGTGTCGGTGTGCAACCGGGCAATTCGATATCATACGTCACTCCCATACGTTTCCACCTCCTTTCGCGAAGCCCGCCAATCGGCAATGCGGAACAAAGTCTCAATCCAGGCAAGCCGGAACGGCCCATAAGCCTCCAGCAAATCAAGAGTGCCGCTAAGCCAGCTTTTCACAGGTTGCTCTGTTTCTCCTTGAGACCAGCCGCCTTTCATGAATTGAAGCGACAGGTTGACTTCCGGCAACACCTGCCCGGTGGGTAGCTGCACTTCAGGAAGAGGGTCTCCATCCCAGACACCTCTCGCGAAGAGGATGTCGCGTTTCGGAATCGTTTCAGTGAGTACAGAGCGAATGGCCATTCGGACCTTGCCATGATGCGCCGCAATCAGGTACGCCACAAGCCGCGTGGACCGTTCATTGACGTCTGCAGCCGATCTCGTTTGCAGGTAACCCAACGCGGATGCCAGCTCATGTCTAAATCCTTTGGCTGACCGCTCCGTGACGTCGTTCAAGCCACCATTGGACTGTTCTCTGGAGGCTGGGAATGCTGGTTCACCTACAATATCCGCCTGTGCGGCGCCGATACCTGCTGCATCTGGATGGCCAGCCGAAGAATGAGCGAGCCCATGGGCGTCCACATGGGTTGTCCACTTGCGTTTATCCTCTGGCCCGATAGGAAAGCTCTTCGCCAGAAGCTCGTGAACAAACGCACTGTCTTTAGGAAGGTTCGCCTTCAAAAGCCCTTGAAAAGGTGGCATGGCTTTTCCCCAATCGTGGTGCAGTGCGGCTTCTGGCAGTAAGTCCAATTCCTTGACATCCGGGAAGGCCTCCACCAGTCTGCGCGCCTCAGCCGCTACATCTAGCAGGTGAGTTCCCAGGAGAATCGGATTTTCCGCCGTGAACCTTCCATTGTCGTCCTCGCTGTCATGTGCGGCATTGGAAAAAGCAGCATCAGGCGGCAGTTGTACACGTTCAACACAATCCCAACTGTCTGCATCAAAACCCAAGTCTGGGGTATAGCCACCATCTTTGTCTCGCAAGAGAATCACTTGTCCTGGACGGATATCACCCGCCCGCAGGGTGCGCCAATTTGCGCGCAACGAATCCCAAATGTTGGCTTGCCGAGAGAGGTCACTGTGTTTCTTATCCAGAAATGTTTTAAGGTTCGCAATGCTAATTCGACAGATTTCACTGGCATGTGGACCCGGCATAGTGACGTCGAGATCATTTTCCCCGTCCCAACTTCGCCAGTACACGCTTATGTCTGTGTCTTGCACACCACGGACATAAGGTGATATGTCAATGTCGTTGCCACTTAAATCCGCAGTGTTATCGAACAATTCCAGCAAATCACGTTTGCGCAACACATGGGAAGCTGCTATGCCCTCTTCCACCGGAGGCAAATTCGCAATTCTCGCATTGGTGGTCTGCGCCAAGTTTGCGCGTGCCACGCTCAGTGATTCCATCTCGTACGGCGCCGCAGCTGAAATGTCGCCTTCCACGTCAATCCAATAGACTGCGGCTGGTTGCGCTTCGTTCCACTCGCCGTAGCGGTTACAGCGTCCCAACCTTTGTACCACCGATGACCACGGCGCCAACTCGGTAATGAGTGTTCTCGCGGACACATCAATCCCAGCTTCAACGGCTTGAGTCGCAACCACAATGAGGTCACCACTGGCGTTTGCGAGCAGTTCATCTGTAATGCGTTGGCGATCCGTTAAACGATATCGACTGTGCACTAGCAAAACCTTGCGCTGTGTTTGTACTTTGCTCTGTACCTTTGTTTCTTTTAGGAGCTCCTTGTAAATGGCCTGTGCTCGATTGACTCGATTGACGATGCAAAGAGTCATCGTACCTTCAACGTGGGAATTCCGGATGAACTCTGCTACCTCCTTGGCGTAATCCTTCGGGTTGTTTGCCATTTTCCCTGTAAGGGTAATGCCAGACGCGCGAATGGGTTTACTTGCCTGGAGTAGCCGACCGACCGCATCCTCATCGTTTTGACCCAACTCCAGAATTACACCCGCACCCGCCTTCTCCCGAAAATCAATGGTACGGAGCCAGTCTCGCTGCAGTGTCGCCGACATCCACAGGGTCTGCGTCGTGCCATAGGTTCCGAATTGGTTTCGGAATGCTTGCAATTGTGCCGTCGTGGCCAATCCATTTTGAAACAACTGCGGTTCATCAACAATCCACAGGCAGTCAGAATTCAGCAAAGCAAAGTGCATTGGCCAGCGAAATCGGCTCATGCCGTAGCCTTTCCCTAACGCGCGTGAAAGCAACTGGTCTTGGGTGCCCACAATGACCATGTCGGCCTCCGGGTCTTCGTCCCAATCGGCAGCGAGGTTGCCCCCCATCATCACGTGCACTGGAATGGCTTTGGCACTGTCTGCGTGGTGGCTAACGGGAACTTCATCCAACCCAGCGGGTTCCATATCTGCATCTAGCCCCACCACCTCCAGCCATCGTCTGATTGCTATTGCAGTTTGCGTCACCAGCGCTCTCTGCGGCAAGCAATACACCAGTCTTCGCGGGGTCCGCTGACGAATGTTATTTTCCGCAAAACGTCTTCTCCACAACCAAGCCAAGACAACCGCAGCACTCTTGCCCAGACCCGTTCCCACGTGCAGAGCCATAGGCCAGTCCACGTCTTCTGCCAGTCTCCTCTGATACTGATACGGCGCGTTACCCAGTACTTGATGGAAAAATTCCTCATAGTTGTTATATTCCATCTATTCCCATATCCTCCTCTCTGCTCTATAATAAAGGGAGGCTGGAGCCCGCTAGCAAGGCTCAGGCGCTTCCCATGATTCCTTTTCCAAGGAAAATGATTCCTTGGATGTAGCTTACCATTTCTGGACAAACAATCAATATTTGCACTATATAATTCACATAAAATACATATGTTTGTTTTCATTGATTTTGCTGGACATCAAACTGTGAAGAATTTCTGCTATTAATGAACTTGTGGATATGTTATACTGTGGCACTGAGCGGCCCCTTTGAAGCATGTGTATTATTTTGTGAGGTTACCCTACTTCGCCGATTCTCCGCGCAGATGCGCGGCCCCATTAGATTCTCCATTGGTCCATGCTTGACAGTCTTCCCAGCTCCCTATCCGGGACTGCCGAATGATTCACGATAGGGCCCCGTTCACCCCGAGAATCCATTTTCAAAAGTTTCCCAGATAGGAGTCAAAAAAGGCGAGCCGTAGCCTCTTCTCCAGGTTAATGGCCAGCAGTGGCATGGCGATAAGGGCCTCACTCGTCTGACGAAGGCGTGCTCGAATCAGGCTAAGCCCATAGACTCGCTTCCCTCCACCAAACTTTCCTTCACCGCATTACGCTCACCCATCTCCTGCCGTTCCAGTTTCTTTTGTTCTGGAGAAACCTCCTTTGGCGGTCTTCAGCGCCAGGTCCGTTGGAAACGCGACATCTGTTGTAGATGAGTTGTAGCTCAGCACATTGCGCTTTTGGGTGAAGCCGAACCAGCACTCCAAAAAGTCCCCTTCGTACCCGGCGCCAGTGGGACTGGCATCTTTTCTTGGGGGGCTCGCCATCCCCTTCGCTTTTGATTATTTTCCTGGTCGCCCAGAAGTTCATCCTTCTTTAGGCGCCCCGAAGACACGCTACCACCAAAAGGACGCGGATCCCGCGAGCGCCAACACGCCCCGGAATCCGCGTCCTTACAGTGTTTTTTTTGGAGCCACCTGTCGGATTCGAACCGACGACCTGCTCATTACGAGTGAGCCGCTCTACCCCTGAGCCAAGGTGGCGCGTTCTTCATTTGCCCTTGCTTTCACTTAGCCTTCTCAGCTTCGTTGCCCCATCACATGGGCGTGGCTGTGTCTTTGACAAAGGGCCACTGTCCATGCTGTCCTTGGACAAATGACCCCTCGTCGGTGTGGTAGCGGCGAGTGGATTCGAACCACCGACGCCACGGGTATGAACCGTGTGCTCTAACCAGCTGAGCTACGCCGCCATGTTGGCGGAGAGAGAGGGATTCGAACCCTCGAGACGGGTTTAAACCGCCTACACGATTTCCAATCGTGCTCCTTCGGCCAACTCGGACATCTCTCCGGGCTGTCTTCGTTACGCGACAACCGTTATATTAGCATGAAGTAGCCGGCTCTCGCAAGATGAACTTGCTAGAAATCCCTGGCTCCGTTATTCCTCCAGCAGTGTATTTAGCTCCAGCACGTCCGTCCAGATGTAATCGGCTCCCAGTTGCTCAAATTCCGCCCGGGCCGCCGCTCCAGAAAGCCCCGTGAGCACGGCTGCGAAATGACAGCCAATGGCCCTTGCCGCCAAGAAATCCGCAACAGAATCGCCCACAATTAACAGGCTGTTGGCAGCTTCACGAGACATGGGCTGCTCACTACGCTGCAGAATCGTTGCCGTATCCGCACTCTCGTAGTAGCTCCGAAGATACGAAAAGGGATGCGGTTTCGACAATGGGCGATACTGTGGGTGAAGTTTTTCTGCGGTAAGCACGTCCGAAGCCGTCGTCACCCGTCTGCCGTCGAAGAACTTCGACCATCCAAAAGCGGTGAAGGGCACCTTAGTTTCAATCTCCGGCCGCCCTGTGGCCAAACCAATTCGTATCCCCCGCTGCCTACACTGCGACAGCAATTGACAGATCTTTTCTGGGCTCGCTAGGGGAATTTCAGTGTGAACAAATCCGGCTTTGTCCTGGGTTTGCTGCGGTAGGTAGGTTTTTCCCAAATACCACTCCTGAAAAGCTTGCTCGCCGATTTCCCACAGAGAGTGAAGGGCTGCTTCCACATTCGCCGTCTCCGGAAACGTCTCCTGGTACCAGGTCGTCAGCGATTGAAACAATTCATCTTTGCTTTGCACCTGGTAAAACCTACGAAGGAAGCAGGGATAATCGACGCCATGAGACACCGGCTGTAACTGCCGTCCGAGTTCCTGGAGCTGTGACCCATCCCACCGCTGTACAACGCGTCTGCCTTGAGGTAGCGCCGCGTCATCCGATACCTCAGCGAGGTGCAGCAGTTGTGTCACAAACTGCAGATACACCATGTCCCAATTGGAGTTTATGCCCAAGGCTTTCATGAAATGCAGAATCTCGTCGTGCACAAAAACGCTGTCTCGAACCCACCGAATTTGCGTTTCATCTGGAGTAGCCGTGTGTCCCCCGCCCGCGGCGGCCGTAAGGCCCAGGAACTGCGGGCTGTAAAGAAGTTCGTGCACCGTCAGCGCCGACGCGTCAAAGTAGCGTTCCTCACTGAGAAAGACACCGTCTACATCAAAGAGGATGGTTTTGAACACCGCGGTTCATCCTTTTCATCCGTTATCCTGGGCACTCCTGCTCAGCCACCTGGGCTGGAGCCCACCAGGTTATCCTGTGGCACTCCCGCCGAATTATCCCATGAAGTGCCGCTTCAGGCCTGAAATTTATCCCATGAAGTGCCGCTTCAGGTCTGAAATTTATCCAGCGAAATGTAGCTTCAGGCGTGAAGTGTAAGCGCGCCTCGTGTTCAGCCCATGACCTGTGCTATCCTTCACGATATTCTCCCCTGTGCTGGAAGTCCACCATGAAATCCGCCAGCCGTTTACAGGCAGCCAATGGCTGCGCATTGTAGATGGAAGCGCGGCACCCGCCCACAGACCTGTGACCGCTTAGTCCCACGAAGCCCGCTTCTTTGGCGCTCTGCAGGAACGTCTCTTCCATCTGCGGTGTGGCCAGATTGAACGTGACATTCATGCGCGATCGCGCTGTCTTCCCCGCATAGCCCCGGTAAAAGCCGTTGCTCTCATCAATCACCCTGTACAGCAATGCGGACTTTTTCCGGTTGCGCCGCTCCACCTCGGCCACACCACCTTCCCCTTCCAGCCACTGCAGCACCTTACCCAGAAGGTAGACAGCGAAAACCGGCGGTGTGTTGTACTTGGAAACGGCCTTAACGTGGGCCCCGTACTGCAGCATTTTCGGCACGCCGTCCACTACTGCGCCGCCGAGCCAGTCCCTTCGCACCAGAACAAGGGTGACACCAGCAGGCCCCAAGTTTTTTTGCGCCCCTGCGTAAATTAGGTGGAAATCGTCCACCGCAAAGACGCGGGAGAGAATATCGCTGGACATGTCCGCCACCAGCGGGACCTCCTGGTTGACTGGAAATTCTCCCCACTGGGTGCCATAAATGGTGTTGTTGCTGGTCAGGTGCAAATAGGCATCCGTGGGCTCTGCCTGCCAGGCCTGCAAAATGTTGCGATAGCCGTCGTCCTTGGACGTTGCAGCCACCCGCGTATCCCTGATGGTGGCGGCTTCCTGTATCGCTTTTTCAGACCACAATCCGCTGAGCATATAGGCTCCCACCTGCCCGGGCCGTATAAAGTTCATGGGAACCATGGCAAACTGAAGACTGGCACCGCCCTGCAGGAAGAGAACTTCAAACTCCTCCGAGATGTCCAGGAGTCGGCGCAGCCTGTCTTCGGCCTCTTCCTGAATCTGCTGATACAGTGCGCTACGGTGGCTGATTTCCAGCACCGACATGCCTGAATTGCGGTAGTTCAGCATTTCCTCTTGCGCCGCCAGCAACGCAGGTTCCGGCAGTACCGCCGGTCCCGCGTTAAAGTTATCCACCCGTTTGTCCAGATGAGACATGTGTCCGCCCCCAAAGACTTTCAAATATTAATAGCCTTCACCCTGTGAATTCCAGGCAAGCGCGCCAGGTCTTCCACAACCGCCGGCGGGACTTCCTTATCTACCGTCATCAGCATCACGGCTTCTCCGCCTGACTCTTTCCGCCCCAGTTTCATACCGGCAATATTCACGTCCGCCTTTCCCAAAAGACTGCCAATCCCGCCAATCATACCGGGTCGGTCGCTGTGCCTGGTGAAAATTAGGTTGCCGTTGCAATCGGCATCCACCGGGTATTCGTCAATGTCCACAATCCGCGGCCCCAGTCCGTTGAACAACGTCCCCGCCACCTTGTGGCGCTGCCCCTTGCCTTCCACCGTCAGTGTCAAGAGGTGGGTGTAAATGCGCGATCCCGTTTCGTACACCTGTCTCACCTTCAACCCCGCTTGTTCGGCCAAAACGGGGGCGTTGACGAAGTTTACTTCGTCACCGTAGCGGTGTCCCAAAAGCCCTTTCAGGACGCTGCGGGAGACAAAGGGCATGTCGTCTTCTTTCAGTTCGCCGCAAACCACCAGTTCCAGGTGGGATACGGTCCCATCCGTCAGAATTCCAATGAAGCGGCCCAGTTTCTCCGAAAGTTCCAGGTAAGGCTGCAAATAGTGCTTTTGCTGCTCCGTCAGCGAGGGCAGGTTGACTGCGTTTTTGAAAGGCTTATCCAGCAACACATTTACCACTTCTTCAGCTACGGAGACAGCTACATTCACTTGGGCCTCCACAGTGGAAGCTCCCAAGTGGGGGGTGGTAATCACCTGGGGCAGCGTTAGAAGCGGATGTTCTCCCCGCACAGGCTCGCTCTCAAAGACGTCGATGGCGGCACCCGCCACTTTTCCCGACTGAATGGCGTCGTACAATGCCGCTTCGTCAATAATACCGCCCCGGGAGCAATTGACGATGCGAACCCCGGCTTTCATTTGCGCCAGCAACGCCTCGTTGACCAAGTGCCGCGTTTCCTTGGTCAGCGGCGTATGAACGGTAATGAAATCGGCACTTGCCGCAGTCTCCTCCAGGGACTTCAAGGTTACGCCCAGCCCCTGTGCTTTGGCCTCGCTGAGGAACGGATCGTAAGCCACCAGTTTCATTTGAAACGCCTTGGCCCGTTTCGCAACTTCGGTGCCAATGCGGCCCATGCCGATGATACCCAGGGTCTTTCCCGCCAATTCGACGCCTACGAAAGACTTCCTATCCCAGCGTTTCTCCAGCATAGATTGGCGCGCCTGGGGAATGTGCCGCGCCAGGGAAATCAACATGGCAAAGGTGTGTTCTGCCGCCGAGATGGTGTTGCCGTCGGGCGCGTTCAGCACCACAATGCCCCGCTCAGTGGCGGCACGCACGTCAATGTTGTCCACCCCCACACCGGCCCGTCCAATGACGCGCAGGTGAGGAGCAGACGCCATGATGTGGCGGGTTACTTTGGTCTGCGATCGAACCAGTAAACCGTCCGCCCCCTGCAGCCGCTGGATTAACTCGTCCTCCGACAGACCCGTCTCCTTTTTTACGTCAATGTCCGGTTCTTCCTGCAGCCTGGCCAGTCCCAACTCCGACACATCGTCAGCGACAAAAACCTTCATGTCAACTCTCCTCCACTCCCTTATCTTCCCTTGATACGCAAAAAAACCGACCGGGGCTCTGCATCAGCAGGAGCGCCCAGGCGGTCGGCATTCGTTTCATTCGCACTCCCACGAGGTTATCCTCTTATCCGCCAGTCATGCGAACCGTCATCAGTGTTTCTTTGAATTTATAGAAGGAGTTGGAGGTTGTCAATGGCTAATTTCAAATAATTCAAAACAAACCGCTTTCATTCTCCGTCGTCAATGCGATGGGAATGCTAAGATAACACTTTGCCAATTAGTCACTGGCATATGGCTGCTGTACTTTGCGGTAGGAGTCACCCTCAACTTTGCAAACGGATTTCACTGGTGGGTTGGACGTCCTGGGCAGTATCGCCGTTCTTCTTCAACGCGTCCCTCGGGTCTTCACCGCGATGCAAAAAAAACCAGCCACTGCCTGACTCGGTCAGGTCCAGGGGCTGGTTCTTTTCGGGATCCCTTGTCACAATCCTCGTCACAATCCTCGTCACAATCCTGCAGGTGACGACAACACGGTCTCTTCCATAAATGCGGCGTGCACGGCATGAACGGCCTCGCTCAGCCGATTCGCGGAAATGATGCAGGACACCTTGATTTCCGAGGTACTGACCATTTTAATAGGAACATCCGCTTCCGCCAAGGTGGAGAACATGGTTCCCGCGACACCTGGGTTGCTAATCATGCCTGCGCCTACAATGGAGACCTTCGCCAGTCCCGTTTCCTGCAGTACGCGGTTGAATTCCAGTTCTTGCTTCAATCCCTCAATGACCTCCACGGCCAAGTCCACGTCTTCCGCCTGCAGCGTGAAGGAAACATCCACTTCCTCCGCTTTGACCACACTCTGAACAATCACGTCCACGTTGATACGCTGTGCTGCCAGTGTGGAGAACAGGCGGGCCAGGCCGTGCCTGCCAATATGCACACCTAGCACTGCAACGCGGGCGATGTTTTTCTCCGTGGCTATCCCTGTGACCGACTGCTGCAGTTCCATACCTTCCAAATCAGACACGACTTTGGTCCCCTCTTCCTCAGAGAAACTTGACCGCACCACCAGCGGCACGGAGAACCGTTTGGCGTTTTCAACGGCGCGCGGATGCAGAACCTGCGCCCCCAGAGTTGCCAACTCCAGCATTTCCTCATGCTGAAGCACCGGAATTTTCCGGGCGGACTTGACCATTCTGGGATCCGTTGTGAAGACCCCCGTCACATCGGTATAAATTTCGCACAAATCCGCCTCCAGCGCGGCTGCTATGATTACGGCAGTGGTGTCCGATCCACCCCGCCCCAGCGTTGTCACAGAATCTCCGGCAATCCCCTGAAACCCTGTGATAACCGGCACCACTCCCGCATCCAGTGTCAGTCGCAGCGTCTCGGTGCGAACTTTGCGCATCCGCGCCGTGCCGTGAATCGCCTCAGTCTCAATGCCCGCCTGCCATCCGGCGAATGATTTTGCCTGCAGCCCCAGTTCCTGCAGGGCCATGGTGAGAAGCGCCGCCGACACCTGCTCCCCCGTGGACAAAAGTGCGTCCATCTCCCGCAGGTTGGGGCGGGTCGAAATCTCCTTGGCCAAGTCCACCAACGTATCGGTGGTGCGGCCCATGGCCGACACCACCACCGCGCACTGGTTCCCCTTGCCCACCGTACTCGCGATGCGTTGGGCCACCGCACGAATGCGCTGGGTGGTTCCCACGGATGTTCCGCCATACTTTTGTACAATCAGCACGCTCTCCACTCCCATCCGCCGGACGTTCTCTGCTCTCTCACAGGCTGTACAGCCCGCGTAGCCCTGCGCAGCAACGAAGCAGAGCAAAGACAGTGATTCTCGCCTGTCCTGCCACTGCTTCTCGTAATTCTATAGGCACTAAGTTTACATGCTTTCGTGCGGTGAAGCAATAACCTGTTTGGCTTTCTCCAACTGGATTTTCACGGCCTCCATACCCGTGCCGCCGCGGCTGTTGCGGGCGTTAACCACCGTTTCCAACGCCATGGCACAGTGCACGTCCTCGTCAAATGCAGGGGAAAACGCGCGCAAATCCGCCAGGGACAACCCAGCCAGGTTGGTGCCCTTGGCCATGGCCGCCATGACCAACTGGCCAACAATGGAGTGGGCCTCACGAAAGGCCACCCCTTTATTCACCAGATAATCCGCAACGTCCGTCGCGTTGGAAAAGTCCTTGGCAAAAGCCCGCTCCAGCGCGGCACTGCGCAGTTTCATGGTACGTATCATGCCGGCAAACAACGTCAGGGCCGGCAGTAGGGTGTCCACCGTGTCAAAGACCCCCTCCTTGTCTTCCTGGAGGTCTTTGTTGTAGGCCAATGGCAGCCCCTTTAGCACCGTCAGCAACGCCATTAGGTGTCCGAAGACGCGCCCGGCCTTGCCGCGCACCAGTTCTGGCACATCCGGGTTCTTCTTTTGCGGCATCATGCTCGATCCAGTGCAGTAGGCGTCACTGAGTTCAATGAAGCCGAACTCCTCGCTGGTCCACAGCACCAGTTCTTCGGAGAGACGAGACAAGTGCATGACCAAAATGCCGGCTGCAGAGAGAAACTCAAGGAGGTAGTCCCGGTCGGAAACGGCGTCCAAGGAATTTTCATAGACCCCCGCCAGTCCCAGTTCTGCTGCTACCCATTCCCTGTCAATGGGGAAGGTGGTGCCCGCAAGTGCGCCGGCGCCCAGCGGCGACAAGTCTGTGCGCCGCCGGCTGTCCTGAAAACGCTGGGCGTCCCGCTCCAGCATCCAGACATACGCCAGCAGGTGATGGCTCAGCAGGATGGGTTGCGCGCGCTGCAGGTGGGTGTACCCGGGAATGATGACCCCCAGGTTCTCTTCCGCTTTCTGCACCAAGGCCTGCTGTACCCTGCGTATCCCCTCCACAAACGCTAAGAGCACTGATTTCATGTACAAGTGCATATCCAGAGCCACCTGGTCGTTGCGACTCCGGGCTGTGTGCAGCTTGCCCGCCACCGTCGGGACCTTTTCCTGCAGCAGCCGTTCCACATTCATGTGAATGTCTTCGTCTTCTACGCGCCAGGCGACTTTGCCCTTCTCCACATCCTGGGCAATGGCCTCCAAACCTGTCACCAACAGGTCTGCCTCCGATTTCGGAAGGATGCCTGTGTGCCCCAGCATCCGGGCGTGGGCAATACTGCCGGCAATGTCCAGTGCCGCAAGCCGCTGGTCGTAGGCAATGGAAGCCGTGTATTCTTCCACCAGTTTATCCGTGTTTTCCGAGAACCTCCCGCCCCATAGCTTCATGCCAGGCGAGCCTGCCCATTGGGAATCCAGTCCGGTTGCAGGACAGAGGCCTTGACTCCCTGCAGGTGCTGGGGCTCCAAAACCCCGTGTTTATGCTGAACCTCGGCGTAGACGCTGGTGGGCATGCCCCACAGTTGAATGAAGCCCACGGCCGCTTGGTGATTGAAAGCATCCCCCGTAGAATAGGTCGCCAAGTCGTGACGATACAGAGAGTAGGGTGATTTGCGTCCGACGGCCTGTGCTTGCCCCTTGTACAATTTCAACCGTACCTCCCCGGTTACATTTTGCTGTGTGCTGTCCACAAAGGCGTCGAAGGCAGCCTTCAGTGGGGAAAACCACAGCCCGTTGTAAATCAGTTTGTTGTATTCCAGTTCGATGCCGGCCTTGAACTGGGACACCTCACGGGTCTGCGTCAGAGATTCCAGCGCCTTGTGCGCCTCTACCAGGACGACCCCCGCCGGGGATTCGTACACTTCCCGGGACTTGATACCCACCAGTCGGTTTTCCACTATGTCGATGCGACCAACGCCATGCTTGCCGGCAACCTTGTTCAGCTTCAGAATCAGTTCACCAAGTTGCAGGACCTCCCCGTTCAACGCCACGGGAACCCCTTCTTCAAACGCAATTTCGATGTACTCCGACTCGTCTGGCGCCTCTTCCGGACTGGCAGTCCAGAGGAACGCGTCTTCCGGAGATTCTTCCCAGGGGTCTTCCAGTACGCCGCACTCAATAGCGCGTCCCCACAAATTTGCGTCAATACTGTATGGACTGGCCAGAGTGGCAGGCACGGGAATATGATGTTCCTTGGCAAAGGCGATTTCTTCGTCTCTCGTCCAGCTCCACTGGCGAACCGGCGCTACCACCCGCAGGTTGGGGTCGAGGGCGTTAATGGACACTTCGAAACGGACTTGGTCGTTGCCCTTACCGGTGCAACCATGAGCCACAACCGTGGCTCCTTCCTGCTTTGCCACTTCCACCAGGAGCTGCGAAATCAAGGGCCGGGACAGTGCTGAAGCCAGGGGGTATTTGCCCTCATACAGCGCATTGGCCTTTAAGGCCGGCGCAACAAACTCCGCTGCGAAGCGTTCAACGGCGTCGATGCGGTAGGACTTGACCGCACCCACTTGAAGCGCCTTTTTCTGGACGTAGTCCAAATCAAAGCCTTCACCTACATCTGCGCACATGGCAATGACGTCATAGCCGTATTTTTCCTTCAGCCAGGCAATGGCCACAGATGTATCCAAACCGCCGGAATAGGCCAACACAAGTTTCTCTGTCATTTGGATTCCTCCCCGAATACGTGAACTTTACTCATGGTGGCCGCAAGTATCGCCTTCTGAACATGCAGCCGGTTTTCTGCCTCGTCAAAGACAACAGAGTGTTCGCCGTCAATGACGTCGGCCGTGACTTCCTCCCCGCGGTGCGCAGGCAGGCAGTGCATGAACAGGTAATCCGGATTCGCCAAATCAAGCAGCTCACTGTTCACTTGGTAAGGGACGAAAACCTGCTTTCGAAATTCCCCTTCTTCTTCCTGCCCCATGCTTGCCCACACATCCGTGTAAATCACGTCGGCGCCCTTGACTGCCCGTTTTGCGTCCGTGGTCACCAGAATCTGCGAGTGATTGCGAATTGCGTCCAGCTTCGCCGCCTCCACCACCGCGGCGTCAGGCAAGTAGCCAGGTGGCGAGGCAATGCGGATGTTGATGCCAAGTTTCGCCGCCAACTGGAGCCAGGAATGCGCCATGTTGTTGCCGTCGCCCACATAAGCCACCGTCAGGCCGCAAAGCGTTCCCTTGTATTCGAGAATCGTCAGCACATCGGCCAGGACCTGACAAGGGTGATGTTCGTTGGTCAGTCCGTTTATCACCGGCACGCTGGAGTACTGTGCCAGGGTTTGGATGCGTTGGTGTTCAAATGTGCGAACCATCAGGCCATCCACGTAGCGAGACAGCACCTGTGCCGTATCGGCAATGGGTTCACCGCGTCCCAATTGCGTACTGGTGCTGGACAAAAACAGTGCGTGCCCACCCAGTTGCACCATGCCCACTTCAAAAGATACGCGGGTTCTGGTGGACGCTTTTTCAAACACCATACCCAGCGTTTGCCCCCGCAGAAGCGCGTGGGGAAAATTCGACTTCTGCGCTTCCTTCAACAACATGGACAGGCGCAGCAGGGCTTCCACGGCTTCCCTGGTCACTCCGGAGTAGTCCAATAAATGGTGGCCGTGCCACAGCCTGTGGGCCGCCATGAGGGCCGTTTGCAACCTGACGGACAGGTATCCCTCTCCCAAAGGTTCAATGCCATGCCCCAGTCCCACTGGAGTCGTATCTTCTTTCCAAAGGTACATGGCAGGTAGCCTCCTCGCTCGTTGCCTGTTGTATTTTCATCAAACCATATGCATTATTATACATGTTTATGTATAAACATCAACCTGTCTCAGTGCGTAATTTATTCCGGCAAAAAGCCGTCCCATTTGGTCTGGGACGGCTTTGTTAATAGTTCCTCTCGATACAACCACTTGCATATATTTTCAGATTACTCTGTGGCGATGTCCTGGTCGGTAATTTCCTCGCCGGGGCGCACCATAAGGAAGCAATCCTGAGGATTTTCCAGCAATGGTTGCAGCCGCTGGGCAGCGGCATCCTGCCCCCCATTTCGCAACTCCTGTTGATAGGCTTCCAGGAGTTCCGTGACGTCGGAGACACCTTGGTCGTCCAGGACCTGGAGCATCACCTTGGCGCCTTTGGCAATGCGTCGACGCAAGGCTTTGTCCGTGAGGCCCATGCGGTTGTCTACGCGAAGATAGACAGATCCGCCGGACATGCCTGCGCACATCCACGGACCGGGATCGCCCAAGACCACGGCACGACCGGCGGTCATATACTCAAAGGCGAACCCTTTTAGATTGGACTTGGTTCCGATGCTGGCCAACTCGTCGCGCAGCGGTTCTGTGACTTCACCGCCGAACACCACGTCCGCTCCGGACAGACGAATACAGGCGCGGGCATCGGCATCGCCCTGAATGAGAAACAGTCCGTCCTGGGCGCCGTATGCCACGCCTTTGCCTACGGAGCCGCCAATCCAGCGGCCATCGGGCAGCCGCTGCTTGAGGACGACTATCCGGCCCCCAAAGGACATCTTGCCCACGCCGTCCTGAGCCCCTCCCATTGACACGGAGTGCATTCGACCCGTATGAAACGCAGCAAAACCGTTGCCTGCCACAAAGGGATACCAGCCGCTCAGTTTTCCATCGCCAGCAGACTTCTGGCCCCCCTGACGCACCTGCAGTCCGGCTTCGAAGGTCCCCAAGGTCCGCGGCGCGTCATGAATGTCCTCATGCTTTGCGCCGCCTGCGGCAGGCGATACCTGTGCCAGCGCCTTGAGGGGCAGTTTGGGCACGGCTGTGCTGTGGTTCTCGCTCCCTGCCGCCATGGCCATTTCCGTGGTAGCACTGTAATCTCCCAGCCCGTAGATTTCAACCCAGTTGCGGTAGGAGATGCGCGATCCGCTGCCGGCAAAGCGATTGTCCACCCGCAGCAGCTCTTCGAGATGAACGGCGGACTGGAGCCCCGTCTGCCGCAGCAGGTCACTGCGACCCACCAGGTCCTGGGTGCGCGATGCGCCCAAGGTTTTCGTCAATCGCCGCACTTCTTCCCCGATGGCCGTGAAAAAGGTCTGGAGTCGGTCCACGGCCACGTCGAACTGTCTGGGGGCAAAGGATTTGACGCCCTTGGCTTCGGCTTCGGCGCGGGACTCCATCTGTGTGGCGATACCCACATGGCACGTATCCAAGTGGCAGCCCCGGCACGACGTACAGCCAATGGCCACCATGGCCAGGGTGCCAAAGCCCACGCGGTTGGCTCCCAGCAGGATGGCCTTCATGACGTCAACACCGGACTTCATCCCGCCATCCGTCCAGATTTCCGCCACGTCCCGCAATCCGGCTGCACACAGTGCCTCGTGCACCCGCTTCACGCCAATTTCCATGGGCAGACCCACATGGCGCAGCGCGTGGGCCCTGGCCGCGCCTGTGCCGCCATCGAAGCCGCTGAGGTTGACAATGTCGGCCCCAGCCTTGACGATGCCCACGGCAATGGTGCCGATGTTGGGCACTACGGGCACCTTCACAGCGACTTTTGCCAGGGGATTGACCGTGTGTAGTTCCTGCACCACCTGAGCCAAATCTTCAATGGAATAGATGTCGTGATTGTTAGAGGGTGAAATCAAATCCACGCCAGGCGCCGCGTTCCGGGCACTGGCCACTTTTTCCGTGACCTTGCTGCCAGGCAAATGACCCCCTTCCCCAGGCTTGGCCCCCTGCCCAATTTTAATTTCCAGAACGTACGCGTGGTTGCACAAATCGGCGTTGGCGCCGAACCGGCCCGAGGCGATTTGCCGCCCGCGGTGGTTCGGATAGGCTGTTAAAATGTCCTTGATTTCGCCGCCCTCGCCGTTCATGGCCACAATATTGGTGCGACAGGCAGCTTCGGCGTAGGCGCGGTAGGCTACTTCACTTTGCGATCCAAAGGACATAGAACTGATGACCAATGGGTAGCTGTGGCCGTCGATGGTCGTATCCACGGAATCAAGTGGCGACTCCAGTGGGGCAGGACCTGCGGCGGTAGCCGTTTCCACCAGCTCTAGTGCATGGCGCAGGCTGACAGGGTGCTCCCGTTCAAACTGACTGAGTCGCTCCTGATAGTCCCTGAAGTCCATTTGGCCGTTGGCCACGGCACTGGCGGCTTTCCAGATGCGGGGATACAGTTGAAAGGCCCGAAGTTGTTTCAGGGTTCGCTCATCCGCCGTGTCGTAACGCTGTCGCCGGACGGCCGCCTCCCCTTCAATATCTGCGAAAGAATAGCCCACCGCCGCAGTGCCACAGAAGTTGGGAACACCGAGGATGTCCGCAATTTCCGCATTGAGTCCGACGGCGCCAAAGAGCCGTTCGTAGCCGCGCAACTCGTGAATGCCCAAAGTGGACAGGACCTTTTCTATGCCTTTGCACAGGGCTTTGTACAGGTTCTCCAGCCCCTGCACACTGCCTCTGTCTGCAGTCACTTTCCACAACAGATAGGGGTTTACCGCGTTGGCGCCAAGACCAATGGCGGTCATGAGGTCGTGGAGATTGCGAATAGCGCCACTGCGCAGCAGCAAGCTGGTGCGCCGACGCAGGTGTTCGCCGCCACCGCTGCCGGCGGGCCGCAGCAAGGCTTTGTGAACAGCAGCCGTGACGAGGAAGGCGTCAATATACTCTCCCCGACGAAACTGAAGCCGGTCGTCCAGAACAATGACCTGTGCTCCAGCCTCCACGGCCTCCAGCGCTTCCGCCGAGAACCTCCCCAGGGCCTCCCGTACGCTCTCTCCTTCTTCCCGATGGATGAGGATTTCCACGGTGCCATAACGGTTGGTGTGAAGGGCAGTCAGCAGGTCCTCGTAGGTCAAAGTACCGTTGCGATGGGCCAGGGCGCGTAACTCGTCCGGCTCAATGCCAAAGGATTCGGGAAGCTCACCCATGACCAGGGGCGACTGCAATTCAATGCGCGTGGCAAACTTGGGGAACTCGCCGGTGAAAGACGGCCGACGGCCCAACAGGACGCGGGTGCTGAAGTGTTCAATTTCCCGCTCCCTATCAATGGCAGGATTGGTGACGACGGCCACCGTCTCCTGCAGAAAGTCAGACAGCAGTCGCGGCCCCTGGTCCAGCGCCGGCAGGGGTCCATCGTAGCCCAGGGACTGAATGGGTTCCGCGCCGGTCTGCAGTTCATAATCCAGCCACTTAACGTCGCTCTCCCGCCAGCCAAATGCGGCCATCTTCTGAATCAACGGCCGGCCGTCCTCATAGAGGTGCGCCACCATGGAACGTTCCTGATAGGGTGCGCGGAAGTGAAGGGTGCGCCGTTCGCCCTGAAAACGATAGCGCGGACTCATGCGTTCCAGAACCTGCCGCTGTAACTGGTGGTAGGGTACAAGCTGACGGCGGTCTCCCAACAGTACACCCATTTTCTCGCCAGGCGCCAAGGGATGCGGACTGTCCAGCCACTGTTCAGTGGGTACGATGCCTTGTTCCGAGGTGAAAATCCAAGCCTCTTGTGTATCCACCAGCCACAAGGGTCTAAGGCCCAGCGCGTCCACGGAAAATACCGCTTCGTCGCCGTAACGCATCATCATGCCTGCAGGGCCTTGGCTGAAGGGACCCCACAACGCGCGAAAGAACATGTACATATCCGACAGGTCTGCCGGCATCTGTTTCAGCTCGTTGACAATGGGGGGCAGCAGCAGTTCTGCCGTTTCAAAAAGACCCCAGTCCTGCTCCGTGACAAAGTGGTGGATGACGCAATCTACCATTTGCGAGTCGCTGAAATCGGGACTAACAGTAATCCCGGCCATCCCGGCTTCCTCATAAAACCTGGCAATGGTGTTGATTTCACCATTGTGACCCAGTAAAGCAAAGGGTTGCACTCGTTTGAAGGAGGTGGCCGTGTTGGTGGAATAGCGGGTATGTGCCAAAACAAAGGACGAGGCGAATCGAGCATCGCTGAAGTCTCCATAATAGCGTGCCAGTACGTCCGCGTCTCCAACGACTTTGTAGACCACACTGTGGTGATTCAGGGATACCACATGAACGCCTGACACAGCCTCCAACTGGACGCCAAGACGGTAGAGATGCTTCTTGCCCTCCCGCCCGGAAATACCGGCAAGTTGAAAAAAGACGGGATTGTCACGGGCAGCCGCAGGCCCCAGCATCGACGAATCAATTTTGTCCTTTCTCGTCAGGAGCACGTGGCAGCCGCTTGCCACCACCTCATCGACAACCAACTGACACAGGCTGTCGGCATGACTACGGTCGAGGAAGAAGTGACCCACGAAGAAACCTTCGTCGTCCACTGCCTCCGGCGAACAGTCTGCCTCTTCCAGGTAGTAGCGCCACAGGGCTTTGGGGATATCCAGAAGCAATCCACACCCATCGCCCTCGCCGTTGACATAGCCTGCTCGATGCCGCAGCGCCATGAGCGCCTCCAGTCCCATGTCCACCGTCTTTCGAGTGGCTGCTTTGCATTTATCGATTCTGGCGAAAATACCGCAAGCATCGCGTTCCCGGTTGATTTGGGCCGTTACAGCGTTCAATTTCAGCTGTATCACTTCCTTTCAGGTAAAGGGGGAGTCTATTTCAATCCAAAGTTGGAGAGATAGCCTTAGGTAGACGCGTTATTGTATTAATATACATATATGTCCCGTAAAAGGGATCTTACGTTGCATTAACCTCGCAGTCGATGTTATAAATATTCATATCGACATAAGTGCGCGCACTGCCTCTGGCTGCAGAGGCCGAAACTGGAGGAAAAATGACATGCAAATCCGCATGGCTCTTGCGACGGATGTCCCGGAAATGCAAGAAATGATTATGAGTTACGCAAAGCAAGGTCTGTTATTGCCGCGGACGGAAAAGTCCCTGTACGAGACCCTGCAGTGTTTTTCAATTGCCGACGATGGCCAGTTGCTGGGTACCGCCGGTCTCCACATTCTATGGAGGGATCTGGCAGAAGTCCGGTCCTTGGCCGTAAAGCCCGGGAACCAAGGACAGGGAATTGGAAGAAAACTGGTTAACGACGTTCTGGAGCGGGCGCGGCAGCTAGGGATTCGACAGGTTCTCTCCTTGACCTATCAGACCGGATTCTTTACCAAGCTAGGCTTCGAGATGGTTGATAAGCACTCGCTACCGCACAAAATTTGGACGGATTGTATCCACTGCAGAAAATTTCACGACTGTGACGAAACAGCCATGGTTTATTATATATGAATAAACTGAAAATTTGAAGGGGGCGTTTCCGCGCCCCTCTCAGAACAGTCTTGCCAATACAGTGTCAATGTCCCTCTCCGACACAATGAGGGGCGGCACAAAGCGGACGCGCTGCCCTCCAGCTGCAGTAAGGAGGACGCCCTTGTCTCTGGCCTGCCGCACATACTCGCCGGCGTTTTCCACGGTCATTCCCCACATCAGTCCACATCCCGAAACATCCTTTGCCACAGTGGTCAACTGTTGCCCGAAATACTCCCCAACCTCTCTGACGCGCTTGAGAAATTCCGGTTGCGACACGGTGTCAATCACAACCGTGGCTGCCGCCATGGCCAGGAGGTTCCCGCCGAAGGTCGTCCCGTGACTCCCTGGACTGAACGCCTCTGCCACTGTGGCCGTCGCAAGCACAGCGCCTATGGGGATCCCGTTGGCCAGGCCCTTGGCCATGGTCACGATGTCGGGATGCAGTCCGGCCTGCTCATAGGCGAAAAAGGTGCCGGTGCGCCCCACTCCCGTCTGAATCTCATCCACAATCAGCAAGGCGCCGACGTCGTGCAGTCGCTGTTCAATGGCCTGCAGTAGGTCCGCGTCCACGGGCCGGACGCCACCTTCCCCTTGAATAACCTCCACCACGCAGGCCGCTGTCTCTTGGTCGATGGCATCCAGCACGGCCTCTACGCTCTGTGGACAGACGCAATCCGGGAGCAGTGGCGTGAAACCCTCGTGATAAGCGGGTTTGTCGGTGACGGACAACGCCCCGTAGGTCCGCCCGTGAAAGGAATTTGGCAGGGACAGCAGTTTCGTTCTGGTCTGCTCTCCTTGGCTCCAGGCATGGCGCCGGGCCAGCTTCAACGCAGCTTCATTGGCCTCCGTTCCGGAATTGCAGAAAAAAACCTTGTCCAGTTCCGAGAGCTTGAGCAACCGACGCGCCAAATCTTCCCGCAGGGAACTGCGAAAGAGGTTGGACGTATGAATCAGGGTGCCGGCCTGGCGCACAACAGCCTCCGTAACACCAGCGTGGGCATGCCCCAAGTTGCACACGGCAATGCCCGCCGTAAAGTCCAAGTATTCACGCCCACTATCGTCGTAGACAGAAAGTCCTTCACCGCGAATCAGTTCCAATTCCGGATAGCCGTAGTTGTTCATCAACGGGTAGGTTTCAAAACCGTCAGTGCCAGGTATATTCAATGGATTCGCCTCCTCTTAGTGACGTGATTCGCGTGCCTGCGGCTTCATCCCAGGCCTGTGTCAGCGGACGTGTGGCGGCTTCGGCCACGCCCGCCCCGTCACCGCCGTTGACAACGTAGGCTGCGGGTACACCGTTGTCCAAGGCGCGCAACACGGCGCGTACTTTGGGAATCATACCTGTGTCAAAAGCTCCCTGCTGAAGAAATCTGCCCAGGACCGACGGCGTAGTATCTGTCAACCGCAACTGCCGGCGGAAATCGTAGTAGATTCCATCCACGTCCGTCAGAAACACCGCCCTGTCCGCGTGGAGCGCCGCAGCCAGCGAAGCTGCGGACAAATCCGCGTTGATGTTGCACAACTGTCCGTCGATAACCACACCCACGGGAGCAATGACAGGCACCTTGCCCCGTGCCAAAACTTCTCCGATGGGCCCGACCTTGATGGCGGTGACGTCGCCCGTGCAATCCAGGCCTGGCAGGGCACGGGCAAGAATGATGCCATCGCCGCCACAGAGGCCTGTGGCGGGCAGACCCAGGCCAATCAGGTTGGATACCAGGCTGGCGTTCACTTCGCGGCACAGAACCTGGTGGACCACAGCCATCGCCGCCGCCGTCGTCACCCGCTGCCCTTGATGCCAGGGCATTTCCAGATTTTGTTCCTGAAGTCGGCGAGAAATCTGCGGCCCACCACCGTGAACCAGCACCGCGTATCTGTCCTGCGCCTGCAGCAGGCGTATCGTCCGAGCGATGGTTTTAAGGGACTGTCCCTGAAGGGATCCGCCCATTTTTATCACAACAACTTCCACCAGTCTGCTCCTTCCTTGTTCACCCCTTCATGGCAGTCCGTGATGCCGGACGCCAACGGGTTCGCTTCGATTTGATTACGGATACAGGGACACGGCCGTCAGCCCTTCGTCCTCCCGAAAGCCCATGGCTACGTTCATGTTCTGAACGGCTTGACCTGCGGCACCCTTTTGCAGATTGTCAATGACGGAGAAGACCTGAAGAACACCCGTTTGCACATTCATGGAAAAGCCGATATGACAAGAGTTTGAGCCCCTGACATGTTTCAATTGCGGGATGTCTCCCGGCGGATAAACGTGGATAAATCTCTCGTCAGCATAGGCGTCCTGATAGACCTGGTAGATCTCTTGGTTCGTCAGCGGTGTCTCAGCGGTGAGATAGATGCTGGCGTAAATTCCCCGGACTATGGGTAACAAGTGAGTTGTCAACAGGATGGGGGCATCCAGGTGGCTAAAGCGTTGTATTTCCGGCGTATGCTGGTGAGTCCCAACCTTATAGGGATAGAAGTTTTCTTGCAGTTCCCCAAACAGGAGGCTTTCCGAAGGTTTTCGGCCGGCACCCGAGACTCCGGATTTTGCGTCCACCACGACAAAACGCGCCGACTTCAACGGCTCCAGCACAGCCAGTGGCCTCAGCGCCAGCAACACGGCCGTAGCATAACAGCCTGGGTTGGCAATCAACTTTGCTGTGGAGATGGCCGGACGATTCCACTCCGTCAGTCCGTAGACAGCGGCCTCCAATGCCTCGTCGGCGCAGGGCGCCAGTCCATACCACTCCCTGTACTCACGAGCAGGCAAACGCAAATCGCCGGACAAATCCACAATTTTTGCCTGTCCATGGCGCCATAGGTCCGCAGCTACGCCTCCTGAACGTCCGGAGGGTAGAGCTACAAACACGACGTCGCACTTGCTCAGGCAGGCATCCGCAGAAAACAATTCCATGTGAACATTGTGGTAATTTGGCAAATAAGGATGTGTATGGGACCAGGGGGCCTCGTCCTCATGATTCCCCGCGATGTAGGTGATGGTACTGAAGCGGTGCCCAGCCAAAACCCGCATCAACTCCATTCCGGCATACCCGCTTGCTCCAACGACGCCGATTCGTACCTGCTCTGTGCTCATGAAATGTATACAACCCCATTTTCACTGGTCTATTTTCGTATTTTAATACATTATAACGCATAATTACAAAGTCTGTGGATTTCCGCATGTGTACGTATCCGGAGGCGTTTGTCCCATCATTGAATGCAGTATCTTCAGAAGGAGGGATTACAGTGTACGGTGTCTTTGGCGGATACACGCGTTGGGCTGTCGTGTTTCTCATTATCTTCGTGCTGTTCTTCCTGCTGGTACCTGGGGTGGGTGCCCTTGGCGGCGGTGCGACCGGCATGGCCGTTACCAGTTATCAGGCTGGTATGACTGGAGTACAGGCTGGGAAAAAGGGATTTGGCTACACCTACATGGGTGGCTACGAGAACGAAAGCAGCAGTTAGTACAGCAGTTACTACAGCAGTTAAGGAACTTCGGCGGCTGGAGAACAGCCGCCAGGCTCTACATAGTATGATTATGTTATGATGAGCGTAAGCTGTACCGCAGGACAATGGCTGAAGTCGCTAAAGGAGGGCTGGACATGTTTGAGAACCCTGGCAACGACGAATTGCGTCAGATTTTAAGGGATGCCACTCACATCGCCGTAGTTGGACTTTCGGACAACCCGGAGCGGGAGAGTTACGCCGTGGCACAGGAAATGCAAAAACGTGGGTATCGCATTATTCCAGTGAACCCAAAGGTCAATGAAGCCCTTGGCGAAAAGGCTTATCCGTCGCTGGCGGAGCTTCCGGAGCACGTGGATATCATTGACGTTTTCCGCAAGAGCGATGCCTTGTACAGTGTCGTTGAGGAGGCGCTGCAGACCGACTGCCCGGTCATTTGGGCGCAACAGGGCATTTTTGACGAACGTGCCGCGCAATTGGCCCACCACCACAATAAGACCATGGTCATGGACAGGTGCATTATGGTCATGCACAGCCTGCTTGTACAGGACCAGTGACATGGCATCGTTAGAACCCCCAGGCTTCGCATCGTATAAGGCCGTTGGCTTCACATCCTATGGGGCCGCCTAAACACCAGTCACATAAATCAGATGTGCCATCTGCAGTCAACAGGACTGCAGTTTCTTTTCGGCCATCAAGCACCCGCAGGATGGGCTTGTTGTGAAAGATTCTCAGGGGACAATCGGGCGAATACCGCTACGGACAGGAACACCCTTACATAGTGTGTACCATCAAAGTGAAAGGAGGAATCATGATGTACGGAGTATTTGGAAGCTATACGCAGTGGGCCGTAGTATTCCTGATTATCTTCGTGCTCTTCTTCCTGCTCGTCCCAGGCTATGGAGCCGGAGCAGGCTACTAATTACGCCTAACCCGCAGCCTGTTGCCACATACCGTCGTTTGACACAAAAGGAGGTCATATCATGGGAGTCTTTGGAGGATACACACGCTGGGCGGTCGTGTTTCTCATTATCTTTGTGTTGTTCATCTTGCTGGTTCCCTACACTGTCACCACTTGCACAACCACTTCCGCCTATTGATTGCCGGACCCATGCAGTACGGGTAGATACAGTCTCCAAGGCGCTCCTTGTGAGCGCCTCTTTTCCTTGCTCCCGTCACAATGCGCCTCGTATTCCCCCATTTTCCTTGAAACAGCCCATCAATGGTTCCAATTTTCGCAAGTTTCCCACTTTGTCGCAAACTTGTTGGCACGTTCGCCAGGCTTCGACATTCTTCGCTCTTGTCCCCCTTTTTGGGACATGCTTTAATGAATTAGACCTCACGACTTGCACAATCACTACAAGAAGTGGAGAAGGAGAATCAGTCATGACCTACCCTATGCATCACCTTGTGCTGAACGCAATCTGTGAAGACTGCGGAAGGTACGGAAAATCACAGTGTGCCCAGTGCAATGTGGAGTCCATCCGACAACAACTGGTTCTTGAAAATATGGAACAACCATCGTCTTGCCCGGAGGAGGCCAGCCCAGCACCCGAAGAGACCTGGCCGGAGTATGCGTTCCGCGACCCGCAGCTGAACCCTAACCTCCAGAGCGCATGAGTCATAGGCGAAAGAAGGCTGGGCGCAGTTCTGCCCAGCCCTTAATGCACCGCAAGGTTTGCAGTGCTCACTTCGCTTCTTCGCCGTATCCCCTAGTGTACTGTCGCAAACGGCGCTCAATGGCGCCGTACACGGTACCCTCCTCATAAGGCGCAGATCCCGCTTCAATACCCGTCAGCACCTCAATGCCCTGTTTCACCGTCTTCACCGGCCAGATGTGAAATTCCCCGCGATTCACTGCCGCAATGACTTCCTCGGGCAAGAACAGGTTGGGTACGTTTTGGTAGGGAATCATCACGCCCTGATGGCCCGTCAGACCCTGGGCTTGGCACACATAGAAGAATCCCTCAATTTTTTCGTTGACGCCGCCGATGGGTTGAACGTCCCCAAATTGATCGACAGATCCCGTCACAGCAATCCCCTGCTGGATGGGCACGTTGGCCAATGCGGACAACAGGGCGTACAGTTCTGTGCTGGAGGCGCTGTCTCCGTCAATCATGGAATAGGTCTGTTCAAACACCAGTGTCGCGGAAATGGCCAGGGGCTCTTTCTGAGCAAACTCCCCTGCCAGGTACCCGCTGAGAATCAGGAGGCCCTTGTTATGGATGCTGCCGCTCATGGCCGTCTCCCGCTCCACGTTGATGACGCCGCGCCGCCCAATGTAGGTCCGCGCCGTGATTCGGTGAGGCTGGCCAAACATGAAGTCTCCTGTGTTGAGAACGGCAAGGCCGTTAATCTGGCCGACGCGTTCACCCCTAGTTTCCACCTTAATGGTGCCGTCCAGCAAAAGTTCCAGGACCTTCTCCTTAATCAAGTCGGAACGTTTGCGTTTCTCCATGATGGCCACATCCACGTGTTTGGCCAGTACCAGGGATTGGCCCTGCTGCCTGGCGTGATAAGTGGCCTCCTCAATCACTTCAATCACTGGATTAAATCGTGTGGACAACTTCTCCTGGCTCTCCGTCTGCTTGCAACTGTAGTCAATCACCCTCGCCACAGCTCCGGCCGAAAACGGCTGCAACCCGTTGTTCTTCGTATAGGATGCAATGAAATTGGCGTAGTGCAACGCAGTCTCCGGCGTTTTCGGCATCTGGGAATCGAACTCTACCTTCACCTTGAAGAACTTGTGGAAGGCTTCGTCGTGTTCGTACAGGAGCCGATAGATATCCGGTGTTCCAATCAAAATCACCTTTACGTTGAGAGCGATGGGTTCCGGCCTCAAGGCCGACGACGAGATCCATACCGTTTCTTCCGCCGGGTTATCAATGCGAATCTCCTTGCGCATTAACGCCCGTTTTAAGCCGTACCACGACGCCGGATGGCTCAGCAAGTCCTGTGCCTGGACGACCAGGTAACCGCCGTTGGCGAGGTGCAGTGCCCCCGGTTTGACCATGGTGTAGTCTGAAGTGAGGCCTGCCTGTGTGCCGCGGTACTCCACCTTGCCAAACAGGTTGAAGTAGGTTGGGTTGCTCTCCAGAACTACGGGCGATCCCGATGTTGGCTGATGGCTGACCAGCACATTCACTTGATAGCGCCGTTTCAATTCCAGCAAGGGGTTGTAACCGGGGACGCGGGGCTGTGCGCCATCGCCGTCGCCGTCCACATGGAAATAGGACTGATTCTGAATGATGTCCTGTTCCATCATGGACAGATACTGCTCTAGCTTGGAATTGGAAAATTCGCTCTTGACGTCCTCAAACAGATGACTGATGGCGAAAGAAGCGGTCTTTTCGTCCAAAACCTGCTGTTCACGGCGAGCCTCTTTCTGCAGCGTCTTCATTTGTCGCAGCATTTCGTCGAGAACTTCCTGGACTTGTTCCTGCCGCGAAGACAATTCCGCCAGCGTTTGGGCGTCGAGACTGCGCAGTACCTCGGCGCGCATGGGGTGCCCAGCTTCGTCCAACGGGACAGTGGCCACACCGGTGGAGGTCCGCTGCAGTGCCATGCCATAGCTCTGCGCCTTCGCTCCGGCCGCGCTCCACAGGGCTTCCGCCTTGTCGTTAAACGCTTTCAGCAACTGTGAAGTTTCCTCTCCGTACTCGTCGCTGTCAAACTGTTGCACCAGACCCTGCTCCACTTCCCGCACCAGGTTCTCCACGGCCAAGCGAAACTTGAGTCCTTGTCCCGCAGGCAAGTGAACGGCCAAGGGCTCATCGGGTGACTGGAAGTTATAGACGTAGCACCAGTCGTCGGGACAGTTCTGCGCTAGAGCACGTTCTTCCACAACCCTCATGGTATAGGTGGTCCGGCCCGTGCCCACTGGGCCGGAGACAAAGATGTTGTAACCTGTCGCTTCCATATTGAGGCCAAAGGCCAGCGCCTCCACTGCGCGGGATTGGCCAATGATGCCTTCCTTTAGACCGGGAAGTTCCGCAGTGGATTCAAACGGTAACGCGTCTGCGTCCGTATGGGAAGTGAGCTGGCCATCTGTCAGTTCCAGTTGACGGTATACTTCATTATCGATGTGTCGCATCTATTGTCCTCCTCAGAAAGGTATGGCCACTCTTGGGAAGCTACTGAAAAATCTGTCTATCTCCGTCTGATTTGAATATACACCCAACAAGAGCCTGTGTAGAGGTAGGTTTGAACTACTTTTTTAGCCCGACGCATAACCAATTTTTAAAAACGTTCGTCAGCAATGCAGACAATGGCTGGTAACCCCGATTTATTTCGGGCGCAAAAATGTCTAGAATGAGAAGATGCCATGTGGGCGGCTTACTCGGAATGGCGAACAGGGGTGGAACCATGGCAACGTGGCAACGAAATCTATTGATACTGTGGATAGGGTCGTTCATCACCTCAGCCAGCTTCTCCATGGTCATCCCCTTTCTCCCGCTCTTTCTGCTGCAAATTGGCGTAACCAAGGGAACGGAACTGTGGTCCGGAGTTCTGTTCAGCGCAGCCTATCTGGCCGGCGCCATTTCCGCGCCGTACTGGGGATCGCTGGCCGACAGGTTTGGACGTAAGCCCATGATTATCCGCGCCGGCTTCGTTCTCTTTGCCGTTTATACCTTAACCGCCTTTGTTAACAATCCCTATGAACTCCTCACCCTCAGACTGCTGCAGGGTCTGCTATCCGGGTATATTCCCGGTGCCATTGCCTTGGTGGGCACTAACACGCCGCAGGAAAAAGTGGGGTTCGCGCTGTCGCTTGTTTCGGCGGCCACGGCAACGGGATCGATTGTGGGACCTCTCCTTGGCGGCATCCTAGCCCGCATGTTCAGCAACCGCGTGGCGTTTGCCAGCGCCGGAGTGATGGTTTTGGTCTCTACCGTTTTGGTCATCTTCTGGGTCAACGAAGAAAGGTTCGTCCCCACAAAACAGCGCTCCTCCATCTTGGGCGCCTTTTCCGAAGCCATTCACAACCGCCCGCTACTAAACGCACTCCTGCTGAACATGTTTACCGCATTTTCCGTCATGACCATTGAACCTATTCTCACCCTGTACATCGCACAACTGAACCATTCTCTGCAAAACGCATCCCTCATGGCTGGGATTGTGTTTTCGCTGTCCGGTATCGCCAGCGTGGTCTTTGCGCCTATTTGGGGAAAAATGGCGGACAGAGTGGGTTTTTTCAAAGTCCTCATCATTGGCTTAATTGGTGGCACGGTCTGGACTTTCATGCAGCTGCCGTTTCACAATATCTGGGCTTTTGCCGCCGTCCGGTTTGTCTACGGAGCCTTCTTCTGCGCCGTGTTTCCGGCAATTAACGGTATTGTGGTGCAATCCACCGACGAATCGTTTCGCGGGCGGGCCTTTGGCATTAACCAAACGGCCAACCAAATTGGCAACATGCTGGGACCCATGGTTGGCGGTGTCATTGGACAGGTCATCTCCATTCATGGCGTCTTTTGGGTCACGGGAATCCTGTTCGCCGTTGTCACGGGATTCAGCTACTTTTTCACAAGGCCCGCCGTGAGTGCACCCCAAACCAGCGGCCCGGTCGGCGCTTCCGGGCAAAAGGGCTTGTCTTCCATTCGCCGCCACTGACCATCGCAGCCAGGTTCTTGACCCAGGTCTCTTTGCACCACCCTTTTCGCCGGCCCCCTGGTGGTTCAGACCGGTCAATAGGAACCCGCATTCTGGAAACTAGTGCAAGTGAACCTACCCGATTTGCACTGAATGAGTTACTATATTAGAGACATGGTCGACAGACCTGTAGTAACCATCTTGAATTGCATAAATCTTTGCTACGCGGCATGGAGGGTTGCTCATGGAGACTCTAGCATCCACGGACACTGCTGTTGTTAGCACCACCTGCAGTTTCTGTGGAACCGGGTGTGGGTTGGAAGTCACCCACCAAAATGGCAAGATTATCAGTGTTCGCGGGGACAAGAATGCACCAGTCAACCGCGGCGAGACTTGTGTGAAAGGACTACAGGGCTGGAAATATGTCCAGTCTGAACGGCGCCTCACACACCCGCTCGTCAGAAAGAACGGGGTCCTTCAGCGGGCCTCATGGGATGAAGCGTTATCGGAAATAAGAAAGCGCATTCATGAAGTCCAGGAGAGCTATGGTCCGCAGGCATTTGGTTGCCTCAGTTCGTCCCGGGCAACCAACGAAATGAACTTTGTAGCACAGAAATTCATGCGTCAGGTACTTGGTACCAACAACATTGACAGCTGCAACCGAACTTGACACGCTCCTAGTGTCGTCAGTTTGACGGCTGTATTCGGTACTGGCGCAGACACCGGTTCATATGAGGACTTTATGAACACGGATGTCATTTTGGTATGGGGATCCAACCCGCAAGAAGCACACCCTATCATCTACAACTGGATGCGGCGCGGAGTAAAAGCGGGTGCACAACTGGTACTCATCGATCCCAGACGACTGCCAATTGCAAACGCAGCAAAGTATTGGCTGCCGGTGCAACCTGGCACGGATATTGCCCTGGCCAACGCCATGGCACACGTCATTATTGAAGAGAAACTTTATAATCGCGAATTTATTGAAAATTCAACGCGCGACTTTGACGACTTTGCCAGAGAGGTTCGTCGCTACACTCCCGAATCGGTGGAGCAACTGACCGGCGTCGACGCCAGTCACATCCGCGCCGTGGCGCGGCTCTACGCCCAGGCACCGCGGGCTATGATTTCCTGGACGCTGGGCATTACGGAGCACCACAACGGAGCAGATAATGTTCACGCTCTGATTAATTTGGCGCTGTTGACGGGACATGTGGGCAAGCCAGGTTGCGGCCTCATGCCCTTGCGCGGACAAAACAACGTCCAAGGCGGGGCGGACATGGGGGCGCTCCCGGACAAGCTACCAGGGTATGGCCAAGTTGAGAGCCCGGCGGACAGGGAACGTGTTGAGAAGGCGTGGAACTGCACCATCCAGCCAAAAAACGGTCTCACCCTGTCCCGGATGTTTGATGCCATGCACATGGGTGAAATGCAGTTTGTCTACATTATCGGTGAAAACCCTGTACAGTCCGACGCAAACTCCACTGCTGTGGAGAAGGCTCTGAAAAGCGTGCATACACTGGTGGTTCAGGAAATGTTCCTGACGAAAACTGCAGAACTTGCCGATGTGGTTCTCCCTGCAGCGGGCTGGTCTGAAGTGGAAGGCACCTACACCAACAGTCAACGCGGCGTCCAGCGGGTGCGAAAAGTCGCAAATCCTCCGGGAGAAGCCAAAGACGATATTTTCATTTTCCAGGAACTTGCCAATCGGCTGGGATTTGACTGGAACTACGAGAGTGCCCAAGACGTGTGGGACGAGTTGCGGCAACTGTCGCCGATGCACCGGGGTATGACCTACGAACGACTGGACAGGGAGGGACAACTCCAGTGGCCCTGCGTCGACGTGGACCAGCCATCCACCCTGCGGTTGCACACAGACTTGCACGACCAACCCGGCCAACGCCTGGTTCCCTTTGTCTTCGTTGAGTACGACACGCCTGCGGAACCTGTCAATGACGAGTTTCCCTTTGTCCTGATTACGGGACGCAGACTTCCGTTCTACAACACCGGTGTGACAACCAGTGACTACGGTCCAACCGTCAAGGGGCAGTCAGAATACCTGGAAATGAACGAAGTAGACATGGAGCAATTGGGGATTCACGATGGCGACACCGCCAGCGTGTCCTCCAAACGCGGAACGCTATCCGTGGAAGTCCGGGCATCCGCAAAAATGCAACGCGGCCATGTTTTTATGAGCTTTCACTTTCCAGACCAGGTCAACCCGAATTTGCTGACCAGCGATACCACGGACAAGAAATCCGGGGTGGCTCCGTACAAGTACACTGCAGTGAAAATCTCGGCGCTGTCCATGTCTCGCTGAGGCGCTTTACCGCCCACAGGATGCTACGAGACACACGGATGCTACCGGGCAGCGGTGGGACAGGCCCATAAGGCTGTCACCAGCGCCAAAGAATACAAAACAGGGCCAGGCGTCGCGTTCTCCCAGTTAAGAACACGGCCTGGCCCTCTTGTTTGACTGAGGAAGCTCCCTAACCGATTTCGCCCTTTTCCAGTTGTTCGGCCAACCCATGAATCTGGTCGAGAGCGGCAGACATCTCCTGGGCTGACGCCGCCTGTTCTTCGCTGATGGCAGCCACAGACGTACACTGATTGAGAATACTGGCGACAGACGCCTGAAGATCTTTTAGCTCGTCGGTAATGCGTACCACGGAAGCCTTCGAATTTTGTGCTAGTTTACGAATCTCGTCCGACACCACGCCGAATCCACGCCCGTACTCCCCTGCCCTTGCCGCTTCAATGGCTGCATTGAGGCCAAGGAGATTAGATTGATCGGCAATCGAGCGAATCATCCCGCTGATTTCTTCAATCATGGACATCTTACTCTGCAGGCTTTGCGCCAGTTGGACCGTCTCCTGATTGGATTCAGCCAATTCCACTGCGTTGGACGCAAACTCCGAAGATGTGGATGTCATCTGTCCCGCGGCTTCCCGCAGAGTGGCATTGAGCCTATCGCGAGCGGCCTGTTTCGCCGCTTCCTGTGCGCTGAGTTCGTCATTGTGGTAGGTCTCCAAAGTCATTGCCATGTCCAGCAACGAAATTTTTACGAAGGATGCAGCCAGTTCACATGCCTCCTGAACCGTGATGCCATCAATCTCCGGCAGGTGCAGAATGGTGTCGGCCGCATAGAACTTGTAAAAGGAGACATAGTCCTCGGGTGCGAGGGATACCTTTGCGTGGACACTCCCCACGCGCCTGCGAATATTGACATAGTTATCTGTAATTTCGCCGTCAGCCATAGACATGTAATACTGTTTCTGCAATTTCTTGTTGCGATTGAGGTCGCCGAATTTTAAAAACTTCTCTTTCAAATCGGGAATCGATAAAATCTTGGCGTAAAAGTCGTCGACAATACCGTTCACAATACCTTCCATGAATTTTCGTTTGGCGGCGATTCGCTGCAGGTCTTCCAGCGACAGGTCGGTAATTTCCACGTACTGTCGCGCCCGTGCAGAGTCCAGTTGAATACTCAACCCTTTTGTCTCCCCTCAGGTAGGCTTTGGCCAACCACCATGACTGCGAGTGCCACTGACGGCTGTCTGCCCGTCGCAACGGTGGTAGTTTGAAAGAATCTCAGGTCTCTCTCTACAGAATATAACCTGCCAGTGGGCAGCCGACTAGACCCTTTTACGCAACATCGACAAATTATCTACTGTTTCGCAGTTCCTGCTGGCTCATGGCGACTGGGAGACATTCACCTAGTGCACGCGCTTCTGCCCTTCTCCCCAGAAACTATCGCGAATCCTGAATTTTTGCAACTTGCCGGTGGAGGTGCGAGGAAGCTCTTCAATGAAGTGGAACTCCTTGGGCACCTTGAAGTGAGCCAAGTGACTTCGGCAAAACGCAAGCAGTTCATCTGCCGTCAATTCCTGGCCGGGCTTCAGGACAACAAAGGCGACAGGCACCTCTCCCCACTTTTCGTCCGGCTTTGCGACCACAGCTACGTCCTGAACAGCCGGATGCTTGTAGAGCGCTCCTTCCACCTCAATGGAGGAGACGTTTTCACCTCCGGAGATAATCACGTCTTTCAGGCGATCGACAATTTCAATGTATCCATTGGGGTGAATGACCGCCAGGTCTCCAGTGTGAAACCAACCGTCGCGAATGGCTTTCGCCGTTTCCTCCGGCTGTTTATAGTAGCTGTCCATGACCACGTTTCCCCGTGCGACAATTTCCCCAATTTCCATGCCGTTCCACTGGACTTCACTATCGTCGCCGCGCACCACCCTGGTCTCGCCATTGAAAACCAGTTCCACCCCCTGACAGGCTTTCAGCGCAGCCTGGTCGTCGTTGGAGAGACTGTCAAACTCCTGCCGCCATTCGCACCAAGTAATAAACGGCGACACTTCCGTTAAACCATAGACATGAATGACCTCCATGTTCAGCAGCTCCTGCACGTTTTTGATAATGGCCGCCGGGGGTGGCGATCCCGCTGTCGCAATGCGCGTCGGCCACGAAATCGCCACATCGTGGAGATTGGGCGCCTGCAGCAGCATATTCAGCACCGTAGGCGCTCCGCACGCCAGAGTAATCCGTTGTGATGCATACAGTTCCAGAACGCGGGCAGGATTGACCTTACGCAGACAGATATGCCTCCCTCCCACGGCAGTGAGCGCGAAGACACCGCCCCATCCATTGACGTGGAACATGGGCAGCGTGTGAATATAGACATCGTCGTGAACGACGCGCAAGTGAAACAGAAAATTGGCTGCGTTCATGTAAATATTGCGGTGAGTCAGGACAACGCCCTTGGGCCTCGATGTGGTTCCGCTGGTATAGTTAATCGTCATGGGCTGATTCTCGTCAATTTCCCAGGCAACCTCCTCCGCAGAGGCCGCTGCCAGGAGACTCTCGTAATCCAGGGTACCGTCCAATTCCGACGAATAACCGCTTTCAATCTGGACAACGTGCCGAAGCTTCGGCACCTGTCCCACAGCACCCTTTACAACGCTGGAGAATTCGGCGTCTACAACCAATACCTCACTGTCGCTGTGATTGAGAATATACTCTATTTCGTGGGGTTGAAGCCGAGTATTCACGGGAACCATCACGGCTCCCAACTGGCAGATTCCGTAGAAGCACTCCAGCATTTCATGGGTGTTTGGCGCAATGACGGCCACTTTGGTAGCGCGACTCACTCCAAGGCTGGACAGGGCGTGGGCAAGGCGCTGGGTTCGCTCAGCAAATTCGCTGTAGGTGAACTGGACGTCTCCGTCCACCACAGCAACTTTATCGCTGTATAGGCGCTGGGCGCGCCGCATCCAGTCCAATGGTGTCAATGGGGTAATCATCTTATCATCCTCCTTCTGTCACGTGCGATCCCCGTCCGCAGCGTGGATTAAAACGTTGCTCGCTGTCGTTCTTCTTAATTTTCTGTATCCTGTAGGCAATTCCTGTGCGTGCAGAGAGATTGTTTCGTAAATTTGCACAACAATTCACAGATATTTTACAATATCGTATTGGAAAGCCTAGCTTTGTCAATGCTCCAGGCCCGCGAGTTGTGATAACATCTTTGTAAGTGCACGACTACCCTTATACATGGAGGCCCGCATAATGCATGAACGACTGGAAAGGGTACTGAATACATTGGAGGTTTACCAGCTCACCTACCCTGAAGATGCTTGTATGGTATTGGCAGATACCGAACAAATTATTGCATATCTGCCGGGCAAGGAAATCGATCTTCATATCGAAGTTGGGACCACGATTCAGGCATTTGCCGGAACCGTCACGGAGAGAGCGCTGCGCCAAAACAAACCTCTGCGCGAAGAACGAGGCCCTGAACGGTTTGGCATTGCGTATATTTCCACAGCCAGCCCGATTCGAGACAGCTCCGGAGAGGCTGTCGGCGTTGTCAGCGCCGTAGTTGCAAACGACCGTATGGATACATTGAGAGTGTCCTCTGCAGAACTGGTCGCCGTAGTGGAGGAGCTTTCAGCCGCCGCGGAAGAGCTGGCCAGAGGCTCTCACCAGGTTGCCGTACAGGTGCAGAATGAGGCGGAGATTGCAGGCCGGATGGCGGAGGAAATCAGGAAAGCGGACAACATTACCGCCATGGTTACAGATATTGCCAATCAGTCCAACCTTTTGGGTCTCAATGCGAGTATTGAAGCAGCCCGTGCGGGCGAGATGGGCCGCGGCTTTGGCGTAGTTGCCCAGGAGATTCGCAAAATGGCCACGGAAAGCAAGAATGCCGTCAGCACTATCAAGGATGAGCTGAATGAATTGATGAAAGAAATCAAACAAATATCTGAAGGCTACTCCACTATTGTCGCCGCTAGTGAAGAGCACGCAGCAGGCGTGCAGGAAATGAAGGATGCTTTCCATCAAATCACCAAAATTGCGGAAGAACTTCAGCGAATCTCAGAGGTTTCCGGCGTTCAGGACACCGTTACCGCAACTCGTACTTGAATCCTGGCGCTGCCTTGGGTAGACGGTCGACGACTCCGCCGCTGCGCAAAATCCTTTGCGCAGGTGCCTCTGTGGAAACCCAGTCCGCAAAAGCATGAGCAATTCATGGGGGGAGCCAGGTCTTGCAAAGTCAGCCTGAACACAGCGTTACGAAAATTGTTGTCATAGGGGCAGGCGCGGTCGGCTCAACGACTGCGTACACCCTGTTTCTTAGAGCCCGAGCCAGCGAACTGGTCCTCATTGACATTAATCACGAAAAGGTCCGAGGGGATGTCTTGGACATGAACCACGGCCTGCCTTTCACCAGCGGCGTGAAAATTACCGTCGGCAGTTATGCGGACTGTGCAGGCGCCGACATTGTGCTCATTACCGCAGGCGCCGCACAGCGCCCAGGGGAATCGCGCCAAGACCTGTTGGAGCGAAATGTGAACATTTTTAAGGAAATTGTGGCTAATGTCGTCCAATACTCCCAGGACTGTATTTTACTTATTGCCACCAACCCAGTGGACGTCCTCTCCTACTTTGCCTTTACCGTTTCCGGATTCCCGAAAAACCGCGTGATTGGATCCGGCACGTTGCTGGACAGCGCCCGTTTCCGCTACCTGATTGGGCATCACCTGCATGTCGACCCCCGCAGCGTCCATGCACACATCATTGGCGAACACGGCGACAGTGAACTGCCGGTGTGGAGCCGGACCAATGTGGCCGGAGTGCCGGTCAACCTAGATGCCACTATGCGGCAAGCACTTTTTCAGGATACCCGCCATGCTGCCTACGAGATTATTGCGGCCAAAGGTGCCACATACTACGCCATTGCTCTCGCGCTGGACCGGATTTGCGCTGCGATTCTCAACGACGAAGCTTCCGTCATGACCGTGTCCACACTTGTAGAAGGATACTGTGGTATCAACGATGTGTTCCTGGGTTTGCCCTGTATCGTCGGCCGCCAGGGCATTCGGGAAATTGTGGACCTGCAGCTGGCTCCTAAAGAGGTTCACCAGCTTCAGGAGTCTGCGGCCCTGCTCAAGGCTCGCATCCAGTCCGTCTCAGACCCAGAGTGACCACAGGTTGTACATGTGATGTACAAACGGGATCCAATCCATTGGCGATTGGATCCCGCTGTACCCTTGTTACCCCAGACTGGTGCTGGTATTTTCTACCTATTGCTGATGAGCCGATTAGCCGTGGTGAGATGGATTTTTGTGACCAGCGACGAAGTCCTGCGACAGTTTTGCGATATCTGGCACACCAAGGCCTGTGGCCTGGTTGTAGACGGTACCCGGCGTGCCTGTGTAGAACAGGTTGTCGTTGTCGGTACCGGTAGTGTTCAGTGGCGTAAAGGGTGAATTTTTCTGAAGTGCAAAGGTATAAATTTGGGGATTCCAAAAACCAATTTGGGTATGGTCCGCACTGTCCATCAGAGCCGTTAGGCCATTGAGTTGCGGTGCCACGAAACTGGTTCCGCCGTAGGTCTGGAAACTGCCGTTTTCGCCGGGTGCACCAGCATCGCTAAGGTACACAAGATACCCTGTGTACGGGTCGGCGTCCATGGACACGTCCGGAACATTCCGCCCACTGCCGGTTCCACTCACGGTTTGTACTGGTGAGAGGTGGCCGTTCAATTGATTGCCGTCAGAACTGATGTTCCATTGGAGAACGCCTGTATACTGGTTGACACCGGGAACACCGCGCTGATAAGCGGGTGTGGCAAAGTACTGACTGAACCCACCACCACCGCCAACGAAATAACGGCTGTTCCAGCCGTCCAAATTGTCAAAGCCCCGCGCATCGAAATACGGATAGAGGTAATCCCACGACCACGCGCGCTCCTGCGTCACATTGACGGATACAGCACTTGGCAGTGGTTCCTTGGTGGTTGGATTGGTGGTAAAGGTGGCGTGCCACGGTAGTGTCGTTCCGCCCGCAGCCGTGATGTAGGGGCTGTCTGCAGGGTTATCTACGGCTAGACTGTAGGTCCCCGGAATTCCATAACCTGCAAACTCGCTGGTATCGTAGGCGCCAGAGTCACCTGCGGCTGCGAAATTGGAAATCCCCTGCGCCGCTGCTTCCATGTACAACTCGTTGAAGACGTCGGCATAAGCAGGCGTTTCCTCCTGCTCATCCACAAAGTACTGGATAGCACCCTCACTCTCTCCCCAACTGACAGAGAGCGTCTGAATCTGGTTATCGGAGAGAGCCCTTGCGTAGGCGTCCACAAAACCGGTGTCAGAGTTTGATCCCACATAAACTTTGATATCGGCTTGTGGGGCGAGTGCTCCGGACTGCTCGACATCCAACGTGGTCTCGTCATACCCATCGTAGTAGCTAGAGTCTGACGGACTAAAGCCGTCCACATTAATGACGGACAGGCGATTGGGTTTCACCTTCACGCCCATATCGTTCCAAAAGGTATAGGGATCCTGAACGTTTAGTCCTGCTAAAGATACGATACCAATGGTCTCGCCAGCGCCCGTCGCTCCCTCGCGGTACAGTGGGGCGACGTCATACCGCTTGATGAGATCCTGAGGTTTGAGATTGAGCGGTCCCGTAGGGCTGTTGGTGGTGCTGTCCGGTCTCTTAATGGACAAGGACTTCAGGTCTGAATAGTCCGTTAACCCAAGGACGCAGAGGATATCTTTTGCCAGTAAACCCGGAACGCGCGGTGCCTGTTTCGTTGCGTGAAATCGCTTTCCCTGGAATTTGGCGTTTTGCAGGGTGATGCTGAACGCCTTGTTGAAGTCACCTGCGGTACCCGTTGCAGTAATGACCAAACCGTCTGAATAGACCTGAGATTGAATTCCGAATTGAGCGAGATAACTGATGATAGCTTGAGTGGCGTCCGCCGATGGCGTATATTTCTGCCTGAACTGGGAAACCGTCAGATAATTTCTATAGTCTCTTGACTGCGGTGTCACTGATTCCGTAATAAAGTGCTGCAGTTGTGCCTCATTCTGAACCTTCAGCACGATGTCGACCGTCACCGGGGTACTAGGAGCGGTATTGCCAAAATAGTCCGCATTTTGTAACACACTTGACCCAACACCTTGTTGCACGGACTGGTTTTTCGTAGCAGCGAATGAAACGGTGGGCAGTGTCATCGTCAGCAACATGCCTGACGCCGCCACTGTCAGTAATTTCGGCACCTTCATTTCCATCTCTCCCCAAACTATTTGATGAAAGAGGTTTGCTTCACTCATCCTATCGGTTTTGGCGAGAGAAGTTTGTCAGACGGAGGACGTCGGTGTGATAGAAATATCGACGTTGGTCAACGGGGTTTCGAAAGTTTTTTGTGATTTAGCATGGAACTGTGTCTTTTCCTGGCCTGTTGGATGTTGTAGATTGTAGGAGTATGTCGAAGTAGAAACAGCGCCATGTTAGGAGAAGAACGTTGCCAAGGAATGCTCTGATACGAACTATGACAAAATGGATATTCATTGGCGCAGCGAGCATCGCCTGGATTGTGCCCTCTGGCGGGACTGTCTACGCCGACTCCGGGACAGGCAACACGGCAAACAGCGCCGTACAGGGCAGCCTGCAGGATAATAGCCCGCAGAACAGCACGAGCACCAGCGGACTAGGTGCCCAATCCAACTTGGGTACTTCCCCTCAGACGGCTACTTCCACCGCGTTTTCCATAGATAACAACGCCATTGCAATTAACCAGTCCACCGTAGACGGCGTTCCACTGGTGAACGTTCAGGGCGCCAACCCACCACAGATTGTTTCCCAGGCAGCCGTCGTTATGGACATGTCCACAGGCACCGTAGTTTATGAAAAGAATCCGTTGGCACCACACTACCCAGCGAGTCTGACAAAAATCCTGACGGCTTTGGTAGCCCTGGACAAAGGGTCTTTGAGCGATGAACTGACAGTCAGCAAAACGGCGGCGGACCAGCCACCGGACAAATTGTATCTAATTCCTGGAGAACAGGCGACGCTCCAGCAGTTTCTCAACGGTCTCCTGATTGACTCCGCCAACGACGCGGCCGTTGTTATTGCCCAACACTACGGGGGCAACGTCCAGGGCTTCGCGCAAATGATGAATGCAACGGCTGCCTCTTTGGGGGCTACTCATACGCACTTCGTTAACCCAAACGGGCTACCAAACCCCAACCACGTAACCACCGCATACGACCTGGCACTGATTTCGCGGGCAGCGCTGGAAAACCCCACCTTCCGGCAGATTGTTTCAACGAAATTCTATAACTGGAAAGGTCAAGCGTGGCACAGTCGCTTGATGAACATCAACCCTCTGCTGTTCACGTATCCAGGCGCCATTGGCATTAAGACAGGGTACACCAGCGTCGCCCACGAAACCCTAGCTGTCGCTGCCACCCGTGGCAATGAAACGTTTCTCGCCATCCTGTTGGACGCGCCACTGACAAGCCAGATTGATAGTGACGCGACAAACCTTCTGAACTATGCATTTTCCAACTATACTACGGAAACCATCCTGCCGCAGGGAACCCAGGTGGGGACATACACCCTCAGTAACGGCCAAGCTGTCCCCGTCACTGCAAGTCGAGAGATTGTGGCAACGGTGGAAAAAGGACAGAAACTGAACTTCCAAAGAAAAATCGTGTTTCACGACGGTGCGAGAGCGTCAGGAGGTACTGATAGCCCCGTGGGCCAATTGGAGTTACTGCAGAATGGGCAAGTGACTGCCACCGAGCCCGTCCTCGCAAACGTCCCCAGCGAACAGATGGTACAGGTGGGAAATAACCATGTCCGCTGGGGAATGAGCGCAACCATTCTCATGTTTGTACTGGTCCTGGTGGCTCTGCTTATGCGCAGGCGATATGTACGCAGGAAACCACAGCCATATCGTGTCGGCGACAACCCCACATGGAAAAGCCGGCACTAGTTCCGTGCTCGATTTGGGGGCGGTACTCACATGCTCTATTCGTATGCTGTTTAGATTACGACTTTAGCAGAAGTTCTTTCACCGCCTCAAGGAGCAGTACGGCGTTTCCGTGCTTAGAAGTGTACCCCATCAGTCCAATGCGCCATGCTTTTCCCTTTAGAGCCCCCAGTCCTCCGCCAACTTCGATACCATACTGCTCCAACAATTGATTTCGGAGTCTGCCTTCGTTATACCTATCCGGAATCAACACAGACGTTAACTCGGGGAGGCGGTATCCCTCTTCAGCAAACAGTTCAAAACCCATATCCTGTAGCTGTTCCTGCAGGTACCTCCCATTTTCCTCGTGACGGCTGAAAGAATGTTGCAAACCCTCCGCTAGGAGTAGCCTCAGGGCTTCATGCAAACCGAAAATCATGGAAATCGGAGCCGTGTGGTGATAAAAGCGTTCCTCGCCCCAGTAGTTGGCAATCATGTTCAAGTCCAAGTACCAACTTTGGACTTTGCTCTTGCGATTTTTCACCTTGTTCATGGCTGCCGTGTTCAGAGTCACGGGAGCAAGTCCTGGAGGTGCGGACAGGCACTTTTGCGTGCCGCTGTAGCAAGCGTCAATATGCCAGTTGTCCACTTCCACATCAATCCCGCCCAGGGACGTCACCGCGTCCACAATGAAGAGAGCGCCGTAATCGTGAACCAGGCGGCTGATATCCGCCAACGGTTGATGCACGCCCGTAGATGTCTCTGCATGCACGAGGGCTACTGCCACAATTCCCGGCGTCGCTTTCAAAACGGCCTCGACCTGCTCCGGACGAATCGCGTGCCCCCACGGCGCCTCAACGGTTAGTACCTGGGCCCCACAGCGCTGTGCCACGTCCTTCATGCGTTGCCCGAACACGCCGCAAATTCCAATGAGGACCTTGTCCCCGGGTTCCAGGATGTTGACCAACACCGTTTCCATGCCTGCGCTGCCTGTTCCCGACATTGCCAAAGTCAGCTCGTTCCCGGTCTGAAACACCTGACGCAGCATGTTCTGCATATCGGACATAACCTTGAGAAAATACCCGTCCAGATGGCCAACCAGAGGCGTCGCCATTGCCTTTAAAACCTCAGGGTAGACGCTGCTGGGGCCCGGTCCCAAAAGTAAACGGTCTTGTGTCTCAATCTGCATGTTACATCCGCCCTCCCGTGTTATAAGTTCTCCAATTCCTTGAGAAACTGCTGGATATAGCCGAAGTAGCTGGCCGCGTCATCCCACATGGACAAATGGCTGCCATTTTCACAGATTCCGACTCGCGCATCTGGAATCCGTCGACCCATTTCCTCAATGTCCTCAGGCGCCATGCTGTCGTGGCGGCCTACGAGCAGCAGGGTGGGAACGTGAATTTCATGGAGATTGTTCCACCTGTCCCAATCCTTGAAAGTACCTGTCACAAGAAACTCGTTGGGTCCTTGCATGGTATTGTAGACAGCCGGGTTAATGTGTGCAAACCCCCGAACAACCGCGTCCGGCCACGGATTCAATCGGCAAATGTGCTGCTTGTACAGGTACTTCTCAATCAGTTCCACGTATTCTTCGTCGTCGTAGTCTCCAGCTGCTTCATAGCGTTTCATGGTAGTCACCAGGTCCTCCGGCAAGCTGTCCCGAAGAGCGTTAATCCGCTTGACGTAGGAGGGGATACTGGCCGTCATGTTGGAGATAATCAGGCCCTTCAGCGCGTTCTGGTACTTCAACGCATACTCAATGGCCAACATTCCGCCCCAGGACTGCCCGCACAAATAGAAGTTCTCTAACCCCAGATACCGGCGGACTTCCTCCACCTCTTCCCGAAAGCGTTCCACATTCCATAACGAGAGGTCATCGGGTTCATCGGAATAATAGGAACCCAGTTGATCGTAAAAGTAAATTTCCACTCCCATAGGTGGCAGATAGTCCTGAAAAATCTCCAAATACTCGTGGCTGGCACCTGGTCCACCGTGAAGAATCAACATTTTGACAGGACTTTCGCCGATTTTCCGGGTCCAAACGTGAAATCCTCCGCTAATGGGCACTAGCTGTGATTTGTCCATCAAACCTTCTCCTCTCACTTGTCTCTTGGCATGTCACTGAAGACATTATAAAGCCTTCCCTACGATTTTTGTTGGCGCACCAAAACGAAGTCCGGAGGAAACAGCGCCTGCGACACAGATTCCCGCTGCAATCCAAAACACGGTATGGAGCGCACTCATGAAAACGCCAGTGGAAAGATTGGCCGGAACGCCCGCAAACACTTTTCCCGTAATGGTGTGAAGGCGAATGGAAAAGGCGGAAACAGATAGGGAGATGCCAATAACCATGCCGATATTTCGAATCAGCGCATTTAGGCCACCCACCAGACCCACCTTGCTGCGCGGCGCCGCAGCCATAATGCTGGAATTGTTGGGGGACTGAAACATGCCCTGTCCCACCCCGAAAATGGCCAGGTGAAATCCCACCACCCAGATGGCAACCGAGGGTGACAGCAAGTTCAAAAGGACAAAGCCAAGGGCGTTTAAAAGAAGACCGCCGGTGGTCAAAATGTAAGGACCAATTTTGTCGGACATCCACCCGGACAAGGGCGCCACCACTGCCATGGCCAGGGGATTGGCCATCATTGTCAATCCCGTCAGTTGGGGCGAGGCATGCAAAACATCCTCCAGGTAGAACGGCATCAACGTCGTAATGGAAAACAGTGACACGAAGGTAAGAATCGCCGCCAGACTGGCCGTAGAAAGGGTCCAATTGCGGTACAGTGAGAAGTCAATCATGGGACTGCGGGCCAAGCGCTCGCGAAAGCCAAACGCAATCAGTATCACTGTGGCGAGGATTAGGCCCACAACAGTTTTCGCAGATCCCCAGGCCCAAGTCTCCCCATTTGATATGGTATACAGTAGACCCACAATGCCCACAATGAACAACACCGATCCGGCATAGTCGAAGTCCTTTGCGGAACCGGATCCCTTGTGCTTGGGTAGAAGGAAAAGACCAAGAACGAATCCCGCAATGCCAATGGGGATATTCACCCAGAATATGGACTGCCAACCCAAATAGCCAATCAGGATGCCGCCAATGGACGGCCCTGTCAGCATTCCCAGAGACACCATGGATCCCGTAATTCCAAAGGCACGACCCCGTTGTTCCGGAGGAAATGTGGTTACTACCAGCGCCTGACTGTTGGCCATCAACAGCGCTGCACCCAGTGCCTGCAAGATTCGAAAGGCAATTAAAGCTCCAATGGATGGAGACAGTGAGCACATGGCCGAACCAAGGGCAAATACCAGAAACCCGATATTATAGAGCCTGCCCCGCCCCCACATATCGGCCAATCGCCCCACCAACGGTAAAACAGCGGAAATGGTGAGCAGGTACGCAGTGACGACCCACTGCACCATGTGAAGCGCGACATGCAGGTTCTGGGAGATGGTTGGCAAGGCAACATTGGCAATACTGCCGTCCAATGTGGACATGAAAGTGCCGACGGAGATATTGGCGAGAACCCACCACTTACGTACCCGGATTTCATCAACTGAATTCAAACGCAATCTACACCTCACAGAAAGCTCACTTGAACGTGCACCAGACACCCCAATCAGCTGTGGCAGGGACGCTCATGGTGATGCACGGCGGCCATTCGCCGCTCTTGGATGACTGATGGCTGGGTCCGGCTTTGCGCCGACCTCTGCCCTTTATCATAGGCTGCCAAGAATAAAACGCAAACTTTAGCGGCGCGACAGCATTCCCCCGTTTCGCCTTTCCTGCGGTGCTGCGACAGCATTCCCCCGTTTCGCCTTTCCTGCGGTGCTGCGATAACACCGTGTCCCTCATGAGGTGAGAGGGCACTGGGTGAGGCGTATAAAGTGGTTGCCAAGAGCATAGGCTACGTTTGCAGTCGTTTCAGCCCAATCCGCAGCGCGCCATTCAGTTTTCATTGTTCTACAGTCGAACCAGTCCACGGAGTTCCCTTGCACGTTCAGACTAGGTGCGCACTACGGGCCGCAGTAGTATGCAAGGCAATTGTACTGTTAACTCAGACTAGTACAATAAGAAGAAGAAATTGGCACGAATTGCTCTCTGAGGAATTTACTTTTGCGAACATAATAAGGTCATGGCAGGGACTAATCAATATATGGCAACTTCTTTACCGAAGGAGTGCTCCTACTCCAGAAGCACCACGGAAGCTGTAAGGTTCCACTTATGTGTCACAAGTTTCACCGTACTTTTCAATTCGTTGTTTGCTTTTCAGTCTTCGCCATTGTTTGTTTTTACCATTTGAAGTGTGGGAGGTCTTTAAAAATGGGTGGTTACTTCAACGCAATCGGGGAAGAGTTTAAAAAGAGTTGGTGGAATGCAGTCGTCATCATCGTGTTTACCATAGCACGGCTGCTCTTTGGCTGGGATTGGTTCAAGGCTGGCGTCGATAAATTTTCTTGGTTCAGCGATGGCAAGGCTGATTCAAAGGGCATGATTATGGGAATGGTAAACAATCTCGTCCATTCACATGGCTCAGATCCACTGCACCTGAACAACCTACTTATCTGGTTGGCAAACAACCTGTTCATCCCCATGAGCGGACTGACGGACTTTCTGGTTGTCGCTTGCGAAACCTTGATTGGCATCTTCGTCTTCTTCGGATTTGGATTTGTTTGGGCCATTCTGGTTGCCACGTTCCTTAACCTGCAATACGCAGCTGCAGGCGCAGCCAACAACTTTGGTTACTTGGTCACCGATATTGTCTGGCTGAAATGGCCCAGCTATGCCAGCCTCATTGGTGTAGACGGCTACATCCGCTATCGCCGCGGCAAGAAGCTGGTTGGCGCTCCGTCCAAGGAACCTAACGGTGGAGCTGCTGCAGTATAATCGGTTTACACAAAGCAAGACTGTTTCACAATCTTAGCTTGGGGTAAGTACTCCGGAGAAATGTCGCCCTGCCAAACGGCGAGTGAGGTAAAAAAGGGCCGTCCCGAAACCATCGGGATGGCCCTTTTGCCAGGTCGTGACGGTACCCATGCTAGGGGGCTACAGCCGAGACTAAAATCTTCCGCTCTGGAGAGAGACCTCAAAACACCCTCTCAAAAAGTCATGAGGGCGTCGTATCCAGCCATAATCCGTTTCTCGTCAGGCAGCCACGAATCTTCAATCTGGCCAAAGGAGTAAGCCGTGTCCGGAGGCGCAATTCTCAGAACGGGACCTTCCAGATAAAAAATGGCCTCTTCGTTAATTCGAGCAATGACCTCGGCCGCGACGCCGGCTGAACGTTGCGCCTCCTGCACAACAATGGCTCGATTCGTCTTCTTGACAGATGCAACCACCGTATCCATGTCCAGGGGACTGAGGGTTCTCAGGTCAATGACCTCCGCATTCAAGCCTGTATCGCGCTGCCATTTGTCGGCCGCCTTCATCGCCACATGGACCATGTATCCATAGGCCACTACAGTCACATCCTTCCCCTCCCGGACCACTCTTGCCTGTCCCAAAGGGATTGAGTATTTGTAGTCAGGGACCTCCTGTCGGAAAGCGCGGTACAGGCGCATGTGTTCCAGAAACAGGACGACATCGTTGTCTGCGACGGCGGAGGTAAGCAGTCCCTTGGCGTCGTAGGGAGTCGATGGAACCACTACCTTCATTCCCGGGCTTTGCACGAACAGTCCTTCCAGACTATCCGAGTGCATCTCCGGCGTTTTCACCCCACCGCCAAAGGGAGCGCGAATGACCATAGGTACTGTGAACCGCCCGTGGGTGCGGTAGCGCATGCGCGCGCCCTGTCCCACAACCTCGTCCATGGCCTCTAGGATGAAACCCAGAAACTGAATTTCCGGGATGGGCCGAAAACCTTGGATGGCCAACCCGTTAGCCAGCCCAATGATGGCCGATTCCGCTAGGGGCGTGTCAAACACTCGATGTTCTCCGTATTTTTGCTGAAGGCCTTCCGTGGCTCGAAAAACACCACCGTTTCGGCCGACGTCCTCACCAAAGACGAGAACATTGTCGTCTCCTGCCAGTGCAGCATCCAACCCGCTGTTAATTGCCTGAATCATGGTCATCTGCGACATGGGTACCCATCCTCCTCCTTTGCGCCGGGTGTTCTGACTATCTCCATGCGGCGCCGGGCTCTTCCGACTGCCTTCATGCGACGCCGGGCTGCGGCCCCAACCGCATTGCTTTGCTTTTCCCTCCTGGTGCCCGGCAAGCTCCTCAAACCCATCACCCGTCTTTGTACGTCCCGCTCTGACGGCGCAAGGCTTCGGGCAATTGCTCAAACATGCTGTCAATGAGCCCCGCCACCGTCAATCCCGGATAGGCGTCAGCCTGCTCAATGGCGGCGCCCACGGTGGACTTGGCGTCCGCGACAGTTGCTTCTTCCTCTGCTTGTGACCACAGTTTGCGCCCAGTCAGGTAGGCGCGAAAACGAAGCAGCGGATCGCGCTGCTGCCACGCTGCGTCCAACTCCTTGTTGCGGTAACGGGCGGGATCGTCGCCACTCATGGTGTGGGGTCCGTAGCGGTAGGTCAGCATCTCAATCAGGGTAGGCCCGCCGCCCTCCCGCGCCCGGTCCACTGCCTGTTTGGTTGCGGCGTAAACGGCCAGCACATCCATTCCGTCCACCAGCACACCGGGAATTCCTGCAGCACCAGCCTTTTGCGCCAACGTCGACGCTGCCGTCTGAGCCTGAACGGGAACGGAGATGGCAAACTGGTTGTTCTGCACAATAAACACTGCGGGGACTTGAAAGACGCCGGCAAAATTGAGACCTTCGTAGAAGTCTCCTTCCGACGTCCCGCCATCCCCCGTATAGGTGATGGCTACGCGGGCCTGCCCTCGCAGCTTAAATGCCAGCGCAACGCCCGTGGCCTGCACCATCTGAGCACCAATTATCACCTGGGGCGGCAGCACATTGACGTCAGGAGGAATCTCGCCGCCGTGCTGGTGCCCGCGAAAGTACAGAACCCACTGGTACAGGGGCCAGCCGTGAAGCACGGCCTGTGCGCCGTCGCGGTATGTAGGCAGAAGAAAGTCCTCCCGCCGAGTGGCTGCCTCACTACCAACCATGCTGGCTTCCTGTCCCGCCATGGGCGCGTAAAAGTGGAGGCCCCCCTGCCGAATCAACAGCCTGGCCCGCTCATCCCAGACCCGCGTGAACAACATTCGCCGCATGAGCTCACGCAATTTCTCGTCGGGCAAGTCAGGCATAAGATGAGGGTTCAGCAACTGCCCCTGTTCGTCCAAAATTCTCAACACAGGCATAGTCAACGTGTCTTTGGCAAGGATACTCATGGGTTAGCCCCCTATAGTCCAAATGGATTCAGCGGCTTCTCACCGATGTAGGCCAGGACACTTTTGGTCTCCGTGTACAAATCCAGAGATTCCATAGCCAGTTCGCGACCAAAACCCGATTGCTTGTAGCCCCCGAAGGGAAGTCCCGGAAAGGTGGAGAAGGGACTGTTCACCATGACAATACCCGCTTTCAGTGCCGCGGCCACTCGGTGTGCTCTGCCGAAATTGCGGGTCCAGACAGAAGCAGCCAGTCCATAGACCGTGTCATTGGCCAACTGGACAGCTTCCTTCTCGTCTGAGAAACGGCTAACCACAACCACGGGCCCGAAAATCTCCTCTTGGGCCACCTTCATTTTGTTGGTCACATCGGCTATGACCGTGGGCAAGTACCAGTGTCCGCGGCTGTACGGCTCACCCGTAGGTCTGGCGCCACCGCACACCACCCGTGCCCCTTCGTCCTTGGCGGATTGCACGTAGGCGTCAATCACCTGAACCTGTGCCTCTGAAATGATGGCGCCAATGTGAGTGGCCGAATCCAGCGGATTGCCCATGACAAGTTGCTTCGCTCTGGCGACAAAAGCCTCGAGAAAAGCGTCGTAGATGTCGTCTTGGACCAGCAAGCGCGATCGGGCCTCGCAGGACTGCCCCGTGTTGTAGTAGATGCCGAAGAGGGCGCCG
>Ga0187809_10000097_pt1 | contig 61076 bp, 61 predicted proteins | sample NC_wetland_sal_i_8_FD_132415 | JGI IMG/M metagenome (GOLD analysis project Ga0187809, IMG submission 132415) | Wetland sediment microbial communities from Neuse River Estuary, North Carolina, USA - ASW_4 | ecosystem: Environmental > Aquatic > Freshwater > Wetlands > Sediment | place: USA: North... | reverse complement strand
TCTTGCTGCAGTATGGGAAAGTCGCCTTTCAGCGTCATTGGATTCATTGTTCCAACTCCTTGTTGATTCGCGCCGCCACGAACTCCCTAAAGGCCGGGACCACGATGGCGTCCACCGTAGGGGCCAAATAACTCCAGACAATCATTTTGGTTGCCTGTTTTTTGCTGATGCCGCGAGACATCAGGTAATATACCTGGACTTCGTCAATTTTCCCGACACTGGCCGCGTGGCCGCAACGGCGCACATTGTTTTCGTCAATCAACAGCATAGGTATGGCGTCGGCCCGTGTTTTTTCATTCAACAACAGCATGCGGTCGTGTTGCTCGCTGGCCGCGTCGGCGGCTCCCCGCTGAATGTGCGTGGAACTCCGATACACCGAATTTGCCCGACCGCGCACTACGCCATGCATGACGATGTCACTTTCAGAAGACCGCCCGCGGTGCTCCATACTGGCTGTCAGCTCCAGCCTCTGTCGACCGTAGCCAAAGCCCAGAACTCGGGTATGGGACTGCGATGCGCTGCCCTCAAGCAAACTTTCCACCAGACCGACGGTGAACCCGTCACCAATGTCGCCCACCACCCAGTCCACCCGTGCGTCGTTCAAGATTTTTGCCCGCCGCGTCACAAAATTGGTGGGTCCTTTGCGGAAATTGGTCAAAGCGCAGGCGTCGACGTGAGCCAGTGGCTGCGCCACAATTTCCGTCACCGCACTGTGGATGCCGCCCGTCGCGCCTTCCTCCGGCACGAAACTGATTTCTGCAAAAGCCAGGCGACTGCCTTCTTCGGCTACCACCAGACACCGCGGCCTACCACCTTTCCCAGCAGGCGACTCTTCATAAACAAACTGAATCGGACGCTGTACCTGCACGTTTCTCGGCACATAGACAAAAATTCCGTTTTCCCAGAGCGCCCCATTGAGGGCAGACCACTTATCCGCCTCCGCGGCCACCACCGTTCCCAGGTGCTTTCGAACCAGTTCTTCATGCTGCTGAACGGCCGTGTTCAAATCGGTCAAAATAACGCCCTGTTCCGCCAAGTCTGCGGGCACGTGCACGGCCACAACAGCGCCGTCGCGTAAGCAGAGGAACGGCTCATCCTTTGCCGCCTCCAGAAATTGCGCTACTTCTGTGCGCGGTTTCCCCACCGCTTCTGACGAGAGGGCCGTCACGTCCCAGGTTCGATTTCGCAAATCCGTCTTTTCCAGTTTTGGAGAAGGAAACTTCTCATAGGCCTGCCAAGCATCTTCCCGAAAGCTCTGTAACCACTGTGGTTCCCGATTCCTTGCAACCAGGGCTTTTACCAAGGGAGACGCCGTTGCAATCGATTGTTCTGCCACCGTACGTTCCCCCTCCCTACGCTTCTGCTCCTACGGTTTCGTCCACAATACCCAGTTCTGCCTTCAAACCATCGTATCCATTGGCCTCCAGGTGCTCAGCCAGTTTCTTGTCTCCGGACATGACAATCCGTCCCTGCATCATCACATGGACAAAATCCGGCTCAATGTATTGCAGCAAACGCTGATAATGCGTAATAATCAGGAACCCTGTCTCTGGCCGCCGCAGTTGATTGACCGCGTCAGAAACGACTTTCAGGGCATCTATATCAAGACCTGAGTCAATCTCGTCCAAAATCGCAATGCGCGGCTCCAGCATGGCCATTTGCAGGATTTCGTTGCGCTTCTTTTCGCCGCCGGAAAACCCCTCGTTCAAATAGCGGTCGGCAAAAACCGAATCGATGTTGAGTTCCTTCATCTTCGCCTGCAAATCGCGATGAAATTTGATGACGGGAACTTCGTTCCCTTCACCGCGCAACGAGTTCAGAGCCGTCCGCAAGAAGTTAGCGTTGGACACACCGGACACCTCGGCAGGGTACTGCATGGCCAGAAACAGTCCCGCCCGTGCCCTCTCGTCCACGCTCATCTGCAGCAGGTCCTGCCCGTCCAGGGTAGCGCTGCCGGATGTGACCGTATATGCGGGATGCCCCATGAGCGCCGAAGAGAAGGTGCTTTTGCCAGTGCCGTTCGGGCCCATAACAGCGTGAATCTCGCCGCCTTTGATATCGAGACTCAAACCTTTCACTATCTCTTTGTCTTCTACTGCTACGTGCAAATCTTGAATGCTCAAATGTGGAACTGACATCGTGACCAACCTTTCGCCTATAATCTAGGTGTTGTTCCAAATCAAAGATGGATACAACACGAGTTCCAAAAATAAAGTTGACCGAATAGGTCATGTTTAAAGTTAAGGGTACCATATGTACAAAAAAAAGCAACAGCCCCGGCCATTTACCAAGGCTGCTTTTCAGGAATTTTCGGCACTGTGAAAGCAAATGTCAAGGTTTTTTCAAAATTTGTTTTCGTACCGCATGCACCCTCTAAAACAGGTACTTGAATACCAACTTGGCCTCTTCCGACATCATTTCCTTGTCCCAGGGCGGGTCGAAGGTTAAATTGACGTCCACGGTTTCCACGCCTTCGAAGCTGCCAACGCGATCGATGATGTCGTCCCGCAGCATGTCGTAGGCCGGACACCCCATGGCTGTCAGCGTCATAGTGACTGTGACGTTGTGTCCGTCTTCGGAGATGTCCACGCCGTAGACCATGCCCAGGTTTACAATATCGATTTGAATCTCCGGGTCCATGACCTCGGAGAGAACAGCCATGACTTGATCTTTCGTGACCAACAAAGTCACTCTCCTTTCGGACAACCTCTAACAGTAAATATTGTGTTGTGCACACAAAGTAAGGGTACCATCTTTTCCAGCGCCTGACCAGAACGAGGGAGTACATTGACTCCATGGCGTTGCGGTGGAAAAGCGGCGGCCATTGCTGGCCGCCGCTGTGTGCTGACTATTTCGCTTGCTACGGGCAACGCCCTTAGGCAAGTTGCTGTGTAAGTTTCCGTACAAGTTTCCTTGCAGGTTTCCGTACAAATTTCCGTGCAAGTTTCTGGGCAGGTTACTTCAGGAGCTGATTCAGGTCAGTGTACTCCAGGCCCAGGGAATCGGACACCGCTTTATAGGTCACCTTGCCGTCCATGACATTGACGCCCTTTGCCAAGGCCGCATTGTCCATGATGGCCTGGCGTGCGCCCTTATTCGCCAACTGAATGGCGTAGGGCATGGTCACGTTGGTCAGAGCAAAAGTGGACGTACGCGGAACCGCGCCCGGCATGTTGGCCACGGCGTAGTGCAGCACGCCGAACTTCTCATAAGTGGGATTGTCGTGGGTGGTGATGCGGTCAATGGTCTCGATGGAACCGCCCTGATCGATGGCAACGTCTACAATGACGCCACCCTTATTCATGTGCTCAACCATCTCCGCCGTAACAATCTTGGGCGCCCGCGATCCCGGAATCAACACGGCACCCACCAGCAAGTCGGCACCGGTCAACTCCTGATGCAAGTTATATGGATTGGACATCACGGTACGGATACGTCCGTGGAAGACCTCGTCCAGGTAAGCCAGGCGGGTGACATTGACGTCCAGCATCGTGACTTGCGCGCCCATGCCCAAAGCCATGGTGGCAGCGTTGACGCCAACAATGCCCGCTCCAACAATGACGACTCGCGCAGCCGGAACACCGGGGACGCCGCCCAGCAGTACGCCACGGCCGCCGTGGGGCTCTTCCAGGAAATGCGCGCCAATCTGAATGGACATTCTGCCGGCCACTTCGCTCATGGGCGTCAGGAGAGGCAGGCTTCTGTCGGGAAGCTGAACGGTTTCATAGGCAATAGCAGTGACACCGCTGTTTTGCAGGGCTTTGGTCAAATCCAACAAAGGCGCCAAGTGCAGATAGGTGAACAAAATGAGACCCTCGCGGAAGTAGCCAAATTCCTGTTCCAGTGGCTCCTTGACTTTCATAATCATGTCGGAGGTATTCCACACCTCAGCAGCAGTGTCAAGAATGACAGCACTTGCCGACACATACGCGTCGTTGCTAAAGCCACTTCCCTCTCCGGCACCTGACTCAATGTACACAGTGTGTCCTTCCAGAACGAGGCTGTGCACCCCCGCTGGCGTAATGGCTATGCGGTTTTCGTTGTTCTTGATTTCCTTCGGTACTCCGACCTTCACCGTTATGAACCCCTTTCAGGCTGCAATAGGTACCGCCGACTCTGGGAACAACTCAGCATCCCAATTCGCGTGCACGAGGTGCTAGTCAGATGTCGGCGTCCGGCGTCTGCTCTTAACGCGGCGACGCGGGCCTTCAATTGTAAGCTTCCCACTTTGAACGCCATCCTCAATCCACCGTTGTAAGCGCTTGACATCGCTTGGCGCGACTCTCCAACTTCCTTGTCCAAACGGAAAACTTTCCGCAGTGAGTTGCCCCGTTTGAGCCAAGGCTTCCACGGCACAACGCACAACCGAAACCGGCACCTGGAGCATTTCCGAGAGTTCGCTGAGACTAAATCGAGTGGTCATCCAATCTCCTCGCTTCAGTCCGCACAAAACGTGTCCTTCACAAGGAGGGCGCAAGTTGTACTCCCACCTGCGTGGACACGGATGACTAGCGTTGAATGATGGCTACGTGCGGCGTTCTGTCCAGAAAATCAAACTGGGACGAGCCTACCAAGTCAAAGTATACCTCCAACTGTTCGCCAGGGGCAATACTGGCTGAACTAGCTTGCAAGTGATTGATGAAACGGGTATCTTGCGGTTCCCCCCAGTTCCATGGCTGCAAATCCTGTCCGGTTTGCGTTCCATACCAGGTCAGGGCCCAGAGACTGTTGAGAGAAATGGTTGTGGTCCCGGAATTCTTCAGAGTGAGTGTCACGCGAACGGCATTCCAGGTAGGTCCGCTGCTCTTGAACGTCACTTCCTGATGGAGAATGGTCAGCTTTGGACTCTTCAGCCATACGGTGCTGGCGACGGGGCTGCCCACGTCACTCTGAGTTGATGGAGTTGCTGGATTGGCAGCGTTCGTCGTTGAACTGCTGGCCGTACCCGTGCGCTTGTCTGCGCTGAAGGCACCTTGGGAACTGGTAGCCGCATCCACTGGAGGGACCGCGTTCCCAGCCGCCTGTCCTGCACCTGCTGAAGCCGTCCCAGCCTGTACTCGACCCACCTGGTTCGTAAAGAAGACTAGGTATGGCTGTTCCGTCAATTGTGACGAAGTATTGTGTGGTGCCCCCACCGGGTGGAACGTCCACTGCGCCGACTGCCCCGGCGCCACAGGTTGGCTGGGACCGTTGACCAGAAACAGCGAATCGCTTTGCAAAAGACTGTTTTTCGCTGTATTCATAGGAAACGCCAGCACACCCACGACGTCTGTCTTGCCAATGGGTTCGTTTCCGGTGTTTGTAACTTCAGCAATAACGCTGGAATTCTGCGGACTGCCCGGCGTTGTCCCAATGAAAAGGTCAGTCACCTTGAGGGCGGACGGTTGCAATCGATAACCCAGCGTCACGCTTGCAGAGGCCAATTGGCGGCTGTTGTCCGGCACGACCTTGCCAGGATGCGCCATGACGGCAGCGAGGACAAAGACTGCCGCGACCACTCCGGAAACGGCAGCCAGCCACGGTTTCCACGACCCCCGTCTGTTCCGGGATACAACCGGATTTGCCTTTGCAGCCTCAAGAATCCGCAATCGCAACTCATCTGAAAACGGGATCTCGGGGATTTCATTGAAACTTTCTCGCAGGAAGTCACCATTATCCCTGTTCATGATGCCACCCTTTCTGTTCCAGCACATCCCGCAGAAGTACTCGTGCCCGATACAGCCGCGTTCGGACATTTTGTTCCGATGTACGCAAAACCTGAGCCACTTCCTGTCCACTCAACTCTCTCAGATAGAAGAGTGTCAGAACCTCGCGGTACTTCACCGGAAGTTCCTCCACGGCCTGCCACAATTCAGCGTTTTCCAGGCGCTGAACCACCCGCGATTCGGGAGACAGGGACGATTGCCATTCTTGCCCATCTTCATCTATGTGTTCCTCCGGGCGCACCTTGCGGTACTGCCACGATCGCAAATAATCCTTACAACAGTTCACCGTAATCGACAGAAGCCACGTCCGGACGCTGCTTTCGTTGCGAAAGGAATCCATCTTACGAAACGCGCGAACAAAGACGTCCTGCGTTATGTCCTGAGCCTGCTGGTAGTTTCGCACGTAGGAATAAGCCACGTTCAGGACGTCGGTTCCATACAGGTGCATCCATTCTGTCAGCAGGTCTATCCTTGGTGAGTGTTGCCCGTTTTCGTCCAACGGACATCGCACCTCCCGAGGAACCCGTCATTGATGAGACGAGGCTCGCATGTAATCTGTCACAAGTATATCGAAAATACATCTTTTGCGCCGTTTGCGATACCCCTTTGCAGCCACGGAGCTTTCGTGACATCGCCTGCTGTTTTGGCCTCCGGCTCAAAATCCCGCTCGCGAATTGAGGCCCGCCGCGACAAGATAGTCCTTCACAATAGTAGTCGGCTCCGTACACGAATGGTACACTGGTTCAAGATGTAGTTTTCATCCATGGCGATACTGTCCTAGGATGCTCGGAGGGAACCCATGTATCCTTTGATTCGGCGCATGCTCTTCCGGTTGGATCCCGAACGTGCACACGCAATCACATTTACTTTGCTCGCACGATTCCCCTTTTTCGTCCGTTGGCTATGCCACCGTGTTGACGATACCTCCGCCCTCAAGCAAGAGGTATGGGGAATGCCCTTTGCTCATCCCGTGGGGCTGGCGGCAGGGCTGGACAAAGACGGTGTAGCGGTAAACGCACTGTTGGGTTGCGGTTTCTCTTTTGTGGAAGTGGGAACCGTCACACCAAAGCCCCAACCTGGAAACGAGAAACCGCGGCTGTTTCGACTGATTGAAGACGAAGCCATCATCAACCGGATGGGCTTTAACAACGCCGGTGCTACAGCTATGCGCCGCCACCTGATGAAAAAACGACGGCAAGGGATTGTGGGAATAAATTTTGGAAAAAACAAAGTGACGCCCAATGAAGACGCTGTCAACGACTATCTGACCCTCATGGATGCTCTTTACCCTGTCGGCGACTACGCTGTCATCAACGTAAGCTCCCCGAATACACCCGGGCTTCGTGACCTGCAGGCAGAACAGTCCTTGTTGCCCTTGGTTCAACAGGTGTTGGAGCGCAGAGACAAGTTGGTGGACTCCCATCGTTACAGCGTTCAGCCACACAAACCACCTGTCCTTGTGAAGCTCTCACCGGACCTGCCCGATGAAACCCTGGTATCGCTGGCCAAGAAGCTGCAACAACTGGGCATTGACGGACTCATTGCTACCAACACGACGATTGAACGGCCCACGCTTCAGTCTGCTCGGAAGACGGAGTCCGGCGGCCTGAGCGGCCGGCCTCTGGGCACACGCTCGACCCAAGTCATCCGCTTACTGTACGCTGCCACCGGTGGTACACTGCCCATCATCGGCGGTGGCGGAGTGTTTTCTGCGGCTGACGCGTTTGAGAAAATTCGCGCTGGAGCGTCCCTGGTTCAAATCTACACCTCGTTTATCTTCAGCGGCCCTGGTGTCGTGGGCGACATCGTGGAAGGGCTCAACACCCTCGTGAGAGAAAATGGCTTTTCGCACATTTCCGAGGCTGTCGGCATAGATGCAGAGACACACAAACAAACAGACGCATAGACGCACAAAAGGTGCAGAAAAGGAACCCACGTGCCGCGTTTTCGCGGACGACATGGGTTCCTCAAGTCTCATCGTCTCGTGATTGAAATGGAGTGAAGTTCCTGGGCAGAACCAGGATGTAGCTTCCTACTGGGTTGCTCTAAAAGCCCAGAATGTGAAAACCGCCGTCAACGTGAATAATCTCTCCTGTGACTCCCCGTCCCATGTCACTGAACAGAAATGCCGCGACATCTCCTACTTCTTCCTGGTCGGTCGACCTGCCCAATGGCGCCCGTTCTACCAAAGTCCCCACAACTTTGTTAAAATCATGCACTCCCTTGGCGGATACAGTCCGGATTGGGCCGGAGGAGATGGCATTAACGCGGATGTTGTCCTTGCCCAGGTCCTTCGCCAGGTAACGCATGCTGGCATCTAATGCGGCCTTTGCAACACCCATCACATTGTAATTTTCGACAACGCGCTCACCGCCAAGGTATGTAAGCGTAACAATGGAACCACCTTCGGACATCAGTTCCCGCGCCCGCCTCGCGACGGCCACCAGCGAGTACGCGCTGATGTTCTGGGCCAGCAAATAGCCGTCCCGCGATGTATTGGCATATTCACCCTGAAGTTCTTCCGTCTTTGCAAAGGCAACTGCATGTGCCACTCCGTGAACGGTTCCCACGCGCGTTTTCAGTTCAGCAAACGCAGCGTCCAGGGATTCATCGTCCGCCACGTTGGCAATGACAATGGGAAAATCCGCACTGCCCATGTCTTCTTGAACGAGATCGCGAATTTTCTGCTGTTCGCGCTCACTGAGACAGGTAAACGCCAGTTTGGCGCCCTGCCTGTAAGCTGCAGTGGCAATTCCCCAAGCGATACTGCGCTTGTTGGCCACTCCCATCACCAGGATTGTCTTTCCATTTAACAAGGTCATTCTTACGTTCCACCACCTGCGTTCAAGTTCAAATCTCTGTAAAATAATTTTTTTGAAAGATCCGTACCTCTATGTATACCACTGAATAGTGGACCCTTTCAAACAAAAAAACCTTTGTGACGATTTGATTACAGATTTTGATTGGTTTAAGATAAAAGAAGACCTACCAACTCAACTTTACATAGGAGGGAAACACAATGGCACATCAATTACCACCTTTGCCCTATGCCTTTGACGCGTTAGAGCCACACATTGACGCATTAACCATGGAGATTCACCACGACCGTCACCACGGCGGCTACGTATCAAAACTCAACGCGGCCCTGGAAGGCCATGCAGATTTGGAAGCTAAGAGTGTCGAGGATTTGCTGAAGTCCATTGACAGCGTCCCTGAGTCCATTCGCACAGCAGTACGGAATAACGGTGGCGGCCACGCCAATCACAGCCTCTTCTGGGAAGTATTAAGCCCCAATGGCGGCGGACAGCCCACTGGAGCCGTTGCCGATGCCATCAACACGACCTTCGGTAGTTTTGACAAATTCAAGCAGACCTTTGCCGATGCTGCCGCAAACCGGTTTGGGAGTGGTTGGGCCTGGCTGGTTGTAAATAATGGCAATCTGGAGATTATCAGCACCGCAAATCAGGACAGCCCGCTAATGGACGGCAAAACCCCAGTCCTTGGCTTGGATGTGTGGGAACACGCCTACTACCTGAAGTATCAGAACAAGCGTCCTGATTACATCAATGCCTTCTGGAACCTGGTGAACTGGGCAGAAGTCAACAAACGCTACGAAGCGGCAAAGTAGAAAGTCGGCATCGCAATGGGCGATGGCGCGAAGAAACGTGCGGTATGCAAAGCAGCTTGTGCAGTGCAAAGCACAGGGAAGCAGCAATCTCCTCAGGATGACCGTACTAAAGCCTGTAGGTGAACCAGCATGAATCACGACGAAATTGAGAAGGAGGGGCAACCGGCCCCCTCCTTCTTTTCCCTTGCCCTAATCTGTACATAGAGTATCGAGTCCGTTGTGAACTCCTTGGACAAACACCTCTAGTGGTGAACATGGTACAACCCGCCACAGCAGGCCTAATAGAACCGATTTCATTCTATATTCCCCCCAGTCCTTACGGCCCCTGGGTTCCCTCCACTTCCGATTCGCCGCGAATGATATTTTTCTCCTCCCGTTGACGAATGGCTTCCAACTGCCCTTCTGCTTCAGCCAGACGCCTGCGCAGATTTCCGATTTCTCCCCGCAACCGCCAAGCGCGCAGAGACCAGAGAATAGCCATCAGCACCATTCCTAGGCAAACAGACAGAAGAATGACCAAGACCAAAGTAGTCTGTGCCTTCACTACCAAAAAACTGACAGTCACCTCCGTCGTGTTGGCAAGAGTAAAGGCGGCTATCAAAATCGCAAAAACAACAAGTCCAAGAATTTTCCAGCGCATGACACGGGGCCTCCTACGGGTTGGATTGAGTTGTACAGCTGATTCGCGCAGTCATCACGCTTGCGGCAAATCAGACTGTGTCTGCAAGTAGCGATACTCGTCCACACTGTGCTCAAAGGCCGGCAAAAAGACGTCTATGAAGTAGCGGACGCAAGGCATTTTTTCGCTATAGGTCAACACCAGCTCTTCAATTTGCTTGGCCGCAATGGTAAAGTCCGAATTCCCCCGACGCAGTTCCTGCTTGCACTTGGCCAAAGCGTCCAGCTTATCCGCCGCGTGGACGTAGTCCTCCACTTCCTGACTGTACTTCAGCATGTGTTTTTCATATGCTGGCTTCAGTTCTGACGGCAGCGATTCCAGCATTTGCAGGCGGGCAAGGTCTTCAAGCCGATGAAAAGCCTGTTCTACCTCCGGACTATACTTCTTTACAGGGGCTACCACATCTGTTAAAATTGCTTCGCTTGCGTCATGCAACAAAGCTGCGGCCAAAATTGCTGCCACATCCGGCGTCCGGCCAAACACTGCCGCATCTATTTCGCACAACATTTGGGCAATCAGGGTTACATTGTAGCTGTGTTGAGCCACGTCCTCGTTTTGTAACGACACCATGCCGCTCCACCGATTTGTATGTCGCAATCTGTCTAGTAACGCCAAAAAGGGACTGGTCATCTGGGAACCCTCCAAGGTTTTTACTAAAATTTTGTAACAAATTCCGCTCTATTTCGTCTAACCTATTAAATAGGTTTGTGTACCCCGCAGTGGAGAGGGTGTTTCCATGAAATTCAGCCACAAGTGGACCACTTCCTGGCGCAAAGTATTACCGCCAGTGTTCACTCTGACTGCATCGGCTGCGATTCTCGCCGGCTCCTTCTGGTACTACCAGAATGAACAACAGCAGAATCATGCAACCACCGGAGAAAACGTTCCAACAACCGTTGGCAATGATTCACGAGCCTCACAGCCGCAGTTTACTGCCACCAATACTTCGGCAAATCACACGACAAACCCTTCCAGAAGCTCCGACAAGGGCAAGGACAAGGGTTCCGGCGCCACGAACTCGACGAAGCCGGCGCAAGGAAATCCGTCGACATCCAATCAGACGCCTGACACATCGAAAAATACAACCCCAGCCACTGAAGGAAATATCGGGTTCTCACCGGTATCTGGTGGTTCGGTCTCTAGCTCACTGGATCCGGTGGGAGGTGTCACACAGCCCTTCGCCAGCGTAATGACGCAGTTTGGCGCAAATCCAATCACAAATTTTAACATCGACGAAATTCGGACACAGTTTAACGTCGATGTAGTCTTGGATAAATCCCTAACGCGGTCTCCCAGTCAGCTGGTGGCCATTCCTCTCAGCAAAGGGGTTTTGTGGGCTGTAGTGGCTGGAGAAGCTCAACAGGCTGCCAAAGGTACGCCGCTATACTATACACCTTACGGGTTGACGAACAATCCCAGCGAAGTGGTTCTGTCTCCCAGCCAGACTCAACCCTTGGGGACCATTCCTGTACAAACTGCGAATGTGGCCAAACTGGGCAGTAGCTGGTATAACCCTGGTCACAAACCACAATCGTCCAACCAAAACAACACCACGGCCAACGCAGCTGCCGTAGTCCAGGGCCCTGTTAATATGGGCCAGCCTGGTGACAACAGCAGCAGCAATGGCAACTCGTCTTCTGGTACACCCAATGACGCATCCACGCAGTCAACAGCTGCCGTGTACATTAAACATCCAGGAACGTACAGCATCTCCACCGCGACTGGCGCGCAGATTCAACTCATTGACGACTCTGCATCCACTTCACAGCTCTATTTAAGCGGCCTCTACCAGGTAAACGGTGGCGCCGTCGTCACGCTCCTGGCTCAATCCAATAGCGGCAACAGCCTGCTGGCGTATTACTGGAACGAGAACAATGAGTCCCTCATTCCCATTTGCACCGTACAGAACACCAACTTAAGCCGAGGCTGGGTGGCCGTCGGCACGCAAACGGTCTACTGGGGTCAGCGTACGCTTATTCCGCCTGCGCAACAGTACTACAAAGGTTCTCAGTATATGACGAACCTATCCACCGACAAGACCTATGGCATCAAACTTGGCACGTGGGTAGACACTGGGTCCGTGTGGGCAGGAAAGAGTTTGTCAGCGCCTGCGGATGGCCCAGCTAATGAAGACAGTCTTTATTTCAAAGCTGGAGACACGAGCCAATGGATGGCATTTATACCAAATCCCCACTAAATAACGTTGTTTAACGAACCAAGAAGCGGATGAATCGGAGTCACTTCGCAAACACTCTCAGTGTTGATGAAGGGATTCCGATTTTATGTATCGTCACTATTGCAAGGAACGGAGGCTTAGTCGTCAGGGTGTTTACCATAATCCGCAATGCAAGAGTCTTCGCGCCTGAAGACCTGGGCAAACTAGACGTTCTCGTCGTCGGCCACCAAATTGCCGCCATAGCACCGATGGTAGAGCTCACTTCGAATCAGGTTCCAGTGGAAGAAGTAGACGCTTCGGATTTGTATTTGTTGCCGGGTTTAATCGATCAGCATGTTCACATTGCAGGCGGCGGTGGCGAAGGCGGCTTTCACTATCGAACGCCGGAAATATCCCTGTCCCAAGTTACCACCGCAGGGGTCACGACCCTAGTGGGCGTACTGGGCACGGATGGCATCACACGTGGAACCGGCGAACTGCTGGCAAAGGCAAAGGCTCTGGAAGAAGACGGGATTTCAACTTACATCTACTGTGGAGCATATGAGTTGCCTGCACGCACATTGACGGGTACACCGCAGGGTGATTTGGTCTTTATTGACAAGGTCATCGGTGTGGGCGAAATCGCCATTTCTGATACCCGTTCGAGTCACCCCAGCGAACAGGAGCTGGCGGAACTAGCCAGCGAAGCCCGGGTTGGCGGTTTGCTCGGCGCCAAGGCAGGCGTCATCCATCTCCACGTGGGAGACGACGACCCTGGCCTGAACATTTTGTTTGACCTGACGGAACGGACGCGGTTGCCCAGAAACATGTTCGTCCCCACCCACCTCAACCGCAATCCCAGCCTGATGCGAGATGCCATTCGTTGGGCCAGATTGGGGGGCGTAGTGGACATCACCTCGGGCATTCGTCCTGATGAACACGACACTGTGTCCATCAAACCCTCCAAGGCCGTACGGATGCTATTGGACTCAGGAATTTCGCCAAAACAAATCACCATGAGTTCGGACAGCAACGGGAGCTCCCCAATTTTTGACGATTCAGGGAGACTAGTGGCAATGGGCATCGGATCCATCGCCACGCTGTGGGAAGAAATCCACGACTGCATTGTTGACGAAAACATCCCCGTCAAAGACGCCGTGGGTTTGGCGACGCAGCATGTGGCGCGGATTCTGCAACTTTCACACAAAGGTTCAGTTCAGCCTGGATTTGACGCCGATTTACTGCTGGTAGACGCGGATTTCAACATTCAACAGGTTTACGCCAAAGGCAGGCTCATGGTGCAGGAGGGCCGCCCTGTTGTCATGGGCACCTTTGAAGGATACCAAAAACGGCAGCTTCCCTCATCCTGACCTCAAATCTCAGCAAGCAGACGCCACGTCACTTCACCGGATTCAATGCGGGTTGCCCCGTCAATACTGCCTCAATATTGCGCGCCGCAAGCAGTGCCATCTCTGTGCGGGTGGCGACGCTGGCGGAGCCGATGTGTGGCAACAGCACCACATTGTCCAGTTGCAGCAAGGGGCTGTCTGCCGGCAGTGGCTCTTGTTCGTACACATCCAGACCAGCACCCCAAATTCTGTGTTGAGACAGAACCCTGACAAGAGCCGATTCGTCCACCACCCAGCCACGAGCCACATTGACCAGCACCGCGGTAGGTTTCATCAGGGCCAACTCCTTTTCACCCACAAGGCCGCGCGTGTCCGGTGTCAGGGGAACCAGCACGGCCACAAAGTCGCTGGCCGCCATGAGCGTGGGTAGGTCCACACACCGAGTCTGCAGCCTGGCATCCACCTCGGGCCTAGCGTGGCGGTTATGGTAAAGGATGTTCATCCCAAATCCCTTGGCCCTTCGGGCCACAGCCTCGCCAATACGCCCCATGCCCACAATTCCCAAGGTCTTCCCATAGACGTCCATCCCGGTCATAAACATAGGACTCCAAGTCTGCCACTTGCCTGTCCTCAACACCCGTTCACTTTCCGGAATTCTCCTCGCCACAGCCAGCATCAAGGCAAAGGCCAAATCCGCAGTGGTCTCCGTCAGGATATCCGGCGTGTTTGTGACCACAATCCCGCGTTCCCTTGCCGCTGCCAAGTCAATGTTGTCAAAGCCCACGGCCATGTTGCCAATGACCTTTAGAGTACATCCGGCTGCGTCCATCACCTTAGCGTCGATGCTATCTGTAAGGAGGCTGAGTATGGCGCTGCACCCTTTGACGCCGGTCATAAGTTCGGCTGGGGGTACCGGTGTTTCTGTCCCTTTAAAGACTCGCAGAGCAAATCGCGCTGCCAAGTACTCCATTACGGATTCCGGCAGTTTCCTCGTTAGATAAACCGTCTCGGACACGTTTTAAGTCCCCTTTCTCTCATTGTCAGAAACATTCTGCACCCAGCTAATGTGGCCACTTGTCAGAAACATTCTGCACCCAGCTAATGTGGCCACAGCGCCGCGACGAGCAGGCCGCTAAACGCCAGCGACGTCACGATTTCCGTGGCCGCAATCAAGGCAATCCGCGGTTTTTTCGCCTGTGGCAAGAACACAGTGCGAAGGAGTGCTATGGCCTGCCCAACGCTAATGAGAATTGGTAGGTGCAGCAATAAAAAGGCTGCCAGCAACAAGGCGCTGTAGCCCATACTCACCCATTTGTACCGGCGTTGGAAGCGTTGCCGTATGCGCGACTTGATGTGCAACGCGCTGCCAAAGTAGAAGGCGACAAAGTAAAGGTAATCGACAACAGCGTCGGTGCCTACATGATTCGCGCCCACGTAGTAAGCAGCCAGAAAAGTACAGCACAATGTGAGAATTCCTGTGAAATCGTTGAGCAGGTGGCGCTCGGCGCGATGCCTGATGAAATAGTAGTTAATGAGAAAGGAAATGAATGCGATGACGGGGAACAGCAGTAGCCCTGGATAATGCGGGAGCAACCACACCCCACAAATTCCACTGAAAGCGATGTACAACAAAAGCCATAGGGTGTTCTCTCTGCGTCTCACACCGGACTTCTCCAACAGTTCAATGGGAGCCAGTGTCAGGTACGCGAAGAACACGCAACCCAATAGAAGCCACTGCCGCGCAGGAAAACCTGTGATGGCCGCCGCTGCAAAGAACGGCAGAATCCACATCGCCCAAGAACCGTGTTCCCGTGGTATGGGAACGCTAAGTGTTTTTGATTGCATGGATAGTTCGCTCCAGTCCGTAGCAGGATAACCTCGACTCATCCATGATAGCAAAGATTACATGGCCAGGCTCCTTGCAATGGCGGTGACATTGGAGCTACACTTTTCAGACAACGCCTTGGCGGCTTTAGGGGGAAGTTACCATGGACATTCTGTTTCTGGGAACGGGCGCCGGCATCCCGTCAAAAACACGCAACGTCACCTCCCTCTGCCTACGACTGCTGCAGGAACGCCGCAGCGTCTGGATGTTCGATTGCGGCGAAGGCACGCAGCAGCAACTGTTGCACTTCCCCGTCAAGATGCGGCAGTTGGAGGCGCTGTTTGTCACGCATCTCCATGGCGATCACGCCTTTGGCATCCCCGGACTGTTGACCACGCGAGCGTCCCAAGGCGCGGACTCTCCCCTCACCCTCTATGGCCCCAAGGGGCTGCGGCGATTTGTGGAAACTGTACTGGAAATCAGCGTCAGCCACTTGACCTACGATATCTCTGTGGAAGAAATCGATAGCCCAGGAGCTGTTGTCAGGCTGCCAGACTTCACCGTGGAGGCGGATTTCCTAGAACACAATATTCCCAGCCTAGGATTTCGCATCACGGAGCAGCCGCGGCCCGGTCAACTGCTGGCGAACCACCTGGAAGAACTGGGCGTTCCTAAGGGTCCGGCGTACGGCAGGCTCAAATCCGGCCATCCCGTAACACTGGAGAACGGCAGGGTGATTCAGCCGGACGAGGTCCTGAAGTCACCTCTGCCGGGACGCATCGTGACGATTCTCGGCGATACCCGTCCCACTCCAGCCGCCGTCAGACTGGCGGCCGATGCATCCTTGCTCGTTCACGAGGCTACCTTTGCAGCCGACGCAGCGCCCCTGGCGGCCGGTTACGGCCACTCCACTGCCGCAGAGGCCGCCCGCATTGCCTTGGAAGCCGGTGCGCACAAGCTGGCACTGACACACATCAGCCAGCGCTATTCGGACAGTCAGACGTCCCCATTATTGAACGAAGCCCTCGCCATTTTTCCAAATACTGTCGTTGCCCACGACGGCCTCGTCATCGACATTCCCATCAACTCCTGATGCAGCAGACTTCTGGCACGGACTCCTGCTCGGAATACTTCTAGCACGGACTCCTGCTCGGAATACTTCTGACACAGCAGACTTCCGAAAAGCAAATTGCCCGGTGGAATGCACTATAGTCCCAGCAGTCGGTGCAAAAGTACACACCCTTTCCCAGCCTGCAACATACTGTGGGATATGCTGACCTTTGGCCTGGGAGGTGAAAGGCGTTTGCTGTCACCCGTAGCAGCCAGTATTGCAGCGTTGGTTCAGGATCTGACCCTGGTAACAGGTTATGTGCATCAGTCCTTCCCGCAACCACTCACCAAGGAACGGGAGCGAGAGTGTTTCGCAAGATGGCAAGAGGGAGACAAGGAAGCATACCACGAACTCATTGAACACAACTTGCGGCTGGTGGCTCATGTGGCCAAGAAGTTTGATTCATCGGGAATCGATCACGATGACCTCATCTCCATTGGCACCGTCGGCCTGATTAAGGCCGTCGAGACCTATCAGCCCAGCAAGGGAACGAAGTTTGCCACCTATGCCGCCCGCTGTATTCAGAATGAGATTCTCATGCAACTCCGCTCACAACGAAAGACACGAAAGGACATTTCCCTATACAGTCCCATTGGCACGGACAAAGAGGGAAACGAAATTACCATTGGAGATATCCTCGGCTCCGATGCAGACGAAACGGAAAAGGAAGTTGACAAGCGCATCGAAATTAGCCGCATGAAGAAATTGATGAATATCCTGGACGACAGAGAACGAATCGTGGTGGAATTGCGCTTTGGACTCAAAGACGGACAGGACTGGACGCAAAACGAGGTGGCCAATTATCTGGGAATATCGCGATCGTACGTGTCCCGCTTAGAAAAACGTGCGCTGCTGAAGATGTTCCACCAGGCCCACACAGGAGAGCGTAAGCGGAAACCCTTCGTCTATCGACCGAAGGCTTGATGTGCCAAAACAACGCGGGGTTGTTGACAATTCTGTGGTGGCAAAAGGGTGAAACAATGGGCCATCAAATTTCCGCCAAACAATGTCGAGGCGGTACGTGTTGCACGGTACCGCCTTTTCGACACGTGGAGCCTGGTCTTGACATCATCTCCGTGCTGCGAAAACAGAGAATCCGCAAAGGTTAGTGTGTTCCTGAAGATGCTAACCCCCGTGTTAAAAGTGCGACTCCAGCCAAGCGTGAACTTGCGCTACACGGTTCATCCAAATCGTCAGATGACCGTCTTCTGCACTGAGATGGACCTCAGCTTGAGGCACGGCCTTCGCCAGCCATTCGCCATGACTGAAAGGAACCATGAGATCGTGCTCGCCTTGCCATATCTGCACGGGAACTTGGATAGATGACGGATGAAAGCCCCACGACTTGGAGAAAGCGAGATCGTCATCCAACCAACCAAAAATTCCGTTCTTCAGCGCGTCTTGCATAATCTGCGCGATTTGTTCACCAAAGGCCCCGGTGAATACCTTGCGATCGGGCGCGCTCAACAACGTACTCATGTGCTCTGCCACTACCCTCGGCTCCTGACCCAGCATTGCTGGTACTTGCGGTTCCAGATATGCGGATAGTGCGGTCTCTCCCTGCATTGCAGCAGTGAACTCTGCCACGTTGTCCTCACCCATACCCGCCAGAAACTCCAAACCCTCAGCATCAGATGGAGCTACGCCCGCCAGTGAGGCAGCTGCAACGACCCGCTGACCAAGTAACGCAGCACACGCTAAGGCATGGGGACCGCCGCCTGAAATACCCCAAGTGCCAAATCTCTTGATGCCGAGAGCATCTGCCAATTGGGCCGTGTCTTGGGCGGCTGACGCCACACTACGGCCCGGATGGCGGGTCGAACACCCATACCCTGGTCGACCGTAGCTGATGAGGCGCAGCCTTCGTTCAATGGCATCTTCTACGTGCTCCTGAATCAGACCGGCACCCGAAGGCGTACCATTGTGGACAATGATGGCGGGCCAATGCTCTTCTCCTGCCTCGACTACCTCCAGATTGCGCCCATCGGAAAGAGTCACTGTGTACCTTCTCTGATTGCTCAAGGCTAATGCCTCCTCTAAAATGCAGTAAATTCTATTAAATCATACCATCTCCAAGATAGGATGCCACAGTTCACGCACGAAACATTGCAGAGTGTCTTGCACTTATGAAGCGTTCATGCAAGACTGTACGGTTTTCTGAAGCAATTCCAGTGAATCCCGGATACGATTTCGATTTTCATCACCGACTTGGCCCAAAGCCTCAATCAGCAGAGCATCCAGCGACATGGGCAGTGCGTCAGTCACATATGCCTCCACAATGTCTGTGACATAGAGTCTTGAGAACCGTTTGTCGCTGGTGTCCGTCCGTCTCTCCACGTAGCCCTTTTGCTCGAGCCTATCAATAATTCCCGATACAGTGCTATGAGCCATTCCAAGGCTTCTGCTCAAGTCCTTCAACGCAACACCTGGAGCGTGATACAGCCCTTGCAGCACACTTACCTGTCCGCGAGTTAGTCCACTCTTTTGGGCCTCCATCTCCCACGTTCTATCGATGAGTTTACTGAGGTTTTTAATGGTTTGCCGAATATATACCGCATCATCAATGACCGCTTTCATGGCACCAGCCCTTTCATTCAAATTTACCGATTCATCTCCTTGACTTTTGGAATGGTATCACAGTACACTACGTGTTGTAAACGACGCGTCGTATACGACATATATTGAGGGTGAGTGCGTGTGATTGTTATTGCATTTGTTCCAGTAATTTTGTTCTTTTGCCTTGAATCCATCCGTCGTCATCCGGTTGCGGAGCAAAAGATGAATCGGGCATCAAGTGTACTCATTGGAGCGGTCTTCGGCTGGACAATTATGGTTCCTATCGTCCTGTTTTTTGTGCCCCTGTTCCGACTGCCCCAGTATACAATCATTTTGGGAACAGTCATCAGCCTGCTGGGAGTATGGATTAGATATTCGGCAATGACCACGATGGGCAGATACTACAGCCGAAGTATTGGGATTCAGGCGGAACATGAGCTCATACAAACTGGATGGTACCGCTTCGTCCGGCATCCTGGATACCTTGGAACGATATTGACTTTCATAGGGTTTGGATTGGCGTTAGAATCTTGGTTGTCGCTGATTTTTAATACGGTTCTCCTGCTTGTGGCCTACGCGTACCGGATAAAAGTCGAAGAAGCCGCCCTGATATCCCATTTTGGTGACTCTTATGCGTCTTATCAAAAGCATACCTGGAGGCTGATTCCCTTTCTCTATTAGCGAGGACGGCCTTAATCCCAGAGCGTATTGTGAAGTGACACATGTTCCGGTATGATGAATGTAACAGAGTTCGCTGGTTCCTACGAATTGGCGAGTTCTTCTTTTTTGGGGACGGTGTATCCATGAAGATTGCATGGGTAATTGATAGTAGCTGTGCCATTAGCCATGAATTTGCGGCCGCACACAATGTACACGTGATACCTCTTCAGGTCGCTATTGACGAACGCAGATACGACGACATGGTGGATATTAATGAGGCAGAATTTTACGAAATGCTTGACGGACATACTGTCCCCAGGTCTTCTCAGCCACCCATTGGCTCTTTTATTAAGCTCTACCGCAGTCTTCAGAATGAAGGATACAATCGCATAATCTCCATTCACTTGAGCGAATCACTCAGTGGCACCGTGGCAACTGCGCGTCTCGCTGCAAAAGAAGTAGATATCCCCGTGGAAGTCATAAATACCGGTCTAGTGGCCAAGCCAATGGTCTACATCCTGCAAGAGGGCCTACGCCTGTACGAGACAACCCAAAGTACATTTGAAGACATTGTTGCAGCCATGAGCACCATTAGAGATTACGCGGTGGGCTACTTTATTGTAAACGACCTTGCCTATCTCCATCGGGGCGGACGTCTGAGTGCTACATCTGCGCTCATGGGATCGCTACTGCAAATCAAGCCAATTCTTCAATTTAAATATCAGGTTTTTGATGTCATTTCGAAAGTCCGCACAGCGCGAAAAGCCAAAGAATTCTTGTTCAACCTGCTCGAAAATGACGTGAAGCAGCGAGGGGTAAGGGAAATCAGTATTGTCCACGCCCACCACTTGCAGGAAGCCGAGACTTGGCTCCGGCAGGTTCGTGAAAGATTCCCTCGCATTCCTATTGATATTTCGACCCTAGGCACGGCGGTTGGAGCCCATTCCGGTCCACACGCCATTGGCATGGCCTGGCTTCGAGAGCGCTGCGAACCCCAGACACAATGACCGCATGAATGAGCGCTATCCTTAGAATTTTCATTCCTTGCTGACACCCCCACACACTGTCAGTCGCAGCGCATATGTTTGTGGCAACACCAATGTGAGGTGGTGCCGATGAAGAGAATCCCCACAGTTCATGGTAAAATTCGTCATCGAAAATTTCTCTTCTCTTGTCGCGTCAATGGACAGCGGATTGCCAATGTCATCCTGGATACGGGAGCCTTCGACTTCATCCTGTCGGAAAAAGTCGCGAAGCAACTCGGCCTGTCTCGAAATCAGGCTGTTACTGTACGCGGTGTCAGCGGAACTACTCGAGCCTGGACATCCCGGTGCCGGCTGGCTGTAGGAAAAACGAATTTCGGCAACGTGCCCTGCGCCATCATCCAGGGATTGCCCTATGACGCGTTGTTTGGCCTTGGATTTTTTATCGATCGCGATTTTCAACTGCTCCTCAATCCAAAAACCGCGACGCTAAGTTTTGTGCGGTAGTTCAGGAACCATCCGTCACCATCACGCCACAATACGGGGTACACCTACGTTTGCTCAAAAGTCGATGGATGGACTTTGGACCCTCTTCATGATTTCGCTTGCAAGAATGACCTCTGTACCCGCCAACCCAACAGAGCAAAACAACGTAATATCGCTTTCCGTCGTTCTTCCGGATGTTCTTCCTGCCACTATATCAGACAACTGTACAATACGGCTTTCATCAGGTGTTCCCATCAAAAAGTGCGGTGTTGAATAAGCCCGCAATTGTTCGATAGAGTCAGTAGCAATGACTGAACTGGCGGATCCAAGTTCAACTGGAACCTCGTGTCGATGGATGGACTTCGGACCGACAGAGTTGATGTGAACACCTGGTTTCAACTCGTCCATTTCAAATACTGGGGTATCACTGTTGGTGGCACAGATGATAATGTCCGCATCGTATATACACTCCCGCGACGAATTAACGGACGTGACAGCCATGCCTAATTGCTCCGCCATGTCCTTGGCAAAAGTCTCACGGTTGTCCTGATGTCGGCTGTAGACTTTGATGCGTCGAACATCGCGTACCGTGACGGCTGCCTCCAACTGCCTCCGCGCTTGGGCACCTGTCCCTATCACAGCAATGTGGTCGGCATCTTTTCGGGCCATGGCATTTATCGCAGCTCCCCCAATTGCTCCCGTTCTAATTGAGCCAAGCAAATTACCAATAATCATCCCCTTGAAAACACCAGTGTCACCATTAAACACACAGACCAATTGCTCATGCCCATCCAAATCATTTCCATAGGTATCGTAGACACGAAATCCAATAACTTTTTGGAATGCTGTTGCAGCACCAACCGTAAATACCAAGTCCCCGTGGTCTGTTCCCAGGTGAAACCTTGGAGGTGAGACCAACGTTCCATTGGATTGTTCTCTGAACGCGTTTTCGATTGCCTCCACTGCCACTTTCATTGATCCAAAATTCCGAACATCCTGGTCCGTGAGTATCTGGTACATGATTAACCCACCCCTTCCGACGTCGTACAGGCATGACTTCATAAAACTCACTCAACGTCGCCTGCCACCTGCAACGTGTGTCGCAAAAATTCGCGTATTACCCCAATTTGTCCACCAGCTGACACAAAGTCCGGTTTAACCCGGCTGTTTCACACAGCTTCCCATTAATTCGTCACGTCGCTAAACTGATATTTCCTGAGGATTTGACCGTTGGTCGCATCCACGATGTCAACAATCACCGTGTCTTGTGGCTTAGGCTGGACCAGTGTCGGTCCGGAAAGTTTCGTTCCCAGTACAGGTATTGCCTCCGTTGCTCCCTCGGTAGTGACAACATAGCAAGGAATGTTTTTCCACCGATTGTGTGTGGCGGCGAAATGAGGGTCCCCGGCAGTCTGGGAGGAGCTCAAGCGCTCGTAGGAAGCATTTGCCTTTTCGGAGATGACAGCGAGATTAATGTTTCTCGAATGGCCCTTGAACATTTTCATGGTTGGATTGGTTACCTTCAGCACAACAGACTGACTAACAAAATGGTCTTGAGGCTGCTTTGCCATGAGGTGAACTTCCAGACCCGTTCCGGCAAATGACTCTTCCGTAATCTTTGGCATTGGATTGTGAGTCACTTTTCCGTAGGCAGCGTTTTCCACGATTCTCGGTGCGAAAACAACGATTGCAGCAAGAATGAGAATGGACCCGGCTCCCGCAAAAATGGCTTTGCCGCGAATGAAAAGTGAACGCAACTTGTCGCGTTTCACTTGCCCCTCCACAGCCTCTGGAATTCTGTCCTCAATCTTTCGCCATACTTCTGCTTGCCTGTGGGCCGGCATCAGGTTCCCTTCGCTAGCTCGTCTTAGAAGGTCCAATGTCGATGGTTCTGACCTCATTGTCTATCCCCCTCCTCGTCATCAGAGCTCAAAAGGCCTCGCAATTGTTGGAGACCCCTGTGAGTGGTCCATCGCACTTTGGCCTCAGACCACCCCAACACTGCTCCTGCTTCCTTAGCCGACAACATTTGTATGTAGCGCAGAATGACCGCTTGTCTGTAGTTTTCTTTCATTCTCGACAGCGCATCACGGAGGTCCATTATGTCGTTTGTTGTTGTAAATTCATCGTTACCAGTACGAACGCCATAGTCTTGTAGAATGGCGTCCTCGGTTTTCCGCTTGCGATAGGAATCATAGATGTAGTTCCTAGCGATGGCTATGAGCCACGTCTTGGCGCTGGAATCATGGCGGAAGCTGTTCCATGAACCCAAGGCTCGGAGATACACCTCCTGAACGACATCTTCCGCTACTGCTGATGTATCAAGGTTAAACCAGGCATAGCGGTAAACGTCCTGAGCATATAGCTCGTAGAGTGTCTGAATTTCTGCACTTGCCGAAGGCCCATCGCTCACGGTGGATTCACCGTCCTCTCACTCATATAGACGTGCACGTCAGCCAATCGTCGCACTCTCTGACAGACAAAACCAGTGCAGGTTCAATCGAATACCCGTCACACCTTGTGCAAGTACGTGTCATTTGTTGAAGGATTCAGTATAATTGAAGCAAGTGAGCCCGACCATAGGAGGCATGTCCAATGAACGGTGACGCAAAGGTAAAGGTAAAACTGTACTACTGCACTTCCTGAGGGTACCTTGACTTAGCCGCCCGGGTGGCGGAGCAGCTGTTGAACGGACACTTTCCCCAGATATCGGAACTGACCATTGTACCTGCGTCAGGAGGCGTGTTTGAGGTATACGTGGACGACCACCTTATCTTCTCCAAAAAAGAATTGGGCAGGTTCCCGAACGACAGAGAGATTCTGCAGCTCTTTGTGAAAGAAACACAATGAGATGGAACCGCTGCTTGGCCATGTATCCTCAATAAGATGTGCACGCAATCTGTGAACGCAATCCGTCATTGCAATCTGTCATCGCGCCATACAAACGCACGTGGAAGGCACCACCTCAAACGAGGAGGGCGCCTTCCATGTTTATCAAACGCGCCGTAAAACCCGTTGCTTTAGCCACGGGGAGGATGTCAAGAACGGGCACGATAGAGCGTTTTTTGCCTTCCTACACCGCTCACGCCACTGCCAGTCGCGGTTTGTTTGATAACGGAAAGGCCCAGACCTAGCCATATAAACCAGGCAAAAGGCGCAAACTGGAGAGTCGGCACGCCCACAATTGCCACGGCCTGCAAACCCAGCAGGTTCCAGGGCACAAGGACGGCAAAGAGCTCCGAGGAATCTGCAATCACTTGCAATACTGCTTCCTTTTTCATGGCGCGCTTCTTGAACTGAGGTTCAATGGTGTTGGCCGTCATCAGGATGGATAACGTTTGCGATCCCATGAGAAACGTGTAGCATACCCCGAGCCCGAATGAAGCAGCAATAACGCTTCGCGAGTCTGATAAACGGTTGAAGGCTCGACTCGCAAGGACCTCGATAGCCCCGCCCAGCTGTGTCGCTCGCTGGAAGGCCCCCGCAATCAGTATCAGCACAACCGCCGCAGACATGGGCCATATTCCACCGATGTGCATCCACTGGGCCTGATGACGAATGGGATAGCCACCCCAGATTTGGCGGACTGCGACAATCAGGTTCGTGCCCTGTATCACAGGGTATGCGGCTGAAACCAGCAGAACAGCGCTGAGATTCCAGACTAGTGGCACCCCAGCTACTGCCAGGCCAATGACAAGAATTGGCGGAATCAGGAGAACCAGAGACTGTGACGACACAGACTCCAAGGACAAGTGGCCGACAGAAGAAGCCCCAACGCGAAGGTTCACGAAAAAGAACAGTAACAGTGTAAGCAGAAAAGGCGGCAGCATCGTTCGATTCAATTGACGCAGCACGTTGCGGGAATCGATACCTGACGCCTGACTCATGACAATGACGCTGGTAGACATGGGAGATGACCTGTCTCCGACCATGCCTCCCGAAATGATGGCGCCGGCTACAATTGGCGAAAGGTGCGGCGGACAAAGCGTCATTAAGGGTGGCGCCAAAATCCCCCACGACGCAATGGAACTGCCAATGACCATGGATAACAGGGCCGCAACAAGAAATCCGGCCCAGATGATGTCACGACTGCTAATGATACTGGAAAACACATGCATTAGTGCCGGGATTGTTCCGGAAATCATCCAGACGGCAATCATGGCCCCAACGAGGATGAGAACGGAACATACTTTCCACATGGCAGTCATGCCCCGCCACGTCGCCATCCAAATATCGTGCCAGGAATGTAAACCCCTGGTATAGGCTACGGATCCTACATAACCTATGAGAAGACCAATATAGATGGGCCACTTGAAAGCGAGAGACAGCAGAACGCCGCCCACGAGACTGGCAGGTACACTCCACATCGGCAGAGTGTGCTGTTTTAAAGTTTTGTTGTTCTCCCTTTGCACTGAGTTACGCTCCCAGGAAAGTCTAGCCGTCGATGTCCATACCAACGCTAGTATACAGTGAGAGTCCAAAATGACAAGGGGGCTAAAAATACGCGTGCCGTGTCTCATTGGGCATGGTACCCTGAGATGGAAACAAGGGAGGGGATTCTCGTGCGACCCGAAATCATAGCCGTATTACAGGCCATCCGCGATGAAATCAACGGCGAATACGGTTTCTACCATGGAATACCGCGGATTAACTATGGCCCATGCGGAGTTTTTGCCCAGGTATTTTTTCAAACATGGAATGAACTCTTCCGCGAGAAGGTTCACATTTGTTTCGTCATGACCCGGGACAGGGAAGAGTGCCATCACGTTTGCATCTGCATGCCCACAGGAGAACTCTATGATGGAGGCGTCGGCGTTCACACACGCCAAAGCTATGAGCCTGAATTCGTGATTGACGACATGTGGGTCTACGACGAGGCGCTGTTGGAAAAATGGTCCTACGGCCTGAATCGCACATATCCCAGGTTCTGCCCCAACTTCGATAGAACTTTTGTCGAGCGCACTGTAGCGTCCAATCTAAAGAGGCTGGCGAGGGAAGAATGAGAGGCTATGCCGGTGATTGAAAGCCGGCCCAGCCGGGAAATCTCATTCAGATGGCTAGGTGTAGCAGCGAAACAGGAAAATTGCCGGATGTCACCACGCCCCGGGCGCGGACAGCGTAAATCCAGGGGGACCCCTCACACACCCTCCACTTCGACACGTGTGGAAAAGAAGGTGGCCCCACCACCCATATCGGCCAGTCGTTGGGAAGTCAACAGGTTGACGGACTGGTAGTCCAGTTGGTCGTCATCCCACCACAATCCCTGTGAAATCACGAGACCCGGCTGGACATCCGCAGTGACATTTGCCGCCAAGCGGACCACGCCGCGCTCGTTGAAGACTTGGACAACCTGGCCGTGCTCAATGCCGCGCCGCCTGGCATCTTCCGGATGAATCTGTAGTTCTGGCCGCCTTGCCGCGGTGCGGAGTGCTTCGATATTGGCTGCGGTGGAGTTCAAAAAGTGATGATTCGGTGGCGTGATAAAGAGCAGCGGGTAGACCGCATCGTCCGAAAGGTCCACGTGTACGGGTAGCGGTGGCAGCCCCTCCCGTTTCAGTTTTTCCGAGTACAAGGCGATTTTTCTACCTGTGGGGGTTGGTGCTCGGCGCTGTTCCCCCAGTGCTCCGGCCGGGGCGGACAGCTTAATCCATCCCTGCTCACGCAGAGATTGAAGTGTGATATCGCGAAAATAAGGGTTCTTGTCATTGTCCAGCGCTGTCGCAATCATGTCCTCTTCGGTGTCCTGAAAACAGGCGTCGGTGAAGCCCATGACGCCGGCCAGTTCCTTGAACAGCGTGAAATTGGATTTGCATTCTCCAGGTGGTGGAATCACCGGTTCCTGCAGTTGTACGTACAAATGCCAATAGGATGTGTATAAATCCAGATTCTCAAAGTTGCTGGTTGCAGGTAGAACGAGGTTGGCGTATTTGCAGGTGTCTGTGAGGAAAAGGTCGTGCACGACCGTAAACAGGTCCTGCCTCATGAGCCCCTGGCGCACTTTGTTTTGCTGGGGAGCCACCTGCGCGGGGTTCGAGTTATAGACAAACAAAGCCTTCACGGGCGGTTCTGATTCAAGCAGAACATTACCCAACCGGTTCATGTTCAGAACCCTCGGCAGGGGTCGTGGAGCCAGGTCCGGCCGCCTGAGCCCGCGCGCGTTCAAAGCTGCATAGTCGCCATTCCCCTTGACTGCCCCGCCCCCACGAATGCCCCACTGGCCTGTCAGCGCCGGCAGGCAGGCAATGCTTCGCACAATCATGCCGCCATTTTCGTGGTGCTGCAGCCCGTTTCCAATTCGAATGAACGACGGTGTGGTCACTCCGTAGAGGTGTGCCAGAGACTGAATGTCTTCTGTGGAAATGCCGGTTATGGCGGAAACCTTCTCCGGTGAGTAGGATGCGGCCTGGTGCTTCAAATCGTTGTAACCCACCGTATATTGGTTGACAAAATCTTCATGAACGAGACCATCGCGTATGAGGACGTGCATCATTCCCAACGCCAGCGCCGCGTCCGTTCCTGGGCGGATTTGCAAGAACCAGTCAGCCCACTTCGCCGAACGGTTGTTATGCACGTCAATGACAACCACCTTGGCTCCGCGGTGGCGGGCTTCGTTTGCCAGAAGCATTTGATGCATATTGGTGCTCACAACGTTGCTGCCCCAAATAAGAATCAGTTTCGAATGGACGGTCTCTTCCGGATCCGTTCCCGCTCCGGATCCCATGGTATAAGCGAACCCTGCAGACCCAGCCACGTTACAAATGGTCCGGTCCAGTCGGCTGGCACCGAGGCGGTGGAAAAATCGTCGGTCCATTCCCTCTGAATTCAAAACCCCCATGTTTCCATAAAAACTGTAGGGAAGAATCGACTGGGCGCCGTAGGTTTTAATCGCCGACTCAAACTGACCCTTGATTTCGGCGTACGCTTCACTCCAACTGATTTGTTCAAACTGCATGGTGCCTTTGGGCCCAGTGCGCCGCAGTGGATAGAGGAGCCGGTCCTTGTGGTGGACCCTTTCGGGAAAACGGCGGACCTTCTGGCAAATGGCGCCCTGTGTGACAGGATGGTCGGGGTGCCCCGCTACCCGTTGGATTTTGCCGTCTTCCACATCCACCAGCAGACCACAAGTATCCGGGCAGTCCAGGGGACAGACAGATCTCACGCGTTGCACAGATGTTCCCTCGCTTTCCGACAGACGGGTGTTTTTGCCAGTGTGCCACGGCTTGAGTCGCTTGTAAAGAGCACGTCCAGAACTGTGCTAAACGTCACGAATAACGAAGCTGCAGAATTCCGGCGCCGAAGAAAATGACGGCAAAGGCGGCGAGTACTAGGAGTGGCACAGCCGCGGAGGACATGGACGTCAGTCCCAGCGCCGTGACCTTGAACCCGTCCATGGCCCAACTTTGTGGCACGAACCAGGCAATCTTCTGCATCCACGACGGCTCCAAATCAATGGGCCAATATGCGCCCCCAAGCATGCTGGTGGCGACCGCGAGGAAGCTTCCGGTAATCATGTGCTGCTCCTGGCTCTTTGCAACACTGGCAATGCATAGGGCAATTCCCACAATGGCCAGGTCATACAGAGAAACAATCAGCACCGACCACAGGTTCATGGGCACGCCGCGGCCGAAAAAGACAAGCCCCGCCAAGTCCATGATGAGAAACTGGAACCACCCAACGAGGAAGAAACCCAAGCCAAGACCCGCTAAAATTTGCCACCGCAATGCCGGACTGGCCTTTAATCTGTTCCATGTACCTCTCGTTTTCTCCAAGTAAATGCTGCCGGTCGATCCGAACACCGCAAAGATGATAAACATGGTGGAGAAGCCGATAATCATTTGCTGGTTGCTCCCGAGGGTTTGGCGCTCCACCTGGCCTTGCGAAATATAGACACCTTTTGTAGTCACAACATTTTTGATGGCTGACCCTTGGCTCATCCCCTGGATGAACGCGTTCGCAAGTTTCCCTTGCCCTTGGTCGACAGCGGCACTACCTTGGCCCGACAGGGATTTTGCTCTGGCTTCCTGCACCGCGACGCTTCCCGCCATGGACCACTGGTTCATCTTCCCTTGAAGACTGGCGAGAGCAGAAATGGTGCCCCCATCGCCGGCATTTGGCGATGCCTGCCATTCCACCGTCAGGGGTTTACCCGCCACCACTTGTGACTGGAGCCCCTTCGGCAGGGTAATCACTAAAGTGGCCTTCAAGTTCCGCAAGTCTGCCTGCGCCTGGGTCTTCGTGACCACATCCGCAGTGTAGCCGCTAGTGGCGTTGATTTGCTGTACAACGGCGTTCCCCACAGCCGAGTCATCCAGGTTCACTACGTCCACCAGAACCTGATTACTAGACATGTTTGGTACGATACCATACACCAAAGTGAATACAATGGGCAAGACAATCATGAAGCCAAAATTTGCTCGATTCCGGAGAACTCCCAGAAGAAATCGTTTCAAAATCGACAGGGTGGGTCTCATCCCTTCAGCCCCCTCCATTGTTCTGACACTCGCCAAACGGATGTGGATACTCGCCATCCGGAGCTTGCGCCACCGCACCCGAGCTACCCCCTACGAACGACCCATTGGATCGCCCTTAAGGGCGGACTTAGGCCAGACGGCGTCCATAGCGCAGCGCGGCAATCACGCCAAGTACCAGGCCAAGGACCAGCAGATACAGCATGGGCACCATGAGTGTGCTGGTGCCCACGCCCATGACCGTGTCCACCATTGCGGTTACCGTGATGCCGTTGGGCAGTACCTTCGCAAACAACTGCATGGCGTGGGGAAAGGCAAAAACCGGCCACATGCTGCCACCAAGGAGTGCGACAATTTGGGTACCAATGTTGGTCAGACCATTGAGCACCTGCTGGTTCCTAAAGAAACTCCCCAGGGCAGTACTGATGCCCGCCAGGCAGAACGAATAACAACCAAGGAGCAAACCCGTTTGTGCCAACGGACCAAAGTGGACGCTGAGAATCCAGCGAGCCGCCAGCAAAAGAATTGCGCCCTGAACAAATAGGACGGAGAAGTTAGCAACCCAGTTTCCAATGGTCAAAGCGTTCCGTGAGGCAGGCGCGGCGATTAGCCGTCGGTATAAGTCGCTGGCTTTTTCCTCCACCATGCTGGCACTTCGATTGAAGGCGTTCATGAGCATGAACATGGCCATCATGCCAATAGCGTAGTACGACCCCGCTCCGATAGGATGCATACCCGGAGACTTCTCCACGATTTGCGCCAGCACTGGCTGCAGCGGCTCGCCAATTGCCTGCGTCTGAGCCTGGATGTAAGCACCCATGGCAGCCTGTTGGCCATAACCCGCAATGAGGCTTTGAGTGATGGATTTATCAGTGTCGCGGTTCAGAGGGGCCTGAACCTGGACTTGGACGGTCTTTTTCGCAGCCACATCTGCGGAGAAGGCTTTGGGAATAATGACGACGACATCCTCCAATCCGTTCTGGGTGGCAGCCTGCGCCGCCTTTACGGATGAAAAACCGGTGACCTTTACCTGGGACTTTTGCGATGAAAGGAAGGAGACCAATTCCTGAGCTGCATGCCCCGCGTCCTGGTTGACAATGGCCACATCAAACTTCTTGATGGTTGTCTGGCTTCCGAACATGCCGGAAAAGGCGGATCCCAGGATGGCAATGAGAACCACCGGCATCAGAAACATGAACATCAACGTCCGCCTATCCCGTAGCATCCGCAGCAGGTTCACCTTCGCCATCTGGATTGCAATTGCCGCCATCATGCGGTTTGCCCCTCCCCCATGTCGCGCAGTTGACGCCCGGTCAAGTGAAGGAAGGCCGCTTCCAGATTGGGTTCCTCAATCTTAATGCCCACCGGCTGCATATCCAAGGTACTGAGAGCCATTACTGCCCGTCCTACCGCAGTGGCTGCGTCTGCCGCCTGGAACACCAGTTGTCCGTCCGCAAACAGCACGTTTTGCAGGGCAGTATCTTGTTTGAGCACAGCGGCTGCAGCGCTGCCGTCGCCACTGACCTCCATTCTTACCGTGGCCAGGGTGCCCGCCAACTGTTTGACTTCGTCCATGTTGCCATAGGCTATCATCCGACCGTCATCCATAATGACGAGCCGTTTGCACAGGTACTGCACTTCCTCCATGTAGTGGCTCGTGTAGATGACGGTCATCCCCTCCCCATTCAAACTGCGAACGGTTTCGAGAATGTGGTTGCGAGATTGCGGATCAATCCCTACTGTCGGCTCATCCATAATCAACAACTGTGGCCGATGAATCATTCCCACAGCGATATTCAGGCGGCGTTGCATGCCGCCGGAAAACTTTTTCACCCGTTGTTTCCGATAGTCTTTCAGACCCGCCACGTCCAGGCACCACTCGATGTTGTCCGAAAGTTGCTTGCCGGTAACACCGTAAATGGTGCCCCAGAAGCGCAAATTCTCCTCTGCGCTGAGGTGATCGTAGAGTGCAATGGTTTGCGGCACCAGTCCAATCCGTTGTTTCAGATACCGGGGGTTTTTGCGCAGGGACTGGCCATCCAGCAACACTTCGCCGCTATCTGGGGTCAACAACCCCGCAATGACTGAGATGGTGGTGGACTTTCCTGCTCCGTTGGGTCCCAGCAGGCCAAACGCATCCCCCACGTTCACTTGAAAACTGATATTGTCCACAGCCGCCTTTTGCCCAAACCGCTTTGTGAGATTGTGAACTTCCAGCATGCCAATTCCCCCTCATGGTTCTCAGGTTCGATTGTAGAGATTTTTCCCTTGTTTCGCCTGTGCCAAAGGATAGAAAAACGGAGCCTTGATTTGGCCCCGCCGCTATCGTCCCATCATTGCAGGAACTGGCATTAGACATATTTCTCCGTTATCATGCAGCCCTTCATCTGCCACCGACCATGACTTTGGTCATGGTTGCAACAGAAGTTGCCCTGCACCCCTTGCCACTACGCCTCATGCCGCTACACCTCATGGCACTATGCCACTAGACTCGTTGCCACTACGCCTCTTGCCACTATACCTCATGCCACTATGCCATTACACCTCGTGCCACTACACGTACTTGCCGTAGCCGTGGCGGACAGCGTACAGGGCAACCTGTGTCCTATCGCGCAATCCCAGCTTGGCAATCAGGCTACTGACGTGATTTTTCACAGTACCTTCAGTCACGAACAGCCTCGCTGCAATTTCCCTGTTGGAAAGTCCTTCGGCAAGACAATTGAGCACGTCTACCTCGCGGTCCGTTATACCTGCTGCCGCGCCTCCCAACAAATTCGATGCATCTGCGGGCACTGCCGACGGCGGCCCGGCACCCGTAGTACCTCCCTCCCCTCGACTCGTCTCACCGCCATCCGAAAATACCGCATGCAAAAACGTGTTGGCCACCCCTGGCGGAAGCACCGCACCCCCGCCGGCGGCCACGCGAATGGAATCTGCAATCTCTTCCGCGGGCATGTCTTTTAGCAAATAACCCGCCGCCCCTGCGGACAACGCCCCCACCACATCCTCTTTATCCTCATAGGTGGTGAGCATCAGCACCTTGACCTGCGGATGTTGTGCCTTGATTCTCTTTGTCGCCGAAATTCCGTCCTCTGTGGGCATGCGAATGTCCATCAGGATGACCTCTACTGGGGTTCCAGCCAGCACCGAGAAAGCCTCTTCGCCATTCCCTGCTTCAGCCACAACTTCCAGGTCCGGTTCCAAATTCATGAGCGTCTTCAGGCCATCGCGCATCAGCCGTTCATCGTCCACTATCATCACCCTAATCACCAGGCCATCCCTCCCACAGCGGCAATGTCAGCTCCAACTGAAAGCCCAGTCCAGGCTGCGACGCCACGGCAATGTTGCCTCCGTAGGGAAGGAGACGGTTGCGCATGGAGGACAGCCCAAATCCCAGCTTTGGATTAACAGCGCCTTTGCCGTTATCGGCTATCCGTAATGTCATGGCCGGACCCTGGCGCGACAGATTGACATCTACCCGCGTCGCGCGCCCGTGACGCTGGGCATTGGTCAGGCCTTCCTGAAGGACGCGATAGAGCATGGCCAATAGCCGTCCCGGTAACGTGTGAATCTCTTCTGCCGCAGTAAATTCCACCGTCATTCCTGTCAACGCCGCATACTGTAAAGTGAGTCTTTTCAACGCCTCAATTCCTTGTCCGCCCTCTTGTTTGCGAATGGCCCGCACAGACGTGCGAACTTCCTCCAAGGATTCGCGAGCCAGTTCCTCCGAAACGAGAAAATTATTTCGCGCTGATTCCATATCTCCGGCCTCCATGGTACGACGGGCTGCCTGTAACTGTACCAAAAGTGCCGTCAACCGATGGGCCACTGTATCGTGGATCTCGCCGGCAATTCGGTTCCGTTCCTCCACGGTCGCCAGGTCGTAGACGCGATTGGCGTAGTCGTTCACTTGCTCGTTGATGCGGCTCAACTGCTGCGACTGCGACTCCAGGGTACCCACCATGGATTGAAACTCCTGGCGCTCTGCAAGGTACTTCTGTACGCCCCACAGCACCAGTGCCGCGAAACAGGCGATTAAGGCGTACATCGCAAAAAGTACCGTGACAATCTCGCTAACACCATGAGGCTCCTGTACAACCCGCCATAGGTCCATGCCCACCAACACAAAGGTTAGAACCACGGGCACCCACGGCGCGGTTCTGTGCCATGACGGATGCTGTGGCAATTGCTGCGGTCTGAATTGAAAGGCGTACGTAACGGCGGTGGGCACCAGCAACAAGCACCCAGGCCCTGCGGGAAACCACAGAATCATCGCTACAGCCAAAATCGTGACGGCCCAGGTTTCAAACTGAAGCAGGGTCTCCTGCACGTGCCACCAGCGCTTGTCGTCCAGACGAGTGGACAGCAGCACGTCCATGGCAATGAACAGCGAAACCCCCACGGCCAAACATGCTCGTGCCCAAATGGAGTCTGACGGTAACTGAAGCAACACCAACGTGATGCTGACCAATTGCCACAACGGACGCAGCAGTGCCAGCAGCCACTGCAATCGCGCCGACGGCAACGCCCTCACTGCCGTATCTTCCTGAGCCATGGTGATGCCGCCCTCCTCCGTACCGAGCCCATTTTTAAAGGTTGAACCCGTGAAAAATTCCGTAAGGCCTCATTTTCCCCTGCCTTCTGGGCCACCAAGACTAGTATCGACGCGGAATGTTGTACGCTCTATCCACTCTTACAAAGCCGAGACGGGCATAGTAGTCCAGAGTTGTAGGCGCGGATACCAGCAAAAGTTTGACACCCTCCCCCAACCGTTCCTGAACCCGTCTGATGAGTTCCTTGCCAATTCCTTGGCGCTGAAAGGTCTTGTCCACAGCCAAATCAGAGAGATAGCAGCACCAGGCGAAGTCTGTCAGGCCTCTGGCGATGCCAACCAGCTTTCCCTCTACCCGTGCCGTGAGAATCACATTGGAATTGTCAAGCATTTGCTGAATTCGCGGCGAATCTTCCACGGGGCGCTTTAAACCTGATTTTCGAAACACTGCGCTGACTTCATCAGCTTGGATTTCATCGACAAACGCGTATGTAACTTTCACCGTCCGTCCACCCACTCTTTCATCTTAACTCACTAGCATTGCATAAAGCTTTAAAGGATTTGTCAAGGGTGTCGTATTTGGATAAATAACCCAAAGTGAAGATTCCGATTTTGACGTTTTCCGCTCCAATGTCCTGGCCTCGGGATGTTCGACTTGAGGCCTCATGCAAGACCCTCACAAAGTGAGTAAAGTCCCTGTCCCATTTGAAGAATAGTTTTATCTGCCATTACATTCAGTGTAACTTTCATTGTGGACGTATGATACCATCAAATGCGTGGCCAAAGATTGATTCAATCCAGCGTACTCTGTACAATTGTCTACTAGTGAACAATCGCGAGGAGTTATCTTTCATGGAATTGCCTTCCAGGAATCAAAAAGAACGCTACGTGCGCGACATGTTTAACGGCATTGCGCGCAGATACGATTTGATGAACACATTGATGAGCTTTGGCCGCGATAGAGCTTGGCGGAAGTATGCGATTCGAAGAGCAAGAATCGGCGCTGGCATGAAGGTTCTGGACGTTTGTTGTGGCACTGCGGAATTTACGCTGGAAATTGCGCGAAGGGTGGGGCCCGGTGGCCATGTGACAGGTCTCGACTTCTCCGAGGAAATGTTGGCAGTTGGAAGGCAAAAGATAGAAGCGTCTGATACAGCAGAACAGATTACTCTGGTTCAAGGTAATGCCATGGACCTCCCCTATCCGGACAACTCCTTTGATGCTGCCACCGTAGGCTGGGGGCTGCGCAACGTTCCCGATATTGACAAAGTTGTCCAGGAAATGCGCCGCGTCGTAAAAACAGGCGGATGGATTGTTTCCCTGGACATGGCGAAACCCTCTGCACCCGTTTTCAAGCAGGTCTATTGGTTGTACTTTAACTGGCTGGTGCCTGCCATGGGCAAAATTACGGCAAAACGAAAGAGTGCCTATCAGTACCTGCACGATTCCTCCCGCGCCTTTGATTCTCAGCAGCGACTCACCGAAAGGTTTGCACAAAACGGCCTAACACATGCCGCTTATCACAACCTGATGGGCGGCGTGGTGGCTGTGGTAGAGGGACAAAAGGATTAGCAATGGCAGCGCCGGATAGGAATTGACAGCGCCTTGCCCAAATATTCATGTATACTAAAACCAACCGTAAGACGTGTAACAAATTTTCACATGGAAACGTCTATGTAATTGGGTCAGTGCAACTGGAAATTCCGCAAAGCGCGCATGACCTATACCACGTCAGACCATCCATTCTGGAGGACCTGCCATGTATCTGAGGCGCCGCCGTCGTCTTCCCATTACTGCTTGGCTAATTCCGCTCATCCTCGCCGTGGGAGTGGTTGCGGCCATCGTCTTTGACTACCGTGAGGTGCATCGGACTTTTGACGTGTTTGGCACCAGAGTAGATACGCATACTGTCCGTCAGGTCCTTGTTCAGCCAAGCCCGGAAAATCCCAACCCAAATCAGCCCAAAATCTACAAGATTAGCGCTCACAATCAGGTGGTTTCCATACTTCAGTCACTTTCCAGCGCCACTCCTTCGTCCAAAGGCACGAGTTTCATTAACAATGCACTGGTGGAAGACAATGTCTTTATCCAATTTGAAAGTAACTCCTGGCAACTACAAGTCCTTCAGGATCCCCTTTCCAAAGAGATTTATCTGCAATACAATGGACAGTTGTTTAGAGTATCACGGGATTTTCTGCAGACGGTCCAGCCGCAGACATAAAATCGACACAGGAGTCCTCATTGTGGGCTACTCTGCAAACCTCATCTCTACATCGATAAAGCAGCTTGCGGACAGAACTGCAGCCAAGGAGCATATATGCAGACGAAGGTAAATGGCATGCGGAAATGGTCAACCAGGTTTCGCCACCACGGGGGCTTCCTTATTAGTGCTGTGGCTTTGGCGCTATACTCCTATCCTGCTTGGATACTCACTGGAATTCCCGGCACAGATGACCTTTCCAATCTGAACGTCCCCCAACGGCAACTGCTGGGCTGGTTTTACCAAACAGGTCACTGGCCACTTTGGAATCCATTCAATTTTGCGGGCCAACCCTTTCTGGCAGCGGGACAATCGGGCCCTCTGTATCTGCCCAATTTGCTGTTCTCCATCTTACCCACGGTTCCTGCTCTGAAACTTTCCTACATATTTCACATCATCCTACTGTCCATTGGAATGTACGCGCTCACCTGGTTTCTCACCAAACACAGAACCGGTGCTCTGGTGGCGGCGGTGGCTTTCACTGACAGTGGCTTTCTCGTGGGGCATCAGATTCATACACAGATGTTCGATGCCATGTGCTGGCTACCATGGGTCCTGTTGACCTTTATTCGGCTACAGGATGAATTTTCGAAACGCCGGCTGGCAACTTTTGCGCTGGTGTTTGCAGGGCAAGTCTTTACGGGCCACCCGCAAATTGTTTTTTACACCCTTTTCTTTTGTGTCGCTTACGCTGTACTGATGTGGGTGTGGCATCCCACACGGCGCGGTCTGAAAGAAATTGCCTGGGGCTTTTGCGGCATGATTCTGGGCGGGCTGGTGGCCGCGGCGCAACTCCTGCCCACGTTACAGCTTATTGGCTATTCCGACAGGTCCAATGTGAGCCCAGGATTTTTGCTTCTTGGATCGCTATCGCCCCTGCAGCTGATTCAGTTCCTTCTTCCCTTTGCTGCAGGCGGAGGATATACAGGCACGGCGGCCACGGATACAAGCTACTACAACCTCTACGGATGGCCAAACTTTTGGGAATTTCTCCCTTACATCGGGATGGCTGTCTTGTTGCTCGCTCTGGCTACGGCCATCGCCAGGTTTCGGCAGGACAGACTGGTTCGAACCATTACCATTATTGGTGCCTTTTCTCTGCTGCTGGCGCTGGGCAGCAATACCTTTATGTCCTGGTTTTTGACCGACGTGCCCGGATTTGACCTGTTCCGGGTACCGGCTCGCTATATTGGACTGGTGGACTTCTCTATTGCCCTTCTAGCGGGCATCGGCACGGCTCGGTTGATGAACCATGCCGACAAGGCGCTGAAATCAGTGTTGGCAGTGTTGCCCGTTCTTGCCATGGTTGGCTTGCTACTATTTCGCCTCTGGGGGCCCTACGCCGCCATTCCGCCTTTAAGTCTATGGATTCCTTTCGCAGAACTGGCAGTCATAGAAATCCTCGCCCAAGTGCAATTGAGAGGCGCCAACCCCTGGCCAGTGCGGACCCTGACTGTACTTGCCGTCGGTAGTCTGACCATGGAAACATTTGCCGTTTCCCCGTTTGTGGACTGGACACAGGGCGTCTACACATCGTCCAGCCCTCTGACCACCTACATTCAGCAACACTTGACGGGGACCTACCCGTTTACGCGCATTGCTTCCCTGGGAACGACGCCTCTGATGCTGGACCGGCCAACGTCCTGGCAGATTCCGTCGGTTAACGGTTATGACTCCCTTGTACCCACCTGGTATGTCAATGAAGTAAATTTGACCTGGACGCCGGAAACCTTTGTCAGTGAACCCCGGCAGTTGACCGACGCCCTGGGGGTACAGTACATCGTGACCGACGCGCCTGACGCCCCGCTATTGACTCAGTTCAGTCTGGGAAATACACAGTGGATGCATTGGATCCCCAGCCTCCAAGGGACATACGGTCTCAAGATTATCCTATCACCCGCCAGTTCCATCACGAATCCGGAATCACCGTTGTTTTCCGTGACTCTGAAAAGTGGTAGCCACATCCTGACCAAGTTCATTTCCGGAACCCCAGCCAATTCGTATATTGTGAACCTGCCTGATAATTGGCCTCGCAATCAGGCTACCCAGGTCACCCTCCAGAGCCAGAACTGGACGGGGAACTTCGGCATTGAGTCCTTGCAACTCCTAGGGGCCCATGAAACTGTGCTTGACGTGAATCAGACTTTTGGCGCCCGTGTCTGGCATCCCGTTGCCAGGTTTGGCGACATTGTTGTCTGGAAAAATCCCGACAAACTGGTCCCAGCCTGGGTAACCACCCCATCCAGCCCGCTCCAGCCCGCCTTTGGTTCTGGAAAACTGCAATCGTGGCAGCCCAACAGCCAGACCTGGACCGTTAAGGCCAGTCACAGCGGCATCTTCGTCATCTCGCAGACCTACGACCCGTCCTGGACCGCAACTGTCGACGGCAAAACCGTCCCGGTGCGTGAGGTCTCCGGGCTGTTGACCGCTGTGCCTGTGGCACAGGGGTACCACACAGTGGTACTGACGTACAAACCCCGCTCATTTCAAGCGGGGTTGGGCGTCAGCGGTCTGGCGCTGGCGTTCTGTATCCTATTGCTGTTGATGCCGTGATAGACGCGAGCTCCAATGGCTACCAGCCATCTGCGGCCGTCTGTGATGTTGCTTTAACTGCCGCTGTTGTTCCAGGAACCCAGGACCAGCGACAGTTCCATAGTCTTGCCGGCGCGAATCACTGTCACCGTAATTTTCGTGCCAACGGCGTAACGGTTAATTTGCGCTGTCAAGTCTGCCACGGAATTCACCGGCGTTCCGTTGATTTTTGTAATAATATCGCCATCGCCTTTGGGGGTCTTCGACCCTCCGGTGTCACCGTGAATCCCCGCTTTGGCAGCCGGAGAATTTTTCGCGACGGAAACCACCAGAACCCCTTCCGACACAGGCAAGTGATAGACTTGCTGAACCACAGCGTCAATATCGAGGGCGGAAATGCCCAGGTATGGATGCGCAACCTGCTTGCCACTGACCAAGTCACTCATGACCTGACGAAACCTGTCAATTGGAATGGCAAAGCCGATTCCCACCGACCCCTCCACAGGACTTTCAATGGCCGTGTTGATGCCAATGACCTGGCCCTGGCTGTTGAGCAGGGGCCCTCCGGAGTTCCCAGGATTCAACGCAGCGTCCGTTTGCACAAGTCCGCTGATGACGCGCCCGCCACTGCTGGGCATGGATCGGTTCAGGCCGCTGACAATGCCTGCCGAGACCGATCCGGTTAACTCAAATGGGTTGCCAATGGCCACCACGGTATCCCCGGGTTCAAGGTTGGCGTCCGTGCCCAGGGGCAGCGGTTTTTTGCCCGCAAGTTCCGCAACGCGAACCACAGCCAGGTCATCCAAGGGATCTGTTCCCACCACCGAACCGGTATAGGTCTTCCCGGCCAGGGTCACAGATACTGTGGACTGGCCGGACACAACGTGATCGTTGGTGGCCAGGTCGCCCTTGCTGTCGATGAGAAACCCTGTGCCAATGTCGGCTTGCGATCCGTCCTTTGCCGACTGCAGATGCAACGCCGTAATGGTCACAATACTGGAAATGGAATTCTTGTATATGGCGGCAATACTGTTCCCGTTCAACTCAGGAGGCATGCTGCTGGTGGAGTTGCTTTGTGCCGGCTGCGACTGCTGCTGTCCTGAGTTGGAGACACTATTGATGATATTGGGACGAAGCCATGCGCCGCTGAAGACGCCAGCTATGTATATGACAACACCCGCAACCACCGCAATGGCGAACCGTCCGCTCCGGCCGTCACGAGCCCTATCCCACTCGTCATCATCGTTCCATCTCGATGCCAATCAGATCCCTCCCTTTCCGCCATCATACCTCATCCACCGCCAAGCCGGAAGCTACTCGCAGGAATTGCTCCTGAAACTTCAGTATGGCACGTAGTGCGCAAGGGCAACCCTGCCCCCACAGTGGTAGAATAGTTCACATACGCTGAATATTGGAGATTGAGAGCAATTTTTGACTGGAAGGGAGACGTTATTTGTGTCTGAAAGCACATCGGTTTCTACATCCAAGCCACTGGAGTACATCCAGAATCTCTTGATGGAACTGCTCAACACGCCCAGCCCGACAGGAGATACTACGGCAATCATAGGCAGACTGGAACGGGAAGTCAGCGGTATGGGGCTTTCCTACTCGAAAACGCGAAAAGGTGCCCTTGTCATTTCCGTCCCTGGGAAAGACGATACCCACGCCCGGCTATTGACGGCACACGTGGACACCCTTGGTGGCATGGTCAAGGAGATTCTGCCCACCGGCAGGCTGAGACTGACGCAAATCGGCGGCTACGCTTGGAATACAGTGGAAGGAGAATACTGTCAGGTTCATACACAGGCAGGTCAGACTATTAGCGGGACAGTCATCCTCCACAATACCTCCATGCATGTGAATCGGGAGGTGGGAACCACAGAACGATTGCAGGACAATATTGAAGTTGTCCTGGACGCCCGGGCAAACACCAAGAAGGAGACGGAGGAACTGGGCGTAAACGTGGGTGACTTCGTATACTACGACAGCAGGGCAGTTCAAACACCCAGTGGCTACATCAAGAGCAGACACCTGGACGACAAGGCCAGCGTGGCCATCCTCTTTGGTCTGTTGACACACATTCACGAAAAAGGAATGACTCTGCCCCATACCCTGCACATTCTTGTGAGCACCAACGAGGAAGTCGGAATTGGCGGCAATTCCAACATTCCCGCCAACACCTGTGAATACCTGGCGGTGGACATGGGCGCCATTGGTGAGGGCCAAGCTACGACGGAGACCTGTGTCTCTATTTGTGCCAAGGACAGTTCCGGTCCCTATCACCTGGGGTTGCGGAACCGTTTGGTGCAACTGGCGGAAGAGGAGGGCTTGGACTATAGAGTGGATGTCTACCCATACTACAGTTCTGACGCCTCCATGGCCATGCGTGCCGGCGCCGATGTTGTTCACGGGCTGATTGGGCCCGGAGTGGCAAATTCCCATGCCTATGAGCGGACGCACGTTGCGGCGCTGGACAATACGTTGCGACTCCTCATTGCCTACGTGCAATCACCGATTCAGGCAGAAGGGTAAAATCGCACCGGAATTTTGGCATTCTGGACACGGGTCCTTGCCGCTGATGCTTCAGGGTCATACTGTAACAGGGGAGTGACTGCTTCAATTGCCCCCATGCAGAGACCAGCGCAGTGGTGGAGGTGGCCAAGATGCAATTGAACACATTGGTACGGCTGGGATCGCTGGCATTTGACATCGCTCAGGACGAAAATGTTCAGGACTTGGTGGGGATGGTTCACAGGGCCGGGAAGCGCCGGGGCTTATGGGCTCAGCCGGCGCCGGTGACCAGCAGTTCCGGGGACAACTCCGCCAAGAAGAGCAAGAACCAGGTGGAAGTGAGCACGAAACAAGCCGGTGAAAAGCTAAAGTCCAAGTCAAACGGCACGGACAAACAGGAGATTCCTGCGTTCATTCCGTTTGGTCCGAGTTGGACGGAACCGCCGGCATGGACAAAACTGCCTCAGGCCAAAGGCATTCACTTGCCGCCTGCCGTCGGCAAGCGGTTGACGGCGCGAAATGCCCGTCAGGCTGTCAAATGGGCCGAAGAAATCGGCCGATTTCTCATAAAATGAGACCGTGCGTAGAGCCGTACATGGAGACCACTGCACTGTGGATGTGGCTCTTACTAGAATTTCCAGGAGGTACCCGAACTGCAGATTCAGTCCAAGCAAGGGGCGCCAAGATTTCTGTTCAAACTGTTTGTACGAATTCTGCCGCTGGTGAGGAAGGAACTGGGCCTGTGGCGCGCTCAGGCAAAGGAAATTCCCGATTTGGAGTTACGCCGTCAGGCCCTGGCCAGCCTTTCCGCCAAGCAGTTTCACGCGGACGGAGGCAGTGTGTACGCTGCCTACAGTTTGCCAACCGCCCCGAGGCTGGTGCGGCTCATTGTTGCGCTACAAACCATAAGTGACTACCTGGACAACCTCTGCGACCGCTGTGCGACCTTCGACGAGGGGGATTTTCACCAGCTCCATCACGCCATGCGCGATGCTGTGACTCCTGACGCCCCCTTGCGACCGTATTACGCTGTCAGAGGGAACCCAGACGACGGCGGCTACCTGAACCTGCTGGTCTCGGCCTGCCAGGACGAGCTCCGCAACTTCCCCGGTTACGCAGTAGCCTATCCACATGTGCGGTGGTTCGTGGAACGGTACTGTGAACTTCAGGAGTACAAGCACATCCAACCTTCCCAGCGCACCCAACGCCTTATGGACTGGGCGCAGCCCTATATAGAGCAATATCCGCAGTTGTCGTGGTGGGAATTCGCGGCTGCCACCGGATCGACCCTGGGCATGTTTGCCCTCTTCACGGCTTCCATGGAGCCCCTGTCGGAGAGCCGGGCCAGCGCACTGAGAAACCACTACTTTCCCTGGATTTGCGGGCTACACATCCTCCTGGACTACCTTATTGACCTTGAGGAAGACAAAGAAGAAGACGATTTCAATTTCATCCGGTGCTACGACTCCATGGATGAAGCGCATCAGCGTCTGCGCTACATCAAGGGACAGGCGCTGCAAAGCAGCACTGAACTGCCCCGGGAGACGGTGCACAGTCAGGTGGTCAAGGGGCTCTTGGCCATGTACTTGTCCGACGAAAAGACGGACAAACAAGCATGGGTCCGCCCAGCGCTGAGTATGGTGTGGACCAGCGGCCCGACCACATGGGCCTTTTATGGGGCCTGCCGATTATACCGCGTCATTCGGTGACTGGGTGTTCCGGCACAGTTACTGGTACTCCATTCGCTGTCTGCGAATGGTGGCGGATACGTTCCCGAAGACGCCGGGAATCGGCGCTCCCGGTTTCTCCACTTCCACCTCCACTTCTTGCAGCAGTGGAAATTTTTTCAACACGTCCTGAGCAATCTTCTCCGCCAAGTGCTCAATCAGTTTGACACTGGTCCCTTCCACATTGCTCTTGACGCACTCGTACACTGCGGCGTAGTTCACAGTGTCCATGATGGCGTCCGTCTTCCCAGCCCGGTGCAAATCCAGGTACAGTGCAAGTTGTACAATAAACCGCTGACCCAGATGATTCTCCTCACTGAGCGCTCCGTGAAACCCATAAAACTGAAGTCCGTTCATTCGTATGCAATCCATGACACCGAATCCTCTCACTGTCCCCAAAATGACAAATTGCAACTAAAGTGATGGGTCTGAAATCAGGTTACCACATTTTTTGTCGTTCTGAACTTCCCCTGGCGTGCTTGGAATTCTCACTGGAAAAGGAGTCTGAGGGGGAGTAAAATGGTGACTATACTGTTTTAATTTTCAGACTTTTTATAAAGGAGGATGACATGCGGTGCCACGGAAACACACGTACACACTGAGCGGAACCTGGACGGACAATCCGGAGGGCGTCGGACACATCCACCTCGCACATGTGGATATGGAAGTGGGCCTGTCCCCCCGGAAAACGCTAGCCAGCGTCAGCACGAGTCCGGAAGAACTGTTGCTTGGTGCTGCGGCCAGTTGCTACCTGATTACACTGGCAAAACTCCTCCACAATCGCGGTATTCCTTACACAAAGCTGGAACTGACCTCTGAGGGCTTGTTGGAGAACGATGGCGGACTGCGCCTGGATTGCATTCATCACCGCCCCACCATACACTTCCAACAGCCCGTTGCCGAAGATGCCATCCTGGCACTGGCCAACCACGCGGAGCATGCATGTATGGTCTCCAGTGCATTGCGGGGAAACGTAATTGTCACGGTAGAGGCAAAAGTCAGGGTCCACGGTATCGGCAGTCAGATTTGAACGGGTCACATCCGCAGAATCCCTACGTCTTCATTTCTCCCGTGTGATTGAGAAGATAGAGGTTGGCGGATACCTCTGCCCCGAACAGCATGGCCAAACTAGCAAGGTACATCCACAGGACGACCAACATCACCACAGCGAATGTTCCATAAATCATCTGATAGCGCCACAGGTGCGATGCGTACCAGGCAAACAGTTCCCGTCCGAGATCGACGCTAACCGTGGTCAGCAGTGCACCAGGGAGCAAATACTTCCAGGGAACAAATCTGGACGGAAGGTAGCGATATACGACCAGGCTGCCCGCAAACAACGATAACGGAAATAACAGCCGGGAATAACCGTGGACAACGCTTAGTTTGATGAGCACGACCTTTTTTATCAGTGGTAAGTGCTGTATTACCGGGAACACGGACGTGACAATAGCGGTAGCAAGTGTCAACAAGAGGAGTATCACGAGCATTAGAAAAGCGATGAGGCGCCGGGATAGAAACGATCGTTGCTGGGACTGCCAGATGACGTCCATGGCTTGTTGCAGGGCTATAAATCCGCTGGTGGCAGACCAAGTCAGGGTCACGGCACTGATAAGCCCCACATTGCGCCCCTGCTGGGCGAGGGAGTAGAGGTTGTCCGAAATAAACTTCTTCGTTTGCTCCAAAGCAGGAAAATACGGCTGTAACAGGGATGCCAGAAGTCGTTCGGTTTGCACGTGCGGCAGCAGGGAAGAACTGGCGTACAGTACCAGCAATAGCAAGGGAAAGAGGGAGAAGAATACGTAGAAGGCAATGATGGCGGCCAGTGAGGCAATATCGTCAATCATTACCGAGTGAAACAGACCTAGAGTGAATTTGCTCCACTTTCCTCCTGGCTTGTACCTCGCCATAGCGTCGTTCCTCTCGTTTAGTTATCTGTAGCCCTTCCGGTAGCAATTCCATGTCCGTCAGTTGAGAGCCGCCGCTTGGGTCCATGGGCGACGTCGCCGAAAAAAGCGGCGCACTGTGGGCACCGCCATACTCAACGCCAATACATGTTATATGCCGTAGCAAGTGTCACAATGACTCAACAGGCCTCCACATTTTCCACTTCAGGAACTAAGTGCTTTATGACTCGCTCCACACCCATCTTCAGTGTCAGGACACTTGCCGGACAACCTACACACTGCCCTGTCAACGCCACAAAGGCGGTCTTGGTCATATCGTCATATGACACAAACTCTACGTCTCCGCCATCCGTTTGAATGGCTTCGCGAATAGAGTTCAGCGCATCTCCAATTCGTTCTTCAATGGTCATTTTGAATCCCTCCGCTCACTGTTAGCATACCCTAGCATTCCGGCGTGAAGCAAGTGACATTTGATGTGTAGTAACGACTGCCAATTGTGAGTATTCCCTGGGTCTGTGTCCTGTTCACTTCCGCCACTGTGCCAATAGACTGTGAATAACACCAAGTCAGAACGAAAGGCGGGATTTCTGTGAACAGACTGGACAGGTTGAGATGGATTCCCATGCTCGTTAAAGCCTATAGTGACGCGCGGTTACGGAGAGAACTGGAATCGCGGGAACAGGCTGGGACAGAAAGCGGGTCCAGAGCTTCAACCGCCAATGCTACGTCGCAGCCCCCGCAAAAAACGCACAAAAAAGTTGTTCCAAAACGCAGCCCCCTTAGCATACAGAGCGCATCTGCAAGAAGCAGTCCCTTGACGGCCAGAGCAGTAGTCCGGAGGCGTCGCCAAGCTACCCCCGGGCAGGCCGTAACGTCCGTCAAGGCGGGGCAGGTGCAGCGCGCCGTGACCCAACAACGCAGCACTGTCCCGGTCCCCAAGAACGAATACAAGACCATGCTGCAGGATCTGCGTGATACCAAAAGAAAACTGACCCGCCTGGAATCCAGTCACGCTCAGCTTACGCAAATGCAGCAAAATTTGGACAAGAGGCTGGGCGACTTGATGGAACGGCTCGATGCGCCCAGAGAAACTGCACCAACGGCAAAGCCACTGAGATTGCAGGAGCCGGATGGCACTTTTCACGGGGAATGAGAACCGGCTCGTGGGGCATACTCCTAGCGGGGGGATGCCAAAATGAGCAAAACCGCACTGACCATTGTGATTATTGGCGCCATCAACTGGCTCTTAGTGGGACTGTTCAGGTACGACCTAGTCGCGGCAATCTTTGGCGGAGCTTCGGCCCCAGTAAGCCGAATCATCTACGTCATTGTCGGAATTGCTGGTCTGTACTGTATTTCTCTGTTGTTTACGGACCACCGACAGCGCGCTACCGACTAGTTGTCGTCAAGCGGAGTGAGTGGTGTGCCTTGGCGCACACCACTGTTTTCCTCCGCCAGTTCTATGGAGACGGTTAAGAGGAAAAACGATGAATTAGCATTGCCCATTGACGTCACCCAGGTAATGTGTGATTGGCAGCCTGCACCTGAATGCGCTTCTGAAAGCATATGGTATTCGGCGGGATTCGAAACACTTCCACAAACCCAAGGTCTCGCGTAAAACGTACACTTTTTTCATTGCTGCTCTGAACGAATACCTCCAGCGTGTGAACGCCTCTTCCCAGTGCCTCCTGTTCCAACTGCTTCATCACTCTCGTGCCGATGCCTTTTAGTTGGTACTCCGGAGAAATAACCATGGCTGAAATGTGCATTTTCCCATCGTGCCCAATGAGATAGGAATAGTACCCTACAGGCTTGCCTCTTGTCTCAAACATAACCACAGGCGCTCCGGATTGGATAAAGTACATAAACTGATCTCGCGGGAAGGGTTCGCCAAAAGTGCCTTGATGAATATCCCCCAATTCCCCTTCTGTGAGCCCCAATATGAATTCGTCGTCCTGGGGGGTCCGGTTGCGAAAGGTGAGGGGGATAGATTTTGCAGACAGCTTCCCAGAGCTTGGCGTTGAGCCTGGTGTGGTCGTTTTTCGTTTTTTCTTTTGAGACACCTTGCCAGGCTTTCCTGATTTTCTGGATCCCTGCCTGCCTCGACTTTGTTGCATAGACAATACGCCTCCTCAATGCCGCACAAGTTGCAGAATTCATAACAGCCTATGCGTTGAGGAGGACGAATGTCAGTGCTCTATTTTGCTAAGGTTCTGTTTTTCGTTTTTGTTGAGGCTCCATTTTGCGTTTTTGTTGAAGCTCTATTTTGCGTTCTTGTTCTGCTTTGCGGCTTTGCCACCCTTTGTGCCCGGTTCATTTTTACGCCCGAACCATCCCCGCTTGGTGCCGGCAGATGTTGCGCCCGTTTTTGCCGCGCCCGCTTTTCCGGAGCCGCTTTTGGCCTCTGCCTTGCCGGCTTTGCCCTTAGGCGGTGGCGGAGCCACAACATTGCCGATGTAGTTCCCGGCAATATCCATTTTGTAACGGTGGTTTAGCTGGATTTTCTTGAATTCGTCTTTCGTCGTCTGAAAGGTTACCGTCTGCATGCGCGCCATCGTAATTCCCTTGACCGCCTGGGACATGTTGACCCTACCAACGACATGGTAGGTCTTGACCTTGATAAACTTCATTCTCCCCGTCCGCGGCCTTTCCTTGGTGATTTTTTTGTTCAAAACGAAGACTTCATGACGTTCCTTAGCCGCGTTGTACTGCTCGTCAAATTTCTTCTGCCGCCTTCGGGTCCACAGAATGAGGGCTATGTAGGTCGCAAGCAAGATTACAGTAATAATGCCAAGAACAATCCAGTACATCACTTTGGTTTCCTCCAGACACAGGTGTCGCGTTTTATCTACATAAGTTTGGACAATTTCCACGTATGGCATGCCACTTCTTTGCACTGTTCTTCATTGTAGCAAGAAACGCCAGCCGCTAAAAGTGGGTCGAACCATATTGAGGAGGAAACTTGAGACAAAGTCCTGGATAGTTCAAGGTGTCCGATGCGACTCCTCGGGCTACGCCATCTGGGCTTCGTCCGAATCTACAGTCTTTTGCTCAACGGATTTCGCCTGCAGGTGGTACAATTCATCAATTTCCTTGCGATAGGTCTCCATGACGCGATTGGAACGAACTTTAAGCGTCGGTGTGAGCAGTCCATTTTCCACAGTAAAGGGTTCCCGCGCCACAATAATCTGCTTGGGTTGCTCAAATTCCGCAAACATTGCCGTGTATTTCTTCACTGCATCCATCAGAAGTTCGTGCAACTCCGCCTCAGTCGACTGACTAGCGCGCGACTCTTCCACGAGGTGAGGCTCGATGGTTTGTGCCGCCACCGGGTTTTTCTCCTCCTCCTCTGCCACCCCTTCTTCCACTTTTTCAGCCACCCTTGCTGCCACCACCCTCTCTGCCACCCTTTCTGTTTCTCCCCGACCTTCTCCAGAAGTTTCTCCTAAAATTTTTCCGGAGACTTCTCCTGAAGCTTCTCCTGACAAACTTCCATGAGCGTGGAGTCGATGTCGCACGCGTTCCACGGTCTGGCTATCCGGCACAATGATGGCGGAAACGTACTTTCGCCCATTGCCGATGACCAGAACTTGTTCCACCAGTGAACTGGACAGGATAGCAGATTCAATCGGCGCGGGTGCGACGTTCTTACCAGTGGACAAGACCAGCAGATTCTTCTTTCTGTCGGTAACTTTCAGGTAGCCGTCGACTGTCAACTCACCTATGTCTCCCGTGCGAAACCAGCCATCAGCATCGTAAGCTGCTTGTGTGGCTTCCGGATTCTTGTAGTAGCCCTGGGAAATGCTTTCGCCTCGCACCAATATCTCGCCGTCTTCCGCGATTTTCACCTGTACATTGTGAAGAACCTTGCCTACGGTACCTTTTCTTGAATCCGTCACTGGATTTACGGCAATGACCGGAGAAGTCTCCGTCAGGCCGTAGCCTTCCACCACACAAAGTCCCAGCGCGGTCAGAAATTCAAAGATGTATGGGGGCAACGGCGCGCCTCCGACAACGATTAAGCGCAGGCGCCCACCAAATAGTTGCCTAATCTTTTTCAGCACCACGGCGTCGTATAACCAGAGCAGAGGACTGGATTTCTTTTCGACGCGTCCTCTGATACCCGCCGCAATGGCGCGGTGAAACAACCGCTGCTGAAGCGCGGAAGAGTGCTGGATTTTATGCAAGACACCTTCGTGAACCTTTTCCAGAAGCCTGGGCACGGTTGTGAATACCGTCGGCGCAATTCGACCAAATTCCGAGACGATTTTGTCCATACCTTCGGAATAGGCCAGTGCTGACCCTGCATTCAACAGTACAAACTGCGAGGCGGTTCGCTCAAAAATGTGGGACAGTGGCAAGTAGGACAGACCGATGTCATGGTAATCGATGGGAATCAGCCGTTCAATGCCCTCCACGTTGGCCAGCAAATTACCGTGTGTCAGCTCAACCCCTTTGGGTTTTCCCGTTGTGCCCGAAGTATAGACAAAGGTGGCCAGGTCTGTCCTTCGAAGACCAGCCCAGCGAGCTGTCCACTCTTCTTCCGACAGCAGAGCCGGGGCATCCAGCCAATCGAAGAAACGACAGAACGTCCAATGAGTCGGCTCCATTTGAAGGTTGGCCAAATCACCTTTGCCGCTGTCGTACATGCCTACAAAATCCAGCGGCTGCGTCCAGGCTCCCTCCAGGGACATAATCTTCTCTACCTGGCTCTTGTCCTGCGCTAATACACCTCGCACTTGTGCATGATTGAAAACCTCGAAAACCTGAGCGGCCCCCAGATTCGGGAAGACAGGTACAGTGATGGCGCCGAGACTCATGATGGCCAAGTCGCTAATCAGCCACCACGACCGGCTCTCGGAGATTAACCCCACTCTGTCCCCCTTTTCAACACCCAGGGCCTCCAACCGGCCTGCTACTTTGCGAATGTCCTGCCACAGCTGCCCATAGGTCCAAGTCCGGTACTGTCCATCAGGCGCTGGGTTGGAAAGGGCCATTCTGTCCTGCCGAAGAGACACGGTATGCGCCGTCATTTCAAGGAGGTTTTGATAACTCACAACCCATCCTCACTTTCCATTCTAAATTTTCCAATAATTTAAAGCATGGAAACGCGTTCAACCGTTTGTTCGCACATCCGTGTATCCGCTTTCCTTACCTATCTAAAGTACCAATAGAATGACATGTTGTCAACGTACCTACGGCCTCTATCAAAACATTTTTATTGTTATTTCTGCGAATTGCGACAACGCCAGATTCCCTTGCAATCTGTGAAACATTATCTGATATGATGGAAGAAGCCGAGAGGAGGGGGTCATATGAAAGCAGCATTCATAGCCCTGGACGAGTGTGCCCTATGGCAAGTGGCCATGTTGCAGAAGATTCTATACCAGAACAGGTGGGCATGGAGAACTCTCACTTTGGATGGCAGACCGGTCATCACCGACGGAGGCATCAGACTCATGCCCGACAGCAGTGTCGAATCGGCTTCACCACGAGATTACGACTTGCTCGCGATTGCCGAAGGGAATGTTTCCCCGGAGCAGTTGGAACAGACGGGGCTGCAGCGGTTTCTTCGGCAATTTGACGCCCAGCGCAGTTTGATTACGGCCACCGGATTGGCCGTTGTTCTGCTGGCCGGCACCGGACTGTTGGGCGGACTGCGTTTCACCACCAACGAAAGTGTATACTACGATTTCGGGAAGCTGTTTGCCCACAGTATCTACACGAAAGAACCCGTCACTGTAGATGGCAATATTATTACAGCGAAGGAGCAGGCGCACCTGGAGTTTGCCCTGGCGGTTTGTCAACACCTGGGCATTTCCGAAAAGAATCCGGCCAGTCTGCGACAGGCGCGAAATTTGATGCGAAACGAGTGACCTTTCGGTGAAGACCTTCATTAAGCAAATTCTGATGCTGGCAGTGATTGTGGTGATTGTTGCCGTCATCCAGCACCGCGTTCCCGCAAATCTGCCGGCACCTGCGGCAAACGAGATCCACGGGGAAAGCATTGAAATCCCCGTGAGCACATCGTTTTCCGAATCCCAGCAAGAGAGCTGGCAACTGGTGCAACTTCCAAGCAAGCAGTACCAGGTTTTGGTTCGCTACAAGTACCGCATCGCGGGTAAGTTCAATGCCACTGTTCTGAAGACACAGGATAGCCAGGGCAAAACGTTTCGCGCCGCCGGCACGGTGCAGTTCAACCGGACGCAGTATTACGCCACGACTATTCACGTGAATCCCAACGGATCTTCCGGTTACATCGTATTCGAAAAATCCGCCGGCACAGCGCAACCGGCCAACGGCTAACGTTCCCGCAGCATCGCTGCGGCTCCCTCCTAAAAATCCACTGCGGCCTCGCGATTCAGCCACAAGGCCTGGTGGTCGTATATTTTGGCCAGGTCCTCAAGAATCGCGCTGGCCGTGGGAAAAGCCCCGGCGCCGGGCCCAGCCACCAGAATTTCTCCCACGATGTCCCCCGTAATAGTCAGGGCGTTCTGAACGCCGTCCACGGGGTACAGCATATCGCCCGGCGTCAGCACCTCAGGTCCCACGGAAACCTGACGCAGGCGACCGCTGCCGTCCCACTGTGCCTGCACCAGATGTTTCACTTTGTTTCCGACTTGAGCTGCAGCAGCCACCTCTTCCTGTGTCACTTGGGAAATGCCCTTGGGTTGGACCCTGCAGGTTGTCTGCAACGGTGCGTATGCCGCCGCGTACTGAAGCAGAATCTTCAGCTTGAAGTAGGCGTCAAGGCCCTCAATGTCATTGCTGGGGTTGGGTTCCGCGTACCCCAATGCCTGGGCTTCAGCCAGAGCCGCTGAAAACTCCGTTCCAGACTGATGCATTTTCGTCAGGATGTAGTTGCAGGTCCCGTTAACAATTCCCCGCAACCGCAAAACACGATTGACGCGAAAGTAGGAGCCAAGGGTGTGCAACGCCGGGATGCCGCCAAGAACACTGGCCTCGCACTCTAGGCGCACACCGTTTTGCTCAGCCAGGCGGAACAAATCGGGACCCAAGGCTGCCAGCAGTTCCTTGTTGGCTGTGATGACGTGCTTCCCGTGCTGCAACGCCAGAGGTATAGCGTCGCCGGCATGGGTCGTCCCGCCCATGACCTCAATGACGACATCCACTTCAGGGGAGGTACAAACGGACGCCCAGTCGTCGCACAGCTTTTCCTTGGGCACAGCATGGGCCCTTTCCTTCTGAATGTCCCGTACTGCAATCTGGTGAATTTCAACGGGCTGACCAAGACGCTTTACTACTCTTTCCCGGTATTTGGCAAGGACTTCCACCACGCCCGTGCCTACCACACCGCATCCTAGCAACCCGACTCGAATCCCGTCGCTCATTCCGAATGGCTCCCTTCCCACGAACTTCTGTCGAACATCAGTGCTGCGAGACTGCCAGTGCTTGATTGAGATCGTCAAGCTGGTCAGCCGATGTCTCAATCCCCACAGACAACCGAATCAGGTTGGGGGTTACGCCGGCCGTCAGTTGCTCTTCTGCCGACAATTGCTGGTGCGTGGTACTGGCCGGATGAATGACCAGACTCTTGGCATCCCCAACATTGGCCAAATTCTTGAAGAGTTGTAAGGCGTCAATAAAGCGCGCTCCAGTCGCCGCATCTCCGCGAATGCCGAAGGTCAAAATGGCGCCCTGGCCCTTGGGTAGGTACTTTTGCGCTTTGTCATAATCAGGGCTGGAGGACAAACCGGGATAGCGAACCCACTCCACAGCCCTGTGTCCGTGGAGAAACTCTGCGACCTTCTGCGCATTTTCTGAGTGCCGGGCCATCCGCAGCGCCAAGGTCTCCAGTCCTTGAATCAGCAGGAAGGAGTTGAAGGGGCTGATGGCAGGACCCAAATCCCGAAGGAGTTGGACACGCGCCTTGACAATGTAGGCGGCCGCACCTACGTCCCGTACGTAGGAAACCCCGTGGTAGCTGGCGTCTGGCTCCACAAGTTCCGGAAACCTCCCGTTGTCCCACGGAAACTTACCGGAATCTACTATGACGCCGCCAATGGAAGTTCCGTGGCCGCCAATAAATTTGGTAGCCGAGTGAATCACGATATCTGCTCCGAACTCAAACGGTCTGCAGAGGTATGGCGTGGCGAAGGTGTTGTCTACGAACAGAGGCACACCGTAGGCATGAGCCACTTCGGACAGACCGGAGAAATCTGCAACGTCAATGCTGGGGTTGCCAATGGTTTCGGTGTACACCAGTTTCGTATTGGGCTGAATCGCCTGTTCCACAGCAGACAGGTCCGACGCGTCCACAAAGGTTACGTCAATGCCCAGCTTGCGCAAAGTGACGTTGAACAAGTTGTAGGTCCCGCCGTAGAGATTGGCAGAACTCACAACGTGGCTGCCGGCGCCGGCGATATTCAGGATGGCCAGCGTTATGGCCGCCTGCCCGGAGGCTGTGGCCAGTGCGCCAACACCCCCCTCCAGTTGGGCAAGGCGCTGTTCAAACACGTCCTGGGTAGGATTCATAATGCGCGTGTAGATATTGCCAGGTTGCTTCAGTGAAAACAAATCGGCCGCGTGCTGGGTGTTCTCAAACTGGTAGGAAGTGGTTTGGTAGATGGGTACGGCCACGGCGTGTGTCGTTTCATCGAACCCAAAACCCGTGTGCAAGGCAACAGTCTCAAATCCCCATGCTCTTTCCTGCATTTCCATCTCTCCTCACGTCTCTCATTCTTGACTCGCACTGTCTGCCTGGCACATCTCCTGCAGCCGGCCCCACAATGCGCACGGCTACCCCCTGTCAACATCCTTCCTGCACAAAAAACCACTCCGGAGAGGGAGTGGTTCCAAACCAACTCGCCTCTCTCATCTCTCAGGACAGTATCCGTCCTGCAGGAATTAGCACCTCTCCGCACAAATCGTGTGGTGGTTGCCGGGCTTCATCGGGCCAGTCCCTCCGCCGCTCTAGATAAGAGTGCCAGTCATATGCGATTGACTTGAATTGCGGTAACTATATCACCCCTCTATAGTCACTGTCAATCCTGAATTACCTAGTAAATTTATATGCATTGTCGGAATCAAGCGCTTACATTTGCACCGTCAATGGCCTTGATACGGGCTCAATTTTCTTCTTTCTGCCGCAGTTCAATCCGCCGAATCTTGCCGCTGGATGTCTTTGGCAGGGAGTCCACAAATTCAATGGCGCGGGGATATTTGTAGGGCGCGGTGGTATTTTTGACGTGATTTTGCAATTCCTGCACCAAATCGGGGTCTGCCTTGTCCTCCGGATTTCGCAGAATGACGAAGGCCTTGACGATGTGGCCCCGTTCCTCGTCCGGCTTGGCTATGACCGCACACTCGGCCACTTTGGGGTGCTTCACCAGCGCGTCCTCCACCTCAAAGGGGCCAATAGTGTACCCTGCGGAAATGATAATGTCGTCCGATCTCCCCTCAAACCAGAAGTACCCTTCCTCGTCTCTTCTGCCCTTATCGCCCGTAACATACCAGTCCCCGCGGAACGCCCTGGCTGTCCGCTCGCTGTCATCGAGATAGCCTTTGAACAACGCCGGGAACGTCCTGTGCACCGCAATGTGTCCGATTTCACCGACGGGCGCCTCCGTACCCTCGTCGGTGATGATGGCCACTCGTGTGCCTGGAAATGGTTTTCCCATCGATCCCGGTCGCACTTCCATGTCCTGCAGCGTACCCACCAACAGGCTATTCTCCGTTTGGCCGTAGCCGTCGCGAACGGTGACATTGAATTCCCTGCGGAATGTGTCAATGACTTCGCGGTTTAGGGGCTCTCCGGCCGACACTGCGGACCTGAGGCGCAAGCGGTAACGGCTTAAACCCCGCACCTTCGCCATTAACCGGTATTCGGTGGGTGTGGAGCAGAGCAGGGAGATACCGTGCTCTTGCATCAGTTCCAAATACTTCTCCGGCTGAAACCGTCCTTGATACACAAAAGCGGTGGCACCGTTGCCAAGGATGGAGACAAAAGGGCTCCACACCCACTTGGCCCAACCAGGACCAGCCGTCGCCCAGCAAACCTCTCCAGGTTTGGCATCGAACCAATAGGTGCCGGCCACGGCCAGGTGTTCCCTGGGCCAGGCGTAGGTGTGAATCACACCCTTGGGGCCGCCGGTAGTGCCACTGGTGTACGACAGAAAGGCTATGTCCTCCTCGCTGTTGGGAACGTTTATGTCCTCGTCGGAGACTCCGGCTGTCAAGGAATCCAACGGCTTGAAGCCAGCCGCGGTTCCGCCCACTACAAAGAACCGTTCCAGCGTCGGGCAGTCTCCGCGGACCTCGGCGACGTTGGAAACCAGTGTGTGGTGAACAATGACAGTGTCAGCTTTTGCATGATTGGCGCGATAGCAAATATCTCCGCCGCGAAGCATTTCCGATCCGGGCATCACCGTAGCCCCTGTTTTCAACAACGCGAGATAGACCACATACGGTTCCACACCTCTGGGCAGCACAACCAGTGTGCGAGTACCCACCCCGATACCAGCCGACTGCAGCCCTCTTGCCAGGCGGTTGGTTTGACGGCGCAACTCAGCAAAGGTCAATTCCTGCTGGTTCCCCGCTTCATCGACGCATAACACAGCCCTCCTGTCCGGCGCCGCACGGGCAATTTTGTCTACTTCAGCCGCAAAGTTATAGCCCATTCCATGAATCCCTCCACATCCCTAAGAAATTTAACGATTTACAACCCTCATTATCATAGCATGTCTATGGAATGTTCTGATAATAATGTTGCAGAAAAAGGTGAGCCAATTACGAAACTTGCCCACCTTTCCCATCCTTGCGGACCTCGCTCATGCCTGTGACCTATCCCAGCGCCAGTTAATCGTCTGGATGTAGGGCCCTAACCGCCGCCATGGCCAAAGACCGGTAGACTACGTCGTCCATTGGAGGGTTGTGCAACCCCGCGCGAACATCGCGGTACAACCGTTCCAGTGGCATGTCCTTCCACAGACTGCGGGCACCCACGACGCGCATGGCCAGGTCTACCACCTCAATGGCCGCGTTGGTGGTCAATACTTTGACCGCCCCCAGTTTCGGCTGTAACGCCCTTCGCCCCTGTGCATCGGCCTCATCCCAGCGCCTGGCCAAATCGTACATGGTCGTGCGGGCAGCGAAGAGTTTCAGTTCCATCTGGCCGATTTTCTCCTGGACATGAGGAACCTGTGCAATTGGGTGCGGCAGACTGTTGGGCTGATAGTGAGCAGCGTAGTCTACGGCAATATCCCTGGCGTTCAACGCCACCCCCATGTAGCACGCGGGGATGTGCAAGAGCCAGCCGCCGCCGTCGCTGTTGCGCTTCTTCGGTTGCCCGGCTTCCATGGCAGATATCAAGTGGTCTGCCGGAACAAAGACATCCTTGAGCACAATATCGTGACTCCCGGTGGCCCGCATACCCATGACATTCCATGTCTCCACAATGTCCACGTCAAATGCCTTGACCAAAAACTCGCCGACGGTTTCCTTGCCGTCAATGCCTGCGGTCACAAGCACCCAGTCCAGCGCCGGGCTCAACGTACTGAAGGTCTTGCGCCCGTTTAGGACATAGCCGCCGTCCACAGCCACTGCCGTGGTCTGGGGACGACCGCCGCGGCTCGGGCTCCCCGTCGCCGGTTCGGAAGCGCAACTGTTAATGAGAGCCCCGTCGCTGACCACGTTTTGGCAAACCCGGGCAAAGACTGCGGCCGGAAATGCATCACTGGCGCGGAGGTTGAGCATCATACCCAGATGCCAGCCAATGGCCAGCGCAGTCGACCCATCACCACGAGCCAGTTGCTCCTGATGCAGCAGCATTTCGTACAGGCTGATTTCCTTGCCGCCATAACACTTGGGGACAGTCCACGTCACATAGCCAATCTCTTTGAGGCGCTGGATGTGTTCATGGGGGAAACTGCCCTCTTCATCGTGCTTCCCTGCAGTCTTGGCAAACGCCTCTGAGACGGAACGAATCAATTGCAGTCGCTGGGCTTCTTCAGGGGTCCGAACAAACCACATGTCTTCAGGCATCCCTGTTCCTCCTCGCGTTACACTGCCTTGCGCAGAAAATCGTCCAGAAACTCCTCTACTTCCCTGCGCGTCTTGCGCTTTCCATTGACGAAGCGACTGACCACTTTGCCGTTGGCATAGCCAATAAAACTGGGAATCCCGAGGACTTCCAGAGTTTCGCACAAGTCCCCAAACTCGTCCCGATTTACCCAGTACATACTCAGGCCATCCCGGTATTGTTCCGCCACGTCGTCAATGAAGGTCTTCAAGTATGTGCAGTCAGGACACCAATCGGCAGTGAATACCATCACTGTGGGTTTTGTGTCCCGAACCTGGGTGAAGTAGGCTTCCGTAGACTGAATGACCTCCACCACCGCCACCTCCTCGTCTAATGATGAGTCCCGTCCAATGGGACTCTTGCTATGATTCCGCCCAGTGAATCTCCTGCAATGGACCTCGCGTGATGGGTCTCGCGTGATGGGCCTCGCGCAATGAGGACCTTTGCGCCAGCCGTCAAGTTTAAAGACCGTATAGGGCGGAAAATTTGTCCTTCAAGTACGCAATCAGGTACTTTGCGTCCAGGTCTTCTCCTGTGGCCTGTTTCACAATTTCCTCAGGAGTCCGCAATTTCCCGTACTGGTGTATGTTCTGCCGCAGCCAATCACGAATCTGAGACAGGTCGCCACGGCGCACTTGCTCCTTGAAGTCCGGCAGCGCCTTCGCCATGGCCGCAGCAAACTGCGCCGCGTAGATGTTGCCCAGGGAATAGGTGGGGAAATAGCCAAAACTTCCGTCAGACCAGTGAACATCTTGCAAGACGCCCTCACTGTCGTTGTCCGGTTCAATACCCAGATACTCCTTCATCCTGGCCCTCCAGATTTCCGGCAGGTCTTTCACTGCGAGGGTTCCGTCCACCAGGCCCTTTTCAATCTCGTAGCGAACCATGATGTGCAAGTTGTATGTAAGTTCATCCGCCTCAATCCGAATCAGGGACGGCTGGACATAATTGATGCCGCGGTAGAATTCATCCATGGAGATGTCCGCAAACTGCGACGGGAATACTTCTAGGACGTGCTTGTAGTTGTATTCCCAGAACTCCCGCGAACGGCCAATGAAGTTCTCCCAGAACCGCGACTGCGACTCGTGGATGCCATTGGACACCCCGCCAGCCAGCGGCGTCCCAATGAGATTAGGCGAAATGCCTTGCTCGTAAAGGGCGTGCCCGCCTTCGTGGATAGTACTGAACAGCGCGCTGCGCATGTCATTGGGCAGGAATTTGGTCGTCACGCGAACGTCGTAGCGGTTTACCGATGTCTCAAAAGGATGCACCGTTTCGTCCAGACGGCCCGCATTGAAATCGTAGCCCATCTGTTCCAGCAGGCGCAGAGATAACTTGCGTTGTGACGCCACGTCGCAATGCCTCCTGAAGCCCTCCTCGGAAACGCGTTGACCGGCGTTCTGAATGGCCTGCAGCAACGTGATGGTTTCCGCGCGCAAGGCAGTGAAAATGGGATCGATTTGTTTCACCGTCATACCCTGCTCGTACTGGTCCAACAAGGTATCGTACTTGCTATCCGTATATCCCCAATACTCCACAAACTCTCGGGTAAAGTCGACAATTTTCTCTAAATAAGGCTGAAACAAGGAAAAATTAGAGGTCCGCTTGGCGTCTTCCCAGACCGACTCCGATTTGGACGCCAAGACCACAAACTCATGAAAACGGTCCTCTGGAATTTTTCTGTACAAGTCGTATTCCCTCTGCATTTCGCGCACCGACTTGCGCGTCACCTCGTCCAGGTCCGCCGAGACCTGGCCCAGTTTCTCCAAGTAATCTCCCATCTGGTCTGAAGTCTTCATACGGAAAACCTGCGAGGACAGTGTACCAATGGCCTCCGCCCGCAGTTCGGCCCCCCTCTTTGGAGCGCCCGTCCGCAAATCCCATTCCATCAGGGTAAGGGCTTCCTGGTAGTGCAACATCTCCTGGACATACGCCTGGAAAGCCGTCGCCGTCTCTGCAATAGACAAAGCTTGTCACCTCTCCGTTACCAGTTTTGTGCCCCGCTGTTTACTTGGGCATTTATCCATTATACAGCAAAGAAAATGGCGGCCCAATCCGCTCTGGATGGGCCGCGCCGGTAGAGGCTTGGGACTGACGGAAAATTGCCAACGTCCGAGACTGCATGCGCCTAGGTGCCGGGGTTGTAGTTGCTGGCCTGCGCCTCGTTGGGGAACACCAGCCAGGCGTCGGGTAGGTGCCTTTGGCCATTGGGATCGACGGTTGACGGCGAATTGAGTATTTTTCCGGCGTTGTAGATGACACTGGACGATCCGCCGTCCATTGCACAAGCGTTCCACGCGCCGTACTGCAGCATCACGTTCATGACATCGCGCTGACTTGCGCCCATGCCGCTACCGCCGTGAAAGCGACCATTGGTCACCACAAAAATGACCGTTCCGTCCTTTTTCTGCCCAATCGCCGTACGCGGACCATAGCCCCAGCCACCATCGCCCTGGGTAATCATAGGCTTCCCGTCCACCACCAGTTCGGGGTAGAACTGAACAGCGTCCTTCACGCCCAATTGCTGCATTTGCGCCGTGCTGTAGTCCCCCATCAGCAGTTGCCCCTTGTCCGTAAAACCCACAGAGACCATGCCGTATCTGGCAAGCGGCGGTGACAACACCTTTCCGCCAACCATTTCCAAGCCGTAGACTTGCGCTCCCCATCCGGATCCGTTGGGATCGACGAAACCACTAGCGTTGGTGCCAGCCACGGCGCCAACTCGCGAGGCCATATCAGTAATGTACTCCCCTTTGCCGGCCACCACTTTTGCAGCAACCAGGCGCACAGTCAGCGGATCCTTCACCAGCATGACATAGCCGTTGTAGCTCGATCCGGAGATGGGCTTGACGGTTATGTTGGCAGCTGCACCGGGTGCGCCGCCTTGTGACGTGGACGTTTGCCCGCTGGCGGTGGCAATTGCCGGTACACTGACATTTTTCACGGCTGGGTGCAGCTCTTGGTAGAGTTCCTTGTATTCCTTCGGAGTCGTAATCACCTTCGCCAGGTAGTCGTGACGAGTAGAGACGATAGTTTCCGCCAGGACAGTGCGCGCGGCGTTACCCCAAGGGGTGAAAAAACCCACGGCGTAACACACCACAACCACAATGCCGACAGCTGTAACAAAACCCAGAGACGCATTGCGTAAGGTTTGCAGTCGTCTGCGTCTGTGGTAAGCTCGCGCTGCTCCTCGTCCCAGGGGAAAATTCGCTGTATGCGTTGCATTTCTGGAAGACCGGCTCATAGGTTGGATTGCTCCTTCAAGGTTCAATAGCTGTGTCAATCATGCACCACTATACAATAGACGGAGCAATCCTGCTTCAGGTTTCCCAAATGGACCGGAAATATTTTGGATGATGTTGCTTTGTTCCTGTTTCTACCGCACCATGCCGCCTTTCCGACGGTGTAGCTGACCATGCTCTCTCGCATGAAGGGAACCTGCGACACTTTCCCTAGTACAACGGCATATTGTGCAGTGATATTTACCTGAAGGGGGAAACGCCCGTGCCCTGTCCAGAAGTCAAAACCGGCCACGTCGTCAATGAGGAAGAGGACTTTATTGCCATTCAACAAGCGGTGGACAAGGGGCGTAACCTGTGGCGCCTGAGCCCCGTGCGAACGGCGCAGGTTGTGGGGAGCCGGCTCTTGGGCCTCAGCCCCAATGACGCCTACACTTTTGTGGAGCGCTATCGCGAGGAAGGATCCGGTTTGCTGCACGCCGTTATCAGCGTCCAGCACCGCGAGTGCACGTTTATTGTTCGCCTGTACCAGCCGGTGACGCAAGGCCCAAAGGGCATCTGGGTGGTAGCCTCGGTGGAGGAAATTTAGTCCGACGCCCGCCTGCCCGCATCTGGGTCACGCCCACATGGTGTCACGCCCACATGGTGCCAAGCGCACATGGTGTCAGACCCGCTCGGCGAAAGAAAAATGGCGCCACTTGTG
>Ga0187809_10000096_pt1 | contig 61331 bp, 53 predicted proteins | sample NC_wetland_sal_i_8_FD_132415 | JGI IMG/M metagenome (GOLD analysis project Ga0187809, IMG submission 132415) | Wetland sediment microbial communities from Neuse River Estuary, North Carolina, USA - ASW_4 | ecosystem: Environmental > Aquatic > Freshwater > Wetlands > Sediment | place: USA: North... | reverse complement strand
CGGCGGCGATCAGCAAACCACCGGTGGTGAGTAGTGCATCGAACGTCTTGCGGCGCATCACGACCTCCTCAAGTCCCGCCGGATCCTCCCGGCTCGCGCTTTCATCCGTCGAACACCATCAATATCGGGCCCGCGGAACACGCACACCCACCGACGAAAGTCCTGTGCCGTCAAGGCAACAGACCTGCATTCGAGGGACTATCTCCAGCACTCGCCGAAGCGAAATGCCGCGCCCTCTGACGGAACGGAGGGCGCGGCGGAGGGGAACCTCAAGCCGGATCTCAGCGGACGGCGGACACCATCGCGCGCAAGCCGGCCCACGGACCAGCGACCGCCGCCTCGGGCAACGCCACCGGGCCCGGACCGCTCGCTGTCAAGCGAGCCCGCTCGGCTTGCAGCCGATCGAACATGACGGCGGCGAAGCGGCGCATGATCTCGTAGCCCATGACGGCGTCAGCCGCCATGAGCGACCGCAGCACGGCGGCGTCGATGGCCACCGTTGAGGTGCGTTCGACCGCGACCGCCGTGATGTGCCACTGATACGGCGACACCAGCCATGACCAACCCAACGCCGTGTCAGGCCCGAGCGTCTCGATTTCGACGACGCCCCGACCTGGCACCTCCATGGCCAACCGGACGATCCCGCGGCGAATCAAGAAGAACCGGTCGGCGGCCGTGCCCTCGCGGAAGATGGTCTCACCAGCGGCGAAGTCAACGCGGTACGCGTGCGCGGCCAGCCGACGCAACGACGCGGCCGGCAGTTCCGAAAGGAACGGATGGTCGCGAAGCGCGGCGAGCATCGGTGCGCGCTGGCTGCTCATACCGTTAGGACGCCATGGTCGCCCGCGGAGTTCCAAGTGCGGTACGTCACCAGCGCTTGGGACCTTCGGCCCGGTCAACTGCCATCGTCGTCCCCCCGACCGCGATTGCCGCCTGCTGCAAGGGTAATGATGATCTCGGCAGCCACCGGAGCCCTGCGCTCATCCACCGCCCAAGGAGCGCCATGTCTGACACTCGAGCCACCCCAGCGGCCAACGCCATCAGCGACGACGACGTCGCGCTCATCGACGCTTACTGGCGCGCGGCGAATTACCTGTCGGTAGGGCAGATCTACCTGTTGAACAACCCGCTGCTTCAAGATCCGCTGACGATCGACGACATCAAGCCGAGACTCCTCGGCCACTGGGGCACCACGCCCGGCCTAAACTTCGTCTACGCCCACATGAACCGGGTCATCAACCGCTACGACCTCGACGCCATCTACATCTGCGGGCCTGGGCACGGCGGTCCCGGGATGGTCGCCAACACCTATCTCGAAGGCAGCTACACCGAGGCGTACCCGCACATCACGCAGGACTTCGACGGCATGCGGCAGCTGTTCCGCCAGTTCTCCTTCCCCGGTGGCATTCCGAGCCACGCGGCTCCTGAGACGCCAGGCTCGATCCACGAAGGTGGCGAGCTCGGTTACGCGCTGGTGCACGCCTACGGCGCGGCGTTCGACAACCCGGATCTCGTCGTCTGCTGCGTCGTCGGGGACGGCGAGGCCGAGACCGGGCCGCTGGCCACAAGTTGGCACGGCAACAAGTTCATCGACCCGGCACGCGACGGCGCCGTGCTGCCGATCCTGCACCTGAACGGCTACAAGATCGCCAACCCGACCGTACTCGCGCGGATACCACGCGAAGAGCTCATGGAACTCATGCGCGGGTACGGATATCGGCCGATTCTGGTCGAGGGCGACGACCCCGCCACCATGCATCACCTGATGGCGAGCGCGTTGGACGACGCGGTCGAGGAGATCCGCGCCGTCCAAGCCCGCGCGCGTGACAACGCCTCGGACGACGTGAGCCGCCCGGCCTGGCCGATGATCGTGCTGGTCACGCCCAAGGGCTGGACCGGGCCGAAGGAAGTCGACGGGCTACCCACTGAGGGCAGCTTCCGGTCGCACCAGGTGCCGCTCGCGTCCCTGGCCGAAAAGCCCGAGCACCTGCGGGAGTTGGAGAAGTGGCTGCGCAGCTACCGTCCTGAGGAGCTGTTCGACGAGACCGGTCGCCTGCGCAAGCAACTCGCCGCGTTGGCGCCACACGGTGAGCGCCGCATGGGCGCCAACCCGCATGCGAACGGCGGATTGCTGCTGCGCGACTTGAAGCTCCCCGACTTCCGCGCTTACGCGGTGCCGGTCGAGAAGCCGGCGACGACCTTCGCCGAAGCCACCCGGGTGCTGGGCACCCTGCTGCGCGACACGTTCAAGCTCAACGCCGACAGCAAGAACTTCCGGGTGTTCGGACCCGACGAAACGGCCTCGAACCGGCTGCAAGCCGTGTTCGAGACAGAGAACCGGGGCCTCAACGCGGAGATCCTGCCCACCGACGACCACGTCACCGCCGACGGTCGCGTGATGGAGGTGCTCTCCGAGCACATGTGCCAAGGCTGGCTCGAGGGCTACCTGCTCACCGGTCGGCACGGCTTGTTCAACAGCTACGAGGCCTTCATTCACATCGTCGACTCGATGTTCAACCAGCACGCGAAGTGGCTGGAGACGACGCGCCGCATCCCGTGGCGTCGTCCGATCGCCAGTTTGAACTACCTGCTGTCCAGCCACGTCTGGCGGCAAGACCACAACGGGTTCTCACATCAAGACCCCGGCTTCATTGACTACGTGATGAACAAGAAGCCAGAGGTCATCCGGGTTTACCTGCCGCCTGACGCCAACACGCTGCTGTCGGTGGCCGACCACTGCCTACGGAGTAGGAACTACGTCAACGTCATCGTCGCCGGCAAACAGCCAGCGCTGAACTACCTTTCGATGGACGACGCCGTGGCGCATTGCACGAGGGGGATCGGCATCTGGGACTGGGCGAGCAACGACCACGACGAGAACGGCGTGGGCGAGCCGGATCTGGTCATCGCAAGCGCCGGCGACATCCCAACGCTTGAGGCACTCGCCGCCACCGCGATGATCCGGGAGTACTTCCCCGACCTCAAGGTGCGGTTCGTCAACGTCGTCGACCTCATGCGGCTGCAGCCCGAGAGCGAGCACCCGCACGGCATGTCTGACCGCGACTTCGACCAGCTCTTCACCACTGACAAGCCGGTCATCTTCGCCTACCACGGTTACCCGTGGCTGATTCACCGGCTGACCTACCGCCGCACCAACCACAGCAACATCCACGTTCGCGGCTACAAGGAAGAAGGCACCACCACGACGCCGTTCGACATGGTCATGCTCAACGACCTCGACCGTTACCACTTGGTGATCGACGCAATCGACCGTGTTCCATCGCTCGGAACACGGGCCGCCCAAGTGCGACAGCACCTCCAGGACGAGCGGTTGCGCAAGCGGCAATACACCCGAGAGCACGGCGACGACGCGCCCGACATCAAGAACTGGACGTGGCCCTACTAGTGAACACCGACGTACTCATCGTCAACGCAGGGTCGAGCAGCCTCAAGGTCCGGCTGCTCGACCAGCACGACCAGCTGCGCGCCTCGTGGGATGAAGTGCCGAGTGAACTACCCGATGTCGATGTGGTCGCGCACCGCGTCGTCCATGGTGGGGCGCAGTTTCGCGAGGCGGTCGTCATGGATCGCGACGTCTTGGAGGCGTTGCGGGCGTTCACGCCGCTGGCGCCGTTGCACCAGCCTAAGTCTCTTGACGCGTACGAAGAATTCGCCAAGCGCCTTCCGGACGCGACGCATGTGGCGTGCTTCGACACCGCTTTTCACGCGACCATCCCTGCTCCGGCGGCGACATATGCGATTCCGCGCGAATGGACTGACCGCTACGGGATACGTCGCTACGGCTTTCATGGTCTTTCGCACGCATGGGCAAGCCGGCTGGCCCGCGAGTTCGCGCCTGACGCACGTCGAGTCGTCACCTGCCACCTCGGCGCCGGCGCTTCGCTGTGCGCCGTCCTTGACGGCGCCTCGGTCGACACCACCATGGGTTTCACGCCCCTCGAGGGGCTGGTGATGGCCACCCGCTCTGGTGACATCGACCCCGGCCTTGTCAGCTGGCTGGCGCAGCGCGAAGTCGATGTGCCGGAGGCGCTCGAGAAGCGTTCAGGCCTTACTGGGTTGGCGGGCACCGGTGACATGCGCGCACTGCTCGACCGTGCCGACGACGACGCGCGATTGGCGGTCGCCGTCTACATCCACCGACTCCGCAAAGGGATCGCCGCGATGGCGGCCAGCCTTGGCGGAGTCGATGTTTGCGTCTTCACCGGTGGCGTCGGCGAGAACTCAGCCGACATCCGGTTGCAGGCGGCCGCGGGTCTCGGCTTTCTCGGCATCGAGGTCAACCCGGAGGCCAACGCGGCGCGTGCCAATGGCGCCGCCGTGACTGACATCAGTTCGGACGACGCCGCTGCGCGGACGCTGGTCATCCCGGCGCGTGAGGACCGCGAGATGGCCCGCCAGTCGCGGAGACTTCTCGGCGTCGCACCGGTCGACCCGTCACCCAAAAGCATCGAGCCCGACTAGCAGCATCGCCACCCCCGCGCCGCCCAGCACCAAGCATCCACCGCGCCCCGCCCACCCAATGAGGCGAACCAGCGTGAGGAGCCCGCATGGCCCCTCTGCCGAGACCCAAGGCTGCGGTAGCAGCCACCGAGGGCTTCGTCTGGCAATGGCGTAATAGCCGTCGGCCACGGCAAGCACGATCAACTTTTCAAAGCTGAGCAGTCCAACGGCGAGACACAAAGCGACGAGACCGCCGCAGACCAGGAGCGCGTCAAATCCCTCGCCTGATGCCATCCCAGCATGGTGCTCCAGCAAGCGGTGGCTGCCAATAGTTCGCAGATGAGGATTGCGTAATAAAGGGAATCGGCCGGAGCGGGTGGCGGCGCGCTCAGTCGGAGACGAGTCGAACCGTCGACAGCGCCGACCACTCCGACTCCGCCTCGACCTTCGGAAGTCGCAGTGAGAACACCGCGCCACCTGCGGGTCGGCAGGCCGCGGTGGCCGTGCCCCCGTGCGCTTCGACGATCGCCCGCACGACCGATAGGCCAAGTCCATTTCCAGGTGACGTCCCTGGCCTGGTCCGCTTCCAGAAGCGGTCGAACAGGAACGGCAAGTCGTCGGGAAGCAACCCCTGACCGGAATCGGCCACCTCGATGACGCAGAACTCTTCGGATGTCTCGCAGGTGAGGCTGATCATGTCGTCGGGACCGGTAAACTTGACGGCGTTCTCGATCAGCGCGTCGAGTGCGAGCTCAAGGCGTTCGGTGTCGACCATCAGCAGGCCCGTCGGCGTTGTGGAGACGTGCCATCTTCGGTCAACGCTGACAGTCCAACGGTCGCCGATGAGCTCGATGAACTGCGAAACGTCGACGGGCACCGCGAGCAACTCGTCAAGTCGCTCAAGCTGCTCCAAGGTGAGCAGCCGTTCAGCCAACCGTTCGAGCCGGTCTAGCTGGTGCAGGATCACCTCGGCGTCTTCGGCGACGCTCGGTCGCCACGCTTCGGCCCTCACGAGCTCAAGGTGACCGCGCGCGATGGTCAGCGGGGTGCGAACGGCGTGCGAGACATCACGAACGAACTCGCGCTGGCGAGCGATGCTCTGTCGCTCGTTCTCAGCCAAAACGTCAATCTTGCGCTGGGCCACCAGACGCCGTCGCGCATGCCACACCTGCCCCGCGAAGATCATGGGCATGAGCGGGATCTCGGCCAACTCGTCAAGGGCGATGACGTCGTCGAAGTACCGGACGAGGAGCACCATGCCGGTCGTGATCGTCACCCCGCCCAGGAGCACCAGCGTCGGCTTCGGCGGCCACACCCGAAAGCCGTAGACGACCGTGAGGCTCACAAAGATGAAGTGGTACGGAATCGTCTCTGAGCCAGGAAAGGCCCACATCAAGCCGAGGTTGAGCAGCGCGAACATCGCCCAGGTGAGCTCAACCCACCATCGGCGAAGAAGTCGCAGCGAGGCGGGGAGTGCTTCAGTCGCCTCAGGCGCTGGCGAAGCTGTAGCCGACATTGCGAACCGTGGCGATGTGGTCTCCATGCAACTTGGCGCGCACTCGCGCCACGTAGACGTCGACGACATTGCTTCCTGGGTCGTACGAGTAGCCCCAAATCTCCGACAGCAACTCTTCTCTGGTGCAGACTTTGCCAGCACGGCGCATGAGGTGTTGCGTCACCAAGAACTCGCGTTCCGACAGTGAAACCGTGCGCCCATTGACCTGCACGGTGCGGTTGCGCATGTCAAGCCGCACATCGCCGACCCGGATGACGTCATCGGCCACCGCCGACACGCGGTCGCGAAGACGAGATCGCACGCGCGCTAAGAGTTCGGCGACCGCGAACGGCTTCGGCAGGTAGTCGACCGCGCCCGCCTCGAGGCAAGCGACCCGCGACCGGACCTCGCCGATCGCCGAGAGCACGATCACCCGCAGCTCGGGAGAATGGGTCAGCATCGCCGCAAGTGCCGCCCGACCGTCGAGGCCGGGCAGCAGCAGGTCGAGAATGACCAGATCCGGGGCGGGAGTCGCGCAGGCTAAGTTCAGCCCGGCCAGCCCGTCGACCGCGGTCACGACCTCGTGACCGTCGCCGCGCAAGGCTCGCTCGACGAACCGCAATATCTCCGGTTCGTCGTCGATTACCAGAATCCGTGCCACCGAACCCCCCAAACAATCGCCGCTCTCGGGCCTTTCAGCCTGAGCGACGCGCCGCCTCCCTGCATCGATGATCGGGTGATGGCAACGAGGCGGCAACCGCTTTCGAAAAGTCATCTGCCGATTTATCCCATGAGGGATGTCTTGTCGTGTTCTTGTTTTCCTGCTGGCCCGTATTCGCCGGCCGATGGCTCGACGACGCGCCCTCCCACCCCTTGTGTTTCGGCAATATCCGGTCGTTCCTCAAGCGCCTGCGACGACACTTCGCGGCGGTGTCGCCGCCACCGTGCCGCCACCACGAGGGCCCATGCGGCAAGGCAGCCAAGACCCAGCACCGCCGCGGATGTCCGGAGCACGGAATGGATCGGAGTCATCGAGATGGTGGCGCTCCGGGCTGCGGTCGTGGCGCCACCGACGGTCCAGTTGAAACTCCGCGACGCCACTGGCAGGCCGGGCCGGTTCACCTCAACCTGCAGGCGGACGCGTCCCGGCGACGTGATGTCGACGGGTGCGGACCACCGTCCGTCCGCGACAAACTGCGCCGAGATCGGCTGGCTGCGGACTCCATCAAGGTAAAGAACCGTCACGGTCACCGACCGCACCGGCGCCGGGGATGGCCTTCGAGTGTCGAAAACGTCGACCAGAATCGCGTTGCGGCCAGGCTGATTAGGACGAACTGCGACGGCCTCCTGGAGGTCGGCGACGTCGCCGTCGACGACAGGCACCGCCGACGACGAGACGCCGATGAACCGAGGCTCACGAGCAGGCTGACCGCTCGTGAGCGTCGCAGCGAGGCCCAGCACCACCAACACCGCAGCACACTCGGCCAGCAGAGTCCGACGTAGGTTCGCGGGAGTACCCTCCCGGCGCAACCGCACGCTGTTGAGCAGTCCCAGCACTCCCGCGACCACGACGATCGCGAGTTTGACCAGCAGAACGCGGCCGTAGATGGTGAGGATCGCCGCGTCGACCGAGCCCACCACGTTGCTCGCGAGATACACCCCGGTCACCAACATGACCGACAGGCATACCGCAGCGGGTGTGGCGAACCGCCGCAACACTTGCCGGCCGACGGCCGCTCGCGCACCACCAGCGCGCAGGAGCGGCACGACGACCAAGACGGCCGACAGCAGCAACCCGCCCCAGGTGCTGGCCGCGGCGAGATGCAGCGCGTCTGCCATCACCCGGGTGATCGACAGCGGCTTCCCCGCTCCGGAGTGGCCGAGCAACGCAGATCCGGTGCAGGCGAGCGCAGCACCGACACCAGCGAGTCCGAGCGACGCCGCGACTGACGACCGCCGCACGCCGAGGACCGCGGCGACAGCGAGCATCGCGAACCCGGCTTCGCGGATCGCCCACCGTGCCCCGTACGAACTAAACAGCGCTTGGCGCAACCCAACTCCGCCGCCGATCAATTGGTCGATCAGCAGTGCAACGGCCGTCACGAGCGCTAGGACGCCGCCGACGGCCGCGTACCGAAGCGTGCGCCTCGCCGCCACCCGGGCGAGCGCGACGCCTTGCCGACGGAACAACATCGCCGTCGCGATTCCGCCCATCGCGAGAGAGAGCAACCCGAACATCGCCCAGCGAATCGTCGCCTCATCTGGCTTTGGGGTCGGCTCCGTGACCCCCGCCGCCTTCACCTGCACCGCGACGCCAAAGACGATCACGCCGCTCGTGCGATGGAGATCGTCGGTGGAGATGGTCTCCCATGACACTCGGTAAACGCTGTGCGGCAGGGCCGGTAGATCGGCGACCACCTCAACGGGCTGCTCGGTGTCTGAAGAGTCGGCGCTCTCGACGATTCGAATGTTGGTCGGCGCGTAATGCGTCCCGTCCGAGTCGACGACGTCGACCTTTGTCGCCGAGAGCAGGACGCTCTCGCTGAACTCCAACCGCAAGTTGGCCGGCGCGGTGTTGAGAACAGCGCCGTCCGCCGGATTGCTGTCCGCTAAGAACGCATGAGCGCTTGCCGGTGCTGCGGAGACGAGCGTCATGATCCCGCACACGAGGACGGTGACCAGGAGCGCGCCAAGACGACGCGGGCTGAGTGCTGAATGAGCGCGCGCGGCGAGCATCACAACACCGGCACGTGCGCGAGGCGCAGCTTGTCGTAGCTGATGGTGACCTTCTCGTTGTGGTGAATCGCGCCTTGCGTGTTCTGATACACCAGGTAGTAGGTCTGGCCGTTACGGAGGCTGTGCCCTTGCTTCATCAAGGAAACCCGCTTCGTGCCGCCCGTGCGTGACTCGCTCGACAGCACTGGGGGATTCGAGACGTCGGACTGGAAACGCGTCGCCTTCTCGCTGTCGAGCACGACGTAGGTGACGGTGATCAGGCCGCCGTCACCAACGACGGCCACCCGAGAAAAGCGAACCCCAAGCTGGTCTTCCATCGCCGCGCTTTGCGGCACGTGGTAACTCTTGGTCGCCGGGTTGGCGAAGGCGACGTTGCGAACCACCAGGGCGCCCAGGGCGACGATGACCACGGCGACAATCGCCGCGACCCACCGTCGTCCGACCGCCTGATAGATCGCTGCGGCACGAGTTGACATGACATTCCTCCCCCCAACGCCTGGGGTCGCCGAGAGGGCGGCCCCAGGCGCGGTTCACTCGAACTTGTTGGTCGAACTTGCTATGGCATCGTGTAGCGGTTTGAGAGGAACGAGTCGAAGTAGGCGGTGCCCTTCGACCCGCTGGTCGAACTGGAGACGATTCCGCTGATCACACCGAGCAACGCGGAGTCGATACGCAGCGTGTTTGTGTTGCCGGAATCCGTTTGCCTCACCACCCCGTTTACCGAGAGCTTGAGCGAGCCGGCGGTGGCCGCCGACCAGTCGAGCTGAACGGTTTGGGTGCCGGTGCCAACGGTGACCCAAGCGCCAGTCAACGTCCCGCCGGTGCTCCTCGCCATCACGGTTCGAAGCTGCCGTGAACCGCCGCTCACCCGGTATTGCAACGAGAAGATTCGGGTGTTCGCCGCGTTGCGGGCCTCGAAGATGGTGAGCGCGTATGACGAACTCGTGCCCGCCGTCAACGTGCCCGGGTTGAACGCGAACACCGCGTGGTAACCGGTCTCGCCAGCTGGAGAGTTGTCGGTGACGTAGCTCGCCTTCTTGTTGACACCGGAGCTCGGCAGCGCCACCTGCAGACCACGAGTGCTGGCCGGCTCAAGCGACGTCGGCAACGCCGCGCTGGCGGTGACCGAGACCACCGGGCCCGTCGTCGAACTCCAGGCCGACAGGTTGCCTGACTCGAAGTTGTCGCCGAAGATCCGGTTCGGTCGCATGACCTGAACGGACGTGCTCACCGGCTTGCTCCAGTTTCCAGCGAGGTCCTGCGCTCGCAGGTTGAACTGGTACGTGCCGTTGAGCAGCGCGCTCACGTCGACGCTGACCGACAGCACGCCATTCGCGACGTTGACCGGAAGGGCTGACCCGTGACCCACACCGGGGTCGACGGCGCCGGTCCAGTACTCCGCGGTCGAGATGAGCGACGCGTCAGTGACAGGCGCGCTCAACGTGACCGTCGCGGCGCCACCGGTCGGATTCGGCGTGGCGACGAGCATTCCGAGCACAGGGGCGGTCTTGTCGACGGTAAGACTCACCGCGAACAGCGGGCCCCAGTTGCCGGCGGCGTCCTCACCACGCACATACACGTGGTGCAGCCCATCGCCCAGTGACTTCACCTGCGAGATCGGGATCAGCCCGTAAACCGCCTCGGTCGTGCTGTCCATCAGCCCGTCGACGGCCACCAACTGGAACCCGGTGCCGCCGGCGGGATTCGGAGCCGACGGGTCGAGGAAGCCCTCGGCATCCATCAAAGTGCTTTGCAGCGCGTTGCCCGCGTCCCGGTCGGTGATCTGGGCTGAGACGAGCAGGTAGCCAGGGTTGCCCTTGTCAGACAGCACGCCGTTGGTCGGGTTCGGGCCGACGCTGGCTGCGTCAACCGTCGGGCCCGTGAGATCGACCACCAGGTCGATCGCCAGCGGAGCACCCCAGATCCCGAGGGAGTCCTTGGTGTGGACGTACACCGTGTGGTGCCCCTCGCCAAGCGCCTTGACCGTCGCTGCCGCGATGGTGGCGTCGACGGACACGACCGAAGCGGTCCGGTTGCGCGTCATCGCCGTCCCGGAACCATTCGCGCCGACCGTGTCGATGAAGTACTCGGCCGCGGTGATGGTGCCGCCGACAGCGGAGTCGTCGCCGGTCGCAGACACCTCGACATCCATTTCACCGTTCGCAGGCGAGATGGTCGCGGATCCGTTGGTCGTTTGCGGCCCGCTCTTGGCGACGTTGAGGATCGCCGAACCGATGACTCCCCAGTTCCCAGCCGAGTCGAGCGCTCGGACATAGACCGTGTGCTTGCCCGCGTCGAGCGCGCTCAGTGCCGCGGTGGGGATGGAGCCCGTCGCGCCAGTCACCGTGACCGCCCCGAACGCGCCGGTCATCGGCGTGCCGAAGCCAGGGCCGGTCGTCACCGCGTCGTCGACGACGAACTCGGCTTGGACGACGTTCGATCCGCCCGTCGTGACGTCGCTTAAGTCAGCGCTTACCGTCACCGGCGAGGTTGCCGCCGTCGTGCTAGGCGAGAGGACGATGTTCGACGACACCGGCCCGACCGCGTCACTGGTCGGCGGCGGCGCGCTGGTGTCGAGGAAGGTGAGCATGCCACCGAACGCGAGCTGGAGCGGATTCCCGTTGTTCTGCCCGTTGTTGTCCAGGTGCTCGGCCGGCTCGTACACGGCGAGCTTCGACTCAGGGCCGGTGGGCATCGTGACAATCGCGTCGACGGTCGCGCCTGGCTCAACCGGCTCGACCACAGCGGTCGACGCGAACTTCATCGGGTGCCCGTCCTGCGCGATCTGCACCTGGTCAGCACCGAGGACGCCCATCGAGTGCATTTGCGAGCCGACGTTGACGTACCGCAGCAGCACCTTGTGACCCTGATCGGTCGCAATCGGGTTGGTCTCTGGAAATGGTTTGCCGTTAATGAGCCGGTACTTGGGCGAGAAGCTGCGCATGTCGAACTGCGCGGGGTCGGCGTTCAGCGCAGGGTCGATCTCGCTGAGCACCAAAACCGCGTCGTCGTCGTAGCCGGTGTCGGGATAGCCAGCCTGCGGTGTTCCGTAGGCGGAGTTCGAGCCGTCGTTCGGCAAGACCACCAACGCGCCAGCCAGGCCCATCGCGACCTGGCGGGTGCCGTCAGCCGTGTGGCCGGCCTCGTACGTGAAGGTCCCTGCGCGCGAGGCGGTGAAGGTGTACGTGGCGGTGGCGCCCGTCGCGACACCGGGGTCTTGCGCGTTCGCCGTCGGCAGGCCCGCCGTGAACGCGCCTGCCGGCTGGCCCGGGAATGCGAGTGACACGTTCTCGGCGAGTCCGTTGTGTAGGCGGACCGTCACGGTGTCGCCGAGGTTCACGACGAGCACCGGGCCAGGAGCGGTGGCCGAACCTGGCGCGCCGGTCGTGGAAAATCCCCAGATCGGCAAGGTCTGGCCTAGAAACGTCGTGCTGCCTGTCATCGCGTAGAGATCGCAGGACGCGACGCCAGCGCCCTCGGCGCAACCCGTGACGCCTAGTCTGCCGACCGCAGCCGCAGGCAGCGCCTGCGGCTGCAGAGCAGCCTGGGGAATTGGAGCTTGGCTGATCTTCCCTTGAGCGACCGTCGCCGACGCGGCCGCCGCCGGCTCGACGACAGTCATGAGCAGACCAATCGTCGTGATGGCGGCCAGCGTTGACGCACGTGCCACGCGACGAGTCGACCGGCGCACCAAACCAGGTGCGTGGGAGTTGTTGGTCATCGCCGAGTCCTTAGTTCGTGGTGCAACCGGACGGCGGGTCGATGCGGAAGACCGTCATCATGCCGCCGAAGGTCGCGCCGTAGTTGGTGGCCTGCTGGAGCGCGTGGCTGTGTGCGATGTGGTAGTACTCGCCGCACTCGTTGTTTGACGTGATGTTCGTCGGAAGCGGGTTCTTCGTGCCCAGGTAAGGACTCTCGCTGAACCAGGTGTCGGTTCCAACCAGCAGCTGGTCAGTGATGACCGGCAGGCTTGTCGGGATTGGATTCGTCAACGCGCTCCAACCCTCCACGTCGCGCCAATCCATGAGCACGTCCAGCGTTTGTCCTGGCTCGACGTCTAGGTCGTACTTCACGTACGAGAGGTCTTCACCGTTTGGACCCTGTAGCGCATGCCCGTCGGTTTGAATGACTCGTTCATCACTGCCATGAGGGTGGAACGGGTAGTTCACCGTGCCTGCGTTCAGGTACCGAATCGTCGCCGGCAACGGATTCGTCGTGGCGTCATACGGCTTGATGTGCACGAGCGCGCCGTACGGCTGCGTCGGTAGCCAGGACGCGTTGTTTGGCGCAAGGGTGTCCGGCATGCTGCGCCCATTAATCATGAAGTAGCGAGCGGTGTAGTTCGCCCAATTGATCGGCTGCTTCCGCTCAACTGCGAGATGCACGTCGGGGTCGACCTCAGACAGCAGGAAGACGTACTCCTTGCCTGGGGTGAACGCGGAGTCGGCCCGGTCGTTGACCTGGTACGGGTGCCCGGCAGGTCGGACGACGAGCGCGCCGTACAAACCCATCTGCACTTGCTTGTTGACGTCGGTGCCGCTCTCGTACAGGTACGTGCCAGGGCTGCCCGCGGTGAAGGTGTACGTCACCGAGCCGTTGGCGGCCGCCGCCGGCTGGACCATCGACGTGAGCGAACCGCCCGAGTCGAATTGCGGTTGGGCCGCGTTTCCGTTTGCCTTCACACCCTTTTGACCCGGAAACACGATCGAGGTCGGCTCGGGAAGAGTGTTGTGCAAGATGACCGTGACCGGTTGGCCCGAGGTGACGCAAAGGGTGGGCCCCGGTAGTTGGAAACTTCCCTTGGTGTCGGAGTAACTCCACATGTAAATGGAGTTGCCGTCGGGCGTTGAGACGTAGCCGGCGCGCGCGCTGAGCGAGAAGGTCTGGTGCGCGTCCGTGTCGCACAACAGGCCTTCCGACATGGCCGCGCGTGCGGTCGTTGGCGTGGTGAGCATCCCCGCGGCGACGAGCACACCGACCACGGCGACGGTGTTGACGCGTCGCAAGCTGATGCGTGGTGTGAGATTCATCAGATGTCCTAGTCAGTGATCAGGTGTTGGCAACGGTCTGCGCGGGGTAGCTGCCCGGCGCCCCGACGACGATCTTGGTCATCATGCCGCCGTATCCGGGGCCGCCGCCGTTCTCGAGGTAGGAGTACCTGCGGTCGTACAGCAGGTATTCGCCCGGAGACGGGGCGACGAAGATGACGTCGCGGCTTTCACCAGGGCCAACATCAACCGTGTTGGTCGTGATGTAGTTCTTCGTGCCGTCGCGACCCTTCAGCAGGTTGGCGTCCTTGGCGATGATCTGCAGATCGATGTTGTCGACCGTCATAGCGTGGTTTTGGTAGCCGAGGTTGGAAAAGCGCAGCAGCACCCGGTCGCCCGCGTTGCATTTGATGAGAGAGGAGATCGGCTGGTAACGCAGTCGACCGGTGGGGTCGCCCGCAGGTGGGTTCATCACGCCGTGGGCCCCGCTCGAGCCGTTGCCGGCAACGGTGTCGGGAAAGGCCCTGCCGTTGAGCAGCCAGAAGCTGGGGTCGTAGTCAGTCCAGTCGTTCACCTGGATGTGCGCGTCGCGATAGTGGGCGGCTGACCACAACTCGGTGATCATGAAGGCGAACTCGCGCTCGTACGCGGTCGAGCCGTCGTTGTCGTTGTACGCGTAGCGCTCGCCGGCATGCAACGGCGCCTTGTTCTGCGCAGGGCGGACGAAAACCATTCCGGTCATGCCCATCTGCACGTGCTCGACGTCCTCGAAATGGCAGTGGTACATGTACGTTCCGGCATCGTGCGGACGGTAGAAGTAGGTGAAATCCCTGCCGATGGGCACCGCGAGGGAAAGCTCGGGAACACCGTCGAACAACGGTATTGCGTTGACGAAGCCGTGCCAGTGCAGTGTGTGGCCGTCGAACAGGTCAGGCCTTTGCGACAGGCCGAGGTTCGTCAACGTCACGTAGATGTCGTCTTCTTCGTCAAACGACAGCATCGGAGCGCTGATCTGCGCCCGGCCGCGTTGCGCCGCGATGTCGGACGTCGAAAGTCCCGTCACGTCGCGGAAGCCGAAGACGTACGTGTTGAACGGACTCGGCGCGAGCGCGTCGGGGAAGAACGGCGGGTCGGCCGGCGCGTTTGGCGGCATCGACACCCAGCCGTCGGTGCCGGCGAGATGCTTCACGACTTTCGGGTGTGACACGGCGGGCGCCGCCTGCCGAGGCGCCGGCGCGGCGAGCGCACGCGTGCTACCACCGATGAGCTTGGCGCCTAAAAACGTGCTGCCGACGACGCCTGCTCCGCCGAGCAGGAACGAGCGACGTGACAACCCGCCTGCCGAAGTGTTCTCAGTCACTGTGTTCTCCGAGAAAGAAGGATTGGGAAGGCTGTGGGGATGACGGTCACGGCACTTGCTGGTCGGAACCCGCGTCGTATCGCCGCTGCTGGCTGGGCCCGCTTCCCGTCACGGTCGGCCGGGCGTCGCCATCGATGTCTTGTGCGGGTGCGGTGGCGACGATTGACCAGCTGCCCCAGTTAGCCGAGACACTTGCCACGCCTAACCCGCGAGCCGATGAGCTCGGCGGTCCCGCCGCCAGGTGGTAGTTGCCCATCAGCTCCAGCGGCAGCAACTCGGCCACGATGGCCGCCTGGCGGAACGCCGGGTAGGTGCGCGAGGCCAGGATGTTGACCGAGACGTCGTAGTTGGCGACAAAGCCGGGGTCGGCGCCGCTGTTGCTCGGATCGTTCGTCGTGCCCGTCGGCGTCTGGATCACCGAGTGAGTCGGCGCGAGCAACGCGCCCGAGACGTCGGCCACACCGATGTCCCAGTTGTTCACCGAGTTCGGTGAGCCATCGGGCAGCGTGCCGCCAATTCCGTAGACGTAGCCGCCGCTGAAGCTGCCGGCGCGGTTGTCCCAGAACACGTTGTTCAGCAACGTCGGCTTGCTGAAGTCGGTGACCGCGAGTGTCGCAGAACCTGGGAACACGCTGTTGCTCTTCAGCCTCGACTGAAGCGGATCGCTGTTGCCTGCGGTCGACAGACCCGCGGGCGCGGCGGAGCCGTCGCTCGTGACGGCGGTAGCCGTGGTGAGGTTCTTGGCCACCGTGTTGTTGACGATGTTGACGAACACCGCGTCGTCCAAGGCAATACCGCCGCCCTCGTGCGCGGACACATTGTTCGTGATCGTGTTGTTGGTGATGGAGATTGTCTCGGGGTTGGAGCGGGAGATGTGCGAACCGCTCGTCTGAAGCAACCTGATGCCACCACCGTCGTCGTTGGCGAGGTTGGCTTCAATGACGTTCGAGTCGATAGTCACCGGGCCTGAGCCCTCCGACAGCTTCGTCGGGTCGGACGGCAGCTCGCCCGCGATCATCACGGCGCCGCCCTCGTCGTACGACTGGTTGAACCAGATCTTGTTGCCCTTGATCGTGCCGCCCGTGTAACCGAACAGCTTCGGCAACGCGTGGACGTTGTAACCGAACGCGCTGATGGCGCCGCCATACTCCGCCGAGAAGTTGCCGCAGATCGCGTTGTTCGTGACCTGGTAGCCGTCGGATCCGCTGAAGAGGCCAATGCCGCCGGCGAGGTTGGTGCCGCCGTTGTCACGGATCTGGTTGCGACTCAGGGTGAACCCGTAGTTCATGTTGTCGCCCACGTACGGCGTGCCGACCCGCACCGCGCCGCCGTAGGACCCACCGTTGCCGCGGATCACGTTGTCAGTGACCTGCAGGCCCAGCACGCCAGCGTGCACGTAGATGCCGCCGCCCTGTGTCACCAGAGCGCCCGTGGCGCCGTACGGAGTCTTGATGCCACCGGTGATCTCGTTGATGTTCGCCGGGAAGTCCGACTGCGCGCCGCCGGTGATCGTGAACCCGTCGATCGTTGTCGGGTAGACGAACGGCGACACCAGGCTCAACCGGGCGGGGTCGTTGAGCACCGTCACCACCGCGGCGTCCGGCACGGCCGGATCGCCTGAGTAGGTGAGGCTGCCGAGCAGGGTTATCCAACTCGTGCCGCTCGCGTTGTCGGGATTGAAGCCCGCTCCGTCGATGATCGAACCGCGGACGAAGTTCCCAGTGGCGTCGAAGCCGCCAGGACCTACGCCCTGAATCTTCACCTGGTGGTGGACGATGATGTTCTCGGTGTACTCACCACGCGGGTTGTCGCTGGTTTGCGCGTTTGGCCAGACGACCACCAACCAATAAGGCTTCGCAGGAATCGTCGTCCGGCCCACCCGCTGCTGCGGTGTCGGAACGGCCTTCTCCAGGGCCGCCTGGATCGTGGAGAATTGCTTGCCCGGACCGACTTCCGCCAGTTGCGGGTTCGTCGTCGTCGTGCCAGGTGTTGACGCGTTGACGGCGTCGAGCACCTGAATCGTCAGTCCGTTCACACTCGTCAAACCGCTGTGACCGGTGATGGCGAGCGCCGCCGGACCAGATGCGAAGTTCGCCGGCACCGTGAACACGATGCTGGTGTCACTCCAGGAGCTGGTCGCCACGGTGGCGCCATTGAGAGTGAGCTTGTCAGGGCTGCCGGCTGCGCCGAATCCGGTGCCGCTGATGGTGACGACCCGGTTGTCGGACGGAGTGTTCTTCCGGACGTATGGTCGACTGACGGCAAGCAATTGTGGCGCGAGCGCGCTCGGGTCGCAGACCGTCGGGTTGGCCACGGTGGTGTCGGGCGCAAGCGCGGTCGTCGCCACCTGGGTCGGCGCCGTGTCAGTGACCGTGTAGAGACCTGGCCATCCCTGGAAATTCGTCGCAATAGTTCGGAATCTCGGGTTGTAATCAGGGTTGAGATGCCCAGGCTGACCTGGGTCGTTGCCCACAAACCGATACATGTTGGGGCATGGCCCAGCCGGGACAGGACAGTTGTACGTGTCGGTCGATGGTTCAAGTGCCTCATAGAAGCCGTTGAAGTCGGTGTGCACCGTGTCAACGAGCCGGCCACTCCAGTCGTACAACCCCATCGGCACAAACGGCAGGCCCTGCGCCTCGCCGTAGTTCACGCTGCGCTTGTCGAGCGTCAGCCCGAGGTCGTTCAACGTCAGACCCCAGAAGTGTGTCGGGATCGGCACGTCGGTGAACAGGTTGAAGTTCGGAGCGGTGGCCTGACCGGTACGCACCGTCACCAGCTTGTCCGTGCACAACGGCCGGTCCTGACCCTCGAACGGGCTGCCACCAGCGTTGTTGAAATCGGGGTTGGTGACGTGCACCGTGTGCAGCGGGCCGACGCAAGCCGAGATGATGCCAGCCTGCTGCGACGGCGGCTGCGTTGGCGGCAGCGGGTGCGCGTTCGGCGGCCCGGCCGGGTCGGCGGCCTGCTGCGGCGTCGCGGGCGGGTAGTTCTGCTGCGGCAGGTACGAGTCACCGCTGAAGACGTTGACGTCTTCTTCCTTGGTGACCTGATACATCGGCTTGCCGTCGACCGGGTCCTTCGGAATGTCGACGGAGACGATGTAGTCGAGCGCCGGCAGGTCTTGGTCTGGGTAGTCGTAGTCGTCGGCAGCGGCGCAGTTCGCGTCGCGGTTGTCGGCGCCTGCGGCGCAGTGCAGTGGCGCGTACAGCGGTAGCTGCAAGTCCGGCGCCGGGTTTTGCGGATCGCCCGGCTCGTACAGGTTGATCTTTGACGTCGAGAAGCCGTAGTTGCCGTTCACTGTTTGCGAGAAGTTGCCCGGGGTCTTGTCACTCGGGCCGATGGCGACGCCCATCATCGGCGCCTCCACGCAAAGCCGATTCGCCGCCTCGCCGAACTCCGGCAACGCTTGCTGATCGGTGAGCACCTGGCCGTTGTACTGACGCGCGGTGCAGCCGCGTGGCGCGGCCCATTCCTCGGAGGTGTAGGCGTCCTGCACCTCAGGGCCCTTTACGAACGCGCCGTAGTTGGGGTTGTCGATGAGCGTGCCAGGGTGTGCCGGGTCGTCGATCTGCGACGGCTCGGTCTGGTAGCCCTGCCGGCACAGGTCGGACGGCGTGGAGCTATCGCAGGCCTTCGGCAGGTAGAGGCGCACCGGAATGCCGGGGATGCCGGGCTGATACGCCTCGGTCGCCGCGTCGGCGGGGTCTAGCTCGTTGCGCGTCGTGTCATAAGTGACGGTGCCGACGATGCCGCCATTCGTGCCGCCGTAGTAGGGCTGCACACCCCAGTCGATCTCGCCGCCAAGGCCGATGATCGGCAGGAAGTCGACGTCGACCGCGCTCCCCAACTTGGTGGTGAACTTGGTCTCGTTCTCGCCCTTGTACGAGATGCCCGTGGTCTTGTAGCGCGTGTTGAAGCCTTCAAGCACCAGCCACTTGCCGAGCGGATACGCCTCGCGGATGTTGTACGTGCCCGTGCTGTCGGTGGTCACCGTGTTGGTGTACTGATCCATCAGCGAGTTGTCGCGCTCGCGAACCGTCAGCGCGAACTGCGGAACGCCGCTCTCGCCCGGGTCTTGCTTTCCGTTGCCGTTGGTGTCGACGAAGACTTTTCCGTAGATGTGCGTGAACCAGCCGACGATCATCTTGTTGCCGACGTCGACCGCTTGACCGTTCGCGACGGTGACGTTGAAGCTCCACAGGATGTAGTCCTGGTCGTCGTCCCAAACCGTCAGCTGATACGTGGCGTCGGGAACGTTCTTGATGTCAAAGCTGCCGTCGTCATTGCCGCGACCCACGTAGACCTGCGCGTCGCCTTGGTCGAGGTTCGACAGCGCCACCCACGGCTGCCGGATGGGACCGGCCACCTTGGCGCCGGCGAAGCCGGTCTCGGGAACGACCTGGCCGTTTTGCCCGCCGATGTACGGCAGTCCCGCGACGACCACCCCCTTGATCTCGCCGGTCGGCACGTTACGTCGCGGAATCGAAATCGCCTGGGTCTTCACGAAACCGAACTGAACTGACGGCACGAGCTCGCCGCCCTTGGTTTGCTCGGTGTCGTAACCGGTCTCACCCTCTTGCTGCCACATGTCGTAGTCGTGGCCGCCCTCAAGGGTCGTGGTCTGCACCCACTGGTAGGTCTGGCCGGGGGTGGGGGCGGGCGGCGCGACGGTGGCGGCGTAGCGGTTCGGCCCAAGGTTCGGGATGACGATCTCGCCGTTCGCGTCGCTCACGCACTTGCCGGTGGAGGCTGGGTCGACGATCGGCCGATTGCCGGCGTCGAAGGCGATTGGCGAGTTCGGCGCCTGCGCGTCAGTGCGCAGCTGCCCGTTGGACGCGCGGTGCATGTACTTGGTGCACAACGCGTTGCCGTAGTAGTCCGTGCTCACCAGCCCGAGGACGTCGGTGAGCGTTGCGGTGAAGCCACGCAACGGCGACTCGGCGTCCACCTCATAGGTTCCGTCGACGGGGACGTTGTCGTTGAAGACCTGGATTCGGAATGTGGTCAACGGCAGCGGCGTCGGGTTCATGTCGACGGTCACCGGCGTGGTTTGCCCGGGCGCCACGGTGAAGTGCGCGCCGTCAATCTTGAAGCCGTCGGCGGTGACCGAGATGAGGTACTTGCCCGCCGGCAGGTTGTCGAGCGCCTTCGTGTCGTTGAGGTCGCCCTGGTCGCCCTGTGCCTCGATCGGGGCGAAGCCTGAGGTGGTGCGCGTTCCGGGCCACTGGCAGGTGTCGGCGTAGTTCGGGTCGCTGCTCCCACCCGGCGCCGTCGGAGGAAGGCATTTGTCGATGCCCTGGTTCGTCACCGTGCCGGGATCGCCAGTGTCATCAACGTTGATGAGCCACTTGTACGTCGTGACCGGGTCGCCCTTATGAACAAACCCGGGCCCGGAGTTGACACTCCGCGCGCTTTCGACGTGCAGCGTGATGCTGCCAGGCCCAGTAGGGGCCGCGTGAGCGACCGACGCAGTCGAGGCCTGCACTGCCGGCAGCAACGCGGCCAGGAGGCTCATCGCCACCAAGCCGGACCTCGAACGCTTCAGGGCCGTCGGGTTCATGCCCACGGTCCCTCCCCTCCTCGAAGAAACTCGCCCGCTAGACGCGGTTCGCCGAGCCAAAGAGTGACGTTTGGCGCGCTAAAAGCGAGATTCATGGCGGGGTTGTAATCCAGCCGTCACCGCGTGGCGCTCAAGTCGCGAGTGGCGACGGCCGATACAACTGGTTTGATCGATCAGCCAGTAATGCAGTCGCTCGACACCGGTACGGGGGATTGCCCGTTTCATTCCACACGCCCGAAGCGCGGCGATTCCGGGTGTTCGCTGCCCTCCGGCGCCGACCGCCGACAGCGCACCGTCGACGGCGCATCCTCCGACGCAACCCCGTAAATGCAGATGCGCCGTGACCTACCTGGGGGGAGTGGCAGGTCACGGCGCGTACGGCGGGGGCACACCTTGGGGGATGTTGAGCGCCGTCTCCGCGGTCAATGCGGCCGCACGCCTTATTGAGCCTCGGGTCGGGCGGCCTGTCTACCGATGTGAGAGAGCTGTCACGTCAATGTCATGACACGCGCGATTGCTCGGGGCTCTGCAATCGGTAGCCCGCGCCGCGCACCGTCTGGATGAGCGCGGGCAAACCATCACGATTGAGCTTGCGACGTAGGTAACCCACGTAGACGTCAACGACATTGCTTCCAGCGTCGAACCCGTAATCCCAGACCTGATTGAGGATCCGCTGCCGAGTGAGCACATGCGTGGGACTTCTCATGAAGAGTTCTAGAAGCGCCCACTCGCGCGGGGCTAGGTCGATTCGCTGACCGGCCCGCCACGCGACTTTGGTGAGCAGGTCGAGCCGGAGATCGCCAACGACGAGCTCAGTTGTGGTGGGTTGAGCAGCCGTTCGCAACGCGGCGCGAATCCGCGCCAACAGTTCCTCGAACGCGAACGGCTTCGTCACGTAGTCGTTTGCTCCCAGGTCGAGGCCGCGCACCTTGTCCGCCACGTCGGTGCGAGCGGTCAAGATGATCACCGACACATCGGCCCGCTTTTGGCGGACTCGCTTGAGCACGACATCACCCGAACTGTCAGGCAAACCAAGGTCGAGCAACACCAGGCTCAGGTCGTCAGCCAACGCGTCGAGGTAAGTGACCGCCTCGACCGCGTTTCCGGCAAGCGTCGTGACGTAACCCTCGGCACGCAGACCCTTGTCGAGAAACGAGGCGATCCGCGCGTCATCTTCCACGATGAGAACGTGCATTCGTCACACCTCCGCGATCGAACGCACCAAGTCGGCGGGCAGCACAATAGCGATCCGAGCGCCGCCCCAATGAGACTCGCCAACCGTCACGTGACCGCCGTGGGCGTCGGCAACCGCGCGGACGATCGCAAGTCCCAGTCCCGTGCCGTCTTCGTCGCGAGCGCCAGGCCGCGCGAACCGGGCAAGAACTGCGGCGCGCTGATGCTCTGGTATCCCTGGCCCTGAGTCTTCGACCGCGAAGACGATGGAGCCGTCGACACCCCGGCTGCAGCTAATCTCGATGCGATCGCCAGAGTCGGTGGCCTTCACGGCGTTGTCGATGAGGTTCAACAACGCTCCTCGCAGTTTCGCCGCGTCGGCGCTGACAACGACGTCTGGGACGTCGAGTTTGATCCATTGTCGTGACGCGAGAACCTGTGCCGCGTCAAAGATCTCTCCGACGAAGTCGCGAGCGTCGATGAGGTCTGGCGCCAGGAAGTCCGGTTCCATTGCGCGTCCAAGCAAGAGCAGCCGTTCAACGAGTGACCGCATATGTTCGAGTTCGTCCACGACGAGTGCGATGGTGTCACTCACGGCGACCGGATCGTGAATCTCGCCAGTGTGTTCAAGCACCTCCAAGTGGCCGCGCGCCACGGTCAACGGTGTGCGCAACTGATGCGACACATCCGACAGCAACCGACGCTGGGCGGTCATCGCAGCGTCTATTCGCCCGATCATCAGGTCAAAAGTCTCGGCCAGCTGACCGACTTCGTCGTCGCTGCCCTGATCGCCAAGCCGGCGGTCAAGTGAGCCACTGCCGATCTGCTCGGCCGCACTCGTGATGCGTCCGATGGTGCGCAGCAGCCTTCGTAGTAACAAGTACGCGCTAGCCACACCGGCCAGCAACGCGATGCCGGCCTCCGCTATCGACAGCCGGAAGACCCGTGACCGTTGGCTTTCCTGCGCGGACAGATCGGTGGCCGCGAGGAAGGTGCCCACTCGCTGCCCCTCAACGACCAGCGGAGCGACCAGCACCTCGTTCAGGACGCCGTTGATGTGCGTCGCCTTGGTGATCGACGTCGCTGGCGAAGTCCGCAGCCACGCCGCAAGCCGTGGATCGTTGAGCAACGGTGTCGCGTCCGGGGTCACCACCACCTGGTTGCCTGGAAACGACACCACCAGCGCGGTGCCTGCGGGTAACGCGCGCGACTGCAGATAGCCGACCGTGAAAGTCTGCAGATCAGCGGTTCGCGCGCCGGAGGAGGCCGCGCTCGTGTACGCCTTCATCTCCTGCGCGAGGGCGCGCGCGGCGACCGATTGGTAGCTCGAGGAGAACTGTCGAACCAGCAAGAAGACAACCGCGCCCAAGACGATCACGAGGACGAGCGCGTGAAAGCCGGCGAGCCTTGCCGCCGTGCCGATGCGGCGACGGGCGCCTCGCCCAGAACGCGCGGACGCGTGCCGCACGGCCGCTCGATGGTTGGCTGGCCGGGTCGCCCCCGTGGCAGCGAGCCCTGTTCTGGGCGTCGTTGAAAGGTCAGGTGCGGACGCCGACGGGGCGCTCATCACGGCCCCGGCGTGGTTGTGCGGTCGCGCTCGTCATCGTCGCTCCAACTCGGCCTGGGGCTGCGGGTTTGGCCCGGGCTGCCGGTCGGCGTCCAGGAGGGACGCGGCGACCGCGTCGCCGTCGGGCCGGGCGTCAGCGAAGGCTGCGAGTCGTGAGAATCGTCCCCCTCCGCCGCGGAGCGGGTCGGGGCCGGTGTCACCTGCGGCGTCGGTTTCCCCTGGCTACCGCCATCGCCCCCTCCCTGCCCACTAGTTCGCGTCGTCGAGGGCTGCGATTGCGGCTGGCCGCCAGGGCCGGCGTCGCCAGACTCGGGACGGCCGGCTTCGTCGTCGGCGCCGGGCACCTCAACGACGTCGACGCTGCGCTTTGGGTACACAACGGTGAACGGCGGGGACGGGGCCGCTGCTCCCGAAGGCTCGTCGTCCTGGACAGTCGCCGAGTGAATCTCGGCGGCGCCCGGCACCGGCACCTGCTGCGCGTTGGCCCCGACGATCACGAAACCGACCACCGCGCCGAGCACGCCGGCCGCGCCCGCGAAAGGTCCCACCCATCGCTTGGCAAGGCTCATGACGACGGCGGAGGGCCGGTTATCTGCCACGTCGAAGAGTGTGCACGTTCCGGTGTCGATGTGGGTACCACATCGGAATGGCGCGGCGGATTTGACGCGCCGACCTCGACGACGGAAAGCGCGCGCTCAGGGCAGGCGGCAGCCGCGCTGCGAGCCCTGCGCAGGTCAGCTCCCGACAGCGGTTGCGTCGACTCAAGACCGACAAAGCCCCAGGCGTCGAGGCTCAGCACTTGCGGGCAGCGCAAAACGCAGATCCCATGCCCGTCACACTTGGTCGCGTCGATCACGATGCGACCTTGCCGCGATCTCACCGAGCCAGACCTCCTGCTGAATGCGCCGAAAGTGGAAACCAGCCGGTGGCGGCGCCTCCGCAATGACGCCCCTTCAGATGCGCGCGGACGTCGTCGGCGAAGACCTCCAACGCCGACTCAAGCAGCACCGTGGCGCCGTCGGGATGCGCGCAACCGCCGCGCCCCTCGACGGTGTGCGCAAGCTCACGCAGTTGTCTGATGTCGGCACGGGTACCGCCCTCGCGGACCACCGCGCGGAACAGCGTGGAGATTCGAGGCAGGCCGAACAAGCAAGATCCGCACTGGCCGGCGCTTTGCGCGCTGAGGAAATCCAGCAGCCGAGAGGTCACCTCGAGACCGCATGCGCTTTCGGGAAGCGGCGCCACTAGGCCGCAGCCGAGCGGCACCCCAGCCCGTTTGAGCAACGCCCGATCGACCACGGTGTCCCACGCCGCGACGCCACTCACCCAGCGGCCGCCATATCCACCGATGAGAACCGCTCGTGGCGGTCGGGCGACACCACCGTGTTCGGTCAGCAGGTCGCTGAAAGTCGATGGATACAGCGTTTCGACGACCAATCCAGGCACGGTCGCGGCGCCGGCGAGCGTGAGCAACGTCGAACCTGGCGCCTCCGACGAGCCGAGCGCGCGAAACCACGTGCTGCCAAAGCGAAACGCCAACGCGAGGTGGGCCAGTGTCTCGACGTTGCTGAGAACGGTCGGCCTGCCTCCGAGCCCGCGGACCGCGACAGGTGCGGCGTGCGGTCGCGGCACCGCGCGGGCGCCTTCGAGGGCGGCGACGACGGAGCTGGATTCGCCTGTCACGAACCCGGCTGGTCCGCCACGGACGACGACCGAAAGCCCGGCAGCGTCACCTCGTTCGCGGATCGCAGCGGCGACCGAGGCGGCGGTGTGCACTTGTTCTGCGTGGACGTAAACGATGACGCGGCGCGCGCCGACAGCCGCCGCGGCGAGCTGAGCGCCGTCGAGCACGAGGTGCGGGCGCAGTTGGAGGAGTGCGCGGTCCTTCCGGCTCGCCGGCTCGCTCTCCGAACCGTTGACCACGACCATGGGCTCTCCGCCGGCTGATCGCGCCGTCGCCAGTTTGCGCGCCAGCGGAAACTCGGCGCCTCCACGTCCAACGACGTGCGCTTCTCGCGCGGCGGCCAGCGCTGAGAACGGGTCGATGATTGCCGGCAGCTCGCCAAATCGCTGTTGGTGCATGCGCAAGTGCTCACGAGCGGGCGCACCTGACAGCAGTCGCCCGTACTCACTACCGACCGTGGCGAACTTCGGCTCGTAGCGGGGTTGAGACGCCGGCGTCTCCATCCGCATGGCGGCGGTCATCGAACCGCGACCCTCGTCGCCACCGCGCGGCCGAACACGCGGGTCACCATCGTCATTAACACGATGACTCCGGTCACGGCGTAAAACATGCGCAACCGCGGGGCATCGGCACCCGACAACAGACCGTGCAACCACACGAGTGCCCACAGCGGCAATGCGAGTCGATGGACTGGCAGCCACTGACGACCGACGAGGCGGCCGCCGATTCGCGCGGTCACCGTGATGACCACAAGGAGATAAAAGCCGAACACGCCAAGTGCCACCGCGGTCGGCCGATACGTCGCGCGAAGCGGCACGAACACGCCGATCCACCCGACACCGGCGTACTTGTCAAGAGCGAGCGAGACCACGTGCGCGCCGAGGAGCGCGACACAGCCAAGGCCGAGAGCCGCGTGAGCGCGAAGCTGACTCTCGACGTGCGGCCGGGTGAACCTCGCTCGCCAAGGGTGGCGCAGCCACATCCCGAGAATCACCAGCGCGGTCAGCGCGACATAGGCGCCAAGCCCAGAGGCGCGCCCGACGATCCACGGGAAGTACTTGTCTCGCACAATCGGCCGCGCGTAGCCGACGGCGAGGTAGCCGATCAACGCTCCCCCGCCGACGACAGCGAACGCGATCGCCCAATCGAACCTTCGGCTTGCCGGCAGCGCCGTCACGGGCGCCGCCACACAACGCACTCGTCAAGCAACGCGCTCGTGAACACCCGCCCGGAATCAAGCACCCAGCAGGCGAGGGCCGTTTCGGCGAGTTCGGCGATCGCGTCGGATCCACCAACGAAGAACACCTTCGCGTCGACCTCGGCGTCGGCTGGGTCGTCGCCGACGACGGTCACCGCCTGCAATCCCCCGTCGGCCGGCAACCCGGTGCGCGGGTCGATCAGATGGTGCACACCGGCGCCGTCGACCTGCCATCGGCGCACCCGGATTGATGACGTCGTCACGGCGCGATCGCGGACAGCGAGCACCAGCAATGGCTGGTCACTGCCGAGAGGGTCTTCGATTCCAATGTTCCACGGCCCTCCGTCCGGTGCGCCACCGGCGGCGCAGCAGTCGCCGCCGGCTTCGATGAGGTGATTCGGCGCGACATCGCGTAACACCTCGCTCGCCCATCGCACCGCGAGTCCTTTGCCTATGCCACCGAGGTCAATCGGGTGCGGGCCGATTCTGATCGAGCTGTCCGTGTCGCGAAATTCCGGCGCCCAAGGCGGAAGCGTGTCGCGCCCGGTGACGGCGCCAGGACGGCGCACCCCTTCGTCCTCGAAAGAAAAGCTCTGACCGTAGCCGAGGCGCACCAGGTCTGCTTGCACCCGCGGGTCGAATCGGCCATCCGTTCGCTCATATGCGGACGACGCGGCGCGCACCGCGGCGAAGCATCGCGTCGGCACCGGCGCCCATGCGTCGCCAGCCGCGTTCGCCCGCATCAGCGGACTTTGCTCGTCGAATCGGGTGCACTGCGCTTCGACGTCGTGGAAAACCTGCAGGGCGGCGTCGACCGCCGCCTGCAGGTCTTCGGTCCGGCAACCCCATGCCGTGACGTTGATGTCAGTCGCCATCGCCCGCGTCCGCGCCGTGACGACCCCGCTTCCGATCACCTCAGCCGTGGCCACCGGATGCACCTGATGTCGCGTGCACCGTCGGAGGAGGCGGCGGCGGTGGTGGAGGTGCGGCTGTCGTTGGCGCCGGCTTCGGCGCAGGCGCAGGCGCCGGCGCGGCCGTCGGCTGCGGTTGGGGCGCGGGGTTGGCGGGTGGTTGCGCCGGCTGAGCGGCTGGCGCGGTCGCGCCCGCCGCCGGTTGATTCTGCCCGCCGCCGGCCGCGGCAGCGACGGCCTTCCCAGCCGCCACCGTTGACCCGCCGACGGCGCCGGTCGCGGCCTTCCCGGCGTTCGCGGCCGGCTGACGCGCGCCGCCGGTCGGTTGACCGGGCTGGCTCGGCTGGCCACCGCCGAGGGTCGCGGCGGCGGCGGCCTGCGCGACGCTGGCGGGCACCTTGCCGCCGGTGAGGACGGCGAGGGTCGCCTCGTCGGCCGCGATCTGGCGCCGGAGCTGATCAAGTGTCGCCTGCTGAATAGCAGTCGAAGGGTCCGCGGCGGCGGGGGCGCTGGCGAGTGTGGTGGTCGCCGGTTCGACGATCCCGTGAACCCAGATCCCAGCGGCCGCCGTGCCAAGCAGGACCATCGACCCGATCGCGACCGGCGGCACCACCCGCCGGCGTAGCCGCCGTCCTGAGAGGGCTCGCGCGATCGACGCTCGCGAGTTGCGCAGTCGGCGTTGCTCTCCGAGCAACGCGTCAGAGACAGCGGGTCGGCCGAACGGCCGCAGCTCGTCAGTCATCGCCGCCTCCCGGCGGGCGGGTGCGCGTCCACGTCGGCGACGGACGCGGGCTGCGGGAATGAGTCGGGCTGGCTGTCGGGGACGGCGAACGGGACGGTTCGTCGGTCTCGGCGAAGGTCGGCGCCGCTGACGTCGTCGCGGCGATCGGGCCGGCGCCGTCGCCGTCATCATGGCCGTCGCCGTCATCGCGGCCATCGCCGTCACCATCCGCCACGCCGCTTGGTTGCGGATTGGCGGCTGGCGCGTGGGTGGAGGGGTGCGCGGTCACTTGCGGCCCCGCGTTCTTGTGCCGATCCGTCCGCTTGCCCGCGGCCTGGCTCGGGCGCAGCGACGGCTGCGGCGAGTTGTCGCCTTGCGCCAAGCCCTGACGGGCGCTCTCGATCGCGGCGTGCAACTGCGCGCTTTGCGCGAGCAACGACTGCAGCGTCTGGCCGCTCGCGTCAGTGGATTGCGCCGCCGTTACGGCGGTTTGCTGCACGCCTGGCACGTGTGCCAACGCGACGCCACCGCCGACCATCGATCCGACAGCGGTAATGGACGTCAAGACACGAAGTCTTATGCCCATCGAGCCTCCTTCGCGACATCCCCACGGCCCCCACGTTGCTTTCAGGACACTCGCAGCATCGGCAGTGAACCATCGTGGGAGGCTAAGTCGCAGATGAGAGTTCGTTCATCCATCTGACCGGGGCGCGTTAGGCCATTCGGAGCACCGGTTAGGCCATCGCCCCCGGTTCAGCTGAGCTGAGCGGCGGATCGGAAATCGGCTCAGCGAAGTCAGCCAAACCCGCGGTACATCAGCGCGACGTGGGACCATGAATGCACTGCGATTACGCCCAATCGCAGCTCGACCGAAAGATGGTGCGAAGAAGCGTGGCCAGCTCGCGACCGGGGGTTGAACCGGGCCGCCGTCCGACCGTGTGGGCGGTGGCCGCGGCCGCCGGAGTGTCGAAGACGACGGTTTCCCGGGTGTTGACCGGTTCCCCCCGCGTTTCCGCGGAGGCGCGGGCGGCCGTCGAGAAAGCGATCGAGCAGCTTGGATACGTGCCGAATCGCGCGGCCCGCTCATTGGTGACCCGGCGCACCGACACCATCGCCTTGATCGTCTCAGAGCCAGAGTCCAGGCTTTTTTCAGAACCGTTCTTCGCCGGCACCGTCCGCGGGATAAGCGAAGAGCTCGCGCGCACCGATTACGCGTTCGTCTTGCTCAGCGCCGAGGGCGACATCACGCGCATCGAGCGTTACATCATGAACGGCCATGCCGACGGCATGATCCTCATGTCGTTGCACAAGCAGGATCCGCTGTTGCAGTTACTGACGCGCACGCACACACCAGTCGTGCTCTCAGGTCGTCCGTTCGCCGGCGACAACGTTCCCTACGTCGACTCTGACAACCGCACCGGCGCGGCAAGGGCCGTTCAGCACCTGGTCGCCACCGGTCGGAAGCGCATCACCACGATCACCGGTCCGGCCGACATGCCGGTCGGTGTCGACCGTCTCGAAGGCTTCCGCGACGCGCTGCCCGCCGGAGCGAGGAAATCGTGGCGACGCATGGTCGCGCACGGCGACTTCAGCGAAGAGAGCGGCGAGCGCGCCATGCGTGAGTTGCTTGAACGCGTGCCCGATCTCGACGCGGTGTTCGCGGCGAGCGACCTGATGGCCGTCGGGGCCATGCGTGCGCTACGCGCCAGCGGCCGCAAGGTGCCCGACGACGTCGCCGTCGTCGGCTTCGACGACTCGCACGCGGCTCGTTTGACCGACCCGCAGCTCACCACGGTGCGCCAGCCGATGGAAGAGATGGGCCGGTCGCTTGCCCGGCTGCTGCTTACGCAGCTTCGCAATCCGGGCAAGCGACCAGCTTCTTTAATCGTGCCGACCGAGCTCGTGGTGCGCGACTCAAGCTGACCTGTTGCCTGAGTCGTTCAGCCTCTCAGGCGTCGGGCAAGGCGTTCGCCTGCACGACCCGCGAGTAGAAGCGACCGCTGTCCTTGACGGTGCGCTGCTGGCTGGCGAAGTCGACCCGCACGATGCCGAAACGCTTCGAATAGCCGTACGACCATTCGAAGTTGTCGAGCAAAGACCACAGGTAATACCCGCGGACGTCGACGCCAGCTGAGATCGCGTCGTGAACCGCGGCAAGGTGTTCGCGGATGTACTGCGTGCGCTCGGCATCGTGAATCAGACCGTCAGCCGACACCTCGTCGTCGTACGCGGCGCCGTTTTCGGTGATGAGCATCGGCTTGCGATACGCCTGCCAGAGCCGCTCAAGCAACTCGCGCAACCCGCTCGCGTCGACCGGCCAGCCCATCGCGGTGTGCCGCCCCGGCAGATCGAGAAACTGGACGTCGCGACAACCCGGCCACGTCTCGCCGGCGCCGTCGCCGTGGCCGTCCGCCTGCGACCGCTCCCCGGCGCCCGCGAAATTCGCGACGGTCACCGGGTTGTAGTAGTTCACGCCAAGGACGTCGAACGGCGTCGAGATGATGTCGAGGTCACCTTCACGAACGTGACTCCAGTCGCTGACCTCAGCGGTGAACTCGCGAACGTCGTCCGGGTAACGGCCCTCGAACAGCGGGTCCCACCAAATCCGGTTCTGCAGGCCGTCGACCTTCGACGCCGCCTTGGTGTCTTCGGGACTGTCGGTCGCCGGCCGGGTAACCGCCGGATTGAGGGTGATCGCCAGCTGCGCCGAACTCGGCAACTCGACGCGCAGATTCCGGATCGCCAGACCATGTCCCAACAGCAGGTGATGCACGGCCGCGAGCGCCTCGGCGCCCGAGGTGTGACCGGGCGCGTGCACCCCGGCGGCATAACCGAGAAACGCCGAGCACCACGGCTCGTTGAGCGTCGTCCAGACATTGACCCGATCACCGAGGACCCCGGCAAGCGCTGCGGCGTAGTCAGCGAACCGGTAGGCGGTGTCGCGCGCGGTCCAGCCGCCGGCGTCCTGCAGCTCTTGCGGAAGATCCCAGTGGTACAAGGTCAGCGCCGGCGTGATGCCGCGGTCAAGCAGCTCGTCGACGAGGCGCGAGTAGAAGTCGACGCCCTCGCGGTTGAGCGGGCCGACACCGGTCGGAATCACCCGCGACCACGACACCGAGAAGCGATAGGAGTTGACCCCCAGCTCCGACATCAGCGCGGCGTCTTCGCGGTACCGGTGGTAGTGGTCGGCCGCGACATCACCGGTGTCGCCTTCAAACACCTTGCCGGGCGTGTGGCTGAAGGTGTCCCAAATGGACGGCGTACGACCGCCTTCGGCCGCGGCGCCCTCGATCTGGTAGGACGCCGTGGCCGTGCCCCACACGAAGCGTTCGGGAAACGCGAGCCCTCCCACCGCAGCGCGCTCTTCGGCGTCGTGAAGCGTTTCGATCTGCGTCATCCCTTGACCGCTCCCTGCATGATTCCTCCAACGATTTGCTTACCAAGAAAGCCGAACGCGATGAGCACGGGCAGCGTGACGAAGAACGTCGCAGCCATGATGACCGCAGTCTGTGGAACGTAGCCGGTACCCATGCCGCTGAGCGCCACCTGGACCGTTGGGTTGCGATTGTTGAGCACCAGAATCGGCCAGAAGAAATCATTCCACGCCATCAGGAACTGGAACATCGCCAACACGGCCATCGCCGGACGCGCGATCGGCAACACGATCGAGCGGAAGATGCGGAAGGTCGAGGCGCCGTCGACCCAGCCCGCCTCGACGAGCTCCGTGGGCAGCGCGGCGATCAAGTACTGACGAAGTAGGAAGACGCCGAACGCCGACACCAGATACGGCGCTATCGCCGCCTGCAGGTGGCCGATCATGTGGTACTTCGCGGCCAGCATGAACAGCGGGACGATGCCCACCTGCAGCGGCACCATCAACGTGCCCACGACCAGCATCAGCAAGATGTTGCTGCCTCGGAAGCGCAGCTTGGCGAAGGCGAATCCAGCCAGCGTGCAAAACAACACATTGCTGACCGCGACCACCGTCGCCACGATCGTGCTGTTCAGCAGCGCCTGCCACAAGTTCTGGCGTTGCATCGCCATCGACAGGTTGTGGAAGAAGTCGGTGGTGGGGATCAGGGGGGGCGGCTGGGTGGCCATCTGGGCGTTGGTGTGCGAGCCCGCGACCAACGTCCAATACAGCGGAAAGATCGAGAGCACCGTGATGATCGCGATCAAGAAGTAGGTGAACTTGCCAGCCCGCTGCTGACCGCCCGCCTGCCCGCTGCGAGCGCTGCGACGGCGCCGAGGGGCGGCGACTGAGGTGGTCATCGTTGCCATCTCCGGATCAGCCCTTCGACTCGTGCGTGACGCGTCGCATCAAGAACACGTTGACGATCACGAGCACCACGATCAGCAAGAAGATGGTCCACGCGGTCGTCGCGGCGAGTCCGAGGTTCCGGTTCGCCCAGCCTTGCTGGTACATCAGCAGGCCCAGGGTCTGGAACTGGTTGAGGCCACCACCGTTAGGCGTGCCGTTGTTGTAAAGCAGCGGCTCGGCGAACAGTTGCGTCGCGCCGATCGTCGAGATGATGACGGTGAACAGAATCGTCGGCCGCAGTCCGGGCAAGGTCACGTAACGGAACTGCTGCCAGCGAGACGCCCCGTCGATGACGGCCGACTCGTACAGGTCGCCCGGAATCGCCTGCATGCCGGCGAGGTAGATGAGCGCGTTATAGCCCACCCAACGCCAGGTGACGATGGTCGAGATGGCGATCTGCGCCGCCCACTTGTTGTTGAGCCAGTCGATGTGGTGGACGCCGAAAAGCCCGACGATCCAGTTGGCGAGGCCGGTCTGACGGCTGTAGATCTGGTTGAAGACCAGCGTGGCGGCGGCGACGCTCGTGGCGTACGGCAGGATCAGCGCGACCCGGAAGAACGTCCGCCATCGCATCGTGTAGTTCAGCATGTGCGCGACGCCGAGCGCGATGAGCAGCTGCGGCACCGTCGAGATGATGCCGATCGTGAACGTGTTCTTCAACGCGTTCAAGAAGAAGTGGTTGCTCCACAGGTGGGAGTAGTTCGCAAAGCCAACCCAGCTCATCACATTGGGTTTCGCCAAGGAGACTTTGTGCAGCGAGACCCACGCTGTGTAGATGAACGGGTACAGCCCCATCGCCGCGAAGATGATGAAGAACGGCGCCACGTACACGTAGGCGGCGCGGCTTCCCATCTGCGCCCGGCGGCGCCGCCGCTTGTTGGCTGGTGCGCCGTGCAAAACCTCTGCCTGGCGGGAGGCGGTGCTACTCGCGATGGTCATCAATCGACCCTTTTCGGCTGGCCCCGTCGCCGGGCCCAAGTCACGGGCCCAACTGACTCGGACCCTAGCTTTCTGATGTGGGTGTGGGCGTGGAGGCTAACTCCACGCCCACACCCGTGTCGGGCTATCTCGTGCGGTAGGTCAGCCGCCGATCGCCTGGTCGGCTGCGTTAGTCGCGGCCTTCCACGCGTCGTCCGGCTTCACCTTGTTCGTCGCGATCGTGACAAGCGCGTTGGTGATGGCCTGCTGGATCTGCGTGTCGTACGGGCCGATCGGGGTCATCTGGAGCTTCGACGCCGAGTCGCCGAAGATCTTGCCGATCGGCGCGCCGTTGAAGTAGTCGCTCGTGGCGCTGGCCACGGCGGGGTCCTCAGCGGCGGTCTTGCTGGACGGGAAGTGCGCCTGCGAGGTGAACATCTTCACCTGCTGCTCGGGCGCGGTCAGCCACTCGGCGAGTGCCACGGCCGCGGCCTGGTGCTTCGACGCGGTCGGGACGCCGAGCCACGAGCCACCCCAGTTGGCAGCGCCACCGGGCAGCGACGCGACGTCCCACTTGCCCTTGTACGCGTCGCCGGCCTGGCCGGTGATGTAGCCGAGCATCCATGCCGGGCAGGAGATGGTCGCGAACGTGCCACTGGCGAAGGCCTTGTTCCAGTCGTCGCCCCACTGCGCGACACCGGCGGTGATGCCGTCGGCGGCCGCCTGGCTGGCGTACTGCCACGCGGTCTTCACACCGTCGCTGTTCTTGTAGTCGGGCTTGCCGTCAGGCGTGTCGTACGCCTCTTTGCCCTGGTACACCGCGGCGCTGAAGATGCTCGCGGGGTTGTCGATGAATGAGCTGCCCTTGGGCTTGGTCGGAGACGACTCGTACTGCTGACCGAGCTTGATGAAGCCGTCCCAGGTCGACCAGTCCTTCGACAAGGTGTCACGGTCGGTCGGGAGACCGGCTGCCTTGAAGAGGTCGGGGCGGTAGCACATCGCCTCAGGGCCGGCGTCGGTGCCAAGACCGAGGGTCTTGCCGTCCGTCGTCGACGCCATCTGCCACTTCCAGTCGTAGAACGAGTCCTTGACCTTCTGCGCGTCAGCGCCAAGCGCCTTGTTGAAGTCGACGAACTGGTCGGCGTGGTTGGCCACGACGTCGGCGACGAAGCCGATCTCGATGCCCTGGATGTCGTCGACACCGCTGCCGGCGGCCAGCTTGGTCTGCAACGCAGTCCAGTAGTCGGCGGACTGCTCGACGTCGTCTTCCTTGATGGTGACGTTCGGGTGGAGCTTCATGTACTCGTCGTACAAGCCGGCTTCCTTGAAGCCGAACGTGCCGAAGAGGCCGATCGTCAACGTGACCGGCGTGTTGTCAGCGGACGCCGACCCAGACGGGTTGGCGACTGCCGTAGACGAGGTCGTCCCGGTGTCGGACGCCTTCGGCGTCGACGTTCCCTTGGACGACGAGCAGCCGGCGAGCGCGACGGCTGCCACCACGGCAGCGCCGACAAGCGCTTGCCGCTTCTTCCGAGCCATGAACATGGACCCTCCTGTGAGCCCTCCTCGCAGGGGCTCTAGTCAAAAAACGCCGACGGATGAGCGACGCGGTGTGGTCACGTTCCCACTCCTGATCGACCTGAGTGTCGACAGAGGCTCGTTTACTGTCAAGGTGTTCCAGGCCGCCGTTGCCGATTCGAGACCTAACGATGGCAGCAGCACGGCGGCTCGCGCGGACACGTTCCCACAAATCCGCCGGGCGGCCCACGGCGAGTGCCGCCGACGGCGGCGCGAATTAGAACCGACCGGCCCAATCCAGCAACAGACTCGGTAGACCGCCTTGCGCGCACAGCCGCGGGACGGACTCCTCCGGAATGCCAGCCGTTAAAGCGCCTAACGAAATTGCTGTGGCGAAAAGCGCATCGCGCTCGCTCGGGACGCCAGTGCGCAACCGAGTCAGCTGTGCGGCGCCCCAGCCGCGCACCAACACCCGATATGCGGCCGGCCCGATGTCAGCCACCAGCCGCGCCGCCTGAGTGATGGACCAATCGCCGCCCAGCACGTGCCCTTTGTTGATCGGCGCCACAGCGGCCGCGCGAACGACCGACGCCGGGCGGTCGCGGACGGCCTCGTGCTGGAGGACGGCCCGGTGGGCGAGTTCCGCCGCCGCGGCCGCGTCGACGAGTTGACCCGGGCGCCACCGGACGCCGAGCCGGGCGCCGGCGAGCGTCAGCAGCGCGTGCACACCGACCGGCAGCGGGTCTTCCACGCCACAGCCCCCGGGCACGTCGCCACGGAGTGCGGCGACGCGCCGCTGCGCGTCGTCCAGCTCGCGTCGCCACGCGGACAGCACCGAAGGGTCAAGCCGCCCGACCGCGAGCGCGCAGTCCTCCACCACCGACCGCCAAGGCGTGCTGACGGGGGTGGTGACAAGCTGACCTTCGGTCACCTGGGCCTCCCGGCTTATGGTTGATCACATGAGCGCGCCGCGCGCGAGCACCGAGCTCAACCGCTTCACCCGTTCCTTGTTCCACGCCCTGCCTTCGAAATACGACACGTTGGCGTACCTGCTTTCGTTCGGTCAGGACCGGCGCTGGCGGGCGGACGTGGTGCGGCACATCGCGTCGGCGACGCCAAAGCGAGTCCTCGACGTGGCGTGTGGCCCGGCCGGTGTCACCCTGGCGATCGCGGGCGCCACCGATGCGAGCATCGTCGGCGTCGACCTCACGGAGGAGATGCTCCGCCTCGGCCTTGGCAATGTCGAGCGAAGTCGGCACGCCGACCGCATCAGGCTGGCGGTCGCGCGCGCTGAGCAGTTGCCTTTCGTCGACGCGACGTTCGATGCGATTTCGTTCTCGTACCTCATGCGCTACGTCGACGACCCGGCCGCCACCATCAAAGAGCTCGCGCGTTGTCTGAAACCGGGCGGTGTCATCGCGTCGTTGGAGTTCGGCGTGCCGGCCTGGCCTCCGGCGTATGCCGTGTGGTTCGGCTACACCCGGGTGGGGTTGCCGCTGCTGGGGATGCTGCTCGGCGGGCGACCGTGGTACCGGGTAGGTCGATTCCTCGGTCCCAGCATCGCGAATCACTACGCGCGGCACCCGATCTCCGCGCACGTCGCGGCTTGGCGAGCGGCTGGGTTGCGCGGAATCACGGTGCGGCCAATGAGTTTTGGGGGCGGCGTCGTCCTATCCGCGACCAAGTCGGACGGCGAATGAGCCGCGCCGCACAGCCTGCCGTGAAGCCGCTTCGGCCGGCGTTTTACGCGACCGGCAAAGGAACCGGCGGCGTCGGCGACTGGCTCGCGTTGTTGCATCTGCCCTACACCGCCTGGCATTTGAGCTACGTCGTGATCGGCGCCGTCCTCGCCAGCCCGTTGCGGTACGACCGGCTCATCTGGGCGCTGCTCGCGTTCTTCCTCGGTCTCGGCATCGGCGCGCATGCCCTCGACGAGTTGCACGGACATCCCTTGCGGACCGGCATCTCCGACCGGTGGTTGCTGAGCGTCGCGGTCATCACGGTCGGCGCCGCGGCGGTCATCGGCTGGGTTGTCGGCGGGTTGCGCTTGGCGCCGCTCATCGTCGTCGGAGTCACGCTCGCCTTCGGCTACAACCTCGAGTGGTTCGGCGGCGTCATGCACAACGCGGTCGGCTTTGCCTTGGCATGGGGCGCCTTCCCCGCCGTCACCGGCTTTTACGCGCAGCATTGGACGATGTCGACGGCAGGTGTGGCAGCCGCCGCGGCGGCCTTCTCGTTGACCTTGGCGCAACGCGCGCTCAGCACGCCCGCCCGTTGGCTTCGCCGCGACGTCAGCACCGTCACGACCATCGCGGTGCTGGCGAACGGCGAGCAGCGGCGGCTCACGTCGTCCGACTTGCGAAAGCCTTTGGAGCAGGCGCTGCTGGCAACCGCCCTTGGCGTCGTGCTTGTCGCGGTGGCCTTGGTGATCGCGGCGAGGTAGCGCCGGCCTAGTCGGTCGCCAGCGGCGCCGCTTCAGCCGCGGTGACGGTCGGGTAGACCGCGAACACCGAGTCGAGCTGGGTGAGACGCAGCAGCTTCGACACCCGGTCGGGCACGGCGGCGAGCCGCAACTGCGCCGAGCCGCTGTCGGCGCCGCTGGACTGCGCGCGAATGAGCACGTTCAACCCGGTGGAATCCATGAACCGCACACCGGCCAGGTCGATGATCACTCGCCCGGACGACGCGAGGCAGCTGCGCACCGCCTCCTCGAGCGAGCCGGCCGTCGAGACGTCGATCTCGCCCTGCACGCTGACGATCGCCCAGGCGCCGCCCTCCGCGGCCGTGACCGTGAGCGAGATGTCTTCACGTGGCGGTTCATCGACAGGCATCAGTTCCGATCATGACCCGAGACCGGACCGGACGCTAGGGGCAATGCGGATGAAAACGCGCTCAGCTCGCTTTTGCGGTGGACGACCGCTTCGGCCGGGTGAGCATTCTCATCACCGCCTGCTCGACCGCGCCCTGCGTCGCGAGCCCATACTGCGGCTCACTGCCCAACTTCTCCAGCGCGGGCGCGATCGTGACGCCCTGCTCGAAGAGGTCGACGACCTTCGGGTCGACGTACGACTTGCGACACACCGCAGGCGTGTTGCCGAGGTAGCCGGCCACCTCCTTATACGCCCGCGCGATGGCCCGCTCGCGGCCCGACGGCGTGCTGACCGACGACGACACGGCCAGTGCGACTGCCATCAACACGGTCGCGTGCCAGGTGCGAAAGTCCTTCGCGGTCATGTCGATGTCAGAAAGCGCGCGCAGGTGGTCATTGATGTCGCCGCTTCGGACGTCGCGCCAACGCCCGGCCGAATCCTTGTACGCAAGCAGCTCCGCGCCGCCACCGCGGCGGCGTTTCAAGGTGACGATCAGCCGGCGGACGTCGTCGTCGACAATCGACAGCACCCGGTGCTTCCCGCCTTTGGCGTCGTATTCGAAGACCAAGGCGTCGCCGTCGATCGTCACGTGGTCTTTTCGCAGCGTGGCAAGGCCATACGTGCTGTGCTCATCGGCGTAGGCCTCGCCTCCCACCCGGAAAAAGCCGAGGTCGAGCAGCCGCACCGCCGCGCCGAGCACCGCGCGCCGTCCGACCCCGCCCTCGGCGGTGTCCTTCATGTCGCGCGCGATGGTCTCGCGCACCTGCGGCAGCACCGTCGCCATCGACAGCACTCGCTCGTGCTTCTCGGCGTCGCGCATCAACCGCCAGTCGTCGTGATAGCGATATTGCCGGCGCCCGGCGGCGTCGGTCCCCAGCGCTTGCACGTGACCGTTGGGCCATGGGCAAATCCAGACGTCCCGCCAGGCCGGTGGCAGCACGAGGCCCGAGATGCGCGAGAGCACGTCGGGATCGGTCACCCGGGTGCCGTCGTCGTAGTAGTAGGCGAATCCCTTACCGCGACGGCGCCGGCTGATGCCGGGACCATCGCAGCGCGATCGCCTCAAGCGCGGCCGTCGCACCGCTGAAATTGCTGCCACTGCAGCGGATTTGCCGCTGGCAGGGCGCCGTAAACGCTCGGCGCCGTCAGCGGCCGGCCAGAATTTCGGCGGCTGCCTTGAGGTTTACCGAGCCGGCGCCAAACGTGCAGACGCTGGCGCCGGTGGTCAACTTCTCGTCGTCCGGCATGCCGATGGCGACCAACAGCGCGTCGGGTCGCGCGGCCAAGAACGATCGGGCCCAGTCGCGTTGCCACGGACGCCGGTACGCGTCGCGCACCACCAGGACGACCGGACCCGCCGGCGTTTGCGACAGCAACTGCTCGACGGTTGGCCCTTGTTCGGTCACGGTGAACTCGCCGGCCAGCAGATCGAACAGCACGAGGTGCTCGGCGAGGCTCCAATGCGCCTGACCGACCGCGAGATTCGCCGGGGCGCTGAGATTGACCACGGTGGCGGCCGATGGCAGCACGACGTCGCCGCGCGCCTGCACCGCGCGCCGGGCCGCGAACAGGCCGATGTCTTGTACCGTGCGGGACGTGGCCTTGGCGCCCGGCGCGGCCCAGGCCCGTAGCTTGTCGACGCGCGCGGCCGCCGCCTCCAACGTCTTGACGTCGAGCCGGCCTTCGTCAATCGCCTCAGCGATGCCTGCCCGAATCCGCGCGCAATGCTCCTCGCCGTCGACCGAACCGAGGAGCAGCAGGTCGGCGCCCGCCAGAAACGCGCGCACCGCGGCGCCTGCGATGCCGTATTTGCCTGACGCGCCTTGCATGTCGAGCGCGTCAGTCACCAGAACGCCGTCGTAGCCCAACTCGTCGCGCAGCAAGCGGTGCAGGATTCGGCTGCTCAACGTCGCCGGCTCGTCGGGATCGAGCGCGGTGAACACCACGTGCGAGGTCATGACGCTCGTGGCGCCGGCCTGGATCGCGGCGACGAACGGCGGCAGTTCCCGGGCGCGGAACGTCGACAGGTCGACGTCGATCGTCGGCAACGCGTGATGCGAGTCGGCCACGGTCGCGCCATGCCCCGGGAAATGCTTTGCGGCGGTGGCGATTCCCGCGTCTTGCATGCCCTTGATGTAGGCGACGCCATGCGCCGCGACGCGTGCCGGATCAGCGCCGAACGAGCGCACGCCGATCACCGGGTTGTCGGGGTCGCTGTTGACGTCGACCGACGGCGCGAGGTTGTAGTTGACGCCGTTCGCCGCGAGATCGGCGGCGATGGACGACGCGACCTGGTAGGTCAGCTCGACGTCGTCGACCACGCCGAGCGCCAGGTTGCCGGGATAGGCGCTGCCGTGCAGGTAGTCGAGGCGGGTGACGTCGCCGCCTTCCTCGTCGATCGCGACGAGGGCGTCCGGCGCGGTCTCGCGCAAGGACAGCGCGATCCGCGCGATGGCGCCGTCGTCCACCAGGTTCGTGCCGTAGACCACGACGCCGGCCAGCCCGTTCTGCAGAGCGTCGTGCACCCACTCCGGCGGCACGTCACCGCCCGCGAAACCCGGAAGCAGGCAGCCGTTCACCAGCCGGTCGATCTCGCTCATCCGCGGGCTCCTCGCTAAAGGTCTAGACCTTTGTGCGGGAGAGCATAGCGCTCGGCCGCGAGCGCTAGTAGCGGAATCGGCCGACCACCGCGGACAGCTCGTCGGCCATCCGGTTCACGTCGACGGATGCCTCCTGGGTGTCGTCGACGCTGCTGGCCGTCGCGAGCGCGGCCGCGGCGACGTTCACGATGGTCGCGGCGATGTCACCGGACGCCGACGCCGCGTCGGCGATCGACCGGGTCATCTCGTTCGTGCTGGCCGTTTGCTCCTCGACCGCGCCGGCGATCGTCGCCTGGAAGTCGTTGATCCGGCCGACCACCTCGCCGATGTCGCGGATCATGGTGACCGCCTCGGCGGCGTCCGCCTGAATCGTGGCGATCATGGCCGCGATGTCGTCGGTCGCGCGCGCGGTGGCGAGGGCGAGGTCCTTGACCTCGCTGGCGACCACCGCAAAGCCCTTGCCCGCGTCCCCGGCGCGCGCGGCCTCGATCGTCGCGTTCAACGCGAGCAGGTTGGTCTGCTCGGCGATCGACGTGATCACCTTCAAGATGTTGCCGATCTCCGCGGAGCTCTCGCCGAGCTTGGCCACCGTGCCGTTCGCCCGCTCGGCCGTCGCCGCGGCCTCGGCCGCGATGCCAGCCGCCTGGGCCGCGTTGTCGGCGATGTCGCGGATCGCGGTCTCCATCTGCTCCGAACCCGCCGCGGCGCTGACGACGCTCAAGCTCACCTGGTCGGCGGCGAACGACACCTTGGTCGACTGGTCGGAGGCGTTGTCGGCGGACGACCCAAGCTGGCCGGCGGTCTGCCGCAGTTTTTGCGACGTCGCGGTCAGCGTGTGCACGCCCGACCCCACCGCGAAGAACGCGTCGGCGGCGCTGTCGAGCATGGTGTTCAATGCCCGCGCCATCTCGCCGAACTCGTCGGTCCTGCGGGTGCCGACCAACCGAGGCCGGAAGTTGCCCTCGGCCGCTTGTCGCAACACCGCGACCGCCTGCCGTACCGGCCGGATGACCACCAGCGACAGCCGCCAGGCGGCGATCGCGCCGACGAGCACGCCGACGCCGAGGCCGATCAGCGCGTATCGGCGCAGGTTCGCCGTGGTCTGCGCGCCGTGTCCCGCCGAGGTCGCCACTAAGGCCAGCCCGATGATCAGCGGCGCCGCGGCGAGCGCGAACCCGAGCATGAAGCGAGCGCGAAGCGACAGCCGTCGGCTTGCGGCGATCAGCCACAACCGGACGGCCGCTCGGCCGCGGTCAAGCCACGCTGACAACTGCATCTGCGTCCCATCCATCGCGTAGGCCAGTCGGTAACCCACCTTCCGACTAGTCATCGGCGCGGCGGCCGGGAAGATAAGCGGCGGCGACCGTCCGCATGATCACGAGCGCGGCAGCTGCGGCTCCAGCTCGGTGGCCCAGAAGGTGAAGAACTCCTCTTGGTCCGGGCCGATCTGCTGGATGTGCAGCTCGTCGAAGCCCGCGTCGGCATACTTCTTGATCTGGTCAAGATACGGCTGCGGATCCGGGCCGCATGGCACGCTTTGCGCCACCATGTCCGGAGTCACCAGCGAGCTGGCCTGCTCGAAGTGCTCGGGGTCGGGCAACACCTGAGCGAGCTCGCCGGGCAACTCCTCCATCGCCCACACCCGATGCGCCGTCTCGACGCCCCGCTCCTTCGTGGGGGCCCAGCACACCTTCATGCCGGCGGCCGTCGGCTTCCCCGCGCCGCCACCCGAGTGGAACGCCGACACCAGCTGCCGGTCGGGCTTGGTGTTGATGAAGCCGTCGGCGATCCGGCCGGCCAGCCTCGCCGACATCTCCCCAAAACCGGACATATAGATCGGCACTGGCCGCTCTGGCAGCGTGTACAACCGGGCGTGGTCGACGTCGTAGTACTCGCCGCGATGCCGCACCACCTCACCGGTGAACAGCTCGCGAATGACGTCGACCGCCTCCTCGAGCATCTCCAGGCGGACGTCGGCGCTGGGCCACGGATCGCCAAAGATGTGCTCGTTGAGCGCCTCGCCGCTCCCGACGCCGAGCGTGAACCGGCCTTGGGTCAGCACGCCCGCGGTCGCGGCGGCCTGCGCGACCACCGCCGGGTGTACGCGCATGATCGGGCAGGTGACCGCAGTGGTGATCGCCAGCCGGGTGGCTTGCGCGATCGCGCCGATCGTCGTCCAGACAAATGAGCTTTCGCCTTGCTCCGCGGTCCACGGATGGAAGTGATCGGAGATCCAGATCGACGTCATTCCATGGTCTTCCGCGAGCTTCGCCTGTCGGACGAGTTCGAGCGGGTCGTACTCCTCGCTGGACAAGAAATAGCCGATGCGCATTTTCGCCTCACGGAGATCGCTTAGGTTTCGCGGTGCTCGAACCGATTCCCGGTGCGACAGCGGCGAAACGATCTCCTGCAACCCACGACACGATGGCCAGAAAGGCGTTTCAGTTAGGGCATTGCGGGCGATGGTGTGTACGGTTCGATTCGCGCAAGCGAGACGGACAGCGGGAGACGCGTGGCAGCGCATTGATCGCGACGTCCTAGGATTTCGCCGGCGGGCCAGCACAACGTCCGGCGAATTACTCGGGGGCGAGCGAAGGGAGGCGTAGATGGGCGCGGGTTATGCCCAGGTCGGTTTGTTGTTATTGCTGACCGTGGTGGGTCTGCCGCTGTTCTTCTTCGGCCTGATGGCCGCCCTCGACCGCTTCGAGCGGGCGATCTCGCCCCGGCAGGCCGTTCCTGGCGCCTCAACTTCCCCCGCAACGTCTCCCGAGCCGGTCGCCGAGGCCGCTCCCGAGACCGCCGCGACGGTGGTCTCGCTTCCCGTCGCGTCGCCGGCACTTGCGAGCGCGCCCCTGGCGGCGACCGGTGGCGCCGCAGCCGTGGCCACCGGCAAGTCAGCCGCCGCGATTTAGGCCGCAGCCAGCCGGTGCCCCGCGGGCACCGGTCACGGGTAGCCGACCCTGATCCCGCCGTTGCCGGTGTGCACCACGATGCTCGCCGCGGCGTTCGCGCTGGTCGGCACCGTCACCTCGCGGCCGCCGTTTCCGCTTGAGACGTCCACCCGGTAGGGCCCCGTGCCGCTCGGCACGTTGAGCTGAACGCCGCCGTTTCCGCTCGTGACCGACACGCTCATCGGAGCGGTCGCCCACTGCAGGTTCACGCCGCCGTTGCCGGTGTGCACCTGAAAGGTGCTCGAGCGCAGGCCGACGGCGTGCACGCCGCCGTTGCCGGTGCGGGCTTGGACGTCGCCCCCGACGTTCGTCAGGGAGATGCCGCCGTTCCCGGTGTTGAGTGACACGGCGCCCGTCAGGTCGGCGATCCGCACGCCGCCGTTGCCGGTGTGGATCGTCATTTTCGCGGACGACGGAACGGTCAGCGTGTAGTTGATGTCGCAGTTGTTGGAGAAGAACACGCCGGGACAACGGGCCTTCAATTGCAGCCCGGCGCCCACCTGCGTCGCTGACACTGTCGGCTTCCTCAGCTGGTAGTGCTCGGTGTACGAGACGCCGACGGTGTTGCTGTCTCCCGTGACGACGGTGACACCGCCCGACGAGATGTCGAGCGCGATCTCGCCGCCTTGCCAGGGATAGCTGGCCTCGTGGTGCTCACTGGTCTGCGCCATCAAGCCGACCATGTCGAACGCCTGAAAACCCACCACGCCCAAGACCAGTGGAAGGCCGATCGCCAACGCGGTGACGCGGCCGCTTGTCGCGATCATCGCTGCTCCTTAGCTCTCGAGGTAACGCAAGACGGCGAGCACCCTGCGATGGTCGGACTCAGCGGGTAACAGGCCGAGCTTGGTGAAGATGCTGCTGACGTGCTTCTCCACGGCCCCTTCGCCGACGACAAGCTGTTGGGCGATCGCCGCGTTCGAGCGTCCCTCGGCCATCAACGAGAGCACTTCCTTCTCGCGCGCGGTCAACGCGTCGAGCGGATGCTTGCGCCGGCTGCGGGCCAACAGTTGTTGCACCACCTCTGGGTCAAGCACCGTGCCGCCCTGGGCGACCCGGCGCAGCGCGTCGACGAAATCGACGACGTCTGCCACCCGGTCTTTGAGCAGGTAGCCAACGCCGCGGGTCTCGCCGGCCAACAGTTCGGTCGCGTAGCGCTCCTCGACGTATTGCGAGAAGACCAGCACCGCGACGTCTGGCCACCGGTTCCGGATCACCAGCGCCGCACGGAGCCCTTCGTCGGTGAAGGTCGGGGGCATCCTGACGTCGAGCACGACGACCTGCGGTTGCTGCTCGCCGACCGCGCGAATGGCGCTTTCGCCGTCCGCCACCGCGGAGACGACCTCGAAGCCTGACTCGTCGAGCAGCCGCGTCAACCCCTCGCGCAGCAGCACGGAGTCTTCGGCGATCACGACGCGCATGGCAACTCCACGGTGATGACGGTCGGGCCGCCAACGGGACTCTGGACGTGCATGGAACCGTCGACGCCGCCGACCCGGTCAGCCAGCCCGGTCAACCCAGAGCCGCTCGGGTCGGCGCCGCCGACCCCGTCGTCCTCGACCACGATCCGCAGCGATTGCGCGAGCCGCCGGACGTTGACGTGCACCGATGTCGCGGTGGCGTGCTTGACCGCGTTGGTCAACGCCTCGCTGACGACGAAGTACGCGATGGCCTCGATGGTGGGCGAGCAGCGCGGCACAACCTGAACGTCGAGGGTGACAGGAACCGTCGACCGGGCGGCCAGGCCCGACAACGCGGCGTCGAGTCCGCGGTCGGTGAGGACGGCGGGGTGTAAACCGCGCGCGAGATCGCGCAGCTCGGTGAGCGCGAGCTTGGCGTCGCTGTGCGCCTCGTCGAGCATTTTGCGGGCGGCCTCGGGGTCGTCGTCGTACCGAGCCCGCGCCCGACCGAGGTTCATGGCGAGCGCGACCAGCCGCTGCTGCGCGCCGTCGTGCAGGTTGCGCTCGATACGGCGTCGTTCGGCCTCGGCCGCGTCGACGACGCGAGCCCTGCTGCCCTGCAGCTCGTCGACGCGGTGCGCGAGTTCTTTCGCGGTGACACCGAGCAGCGATTTGGCCACCGCGCCCTCGGCTGCGGTGAGAGCGAGCGTGAGGCCGAACGTGAGCACGAACACCAACACGCCAAGACCGACGACGAGCCACGCGGTGCGTTGGTCGGAGACGGTGAATGCCCCAAGGTCGGCCCGCTTCGCCGGCACCCGGGAGAACCAACCCGGCGTTGAGACGAGCGCGAGCGCGGTGCCGAAGCCGCCGTAGGAGACCGCGAAGGTGAGGACCGCCAACGGCAATTGGACGACGTGGTAGGCGATCGCTCGCCAGGTGGGCGCGTCTTTCAAGACGGCCTTCCACCCGCGCGGTCGCCGCGGACGGCTGGGTATCTCGATATCGAGAAAGAGGCGCATGCGACGGCGTTCGAACGACGCCATGCCACGGGCTAGAGCGCCCACCACGTAGAAGAGCGGAATGCCAACCAAGAAAAGCGGGAGTAAGCCCACGCAGAGGGTGACCCCGGTCACAGTGAGCGTGAAGGCGACGATCGCCACCGGAAGGTCGGTGAGCGGCATCACCATGCGCAGCAGCCCGGTGAGAATGGGCGAGCGGCGCGCCGTCGGGCGGCTCACGTTGGGGGCCATCGAGTAACTCACGTCGACCAAGGTAGCCGCGGGCGGGCTCGGCTCCCATCCCGTTGTCTCCCGAGTGCGCAGGGGGGTTAACCCCACCCCCAAAACGGTCGCTAGCCGGGGCGAATTAGCCGTCCGCCGTCGGGCACCGTGCTACCGGCAGATCAGAAGACGACAGGGAGAATCGCTATGAACATGGCCGCCCGCGTGGGCAACTGGAGTACCCGCCACCGAAAGACGGCGATCATCGGCTGGCTGCTGTTCGTCGTCATCGCCGTCGCGATCGGCGGCGCGCTCGGCACCAAGCAGCTAACCAACGCGGAGAACTCCGACGGCCAATCCGCCAAGGCTCAGCAGGTCTTGCAGAACGCGGGCTTCGACAGCCCGGCGGCGGAGAACGTGCTGGTGCAAGCGAGGAATGGCAATGCTGACGACGCGGCGCTGCGCACCGCCGTGGCGCAGGTGGTGGCCGCTGTGCAGTCGACCGGCGCCGTGACCGATGTGCACTCGCCACTGGACGCGCAAGGCTCGCAGTTCGTGTCAACCGACAGCCAGTCGATGCTGGTGACGTTCGACATGAAGGGCAGCGCGGACACCGCTGGAGACCGGGTGCAACCGGTGCTCGACGCGGTGGCGAAGGTGCAGCAGCAGAATCCGTCGCTGCGGGTCGAAGAAGCGGGCGACGCCAGCGCCGACAAGGCACTGAGCAACACGCTGGGCAAAGACTTCCATCGGGCGGAGCTGCTCTCGATTCCCTTGACGCTGGGCATTTTGCTGGCTGTCTTTGGCGCCGTCGTGGCCGCGGTGATTCCCATTGGCCTGGCGCTGACGGCGTTCATGGCCGCGGGCGGCGCGCTCGCCCTCACCAGCCGCGCCGTGCACATTGACGGCACCGCGACGTCGGTCATGCTGCTCATCGGGCTGGCGGTCGGCGTCGACTACACGCTGTTCTACCTGAAGCGCGAACGCGAGGAGCGGGCAAAGGGTCGCAGCTCGGCGGAGGCGCTGCAGATCGCGGCGGCCACCTCGGGCCGCTCGGTGCTGGTCTCCGGATTGACCGTCGTCGCCGCGATGGCCGGGTTGTTCATCACCGGCAACGGCACCTTCTCCGGCGTGGCCGAGGCCACCGTCTTGGTTGTCGCCATCGCCGTGCTGGGTTCGGTGACGATCCTGCCTGCGCTGTTGTCACTGCTCGGTGACCGGGTCGAGAAGATCCGAGTGCCATTCGTTCGCCGGTTGCGCCGCGCTGACGGTGAGAGCCGGGTGTGGCGAGCGGTGTTGCGGCGGGTGCTGCGTCGTCCGGCGTGGTCTGCGGCTGTCGCAGGTGGGTTGCTGGTGGCGCTGGCGATTCCGCTGGCCACCATGAAGACCGCGCTGCCAGGGGCGAGCGACCTGCCTGCGAGCCTGCCCATCATCGCGACGTACGACCGCATCGCGACCGCGTTTCCGGGCGGACCGGCGCCAGCCGAAGTGGTGGTCACGTCGTCCGATGTGAACTCACCTGCGGTGACCGCAGGGCTTCAGCAGCTGTCGAAGGCGGCGGCCGACACCGGCCAGATGTCGGCCGCGCTGCAAACCCGAGTCAACCCGGCGGGCACGGTCGCGGTGGTGTCAATTCCGTTGGCTGGCAACGGAACCGACTCGACGTCGAATCACGCGTTGGCCGCACTGCGCGACAAGGTGATCCCGTCGACAATCGGGGCGGTGCCGGGTGTGCACGCCTACGTCACCGGTGAGACCGCTGGCTCGCATGACTTCAGCGCGCAGCTTCGGTCGCGTGCGCCGCTGGTGTTCTTGTTCGTGCTCGGCTTGGCGATGGTGCTGCTGTTGACCGCCTTCCGGTCGCTCACGATCGCGGTGACCGCCGTGGTGATGAACCTGCTCTCGGTTGGCGCTTCGTACGGCGCGATGGTGTTGGTGTTCCAGCACCACTGGTTCGACGGCATCCTGGGCTACACGTCGACCGGGACGATCGCGACCTGGATTCCGCTGTTCATGTTCGCGATCCTGTTCGGGCTGTCGATGGACTACCACGTCTTCATCGTCAGCCGGATCGTCGAGAACCGCCGGCGCGGCATGGGCACGAACGCGGCGGTCGAACATGGCATCGCGTCAACAGCCGGCGTCATCACCAGCGCCGCGGTGATCATGGTCGCGGTGTTCTCCATCTTCGGCACGCTGTCGCAGGTGTCGATGAAGCAGGTCGGCCTCGGCCTCGCGGTGGCCGTCCTGCTCGACGCGACGATCGTGCGGGCGGTGCTGCTGCCGGCGACCATGGCGCTGCTGGGTGAGCGCAACTGGTACCTGCCCCGGGTGCTGCAGTGGCTGCCGGAGGGTCGGCACGAGACGACGGTCGACCTGCGGCAACCGCTACACCCGGTGCCCGCCTACAGCGAGGCATCCAACTAACCGCCCGGTTGATCACGTAAAGGACGTGTACGGGTCCGAGGACACCTCCACAGGCCTGTCCTCGGACCCGTACACGTCCTGAACGTGGTCAACTTCAGGCGAGCGAGGCGCCCCAGGTGTGCGTCGTCGACTCCCCGGGCTCCAGCCTGAGCAGGTGCTCCCCGGTGGCGAACGCGTTGGGCGGGGCGGTCATCGGCTCAACGCCCAACCCGCGCCGGCGCCGGTCGGGAGAGAGCGTGTCGCCGGTGTACAGCTCGACGTAGGGAAATGACGAGTCGCACCACAGCTGCGCGCGACGCCCGTCCGAACCGGTCAGCCGCACCCACGCCCGGCCGACCGAATCGCGCGCCACCTCGCGAAACGGGTAGTCGATCTCCTGTTCACCGATCCGCCGGCCGCCGCTGAAGTCGTAGGCCGACCCGCGCACCGGCACCTCCCCGCGCGGCAGTTGCCGCTCGTCGTCGGTGTCGACGCGAACGTCGGCGGCAAACTCGAGCGTGCAGTCGTCGATCAATCCAGTGCCGGGCGACAAGTACGGATGCGCGCCATACGCCCACGGCGCTGCTGAAACGCCGGCGTTGGTCGCGACGGTCGTCACCCGCAACCCCTCGTCGTCCAACTCGTAAGTGACCCGGACGTCGAGGCAGAACGGGTACCCCTTGAGCGGCCGCAGCAGGTGCCCGACGACGACCCGCGACTGCGACTGCTCGATCAGGTCCCAGTTGCGCCAGCGCAAGAATCCGTGAATGGCGTTGGACTTCGTCGGCTCGGTCAGCGGTACCTGGTAGTCGGAACCGTCGAACGAGTACTTGCCGTCGGCCAGCCGGTTCGGCCACGGCACAAGGGGCGTGCCGTGCGCGCCGTCGCACATCTGGTCGCGGCGATACGGGTCGAGGACGTCGCGGTCGCCGACCTGGTAAGCGCGCACGCCGCCGCCAACCTCGACGACGACGGCGCGCTGGTCGCCATGCGATATCTCGTACTGCGAGCCGGACGGGGTGAAGCCCGAGCCGACCCCGACGACCGGCCCGGACTTCCCCGCGCTTTGCACCGCCACCCGTCAGACCGTCAGACCGTGTGCCGGCGAGCTTCTTCTTCAGCCGCCACGTCATTGCGATAGGCCGGATAACCCGCCGCGTCTGGGGCCGCCGGATCCACCCGGCCGCCGTAGACATCGCCCTCGCGCGGATACACCGGCTCTGCGGGATAGCCGGTTCCCGCGACGGCGGGACGGTTCGCCCGCTCCGCGTCAAGCTCCCGGGCCAACCGGTCGCGCTCGGCCACCAAGTTCTCGTGCTCCTCGCGCAACGAGCGGTGTTCGGCGCGGCGCCGCGCTGAGGCCCGACGGCGCATCCGTCCGGAAACGCTCGCCATGTACATCGCGACGAAGAAGATCGTCGTGATGATGATGCCGGCGAGGAAAATTCCGGCGAGGGTGAGGCTGCCCAGGTGGTAACCAAAGCCGTGGACCGCGTAGGTCACGCCGCCCCAGTTCTCCGCGAGCACGACGCCAGCGAAGACGGCGGCCGCCAGCGCGATCAGCAAGCCGATGAACAACATCGACGTACACCTTTCTGCGAGACCGCCTGCCGGTTGGTCTGGACGCCGTTGTGTCGGCGACCGATCTGCCGACCGGGTCGGCATTGCAGGCCTCTGCTGTCATTCCCAGGGCTAACCGGTGTGACACCCCTCACCGCCAACGGCGGCCGTGGGAGCATGACGAGGTACTCAACTTCGGCGGGACGCAAGCGTGGGAGCAGCGATGGCCGACGAGCATGACCTCGACATGATCGCCGCTGGCCTGCGCCGCGACACCCAAGACGTTCGCGTGCACGGCCAGGCGGTGCTGGCGTCCTTGGCCGCCGCGCTGCCAGCGGAGTTCGCCCGGGTCGACCGTTCCGGCGGCTTCTTGCGCAAAGAGAAGATCAACGCGTTGCACGTCAGCCTTGGCGATCGCCGCTTTGTGCTCAAAGAGGCGGCATCCGGGTTGGTCTCGGAGGTCTGCCACGAATCGGGCGGGGTGGTCATGTCGACCACCGACGTCACCTTTGACGTGTGGGTGCGGGAGTTGCTCGCCGCCCTTTCGACAGCCGCCGACCGCAACGCCTCAGCGGCCCAAGCGCTGCAGCGACTGGCGATCTCCGGCTCGACAGGCGCTCCGTGAGCGAGCCCGGCGAGTCGCTTGCCGGCCTGTCGCGTGACGAAATCGACGCCCGCAGCATCGCCGAGCTCGACGCCGGTCGGCTGCCGTTACGCGCGCAACAACGACTCGCCACCATGCGCGCCGACGCGGCGTTCACGTCGTCCCTGAGCGTCGACGAGCACCACGCGATCCGGTCGGTCGGTTTCTCGCCGGTCGGACAGGTGATGGGCGCGGCCGTCGTCCACCCCGGGGCGTACGGCTTCGGCAACTGCGGTTACTACGGCTCTTTTGGCGCCGGCATGGGTTTCGCCTGGGGGCAGGCGCCCATCGCGATCGCGTCCCAGGTCGAGGGCGCGCTGCACGAGGCGCGTGCCAACGCGGTCAACCGGCTGGTGCAGGAGTGCGTGGGGCTCGGCGGCGATGGCGTGGTCGGGGTGCGGCTGACGATGGAGCGGTTCGTCGCCGGCGGGCTCGAGGTGCAGGCCATCGGCACCGCGGTCAGGGCGGACGGCGAAACCCGTCCCCCGTGGCCGTTCACCTCGGACCTTTCCGGCCAGGACTTCGCCAAGCTGCTGCTGGCCGGCTGGCTGCCCGCAGGGCTGGTGATGGGCACCGCGGTCCTGCTGCGGCACGACGATTACACGACCGCGTGGCAAACCGGATCGTGGAACAACACAGAGGTCACCGGAGTGACGCAGTTGGTCACCGACACACGCGAGCGCGCTCGCGACACCCTCCGCCGCGACGCCGCCCGGTTCGGCGCGCGACATGTCGTGCTGCGCGACCTGTCGCTGTCGGTGTTCCACCAAAACTGCCAATCCGGTCGCGAGGGTGAAGACCACGTCGCCCAGTCGGTCGCTTGGGGCACCGCGATCGTCGCGCTTCGCGACGGACACCGCACGCAGGTGCCGCGACCGCTACCCATGCTGCGGCTCAACCCGAGCTAGCGACTCAGACGGAGGAGAGATGACCGAACCGAGCGACGGTGGGATCCCGCAAGACGCGATGACCCGGCTCGCCGAACTGCAACCGGGCAGCGTCGGCGCCATTTTCACGTCCGACCTCACCGTCAACGAGTTTCTGCTTGTGAAGCAGGCTGGTTTCACTCCGCTGGGCATGGTGCTCGGCTCGTCGATCTACCACGTCGGCATCCAAATCGGCCGGTGGAGCAGCAACCAAGAACTCGACGTGCTCTCGCAGGCGATGTACCACGCCCGGGAGTTGGCCATGACTCGCATGGAGCAAGAAGCCAACGTTCTCGGCGCCGATGGCATCGTCGGAGTGCGACTCGACGTCGAGTTCAAGGAGTGGGGCACCGACATCGCCGAGTTCATCGCGGTCGGCACCGCCGTCAAAGCCGACGCCGACCATCCGTCAGGGCAGAGCAACTGGCGCAACGACAAAGGCATGCCCTTCACCTCCGACCTTTCCGGCCAAGACTTCTGGACACTCGTGCAGACGGGCTACGTTCCGCTCGGCATGGTGATGGGCACCTGCGTCTACCACATCGCGCATCGCGGTCTCGGCAATGTGCTGTCGAACATCGGTCGCAACACCGAACTCACCCAGTTCACCCAAGCCCTCTACGACGCCCGCGAGCTGGCGATGGAGCGCATGCAAAAGGAGGCTGAGTCGCTGCACGCCGAGGGCATCGTGGGTGTGCAGTTGCACCAGCGCAACCACTCCTGGGGCGCGCACACCACGGAGTTTTTCTCCATCGGCACGGCCGTTCGGCCGCTCCGGTCCGATCACGTCATCACTCCGCCGAGCATGGTCGTCAGCCTCGACAACTAGCGATTTCGTTGACCACGCAGACCACCGAGTCGGCGCGAACGCGGCTGTCGCGAAGCGCCGCGCTGTTCGACGTCGACGCGCTAGGGGCCGCCGCGCCGATCGTCGTCCTGGTTGTGATCGGCGCGTTGCGCAAGGGCGCGTTTTTCAAGCCGGACGTCGTGATGCTTCCGGTGCTGTGCCTCGCGATGGCCCTGGTGTCGCCGCCGGTGCTGCGTTGGCTGCGCACCCACCCGGTGCCCGTCCTGCTAGGGATAGCCGCGGTCGCGTGGTGGGTCGTCGCAGCGGTGATCTGGAAACACGACGTCGAGTCGTGGCGGATGCCGGCCACCTGGGTGTGTGCCGCCACCGGTTACGGCGTCGCTCGCGCATTGCCGCTGGCGGCGCGCAAGATTGTCGCGGCGGCCATCACGGTTCTCGGCGTCGCGTTCGCTTTGACCGGCCTCGCGCTGGTTGCCGCCCGATCGACGACCTGGACCTGGCCCGATGAGCGTTCGCTGCGTTTCCAAGGCCCACTGACATATCCCAGCGCGATCGGGCTCTACCTGCTCATCACCCTCTTCGCGAGCGCAGAACTGTGGCCCGGTCAACGGCCGCGATCGGACGACGCCGCGCCCGCCGCGCGGATCGCGCTCGGTCCCCGAGCCGCGCGCGGCGTCGTCGCGGTGCGGGCGTTGATCCTGCTCGGCGTGATCGCCACCGACAGCCGCGGCGCACTTGTCGCGCTGCTCGTCATGCTGTGTTTTCGCCGCGTGCGGCAGTGGCTTGGTCCGGCGCTCATCGCCGCCGCCGTCGCCGCGCCGCTGTTGTTGTTCGGCCAGCGCGGCGGAGTGCGACCAGAGTTGATCGCGGCCGCTGTCGCGATCGCCCTTGCCGCAAGCGCGCTACCGGAATCCCTGCTGCGGCGGGCATTGCCCGTACTCGCCGTCCCTGCGATCGCGGTCGCCGGTTGGCTGCTCGCGACCCAACACCACGACGTCTCTGGGCTCGACGCCAGCTGGACCGAACGCGGCCACATCCTCAGCGGCGCCGGCGACGTCCTTTACGCGCATCCGCTGTTCGGCGCCGGACCCGACCCCTGGATTCCCACGCAAACCCTCAGCGGCGCGCCGGGCATCGACGCCTTCGCGCACAACGAGCCGCTTGAGTTGCTGATTTCTATCGGCGTGATCGGCGCGCTGTTCGTCGCTGCCGCGTTCGCGGCCGTCGTCCGCGCCCTTTTCGCGACGAGCAGCCGGTACGCCGCACCACTGCTCGCGACGGTCGGCGTCGCAGGTCTCGTTGACTTCGTGTGGCACTTCGCCGCCCTGGGTTTGTGTGCCGGGGTCGTGACGGGGATAGGAGCACGTCGTGAATGAGATCGTGCTGGTGCGACACGGCGAAACCGAGTGGAGCGCCGAAGGTCGCCACACCGGGCGCACCGACGTCCCGCTGACCGCGCGGGGCGAGCGCCAGGCGAAGGCGGTGATTCCGCTGATCGAGGGCCGCGAATTCGCGCTCGTGTTGTCGAGCCCGCTGCAACGCGCCGTGCGCACAGCCGAAATCGCCGCGCTGCCGAACGTCAAGCTTGACGCCGACTTGCGGGAGTGGGATTACGGCGATTACGAGGGCCTCACGACGTCTGAGATCCGCGACCGGCGGCCGGATTGGTTCTTGTGGCGCGACGGCGTCCCTGACGGCGAGACCTTGGCGGACGTCGGCGCTCGCGCCGACCGGGCGATCTCGCGCGTTCAGCAGGCCCTTGGCAACGGCGACGTCGCCGTCGTGGCGCACGGCCATTTCCTTCGCGTTCTCGGCGCCCGTTGGGTGCGCCTCGACCCGAGCTGCGGCGCGCATCTCGCCCTCGACACCGCGACCGTGTCGGTGTTGGGGTTCGAGCACGCCGAGCCCGTGATCGGGCTTTGGAACCAGGCGCCGCAACAGAGCTAGCGCTCGGCCTCCTGCTCGGCGGCGGCGTTCTCACCGTCTTGGTCTTCCCCCACCTGCGGCACGGGGAACGAACCCGCGCCTGGCGCTGGAATCGTGAAGTAGTCAGCTGTCTCGCGGTCGGTCTCGGTCGGCGGATTCTTCTCGTCCTCACCGACCAGCTCAGAATCGTCGTCCATCTTCGGCAGCGGCCCTTGTTTCATCGCCTTCTGCGCGTATGACTCGCCCATCGTGTCTCGCCTCCATCTCTCCACGCGTTGATTCCCCGCGAGCGGCGCCAGTACCCCAATCCGGCGCCACGACGTAGGTTTCAGCCATGGCGGACGACGATTTCCCGGGCGCGCAGCAGTTCGTGCCGGAGAGCGCGACGATCGAGGGCTTGCGAACAGCCGCGCGTGAGTGCAGGGGTTGTCACCTGTACGAGGACGCCACCCAGACCGTCTTCAGCAGCGGTTCGGCCACCGCTCGGGTGGTGCTCGTCGGCGAGCAACCCGGCGATCAGGAGGACCGCCGTGGCGAGCCGTTCGTCGGCCCGGCGGGCGTGTTGCTCGACCGCGCGCTGGACGACGCCGGCATCGATCGCAAGCTCGCGTACGTGACAAACGCGGTGAAGCATTTCAAGTTTTCCCAAGCGGGCGCCGGAAAGCGGCGGATTCACCAGAAGCCCGACCAGCGCGAGGTCACCGCCTGTCGGCCCTGGCTCACCGCCGAACTCGAGATCCTCGACCCCGACGTCATCGTCGCGTTAGGCGCGACCGCCGGTCAGTCGTTGATGGGCCGCGACTTTCGAGTGACTCGCTCACGGGGCGTGCTGATCGAGTGGCCGCCGCGGGAAGGTGAGCCGCTGGCCAAGGCAAGTCGCTTCTTCCTCGCCACGATCCATCCGTCCGCGGTGTTGCGGGCGGACAATCGCGAGACCGCGTACGCCGGGCTGGTCGACGACCTCAAGGTGGCCGCGCAGGTGCTTTCGTGACAGGGGAGTTCGTCGTCCTGCCACGATTTTGCGGACCACCCCGCTCCGGCAACGGCGGCTACGTCTCGGGAATGCTCGCGTCGTTCGTCGAGGCCGACGTCGTGGAGGTGACGTTGCGCAGCCCTCCGCCGCTCGGAGTGCCGTTGGCTGTCTCGGACGACGCACCCGGGGTTCGATTGCAAGCCGGGGAAACTCTTGTGGCGCAGGCGGTTCCGGCGACGCTTGACGAAGCGCGCCCCGATCCGGTCGATTTCGCCGCCGCCGCGGCGGCCGCGGAGCGTTACGCCGGACGACGTGACCATCCGTTCCCCACCTGCTTCGTCTGCGGGCTCGACCGAACGAGCGGCGACGGACTGCGGCTCGAGCCTGGGGCCATCGGCGAGGGTCTGGTGGCCGCGGCCTGGCGCCCGCACCCGTCCCTCACCGGGAACGACGGGCTGATCGCGGCAGAGTTCGCGTGGGCGGCGCTGGACTGTCCCGGCGGGTGGGCGGCGGGCATCGCGGGTCGGCCGATGGTGCTCGGCCGGATGACCGCGCGCGTTGTCGCGAGACCGCTACCGGACGCCCGGTGCGTGGTGGTCGGTCAGCTGCGAGGCACGGAGGGCCGCAAGGCGTTCACGTCGTCCGCGCTTTACGACGCGAACGGCGAGCTGCTGGCGAACGCGACCGCGACCTGGCTCCAGGTCGACCCGGCGAGCATCGTGCCGCGGTGAGTCAGGGCGACAGCCGCTCGATCAGCCATCGCGGCTGGACGCCGTCGACCCGCCGATAGCGCAACCGATCATGCATGCGGGCCAGCCGCCCCTGCCAGAACTCGACGGTGTCGGGACGCACCCGGTAGCCGCCCCAAAACGGCGGGGCCGGCACCTCGTCGACGTCGGCGAAGCGCGCGCGCACCGCGTCGTACGCGTCGTCCAACGATTGTCGTGAGGCGACCACGGATGACTGCCGCTCGCTCGCCCACGCGCCGAGCTGCGAGTCGCGCGGTCGGGTGCGGAAGTAAGCGGCGGTCTCAGCACCGGTGACCTTGCTCACAGAACCGGTCACGATGACCTGGCGTCCGATACAAAACCATGGGAAGCAAAGGCTTGCGTGGGGGTTTGCGGTCAGTTCGAGGCCCTTGCGCGACCCGTAGTTGGTGAAGAAGACGAACCCGTCGGGGCCCACACCCTTCAGCAGCACGTGCCTGCTGCTCGGACGCCCCGACGCGTCCGACGTCGAGAGCACCATGGCGTTAGGCTCAGGAAGGCCGAGTTCGATGACTTCGCCCAGCCATCGCTCGAACTGGGCCATTGGTTCAGCGCGGAGATCGGCCTCGTCGAGACCGACGTCCGCGTATTGGGCGCGCAGGGCGGCGATTCGGTCCGGATCCATCGGACTCACGTCGCGGTCCTCCTTGCTCGCCTCGGGAGTGTGCGCCCGCCGCCATCACGGCCAGCAGTGCCGAGGACAATAGAACAGCACCCGCCATCACCTAGCCGAGGAGCAGCGCCGATGTCCGACTTCGTCCCGGGGCTCGAGGGAGTCATCGCGTTCGAGACTGAGATCGCCGAGCCCGACAAGGACGGCGGCTCGCTTCGCTACCGCGGCGTCGACATCGAGGAGCTGGTCGGCAAGACCTCCTTCGGCGATGTCTGGGGGCTGCTGGTCGACAACTCGTTCACCCCTGGCCTGCCGCCGTTCAACAACCTCGAGCTGCCGGTGCGCTCCGGCGACGTCCGGGTCGACGTCCAGAGCGGCCTCGCGATCTTGGCGCCGCAGCTTGGCTTCAAGCCGTTGCTCGACATCGACGACCAGACCGCGCGCGACGAGTTGGCGCAGACCTCGGTGACGGCGCTCTCGTACGTCGCGCAGTCGGCCCGCGGCGACCTGCCCGCGGTGCCCCAGTCGGAGGTCGAGAAGGGCGCGACCGCTGTCGAGCAGTTCCTGCTGCGCTGGCGGGGTGAGGTCAACCCGCTGCACGCCAAGGCCCTGGCGGCCTACTGGGTGTCGGCGGCCGAGCACGGCATGAACGCCTCCACCTTCACCGCGCGCGTGGTGGCCTCGACCGGCGCCGACGTCGCCGCGTCGTTGTCGGCCGCGATCGGCGCCATGTCAGGCCCGCTGCACGGCGGCGCGCCGACCCGGGTGCTGCACATGGTCGAAGAGGTCGAGAAGACCGGCGACGCCGAGGGCTATGTGAAGGGCATCCTCGACCGGCATGAGCGGTTGATGGGCTTCGGCCACCGGGTCTACCGCGCCGAAGACCCCCGTGCCCGCGTGCTGCGCCGGGTCTCCGCCGAGCTCGGGTCGCCCCGCCACGAGGCGGCGGAGGCGCTCGAGCAGGCGGCGCTGAAGGAGCTGCGCGCCCGTCGTCCCGACCGGCCGATCGAGACGAACGTCGAGTTTTGGGCCGCGTTGATGCTCGACCTCGCCGAGGTGCCCGCGCCCATGTTCGCCGCGATGTTCACCTGCGCCCGGGTGGCCGGCTGGAGCGCCCACGTGTTGGAGCAGAAGCGCACCGGCCGGCTGGTGCGCCCGTCGGCGCGTTACGTCGGGCCGAGCACCCGCCCCGCCGCGTCCGTCGCCGGCTGGGACGCCGCCTTCAAGTACTGATCGCCCGCCCCACCTCTCCCGGTGATCATGCAGTTAGGCGCAACAGGAACCGTTCGCGGTTGCGCCTAACTGCGGACTCGCGACCGGCGCGCTCGTCCGCTAGCCGCGGGCGCGCAGGGCGGCCGCCACGGTCTCGGCGATCCACCGCGGACGCGTGATCAGATCAGTGCCGGTGAAGCGCAGCACCAGGTAGCCGGCCGCCGCCAGGCGCGTCGTCCGTTGAATGTCGTGAACGAACTGTGCTCGGTCAGTGCGGTGCTGTTCGCCGTCGTACTCGACGATGACCCGCGCCTTTCGGAAGAGCATGTCTGCGCGAGCAAGAAACACGCCGTCCAAGTCGTAGATGTTGACGTTGACCTCGGGCGTCGGCAGGCCAGCCTCGACAAACAGCCATCGCATCATCGATTCGCGCGGCGACTCCGCCGCCGGGTTGACGTGTTCGAGCACGCGACGCGCCTTCGCGACGCCACGACAACCGGAATGCCGGACGACGATCGCCTGCAGGCTCGGCATCGTCGCTAGCCTCGCGCGCAATGCGGCATCAGCGAAGGCGAGTAGTTCGCCTGCGGGCACCTTTGCGGCCAGATCCAAGAATGTTCGCTCGGGTGTCGTCACCGGTAAGCCGCACCATTGCGTGACCTCGAGTTCTGTGAGATGCCGCACGTGTCCGGCGATACTCCGCCGTCGCACCGCGACGCCCTTTTCGGGAACGCAGACGTGCAGCCCCGTCGACTTCGGCGCAGGCAAGTCCCGAAGCGCTGCGGCGGTCTCATCGCTGAACACCGCCTGACTCGGCAACACGAGCAGTGCCGCATGACATAGCTGAATCAGATCGCGAGACTCGCCGACCAGGTGTGAACCACGAAAGGGGCGGCTGAATTGGCTGCCTCGCAACTGGGAACGTGAGACGCCTGCAGCTTGGGCGTCGACCAGGCGGAACGCCGGCATGTCGAGAAGCGCCTGTGGTACCGGACGACGTGGGGGCATGGCCAGAGGGTGCCAACGTTGAGGGCTGCGGCGCCTTTCGTCGTCCACAGCCCTCACCTGCCCCACGTGATCATGCAGTTAGGCGCAACGCCGCAGGTCGAACTTTGCGCCTAACTGCATGATCACCGCGGAAGGGGCGGCGGGGCGGGTCCCGTCGGGATCTGCGACAATCAACCTCGCGGCAGCGTCGCCGTTTCCACGTTCACCCGCCACGAAACGGGAGCTTCACCGTGACCGACGCGACCGAGAAGATCGAGATCCCGGCCGACCTCAAACCCGCCGATGGCCGCTTCGGCGCCGGGCCCTCGAAGGTCCGCCCCGAATCCGTCGCCGCGCTTGCCGCGACCGGCAGCAGCTTTCTAGGCACCTCGCACCGCCAGGCGACCGTGAAAAACGTCGTCGGCAAGGTGCGCGAAGGCCTGTCGCAGCTGTTCCAACTGCCCGAGGGCTATGAAGTCGTCCTCGGCAACGGCGGCGCCACCGCGTTTTGGGACATCGCCACCTTCAACCTCATCACCGAGCGCTCACAGCACCTGTCCTTCGGCGAGTTCTCCTCCAAGTTCGCCGCCGCCGCCAAGGCCGCGCCGTTCCTCGCCGACCCGAGCGTGATCAAGTCGGAGCCGGGCACGCATCCGCTGCCGCAGGCCGAAGCCGGTGTCGACGTCTACGCGCTCACCCACAACGAGACGTCCACCGGCGTCATGATGCCGATCAAGCGCGTGCACGGCGCGGACGAGGGCGCCCTCGTGCTGGTTGACGCCACCTCGGGCGCCGGCGGCCTGCCGGTCGACGTCCGGGAGTCAGACGTCTACTACTTCTCACCGCAGAAGTGCTTCGCTTCGGACGGCGGTTTGTGGCTCGGGCTGTTCAGCCCCGCGGCCGTCGAGCGGGTCGCGAAAATCAAGGAGTCGGGCCGCTGGATCCCGACGTCGTACGACTTGACCACCGCGATCGACAACAGCCGGCTCAACCAGACTTACAACACGCCCGCGCTGGCGACGCTCTGGCTGCTCGCCGACCAGCTCGAGTGGATGAACGGCAACGGCGGCCTGAAGTTCACCACGTCGCGCACCGCCGACTCCGCACAGCGGCTGTACACGTGGGCGGAGAAGGCCGACTACGCGACGCCGTACGTCACCGACTCCGACAAGCGGTCGAACGTCATCGGCACGATCGACTTCGTCGACTCGGTCGACGCGGCCGCGGTCGCGAAAACCTTGCGGGCCAACGGGATCGTCGACACCGAGCCGTATCGCAAGCTCGGTCGCAACCAGCTGCGGATCGCGATGTTCCCGGCGATCGACCCCGCCGACGTCGAGGCGTTGACCACTTGCATCGACTATGTGGTGGCGAAACTCAGCTGAGTACGAACGTTGTTGGGGCGGGCGCCGGCGGCACGTCGGCGTCCGCCTCGTTGATTCGTGACCGGCTGACCTGGACGGTCTACCTCCAGCTGGGCATCTACGGCTACTTTCTCTACGCGTTCACGCCCTCGGTCAACCTGCTGCGCGACGACGAGGGGATCAGCCGGGCGATCTCCGGCTTGCACGGCACCGGTCTCGCGGTAGGCGCGATGGCGGCCGGCCTGATCGCGCCCCGGCTTTCCGCCCACGTCGGGCGCATGCGCAGCATCTGGCTGTCGCTGCTTGTTTTGTGCGTGGGTATAGGGATTTTTGTGTCGTGCGACGTCGTCGCGATCACCATCGCGGGCGCGATCGTCGCCGGGCTTGGCGGCACTGTCGTGGTCAACCTGACCGCAGCCGTGCTGACGGCGCACCACGGAGCGAAGGGTGGCGCGGCCGTCACCCAAGCCAACGGCCTCGGCTCCGGTGTCGGCATCTTCGCGCCGCTGGTCATCAGCGCGGCGATCACGCTCAACATCGGGTGGCGGGCCGGAATCTTGGTCGCCGTGGCGATGGCGATCGCGGTCGCCGCCGTCTTCCTGCGCCCGGAGCGCGACGGGGCCGAAACGCTCGACCGCGACAAGCCTGAGCTGGCCGGCACGAAGTTGGGCGCGTTGTTCTGGTGGTCGTGGGCCGTGCTCGTCATGACCACCGCCATTGAGTTTTCGATGACCATCTGGACGTCGGACGTCCTGCAAAACCACGACGGCTTGTCGAAGGGTGTCGCGGCGACCGGCGTCACCGCCATCGTGGCCGGCATGACGCTCGGCCGGCTGGCGTCGTCGCGGCTGACCACTCGCTACTCGGTCGACACCTTGCTGTTCAGCGTTTTCGGCGTCACGGTCGTGGGCTTCGCCGCGTTTTGGGCGACCGCCTTTCCGGTCGTCGGCTTCATCGGGCTGTTCATCACCGGGCTGGGCATCTCGCTGCAATTCCCGTTGGCCATCACCCGGCTGATTGGCTTCTCCCACGAACGCGCCGACTTAGCCACCGGCTACGGATCAATCGGCACCGGATTCTCCGTTGCGCTAGCGCCGTTCGGCCTCGGAGCTCTTGCCGACCACATCGGCTCGCACACCGCGATGCTGGTGGTTCCAGTGTTCGCGGTGCTCGCGTTTGTCGGAGTCGCGGTCTCGCACCGACCGCGACGACTTATCGCGCCAACCCCTGTGCCGGTGCCTGCGATCGGCGACGTGCCCGGCATCGTCGACTAGCCGGTCAAACGCACGTGCCGGAGATTGGGCTGCGACGCGGCAAACCCTAGCGATTTCGCGATCGCCACACGACCAATGCACCCAGGCCGGCGAGGACGGCGACAAAGCTCACGACCGCCACGGCGATCGGGAAGTTTGGCGACGACGACTGGTCTTTCACGGGCTCGGTCGCAGGTGACGCGACCGCCGCCGACGGCGCTGCACTAGTCGGTCG
>Ga0187809_10000095_pt1 | contig 61797 bp, 61 predicted proteins | sample NC_wetland_sal_i_8_FD_132415 | JGI IMG/M metagenome (GOLD analysis project Ga0187809, IMG submission 132415) | Wetland sediment microbial communities from Neuse River Estuary, North Carolina, USA - ASW_4 | ecosystem: Environmental > Aquatic > Freshwater > Wetlands > Sediment | place: USA: North... | reverse complement strand
CGGGCGGCGCGCCGCCTCGACGCCCAGCACGACGTCCGGCTGCGGCGCGACCTCCTCGTCCGGCGTGGGGACGACCGGGCGCGGCGCGACCTCGTCGTGCACCGCCGGGACGCCACCCGACACCTCGGCGCGCCGCCCGGAGGACACGACGAGCGCCGCGACCACAGTGGTCAGCGGGATGGCCAGCACCAGGCCGATCGACCCGACGAGCGTGCGCGCGACCTCCTCGGCGAGCTCGCCGCTGGTGACGGCCTGGAGCAGCGGCGTGTCCGCCGACATGGAGACGAGCAGCACGAGCGGCAGCGCGGCGGCCACGTAGGCGAACGCGATCGTGTAGATGGTCGACGCGATGTGGTCCCGGCCGATCCGCATGCCCTGCGACACCAGCCGCCGCCAGGGCGCGTCCGGCTGCGCGTCGTGCAGCTCCCACACGGCCGAGGCCTGCGTCACCGTGACGTCGTTGAGCACGCCGAGCCCGGCGAGGATGGTCCCGGCGAGCAGCACCGAGCGCAGCCGCACCGCCGGCGCGTACGAGAGCAGGTCCAGCGCGTACTCGTCGGACAGCCCGGTCAGGTGGGCCGCGCCGCTGGCCCAGGCCCCGATGGCCGCGGTCGCCGCCAACCCGGCGAGCGTGCCGAGCAGCGCCGTGGACGTGCGCAGCGAGAACCCGTGCGCCAGGTAGAGCACCACGAACATGATGAGCGCAGCGCTCACCAGGCCCACGGCGGCGGCCGGCTTGCCGAGCAGCAGGTCGGGCAGCGTGAACCGCCACACGACGACCAGCGCGAGGCCCAGGCCGACGAGCGAGGCCAGCCCGCGCCAGCGCGCCACCAGCAGCACGAGCACGACGAAGAGCACGCCGAGCAACGCCATGGGCGGGCCGCGGTCGAAGTCCTGGAACGTGTACGGCGGGTAGCCGGCCGCGACGCTCGGCGCGGTCATCACGCGGATGACGTCGCCCACGTGCAGCTCCGCCACGTACTCCGGCGGCACCGACACCTGCACCACCGCGCCGCCGAGGCGCGCGTGGATGGCGGGGTTGGACCTGTCCGCCACCGCGGTGTCCGTCACGACGGCCTGCTGGGTGGTGACGCCCGGGCTCGAGGGGATGGCGGGCAGGTGCCCCCGCGGCCACAGGAGGACGAGCCCGGCCACCGTCGCCAGCGCCGCCGGCACCAGCAGCAGCACGAACGTCCAGACCACCGCGCGGCGCACCGGCAGGCGGGGTGGTGCGTGCAGGTGCCCGGTCACGCAGGACAGGGTCGGCTGCGCGGCCCCACCCCGGCGGTGGACACGCCGCCGGCGGGCACCACTCACAGGAACGGCAGGACCACGCGCCGCGCGCGCCGGGCGTGGCCGTCGGGCGGCGCCGCGACGATGCCCAGGCGGCGCCGGCGGCGGTCAGCCGACCTTCGCCGGGTAGTCCCCCTGCTCGATCGCGACCTCCACCTCGGCCTCGACGACGGCGTGGGCCACGCCGCGCGGCCGCCCCGCCCGCACCCAGGCGCGGTGCAGCCCGCCCGCGACCAGGGCCGTCGCCAGCAGCGACCCGAGTGCCGCAAGGCGGGTGAGGTTCACCGCGAGCGTGAACGCCACGACGAGCGCGGCGGCGCCGTTGAGCGCCAGCCAGACACGGCGACGCTCCCGCCGCGCGAAGGTCGCCATCGCGACCAGGCCGACGAGGAAGCTGACGAACACCGCGACCGCGTAGAAGAGCACCAGCTCCTGGTCGCGCCCACCGGCCGCCGTGACGACCAGCGCCGACAACCCGAGGAACAGGACCACCCCGACGAATGGCACGTGGTGGTGGTTCACCCGGCCGAGCGTTCCGGACAGCACGCCGACGGTGCTGCCGTCGGGCTGCCGGTGCCGTGCCAGGGCCTTGAGCAGCCCCGACCCGGCCTGGAAGGACGAGCTGGCCGCCGACAGCAGCAGCAGCGCCGTGGTGATCTGGAACGCCGCGAACACCCACGGCACGTCGGTGCGGCGGGCCACCTCGGCGATCTGGGTCGACTCCGCGGGCGGGATCCCCACGCCCAGCCGGACGGCCGTGGCCGTCAGCGCGAGGGTCAGGGTGCCGACGATGCCCAGGGTCAGCCACAGCGCCCAGCGGCCGAACGACCGACGGCCACGGTCGTCGAGCTGCGCCAGCTGCGCGATCGCCGAGGACGGCGCCTCGACGCCGGTGGCCAGCGCCATCGCGACCGGGAACGCGAGCATGACCGACAGCGGCGGCCCGTGCGGCGCGGCGACGGCCGAGTACGGCTGCGGCTGCGCGCCCAGCGTCAGCACGAGCACGAGGATCGCCACGGCGAGGAAGGCGATGGTGAGCGCCGCGAACAGCAGGCGCCCCAGGTGCCCGAACCACATGATGCCGGCCACCGCCACCAGCAGCAGCAGGGCCAGCGGCAGGCGCCACGGCGCGAGCGCCGGCACGTACGAGATGATCGCGGAGGCTCCCGCCGACACCGAGATCGAGATGGTCAGCACGAAGTCGACGATCAGGGCGCCCATCGGCACGAAGGCGAACGCCTCGCCGAACGCGGTCCCGGCGGCCGCCGCCGACCCGCCGCCGCCGGGGAACCGGGCGACGAGCTGGTGGTAGCTGGTGACGACGAGGGCGACCACCGCGACCACGAGCACCATGGTCGGCAGCAGCAGGGCCAGGTCGCCGTGCAGCGCACGCAGGGCGGCCTCGATCGCGTAGGCGACCGAGGAGACCGGGTCGGCCATGACGGAGAACGCGAAGGCGATGAGCAACGCGGTGCGCCGGTCCAGCCATCGCGGCGGGGCCTGCGCCGGGACGAGCACAGCCGATGGGGCGGACGGGTGACGCACGACAGTTCCTCCGAAGCCTGGTCAAGGACGGATCAGCTCGACGCCGACCAGGCTTCCCGGCACACCGCAGGGAACTGTACCCCCCGACCCTCTGTCCGCGACGGCACCCGCGGCCGACGTCGCGCGCCCACCCCCCGCCGGGACGTGACTCGCCACGGCGGGGGGTGGGGACGAGGCCGCACCGTCCGGACGACGGGCCGGGGTCCGATTCCTCCTTGCACCGGACCCCGGCCGGCCAGTCACCGCCTGACGGTCGGAACCATCAGACCGCTGCCCCCGCGAGCACGCTGACGACGTGCCGTCCGGCGACGCGCCCCGAGGCGTGGGCGAAGCCGTTGGCGGTGCCGGGCACGTCGAGGTTGTAGGTGTCGCCGTAGAGCCCGGACGCCTCCATGCCGACCGCGTAGAGACCCGGGATCGGCACGTCGTCCTTGCCGACCACCTGGAGGTTCCCGTTGACGCGGATGCCGCCGCACGACACCAGCACGCTGCCGGTCATCTCGATCGCGTAGAACGGCGCGGTGCGCACCGGCCGGAGGAACGCCGCGGGCTTGAAGAACAGCGGGTCGGCTCCCTCGTCGCACGCCTCGTCGTACTCGGCGACGGTCGCGGCGAGCACGGCCGGGTCGAGTCCGACGGCGACGGCCAGCGCCTCGATGGAGTCGCCCTTCCAGGCCCGGCCCGCCGCGACGTCCTCGTCGAGCTCGGCCTGCAGGTGGTCGAGCTTGGCGTGGTACGGGATGAAGTCGCCCAGGCCGATGTCCGAGCCGACCTCCTGGAGGTGGGTGACGGTGTCCTGGTCGATGATCGCGTACGAGGTCGCGCCCGGCTGCTTGGCCACCGTGTTGCCGGCATCGGCGAAGCTCATCGCGACCTCCTCGGACGCGAAGCGGCGGCCTGTCCTGTTCACCCAGAGCACCGGCTGCGACCCGGCGCCGCTGGTGTGCGAGGTCAGGGTCTTGCCGCGCGCGCACTGGATGATCATGAGGGCCCCGAGCGAGGCGGTGTCCGCACCGGCGGACAGGGCCATCTGCAGGCCGTCCCCGGTGTTGGCGGTCGGCACGCACTGGAACATGTCGTGCGCGGTGCGGCTGAACCAGGAGTACTTCTCCACGAGGTCCGGGTTGTTGCCGAACCCGCCGGAGGCCAGCACCACGGCCTTGGTGGCGATGCGCAGCGTGTTGCCGTCGGAGTCCTCGGCGATGACGCCGGTGACCGTCCCGTCCTCGATCACCAGCCGCTGGGCAGGTGTGGACGTGAAGATCTCGACGCCTGCGTTCTCCACCGCCTTGAGCAGCACCTCCTGGCAGTGCGCGCCCAGGCCCTCGGGCCGGTGGAAGGTGTAGAGCTCGTGCGGCTGGTCGTAGGCGTAGATGGTCACGTCGGTGTACTCGATGCCCAGCGACCGGTAGAGGTCGATGGTCTCGGCGGTGTTCTCCACCTGCATCCGCACCACCTCGGGGTTGGCGCGGTGGTGGCTGTAGTCGGTGTACCGCCGGAACCCTTCCTCCTTCGTCGGGAAGTGCTTGCCCGCCTGGTCCGGGACGCCGCGGGCCTTCTGCTCGCTGGACTCGAACGCGGCGGTGCCCTCCGCGTACACCGACGAGCCGCCCGTCTCGGGCAGCTTCTCCAGGATGGCGACGCTCAGGCCGCCCTGGGCGGCCGCGAGGGCCGCCGACTTGCCGGACGCGCCGGACCCGATGACGACGACGTCGTACTCGGCATCGATCGGGATGGTGGTGTCACTCACGATGACCTCCGTTGGATCTGTGTGACGAAGTGGTGGTTCAGTGCGCGGTCTGGCCGCCGTCGATCGAGATGACGGAGCCGGTGATGAACGAGCTCATGGGCGAGGCGAGCAGCAGCACCAGGCCGACGATCTCGTCCGGCGTGGCCACCCGGCCCTGGGCGTTGAAGGACTTGACCACCTCGGTCATCACGGGGTCGTCGAGCCACACCTGGGTCATGCCGGTCGCGACGAACGCGGGGGCGATGACGTTGATCCGGACGTTCTGCTTGGCGTACTCGAGCGCCGCACCCTTGGACAGGCCGGCCACGCCGTGCTTGGCCGCCGCGTAGGGCGCCATCCCCGGGTCGGCGACGAGGCTGACGACCGAGCCGGTGTTGATGATCGAGCCGCCGCCCCCCTTGAGCAGCTCCGGGATCTCGTACTTCATGCACAGGAACACCCCGCGCAGGTCGGCCCCGATGATCTTGTCGAAGTCCTCGATCGTCTGCTCGTGCAGGGGAGCGTTGACCGGGAACAGGCCCGCGTTGTTGAACGCGACGTCCAGCCGGCCGTACGTGTCGACCGTGGTCCGCACGAGGTTCCGCACGTCGTCGGGCGAGCTGACGTCGCCGCGGACGAAGATGGCGTCCCCGCCGACCTCCGTGATGCGCCGCAGCGTCTCGTCCGCCGCGGTGCGTCCGTTGACGACGACCTTGGCGCCGTTGCGGGCGAACGCGACCGCCACCGCCTGGCCGATGCCGGACCGGCCCCCGGTGACCAGGGCGACCTTCCCGCTGAAGTCGAACGAGTCGTGACTCACTGTTCCCCTCCTGTCCTGGGATGGCCCGGATCCGGGCCGTCCCGTCCGTGCCTGGCCGTGCGGCAGGGCGCCGCACGGCACTTCGCCCTCATCCCTCGCGGTAGGACACGCCGAAACCGCCCCGCGGGTAGTGCCAGCGCAGGACCCCGGGCGGCGCCACCGCCAGGCAGGTGCCGCACTCGAGGCAGGCGGCGTACTCGACGCCGACCGAGCCGTCCGGATCGACGCGGTACACGTGCGCCGGGCAGACGCGCTCCAGCAGAGGGCCGGCCCCGGCCGCGCGTGCGGCGTCCTGGTCGACCTCGATGTGCGAGGACTCCTCGTCGAGCGCGAAGTGGTCGCGACCCAGCCGCTCCGGTACCGAGCCGAGCGTGAGCATCACAGCCCCCTCATCCCGCCGAGCGCGAGCCGCCCCAGGGCGCGCAGCGACAAGGGCGACGCCTTGACCGCCCGCCGCACCGTGGTGGTCAGGCGGGTCCGTGGCGTCAGGTCCAGGTCGAAGACACCGTGCAGCACGTCCGCGGTGAGGGCGCCGACCTGGCCGTACAGCTCGGGCTGCGCGAGGAAGCGCGGCGCCCGCGCGTAGGTGCGCATGTCCGGCCCGACGAAGCTCGCGTCCAGCTCGCGGCGGTACCGGCCCATCGCCTCGGCCGACAGGTCCCCCGCCACCAGCGCGGCGTCGGCGGTCGCCGCGGCGGCCAGCGCGGAGCCGGCCGCCAGATCCATGCCGCGGATCGTCAACCCGGTGTTGAGCGTGAAGCCGGCCGCGTCCCCGACGATCAGCAGCCCCGGCGCCGTCAGGCCGCCCGCCACCATCGCCGGACCGTCCTCGATGGTCAGGTGGCACCCGTACTCCAGCGGCTCCCCGCCCGCCAGCAACGGAGCGAGCGCGGGGTGCTGCAGGAAGTGGTCGTGCACGTCCGAGGACGACAGCCCGGAGGCGACGAGGGCGTCGAGCCGCAGCACGACGCCCACCGAGACGGACTCCGTGTTGGTGTACAGGAACCCGCCCCCGGCCACGCCCTGGGTGCAGTCGCCGACGACGGCGTACGCCACGCCCTCGTCGCCGGACAGGCGGAAACGCTCCTGGAGCAGGGGCCGGGGCAGCCCGATGACGGACTTCACACCGACCGCCAGGCGCCCCGCGGGCTGCGACGGCCGGATCCCCGCGTCGCGGGCGACGAAGGAGTTGGCGCCGTCGGCGAGGATCACGATCCTCGCGCGCAGCTCGTCGTCCCCGGCCCGCACCCCGACCACCTGCGCGCCGTCGCGCAGCAGACCGTCGACCCGCACACCCGGCATGACGAACACGCCGGCCTCCTCGCACCGGGACGCCAGCCACGGGTCGAGCCGGGCACGCAGCACGGACACGGCGTTGACCGGGTCCGCGAGCCGGGTGTCCCAGTAGTCGACGGTCACCGACGAGCTCGCGTTGAGGAACGACACGCAGTTGCGGGTGATCCGCCGCTCCACGGGCGCGATGTCGGTGAAGCCCGGGAACACCTGCTCCATGACCCGGCAGTAGAAGACGCCGCCGGACAGGTTCTTGGACCCCGGTTGCTCGCCCCGCTCGATGAGCACCACGGAGCGTCCCGCCGACGCCAGCCGGTAGGCCGCGACGCAGCCGGCCACGCCGCCGCCGACGACCGCGACGTCGAAGACCTCGTCGTCCATCTCCTCGCGCCTCCCCTCGCCCGTCGGCGTCACTCGGCCAGCGCCGCGACCAGCGCCGGGACCACCTCGTACAGGTCGCCCGCGATGCCGAAGTCCGCCCTGCGGAAGACCGGCGCGGCCGGGTCGACGTTGACGGCGGCGACGACCTTCGCCCCCCGGATGCCCTCCAGGTGCTGGGGCGCCCCGGAGATCCCTACGGCCAGGTAGAGGCGTGGGGCCACGGTCTGCCCGGACCGGCCGACGTACCGGCTCTTGTCCAGCCAGCCGAGGTCGTCGGCCAGCGGCATCGAGCAGGCGAGCTCGGCCCCCAGGGCCCCGGCGAGCTGCTCGACGAGCTCGAGGTCGGCCCGCGCCCGCAGGCCACGCCCGACGGCGACGACCTTGGTCGCATCGGCCAGCCCGGACGCCGCCGACGCCGACGGGCGGCGCACGACCCGCACCGCGGCCGGCGCGCCGAGCGCCCACGGCTCGATCGGGGCGGAACCGGTGACGACGGCGTCCTCCTCCACGTCGAGCGCGATCGCCAGGGGCCCGGCGGTCTCGAGGGTCTGCACCACCGCGCCGCCCACCGCCGACCGCTCGACGACCAGCCGCTCCCCCCGGGCGGTCACGGAGCCGACACCCGACAGCAGCACGGCCCCGATCCGGGCCGCCGCCGCACCCAGCAGCGCGCGCGCACCGGACGAGGAGTCGGCGACGACGAGCCACGGCCGCGGCGCGGCCTGCGCCAGCCGGTCGGCGAGCGCCGCGGCGTACGCCTCGACCGGGACGCCGGCCTCGGGCTCGCACCACCGCACCACGTCCGGGCCGCAGGCCGCGGCCCGCTCGGCCAGCTCACGCGAGCCGAGCGCCACCACCGTCACCGGTCCCAGCCCACGCACCGCGGCGACGCACGCGGGCACGCCCGCCACCGAGGTCGCGAGCACCCATGTCCCGTCCGTCATCACGCCGTTCATCACGCCGTTCATCACGCCGTTCATCACGCCACCCCCGCCGCACGCAGCGCCGCGACCAGCGCACGCGCCGCGTCCCCCGCCTCGCCCGAGAACATCTGCGCGCCCCGGTGATCCGGCACCCTCGTGCCCAGCTCCGTGGGTGCCGCCGGGAGCGTGACGCCCAGCTCGGCCAGCTCGTGCCGCTCGACGGGCCGCTTGCGGGCCGCGAGCAGCTCCTTCATCCCCGGCGCCCGCGCCTCGGCCGCCTCGGCGCGCACCCCCAGCACCACGGGCGGGGCGACCGTGAGCACCTCCTCGGCGTCGCCGACCCGACGCACCGCCTCGATCCCGTCCGCTCCGGCGACGGCGGACACCGCACCGAGCACCGCCGGCCAGCCCAGCAGCCCGGCGAGCGCCGCCGCGACCAGCGGGTACTGCTCGGCGTCGCCGACGACGACGACGTCGGCCTCCGGCAGGGTCCGCACGGCCGCGGCCAGGACGGCGGCCGTCGCGGCCTCGTCGTCCAGCGCCGGGGCGTCCGGGACGCAGACCGTGCGAGCGACGCCGCGCGCCAGCGCCCAGCTGGCGTCGCCGTTGCCGATCGTCACCCCGACGAGCTCCTGGCCGCGCGCCTGCGCCAGGCCGAGGGCGACGGCGACCGCGGCGTGGTCGTCCTCGCCGGCGGACATCCGCGTGCCGCGCCAGTCCACCGCACCGTCGGAGCGGACCAGCGCCCCGGCCGCGTCCCGCGCCCACGAGTAGGCGACCACCGTGCTCATCCGGGCCCCTCCCAGCTCCATTTGTGAAGACTGGAACAAGCCAACCCCGCGCCGCCCGGCGTCCCTAGCCCCGGACGGGCACTCCTGGTGGCCGATCGGCCACCGCGCGGGGGACGGACGACCTACTCGGCGAACCCCTGACGCACGCCCAGCACGGCCGCCTGCACCCGGTTGCGGGCATGGAGCTTGGTCATGGTGCTGCCGAGGTACTTCTTCACGGTCCCCTCGGACAGGTGCAGCGACTGACCGATCTCCTCGTTCGACAGGCCCTCGACCAGCAGCCGCAGCACCTGGCGCTCCCGCAGCGTCAGCCGCGCCTGGCCGGCCCCGGAGGACGGCACCGCCAGCCCGGGCGCGCTCAGCTCCGTCAGCACCTTCGCGGCGATCGTCGGCGACAGCACCGTCTCACCGGACACCAGGCTGACGAGCGCGTCGTGCAGCCGGTCCGCGGACTCGTTCTTCGACAGGTACCCGTGGGCGCCGCCGCGCAGCGCCTGGTACACGTCCTCGCCCAGGTCGGACACCGTGAGCATCGCGACGAGCACGTCGGGCTCCAGCAGCGTGATCGCGCGCGTCGCCACCACCCCGCCCGTCGGCTCCATCCGCACGTCCATGAGCACCAGCCGCGGGTGCAGCTCGGCGGCCAGCCGGATGGCCTCGTCGCCGTCCGCCGCACAGCCCACCACCCGGAACTCCGGCCACCGGCTGATGAGCGAGACCAGGCCGTCCCGGAACAGCGTGTGGTCGTCGGCGACGAGCACCGTGATCGGCTCGGTCGGGCGGACGTCCCCGGCCGGGGACGGGCTCGCGGCGCTCATCCGCGTGCCGTCGTCGGAACGGCCAGGAAGTCGGTGTACCGCACCGGCGCCTCGGCGACCATCAGGGTGCCGCCGGCGCCGCCCCGCGCGAACCACAGCTCGCCGTCGACCTGGTGCATCCGCTCGGCCATGATCCGCACGCCCAGCCGCGAGTCGGGCAGGGCGGTCGGGTCGAACCCGTCCCCGTCGTCCTCCACCTCCAGGCGCACCAGGCCGTGCGAGAGCACCAGCCGCACCACGACCCGTGAGGCGTTGGCGTGCAGGAGCACGTTCGCGAGCGCCTCCTGCAGCACCCGGACGACCTGGGCCGCGATCGGCAAAGGCACGACGTCGTCCTTCAGCCCCGACGTCAGCTCGAGCTCCACCGGGTTGCCGAGCTGCTGCCGGAAGGTGTCCGTCAGCGCCCGGACCTGGCTGACGAAGCCCGTCTCGGAGGCGTCCGCGTGGAGGCCCAGCATCTGGTGCCGCAGCGAGTGCTTGAGGCCGGCCGCCAGCCCCTTGAGCTCCGCCAGGTCCGACGTCACGCGGTCGAGGTCGCCGCGACCGAGGTCCATCTCCGTCATGTCGACCTTGAGCCCCAGGAGCGCGACCTGCTGCGACAGGTCGACGTGCAGCTCGGCGGACAGGCGACGACGCTCCTCCAGCGCACCGAGCTCACGTTCCCGCCCGGTCACCTGCCAGCGGTAGGCGGCGTTGCCGAGGATCCGGCCGACCGCGGCGAGGAAGGCCCGCCGCGAGTCGGTCAGCTCGTAGGGCTCGTCGAACGACAGCACCACCGCGCCGAGATGGCGGCCGTCCGCATGCACCGAGACGATGATCGCGTTCTCCCCCAGCCACGCCCGGTACCCGGCCGGCAGGGAGGTCCATCCCTCGTCCTGCAGGTGGTCCGCCGCCGCGACCGGCCACTCCTGCGGCGTGATCCACGGCGGGCAGATCCAGCGGCTCGCCGGCTCCAGCGTGGCCCACTCCTCGCCGATCACGGCGCGCTGCGCGGGATCGGCGACCAGCACGAGCCGGTCGCCGGCCGAGCTGAGCAGGTACACGGGGTTGAGCCGCGCGCCGGTGATGCGCCCGACGATCGCCGCGGCGTCGACCAGCGAGTCCATCCGGTCCCGGGACCAGATCAGCGTGTCGTTGATCCGTACCAGCTCGGCGAGCAGCGTGCCGTCCTCGGCCATCCTTCGATGCTAGGGATCGCGACGGCACGACGGCCAGGACCAAGAGGGCTCGGACTACGCGGTGCGCACGGCCTCGCGGGCCTCGACGAACGCCTGCACGCAGGTCGCGATGTCCTCCGGGGAGTGCGCGGCGGAGATCTGCACGCGGATCCGTGACCGGCCCAGCGGCACCACCGGGTAGGAGAACGGGATGACGTAGACGCCGCGCTCCAGGAGCGCGTCCGCGATCGCCACGGCCTCGTGGGCGTCCGGGAGCATCACCGGGATGATCGCGTGCTCGCCCGGCAGCAGGTCGAACCCGGCGGCCTGCATCCGCTCGCGGAAGTCCGCCGCGTTGGCCCACAGCCGCTCCCGCTGCGCCGCACCGTCCGCCACCAGGTCCAGGGCGACGAGGGAGGCGGCGACCACCGACGGCGGCACCGCGTTGGAGAACAGGTACGGCCGCGCCCGCTGCCGCAACAGCTCCACGATCTCGGCGTGGGCGCTGATGTACCCGCCGGACGCGCCGCCGAGCGCCTTGCCGAGCGTGCCGGAGACGATGTCGACCCGGTCCTGCACGCCGAAGAGCTCCGGGGTGCCGGCGCCGGACGGCCCGACGAAGCCGACGGCGTGCGAGTCGTCGACCATGACGAGCGCGTCGTACCGCTCGGCGAGGTCGCAGATGGCGTCGAGCGGCGCGAGGTAGCCGTCCATGGAGAACACGCCGTCCGTGACGACGAGCCGGCGTCGCGCGCCGCTCGCCGCCTGCAGCTGCGCCTCGAGGTCCGCCATGTCGCGGTTCCGGTACCGCAGGCGCTGCGCCTTGCACAGCCGGATGCCGTCGATGATCGAGGCGTGGTTGAGCTCGTCGGAGATCACCGCGTCCTGCTCGCCGAGCAGCACCTCGAACACCCCGCCGTTGGCGTCGAAGCACGACGGGAAGAGGATCGTCGCCTCGGTGCGCAGGAAGTCCGAGATCTTCCGCTCCAGCGCGACGTGCTGGGTCTGCGTGCCGCAGATGAAGCGCACGCTCGCCATCCCGAAGCCCCACTCGTCGAGCGCGGCCTTCGCGGCGGAGACCAGCCGCGGGTCGTCGGCGAACCCCAGGTAGTTGTTCGCGCAGAAGTTCAGCACGCCGCGCCCGGCGGCCGTGACGTGCGCCGACTGCGGGGACGCGAGCTGGCGCTCCGTCTTGTACAGGCCGGCCGCCCGGATCTCGTCCAGGGTGGTCTCGAGCTCGCCGCGAACCGTGGAGTACATGGCCTAGACCTCGTCCCAGTCGATGATGACCTTGCCGCGGTCCCCGCTCCGGGCGGCGGCGAACGCCTCCTGCCAGCGGGAGGCCGGGAACCGGTCCGTGATGACGCCCGAGACGTCCAGCCCGGTGCTCACCATCGCGGTCATCGCGTACCAGGTCTCGAACATCTCGCGGCCGTAGATCCCCTTGATGGTGATCATGTGGGACACGACCTTGGCCCAGTCGATCGCGATGGGCCGGCTCGGCAGCCCGAGGAGCGCCACGCGGGCGCCGTGCGTGAGGTTGTCCAGCATCTCCGGCAGGGCGCCGACGTTCCCGCTCATCTCCAGGCCGATGTCGAACCCCTCGTGCATGCCGAGCCGTTGCTGCGCCGTGGCGATCCGGTCCCTCGCCACGTTGATGGCGAGGTCGACACCCATGCTCCGCGCCAGCTCCAGTCGGGCCTCGTTCACGTCGGTCACGACGACGAACCGCGCCCCGACGTGCCGCGCGACGGCCGCCGCCATCAGCCCGATCGGGCCCGCCCCGGTGATGAGCACGTCCTCGCCGACGAGCGGGAACGACAGCGCGGTGTGCACCGCGTTCCCCAACGGGTCGAAGATCGCGGCCAGGTCGGGGTCGATGGCGTCCGGGTGGTGCCACACGTTGCTCTCGGGCACCACGACGTACTCGGCGAAGGCCCCGTCACGGTTGACGCCCAGGCTCGAGACCCGGATGCACAGGTGCCGCCGGCCCGCGCGGCAGTTGCGGCACTGGCCGCACACCACGTGGCCCTCGGCGGACACCAGGTCGCCCACCGCCACGTCGGCGACGTCGTCGCCCACCTCGACCACCCGGCCGGAGAACTCGTGGCCGGGGATCAGGGGCGCGTCGATCGCGCCGGCGGCCCAGGCGTCCCACTGCTCGATGTGCAGGTCGGTGCCGCAGATGCCGGTGCGCTGGACGCGGATCTTCACGTCCTTGCGGCCGGGTGTCGGTTCGGGCCGCTCGGTCAAGGTGAGACCGGGCGCCGCGGCACTCTTGTAGAGGGCTCTCATCGCGCAAGCTCCAGCTGTGAGGTGCCCGGCCGTGGGACGGCGGGCCGACGGGGGTGACCGTCCTCGCAGCCTAGGGCTCCGGAGCCGCGGAACCGAGGCTCACCACCGCGGCGCCACGACCGGCCACTAGCCTGTCCTGACGCCCCGCCCGGCGGGGCGTCACATCGGCCGCCGGGCTCCTCGCCGCGCCGGCCCACGGAGAGGAGGCCACAGGCATGAGCGACCACCGGCTGCGTCCGGCCGTCGTCGGGGACCTGCCGACGATCCTGCGAGCCGAGCGGGACTACGTCGCCGCCGTGGAACCGGCGCAGCTGGCTCCCTGGACCGCCGCGATCGACCGCAACCTGGCCCTCTGGATCGCGCACCTGGATCGCACCACGGTCCTCGAGGCCGACGACGAGACAGGCCCGACGACCGCGGGCTTCGTCATGTGGATGCCGGACGCGCACGGCGACGGGCCCGCCGTCCCGTCGGCGACGTTGATCACCCTCCAGGTGCTCCCCGCGCATCGTCGACGGGGCCTGGGCACGCGGCTGCTCGAGACCTTCGCGACCCACGCCGGCACGGCCGGCGCCCGGGTGCTGCGACTGGGTGTCCACGAGGCCAACCCGGCGCGCGGCCTCTACCCGCGGGCCGGGTACGCGCTCGTCGGACGCGACGGCGACTACCTGCTCTACGAACGCGCCGCGCCGTCGGACCGAACCTGAGCGAACCACCCGACCGCGCCGGCGAGGAGTGCGTGGTCAGGCGGGCAGGCCGTCCCCGGCGTCGGCCGTGGCGGCGGCGAGCGCCAGCACGAACCGCGCGTGCTCCACCATCGCGACGTCGAGGAACCCGCCGTCCGCCAGGAGGACGGCACCGATCCCGGCATCCCCCGCCGCACCGACGCGGTCGACGACACGCCGGGCGTGAGCGACCTCCTCCGGCGTCGGGGCGAAGGCGGCCCGGATGACGCCCAGCTGCGCGGGATGGATCGCCGCCCGGCCGCAGAACCCCAGCCGACGGCCGACCAGGCACGAGTCGCGCAGCCCGGCGTCGTCGCGCACGTGCGGGTAGACGGACATCGTCGGCGACGGGAGCGCGGCGGCACGGGCCGCGACGACGACCCGCGAGCGGGCGAACGCGAGGCCCTCGTCCGAGGTGCACCGCAGGTCCGAGCGCAGGTCGGCCTCGCCCAGACCGATCGAGGCGACGGCAGGGGCCGCCGTGGCGAGCGCGAACGCGCGCTCGACGCCGAGCGCGCTCTCGACGAGCAGGTGCAACGGCCGGCCCGGAAGCTGCGCCGCGGTCCGCGCGACGTCGTCGGGCAGCTCCACCTTGGGCAGTCGGAGGCCGACCTCCGTCGGCAAGGACGACACCAGCACGAGATCGTCGTCGTGCCACGGCGTCGCGAGCCCGTTGACCCTCACCTGGACGGGGCGCGAGGACCCGGCGACCAGCTCGCGGACCGTGTCGCGGGCGGCCGCCTTGTGCGCGGGGGCGACGGCGTCCTCGAGGTCGAGCACCACGACGTCGGCCGCCGAGCGCAGGGCCTTGGCGACGAGGTCCGGCCGGTCGGCCGGTGCGTAGAGCAGGGTGACGACGGGCGCGGTCATATGTCGCCGCCGGCCCGGAGCGCGGCGATGCGCTCGTCGCTGAAGCCGAGCTCGTGCAGCAGGGCGTCGGTGTCGGCACCGTGCGGCCGACCGGTGTGGGCGATCACGGCATCCGCCTCCGAGAGCCGGAAGAGGGGGCCCTGCATCTTCATCGGGCCGAGCTCCGGGTCGTCGATCTCGTGGATCGTGCCGAGGGCCCGGAACTGCGGATCCTCGACGATGTCGTGCGCGTCGTAGATCGGCGCGACGGCGGCGTCGGCCGCCGCGAAGGCCGCGACGACCTCGTCGCGCGTCCGGCGCCGGATCCAGCCGCCGACCACGGCGTCGAGCTCGTCGGCGTGCTCGGCACGGGAGGCCCCCGAGGCGAACCACGGCTGCTCCGCCAGCTCGGGGTGCCCCACCAGCCGGACCACGCGCTCCGCGACGGACTGCGCCGACGTGGACACCGCCACCCACCGGTCGTCGGCCGTGCGGTAGGTGTTGCGCGGGGCGTTGTTCGACGACCGGTTGCCCGTACGGGCCTGGACGGTGCCGAGCTGGTCCCACCGCGTGATCTGCGGACCGAGCATCGCCAGGATCGGCTCGATGATCGCGAGGTCGACCTGCTGGCCGCGCCCGGTCCGCTCCCTGTCGTGCAGCGCCACCATGACGGCGTACGCGCAGGCCAGGGAGGCGATGCCGTCGGCCAGGCCGAAGGGCGGCAGGGTCGGTGGCCCGTCGGGTTCACCGGTGAGGCTGGCGAACCCGGACATCGCCTCGGCCAGCGTGCCGAAGCCCGGACGTCCGCGGTACGGGCCGATCTGCCCGAAGCCGGTGACCCGAGCCAGGACGAGGCGCGGGTTCGCTGCCGACAGCACGTCGTAGCCCAGGCCCCACCGTTCGAGCGTCCCGGGGCGGAAGTTCTCGATGACGACGTCCGACCTGGTGGCGAGCGCGAGGAACACCTCCCGGCCACCCGGCCGCGAGAGGTCCGCCGTGACCGTCGCCTTGTTGCGGCCCAGCGTCTTCCACCAGAGGTTGACGCCGTCCTTGGCCACCCCGTGCCCGCGGGAGGGGTCGGGCCTGCGCGGGTGCTCCACCTTGATCACCTCGGCACCCATGTCGCCGAGGTGCATGGCGGCCATCGGGCCCGCGAAGAGGGTCGAGGCGTCGACGACGCGCAGGTCCGACAACGGCCCCCGGCCGAGATGCGCGGTCACGCTCGTGCCTCCTCGATCGTCCAGGCGCAACGGAACCCGATCCATCGGCTCCGCGCGAGCCCGAGGCCGGGCAGCAGCAGCTTCGCGGTGAACTCCGGCTCTCGCGGCCCCCCGTCGAAGTACCACTCCGACCCCTGCGCAGCATGGTCCGAGCCACCCTTGAGCATCGCGAACCGGGTGCGCCCGTCGGTGTGCTCGCTCTCGGTCCAGCTCCACACCAGCGGCGTCCGGCGCCGCAGCGCACCGGTCTGGGCCGCGAGCTGCCACTCGTCCTCGGTGGGCAGCCGGCCGCCCCGCCAGGCGCAGTAGGCGCGCGCGTCGGCCAGGTCGACGAAGACGACCGGATCGTCGTCGTGACCCGCCGCGGGCCGGCCGCCGGACCAGTGGGCCAGGAACCGGTGCGGCACGGCGGGCCGGTAGCCGGTCGCGCCCAGGAACTGCGCGAACTGGGCGTTGCTGACCTCGAGGGCCGCCACCGCGACCGGTGCGGCAAGGACGCCGTCCCGCTGCAGCGTCCGCGGGTCGTGCAGCCGGGGCGGCAGCGGCTTCCACTCGTCGACGTACGGAGCACCCTGGTACATGCCCGTCTCGCGGGCCCGGTACCGCACGGTGAGCGCCCACGGGCCGGCCGGCACGACGACGGTCTCGTCGGCGATCGCCGCGCGGACCACCGGCCGTGGTGCCGGCGGACCGACACGCGTGGCCACCCGGTGGTGGAACCGTGCGTCGGGCACGTGGTCGAGGCCGCGCACGGCGGTGCGGAGGCCGGGCAGCCAGGACGGCTCCGGCGTGCCGGGCTCCAGGACGAGGACGGCCGCGATGCCGTGCGCCGGGACCAGGACCTCCTCGCCGCCGGCCGGCTGGTCCAGGTCGGGCGCGGCCGTCAGGTCCACGGCCGTCCCGGCCGTGCCGTCGGGAAGCACCCGCCCGGTGACGTCGTCGTCGCCACGGTTGACCAGCGCCCACAGCTGGACACCGCCCTGCGCGAACCGTGAGGCGTAGAGGCCGCGCGCCGCGCGCGCGAGCGGCGCGAGCGGGGTCCAGTCGCCGGCCAGGAGCAGGTCGTCCGTCGCTCGCTGCACCGTGAGCATCCGGCGCGCGGTCGCGGCGTCGCGCGCGTTCCACCCCACCCAGACCCCGAAGACGACCTCCCACACCATCACCCCGGCACCGTTGAGCCAGGCCGACTGGAGCTCCTCGGCGTGGTCGCGGTGCCAGCGGCGGGTGTGGTGCTGCATGTGCCGACGCTCGAACCAGTGGGCGCGGAGCACCCCGGGCGCGGTGGAGTCGGCGAAGTACTGGGCCCAGGACGCCGCGTGGTCGCCGATCCGCTCGACAACCAGCTTCGACTCGCCCTCCAGCACGATCCCCGGCCGCACGCGCTGCAGCGCCTCGACCAGCTCGGGGTCCGCCCTGCGCAGCGTGTCGAGGAACACGCCGTCGACGCCGAGGTGCCCGACCAGCGACGCGAGCTCCGTGACGTCGTCCCCGGCCCGGCGCGTGCCGACGTCCCACGGGTTGTAGTCGACGAAGACGTGCAGGCCGGCCGCGTGCAGGTCGTCGACCAGGGAGCGCAGACCCGGGACGTCGCGGTACCAGTCCCACTGGTTGCGCTCGTCGATGCCGATCACGGGGTAGGCGTGCCAGAGGACGACGGCGTCCAGGCCACCGAACCGCTCGCGCGCGTCCGCGAGGAACCGATCGGGGGTGAACACGCCCCGCTCGGCGTCGTAGAGCAGCTCGTCCCAGAGCCACACCTGGGCGACCGCGTGGCAGCGCGCCGCCCACGCCGCACCCGGTTCGTCGTAGATCCGGCCGTCGTAGTCGACGCGGTCACGGGACGCGGTGCGCCACTCGGCCAGCCGCGCACGCCAGGCGGACACGTCGTCGGGGTCGTCCGGGCCGGCGAAGATCTTCGCCGCGTCCAGGTGCGCCACCAGCTCCGGGGTGAGCGGCGCGCGCAGGTCCACGGCGGTCGGCAGGTCGATCGACCGCGGGACCAGCGCGTCGAACACCTCGCTCATGCGAGCCGCCCCAGCGCCGCGAGGACCTCGGCGGCCGTCGGGACCCCGGACTGCGCACCCTGTCGCGTCACCGCCAGGGCGCCGGCCACGACCGCCGCCCGCACCGCCGCGACCACCTCCACGCCGTCGGCCAGGCGAGCCGCGAGGACGCCGCAGAACGTGTCCCCCGCTCCGGTCGAGTCCACCGGGTCGACGTCGATCGAGGGCACGCGCACCACCGGGGCGCCTCGGCCGGCCACGAGCGCGCCGAGGGCGCCCGTCGTCACCACGACGGTCGGCACCTTCTCGAGCAGGTGCTGCACCGCGGCGTCGAGGTCGTCGCCACCGGGGCCCAGGTCGACCGCCTCGTGCTCGTTGACGACGAGCACGTCGACCGCGGCCCACAGCTCGTCGGGCAGGGGTCGCGACGGCGCCGCGTTCAGCACCAGGAGGCAACCGGGCCGGCGCGCCGCCGCCGCGGCGAGCACCGCCGCGAGCGGAATCTCCAGCTGGGTGAGGACCACGTCCGCGCCGGTGACGGCGGCCGCCCCCGCGGGGGTGAGGGTGACCCGCGCGTTCGCGCCCGCGGCGACGACGATCGAGTTCTCGCCGTCGGGCGTGACGGTGATGAGCGCGGTGCCGGTCGGTGCGTCCACACGGCTGACCGCCTCGGTGGCGACCCCCGCTCCGCGGAGCGACCCCAGCAGGATCTCGGCCGCGTCGTCACGGCCGAGCGCGCCGACGAACGCGGTCGTCGCCCCTCCCGCCCGCGCCGCGGCCACGGCCTGGTTCGCGCCCTTGCCGCCGGGGTTGCGGCGCAGGTCGCCGCCGAGCACCGTCTCGCCCGGCCCGGGGTGGCGGTCCACGTCGACCACCAGGTCGAGATTGGCCGAGCCGAGCACGGCCACACGCCCGGTCATCGCGTCCCCCGCAGCTCGCCCGCCAGCAGGGCCGTCCGCTCGGCGAGGGCGGCGATGCGCTGCTCTCCCCCGGGCAACGACGTGGCGATCCGCCCCGCGACGGGCCCCGACCACTCCTCGCCGATCCCCTCGACGCCCACCAGGGCACCGACCACCCCGCCGACCGTCGCACCGACCGAGTCGGTGTCCCACCCGGCCGTCACCGCGGCGCACACGCTGTCCCCGAACCGACCATCGCCGCGCTCGAGGGCGAACGCGATGGTCGCGGCGTTCGGAAGCACGTGCACCCAGTGCAGGTGGCCGTAGCGGCGGTGCAGCTCGTCGAGGCCGTCGGCGAGGGTGCCGCCGTGCCGTCCCGTGCGACGACCCAGCTCGATCGCCTGCGCGAGCGCACTTCCCGGCGGGACGACGCTCGAGGCCGCGTCCAGCACCGCCGTCACCGAGTCCGCCACCACGGCCGTCGAGGCGAGCGCCGCGGACCACATCGCCCCGTACACGCCGTTGCGCGTGTGGCTCAGCCGGGCATCCCGCCATGCCAGCTCGGCGGCGCGCAGGGGCCGGCCCGGTGAGGTCCATCCGTACACGTCCGCGCGGATGAGCGCACCGATCCACTCGCGGAACGGGTTGCGCCGCCGGGCGGTCTCCGGCACCGGGTACGCCTCGAGGAGGTTGCGGTACGCGGCGCGTTCGGCGGTGAACACCCGCCCGGCGGGCAGCTGGTCCAGCCACAGCTGGGCCACGTCGTCGGTGGTGAACCCGTCGCCGTGGCGCTCGAGGAGCAGCAACCCCAGCATCGGGAAGTTCAGGTCGTCGTCCTCCGGCGCACCGGCGATGTTCTCCTCCAGGCTGGTCGGCGCGCTGCGCCGGTTCCACGGCCACCGTGCCGCCACGTCGGCCGGCAGGCCCACCGCGGTGAAGTAGCGGTCCAGCGGCCACCGCCCGGTGGACCGGAGGATCTCCTCGATGCCCTGGCGGGGGATCTTCTCCACCGGCTTGCCCAGCACACACCCGGCGGCCCGGCCCGTCCACGCCCCCTCCAGCCGCGCGACGAGGTCGCGACCCGGTCGCGCGACCGTGGCGGGGCCGACGATCCGCGTGAGGTCCACCCACTCCTCCGGCTGCGCGGGATCCGATGGCGCTGCCGTCGCGTCCAGCTCGTCCAGGAGGACGCCGGCCAGCGCCTGCAGGCGCGGCTCGACGCGCGCCTCCGACGCGCCGGAGGCCATCGGGGTCGGGTCGCCGCCGGCGGCGACCCACCGGTCACGCGCACCGGCGACGTCCTTGCCCTCAGCCGCCGACTGCACCAGCTCGTGCGCGACGAGGTCCTCCGGCCGGGCCCAGGTGAGCCTCATCGAGGCTCCCCCACGGCCTGCGTCGACAGCGCCGCCAAACGGGCGGCACGCTGCGACGCGCGCCGGGCGTCGGCAGCGACCAGGTCCGCGACGACCTCGGCCATGAGGCGCCCGGTGGCGCGCAGGTCGATGCGGCTGGCCTGCTCGATCTGGTCCAGCCACTCGGTCGGCACGGCCGCGGTCCCGCCCAGGCCGGCCGCGAGGGCGCCCGCCATCGAGGCGATCGAGTCGGCATCCCGGCCGTAGTTCACCGCGGCCAGCACGGCGCCCCGGTAGTCGCCCCGGTGGGCCGCCAGCAGCGCGAGGGCCACCGGGAGCTCCTCGATCGACTTGGTGCGCGAGGGCCGCCGCGCGTCCATCGCCGGCGACCGGTAGTCCTCCCCCACGGTGTCGAAGGGCGCCACGGCGGCACGCACCAGGTGCGCGAGCTCTCGCTCGGCCTCGTCGTCCACGGGCGGCGGCACGCTGGCGACCGCGTCGAGCACCGCGTCGATCGCGGCCGCGGTGCCGTCGTGGGCGAGCCGACGGGCGGTGTCGAGCACCGCCTCGAGCGTCGCGTCGGGCGCGACGGCCGCCGCGACGGCTGCCGCCAGCACTCCCGCCGCCTCCCGCCCGTAGCTGGACTGGTGGGCACCCGCCACGTCGATCGCCTCGGCGTAGGCGGCCGCGGGCTCCCCCGGGTTGGCGAGGCCCACCGGGGCCATGAACATCGCGGCGCCGCAGTTGACGATGTTGCCCGTCCCGGCCTCGCGAGGGTCGACGTGCCCGTAGTGCAGCCGCGCCACCAGCCACTTCTCGGCGAGGAACACCCGCTGCAGCAGCAGCACGGTGTCCTCGAGCTCCGGCACCCACTGCGGTTCGCCGATCATCAACGGCACCAACGACTCGGCGATCGCGTACGCGTCCAGGTGGTCGCGCCGTCGGGCGTACACCTCGACCAGCGCGCAGGTCATGAGGGTGTCGTCGGTCACGTGCCCGTCGCCCTTGTGGTACGGGGCGATGGGCCGGGCGGCGCGCCAGTCCTCGTGGAAGGGGCCGACGATCCCGCGCACCCGGCCGCCGTAGCGCTCCTCGATCTGCCGGGGCGTCCAGCCCTCGGTCGCTCCGCCGAGGGCGTCCCCCACGGCCGAACCCGTGACCACTGCCATCACGCGGTCCTTCAGCCCGTCCACCAGCTCCTCCTCCTGCGAGACCACACGACCCGCTCGGGGCGGCCACGGGTCGTGGCCGCCCCGAGGTCGGCTCATCCCAGCTGCTTCCACCCGCTGGTCAGCGCGTTCGCGAGCCCGGCGTCGTCGATCTGGTTCGCCAGGTACTTCTGGAACGCCGGGGTGGCCACGGTGCTCTTCCACTGGGCGTACTTGTCCACGAACAGGAATGGTGCCGACTGGAAGTCCTTGCCGCTCTTGAGGATCTGGTCCCAGCCGTTCTGCGAGCCGAGCTTGGCCGCCATCGCCTGCTGCGCCGAGGTGGTTGCGGGGATCAGGGCATCCGCCTCGTTGATGGCCTCCAGGTTGTCCGTCGAGGTGAAGTACTCGAGGAACTTCACCGCCTGCGCGACGTGCTTGGAGTCGGCGCTCACCGAGAGCGTCTGCGGGTCGGCGGCCTGCGCCGCACCGTCCGGACCGGCGAGCGGCGGGAGCACCACCCAGTCGAAGCCGGCCGGCGCGTCCTTGGACATGCTGGCGGCGAGGTACGAGCCCTGGACGGTCATGGCGACCTTCCCGCCGTAGAACGCCGCGAGGGCGTCGGAGCCCGACTGGGTCAGCGTGACCGGCAGGATCGACTTGTCGTCGTAGGCCATCTGGTGCACCAGCTTGGGCAGCGCCATCTCGCCGTCACCCACGTGGATGGTCGCGGACGTCCCCGTGCCGTCGAAGTACGTGCCGCCGGACCCCAGGCCGAGGGTCATGAACGTCGCCACCGGGCTCTTCAGGCCCCACCCCACGCCGGCCACCCCGTTCTTGGTGGTCGCCTTGGCGATCTGCCGGAACTGGTCCCACGTCATGGAGTCGCCGGTCGGGATCGTGACCCCGGCCTGGTCGAGGAGCGTCTTGTTGGCGAACACCATGTAGGACTGCACCTCGGTCGGGTAGGCGATCACCTTGCCGTCGACCGTCACCGAGGCCAGCAGGCCCTTGCCGATGTCGTCCTTCTTCGCCTGCGACATCTGGCTCGTCAGGTCGGCCAGGTACCCGTCGGCGGCGAACGAGACGATCGACGCGGCGTCGTCGTGGATGATGTCCGGCGCCGTGCCGCCGGCGAACTGGGTCGTCAGCTTGTCGTTTATCGAGTCCCAGCTCGCCTGGACCACCTGCACCTGGATGTCGGGGTTGGCGGCGTTCCAGCTGTCGACGACCTTCTTCGTCGCCGCGATGGTGGCCGGCTGGTCCGACAGGGACTGGAAGGTCAGCGTGACCGGGGTGGCGGCCGCGGTGGACGCCGCGGCACTGCCGGTGGCGGTCGCGTTGCCTCCGCCGCTCGAGCAACCGGCGAGGGCGAGCACGGCCACGGCGGCCGCGACGAGCGGCATGCGGTGAACGGTCTTCATCGACGTTCCCTTCTCTTGGTTGGTGTCGCAGGCTGCGACGTTCTGCCCCCTAAGAACCGGACGGTCATCCCTTCACGGCTCCCGACATCAGGCCGCCCACCAGGCGGCGCTGCAGGATCGCGAAGAAGGCGATGCTCGGGATCGCGGCCAGCACCGACCCGGCCGCCAGGGGGCCGAGCGCGACCTTGCCCTCGCCGCCGACGAACATGCTCAGCGCGATGGGCAGCGTGTAGTGGGCGGGCGACTGCAGGAGCACGAGCGCGAAGAAGAACTCGTTCCACGAGGAGACGAACGCGAACATGGCGGTCGCGGCCACGCCGGGCGCCAGCAGCGGCAGCACGATGTGCCGCAGCACGCGCAGCCTGCTCGCCCCGTCGATCGCGCCCGCCTCCTCCAGCTCGCGCGGGATCGCGGCCACGTACCCCTGCAGCATCCAGAGCCCGAACGGCAGCGTGTAGGTCGTGTGGACGAGGATCAGCCCGACGAGCGAGTCGGTCAGGGCGAGCGTCCGGAGCACCAGGAACAGCGGCAGGATGATGAGGATGACCGGGAACACCTGGCTGACCAGGATCCAGCCGGTCCCGAGGGTGCGCACGGCTCCTCGCAGCCGCGCCAGCGCGTACGCGGCCGGCATGCCGATGAGCACCACGAGGGCGGTCGAGGACAGCGCGACGACCGCCGAGTTGCCTGCGGAGTGGACCAGGCCCTGCCGCGCGAGGGCGTCGGCGTAGTTGCCCCAGCTCCAGCCCCGGGTGGGGAACAGGGACACGGTCAGCGAGTTGAGCTCGCCGGACGACTTCACCGACGACGAGATGAGCCACAGCAGCGGGAAGCCCAGGAACAGGATGTAGCAGACGAGCGCGACGTACTGCGCCGGGCGGACCAGCGCGCGCGGCCTCACGACTTGTCCTCGGTCCGGAGCTGGGACCACAGGTACAGGCCCAGGAGCGCGACGACCACCACGACGAGCACCACACCCATGGCTGCCGCGTACCCGATGTTCCGGTTCTGGAACGCCTCGATGTACGTGAACAGCATCGGCAGCATCGTCTTGCCGCCCGGACCGCCCTCGGTCAGGACGTAGACCAGGCTGAACGAGTTGAAGTTCCAGATGAAGTTCAGCGACGTGATCGACGTGATGATCGGCCGGAGGCTGGGCACCGTGACGGCCGTGAACCGTCGCCACGCGCCGGCGCCGTCGATCGCGGCCGCCTCGTAGGTCTCGGGCGGCACCTGCTGCAGGCCGGCGAGGAGCGTGACGGTGGTCTGCGGCATCCCCACCCAGACGCCGACCGCGATGACGGCCGGCAGCGCGGTGGTGAACGACCCCAGCCAGTTGGTGTCGTTCGGCAACCCGATCGAGCCGAGCACGGCGTTCAGCGGGCCCGCGTTCGGGGAGTAGATCATCCGCCACATGATCGAGACGACCACGGGTGGCATCGCCCAGGGGATGAGCGCCAGCACGCGCGCCAGCCCGCGCAGCCTCAGGTCGGCGTCGAGCAGCAGGGCCAGCCCCATGGCGGCGACGAGCTGCAGCACCGTGACGGAGACGGCCCACACCATGCCGATGCGGAAGGACGACCAGAACATGCTGTTGCCGGCGAGCTTGGCGAAGTTGTCCAGGCCGACGAACGAGTAGTGCGGCGTGTGCACCAGGCGGGCGTCGGTGAACGCCAGCGCGAGCCCGGCGAGCAGCGGCGTGACCGACAGCACGACGATGAGCAGCACCGACGGCAGCACGAGCAGGGTCGTCTCCCGGCGCTGGCGAGCGATGGCGCCCGGCGACCGCCGGACGGCGGCCCGCACCGACGACGGCGTGGCGGTCAGCCCCGTCACGCCGGACCACCCGAGGACTCGCGCACGACGAGCCTGGGTGCGACGTGCACCCGCTGCGCCGGCCCCTGCTCGCCACCCATGCGCCGCAGGAGCAGCTCTGCGGCGGCCTTCCCGCGCTCCCGCGAGCCGAGCGCGACGCTGGTGAGGCTCGGGGAGAACACGGCGGCGATCTCCGTGTCGTCCATCCCGGTGACGGCCACGTCGTCCGGCACGCTCAGGCGGCGCCGGCGCAGCGCCTGGATGCAGCCGATGGCGAGCAGGTCGTTCGCCGCCACGATGGCGTCCGGACGTTCGGCTGCGTCCTCGTCGAGCAGCGCGTCCACGGCCCGGGTGCCGGCCTCGACCGTGAAGTCGTCGGCGACGAGCATCCCCAGGCGAGGCAGACCGTGGCGGGCGACGGCGTCGTCGAATCCCTGGAGACGGCGAGAGGCGGGCGTGGTCCCCAGCGGGCCGTTGAGGAAGAGCAGCCGGCGCCGCCCCGCGCCGACCAGCTGGTCGACCGCCATGCCGATTCCCGCCGCGGAGTCGGCCCACACGGAGTCGAGCGTCGTCCCCTCCGCCACGCGGCCGATGACCACGACGGGGACCGGTGCGTGCTCCATCTGCTCGGCCAAGGTCTCGTTCGACCGCAGCGGGCTGATGACGAGGCCGTCGACGACGCCCGAGCTCAGCGAGCGGATCACGTCCGCGGTCGACGTGACGTCGTTCCCCGTGGTCGCGACCACCACGTGGTAGCCCCGCGGGCCCACCACCTCGTGGATGGCCTTCATCATGTCCACGTACACGGGGTTGCCGATGTCGGCGACGGCGAACCCGACCTGGAACGTGCGGCCCATCCGGAGCGAGCGGCCGGCGGCGTCCGGGGTGTACCCGAGCCGCTGGGCTGCCGCCTGGACCCGCTCGATCATCTCCGGGCTGGCGCCGACGCCGTTGAGCGCACGTGAGGTCGATGCCAGCGACGCCCCGGCGAGGCTTGCCACCTCGTGCAACGTCGGGCGACGACCCATGGTCTGTCTCTCCTTCGAGACGGAAACGTTTCCAACGACAGTCGGATACGTTTCCAGCCCGCGCGGGTCTTGTCAAGAGCCACGCGCTCACCGGCGCGCCAGACCCTCTGGCAGGCCTGGGTGGCGGCCGACCTCGAAGAGCTCTCCGGACACCGGCACCAGCAGGTGTCTCGTCGTGCCGGCGGCGCCACCCGGGCGGAGGCGGCCCGCCGGCCCCCCGCTACAGGCGACCGGTCAGCGCCTGCAGCCCGAGGCTGCTGCTCGCCACCGCGATCCACAGCACGCCGCCGAGGGCGAGCGGCCGCCACCCGGCCCGGCGCAGGCCCTCCACCGGCGTGAGCAGCCCCACGCCCGCGAGCGCGACGGCCGTGAGCACGCGCGCTGTCCAGTCCACGCCTGGCACCCAGCCCGCCGGCACCACGCCCGTGCTGTTCACGCCCGCGGCGACGAGGAAGAGGACGAGGAACGGCGGCACCAGCCGCTGCCAGCGCAGCGTCGGCGCCGGCGCGCCGTCCGCCGTGGCCGCGGCCCGCGCCCGGCGGTGGGTGCCGACGGCCAGCCCGAGGGAGATCGGCACGATCATCAGGGTCCGCGTGAGCTTGACGACCACCGCGGTGGCCAGGGCGCTCGCGCCGAAGACGGTGCCGGCCGCCACCACGGACGAGGTGTCGTTGATCGCGGTGCCGGCCCACAGGCCGAACGCCGCCTGCGACAGCCCCATCGCGTGGCCGATGAGCGGGAAGAGCACTGCGGCGAGGGCGTTGAACAGGAAGATCGTGGTGACGGACGTGGCGATCGCCACCTCGGACGCGCCGATGACGGCGCTGGTGGTGGCGATCGCCGAGGCGCCGCAGATGGCGGTGCCGACGCCGACGAGGGTGCGCGTCTCACGGTCCAGCCCCAGGCGCCGGCCGACGAGCGCGGAGCCGACCAGCCCGATCGCCAGGGTGCCGAGCATCACCGGCAGGGCGGAGCGCCCGGTCCGGAGCACCTGCGAGAGCGACAGCCCGAACCCGAGCAGCACCACGGCGGTCTGCAGCACCTGCTTGGAGGCGAACCTGGCGCCGGGGGTGAGCTCGAGCGACACCGACCGCCGCACCAGCACCTCGCGGGTCAGCACGCCGAGCACGATGCCGATCACGGGCCCGCCGACCACGGGGACGAGGACGCCCACCCAGGTGGCGAGCCCGCCGAGCACGGCCGCGAGCAGGAGGCCCGGCCACCGGCGGCTGCGGGCGCCGGGCACGCTGACGGCGGTCGGGGCGAGGGACGTCTCGGAGCTGGTCACCCGAGCAGACTGCGCCCGTGGTGGCGCGCCCGCTAGCCGCCGGTCGCCGATCACGTCATAGGCTGGCCCTATGGCAACACCCCCGGCCGCGGCGCCGGACCTGCGGGCCCTCGGTCTCCTCGTCGCCGTCGCCGACGCCGGCGGCATCGGCGCGGCCGCCCGCACCCTGGGGATCAGCCAGCCCTCCGCCAGCGACGGCGTCCGCGCGCTGGAGCGGCGGCTCGGGCTCGGGCTCGTCCGACGAGGCCGCACGGGCTCCGAGCTGACCGACGCCGGCCGGATCGTCGTCGAGCTAGCGCGCCGGGTGCTCGCCGCGACGAACGACCTGACCGATGCCGCGCGCACCCTGCGCGGCGAGGCCGCGACGCAGCTGACGGTGTGCGCCAGCCTCACCGTCGCCGAGCACCTGGTGCCGCAGTGGCTGGTGCGGATGTCGCACCAGGCGCCGGAGATCAGCATCGCCGTGCGGATGGCGAACTCCGCGGACGTGGCCGAGCAGGTGCGTTCCGGAGCGGTCGCCCTGGGGTTCGTCGAGGGCGCCGCCGCGCCGCGCGGGCTGCACAGCACCACGATCTGCACGGACGAGCTCGCGCTCCTGGTGCGGGCCACGCACCCGTGGGCCGGCGCGACCGCGCCGCTGCGGCCGAAGGACCTCGACGGCGTCCCGCTCGCGCTGCGGGAGCCCGGCTCGGGGACCCGGGACGTGCTCGAGCGCTGGCTCGCCGAAGACGGGGTGCAGCCGACCGCCGCCGTCGAGGTCGCCTCCACCACGGCGCTCATCGCCGCGGCGCTGTCCGGCGTGGCGCCGACCGTCATCTCCCGGCTCGCGGTGCAGGCCGAGCTCGCGGAGGGCCGGCTGGTCCAGGTGCCGCTCGCCGACGCGCCCGGAACCCACCACCGCGGCGGCCCGCTGCGCCGGCGCATCCGCGCCGTCTGGCGCGGGCCCGCCTCCCCCGGACCGGCGGCGGCGCGGCTGCTCGATGTGATCCTCGAGCGGTGACCGGCCGCTCCTTCCGTCACAGCCCCAGGTTGGCGCCCATCACCACCGTGCGCTCGGGCGGCAGGTGGAACACCTCCGTGCGGTTCGCGGCGTTGTGCGCCATCCAGACGAACAGCCGCTCCCGCCAGCCCCTCATCCGTGGCGCCCCGCTGGCGTGCAGCGTGAGCACCGACAGGAAGTAGTGCGCGTCGGCGATGTCGACGTCGAGCTCGGGCGACGTGCCGATGGCCAGCGCCAGCCCCCGGGGGATGTCCTGGCTGTCGTTGAACCCGACCCGCACCGTCACGTGCACGATGCCGTCGTCGGCGTAGCCCAGGTCGTCGACCAGCACGCGGTCGGCGTGGCGGATGTGCGGCACGTTCTCGTTGACGATCTGCACGATGGCGACGTGCTGGTGCAGCACGTGGTTGAAGGTGACGTGCGAGCGCAGGGCCAGCGGCGTCGTCGTCTTGTTGGGGTGCGGGAACACGGCGAAGCCCGGCACCCGGGTGACGCCCTTCTCGCGCACCATGGTGACGAACTCGTCCAGCGGCCCCTCCAGGCGGGCGCGCTGCTCGTTGAGGGTCCGCGCGCCCGTGCGCCAGGTGGTCATGAGGGTGACCACGACGCCCGCGATGAGCAGCGGCAGCCAGCCGCCGCTGACGATCTTCAGCAGGTTCGCGCCGAAGAACAGGATCTCCAGGCCGCCGACGACGACGCTGTAGGCGACCACCTTCCACGGCGCCCAACGCCACACCCGCTTGGCCAGCAGCAGGAACAGCAGGCTGGTGAGGACCAGCGTGCCCGTCACCGCCAGCCCGTACGCGGTGGCCAGGTGCGCCGAGCTGCGGAACACCGCGATGAGCACGAGCACACCCACGAACAGGATCCAGTTCACCGCCGGCACGTAGATCTGGCCCCCCTCCTCGCGGGAGGTGTGGCGCACGGACAGCCGTGGGAACAGGCCCAGGCGCACCGCCTGCCGGGACACCGAGTAGGCGCCGGAGATCACCGCCTGGGACGCGATGACGGTCGCGACGGTCGCGAGCACGACGAGCGGCAGCGTCGCCCAGCCCGGCGCCATGCGGAAGAACGGGTTGGCCGTGGTGCTCGGGTCGCGCAGGATCATCGCGCCCTGGCCGAAGTAGTTGAGGATCAGGGCGGGGAACACCACCAGGTACCACGCGCGGCGGATCGCGTGCGGGCCGAAGTGGCCCATGTCCGCGTACAACGCCTCCGCGCCCGTGATCGTCAGCACCACGGCCCCGAGCGCGATGAAGGCCACGAACGGGCGGTCGACGACGAAGGCCAGCGCGTACGTCGGCGAGAGCGCGCGCAGCACCCCCGGGTTGCGCACGATCTGCGGCACCCCGAGCACGGCGAGCACGACGAACCACGCCGCCATCACGGGCGCGAACGCCCGGCTGACCGCCTCGGTCCCCCGCCGCTGCACCACGAACAGCACCGTGAGGATGCCCACGGACACCGGCAGCACCAGGTTCGCCAGACCCGGGTCCACGACGACGAGACCCTCCATCGCGGACATCACGGAGATGGCCGGCGTGATCACGCTGTCGCCGTAGAACAGCGCCGCGCCGAAGATCCCGAGCAGCGTGGCCGCGGCGAGCCGGCGCGGGTCGCCGAGGCGCTCCCGCAGCAGCGCGACCAGGGCGAGGATGCCGCCCTCGCCCTCGTTGTCGGCCCGCATGATGAGCGCCACGTACTTCGCCGACACCACCACCGTGATGGACCAGAACACCATCGACACGACGCCGAGCACGTCGCCGGTGGTCGGCTGCACGTGGTTGTGGTCGATGCTGAACACGGTCTGCAGCGCGTAGAGCGGGCTGGTCCCGATGTCGCCGAACACCACGCCGAGCGCGCCGAGCGCGAGTGCCGTCACCCCGTGGCGGAGCCCGTGCCCCGGCGGCGGGACGGCGGCCGAAGCCGTCGCCTCGGGGCCGGCCGAGGCCGTCGCCTCGGTGCCGGTCGAGGCCGCGGCCTCGCTGCCGCCGGGGCCGGTGGGGACCTGCGCGTCGCTCACCCGCGCATCGTGGCACGCCGCCTCGAGGCACGGCGGTCAGGAACGGGTCGCGGCGAGCAGCTCGATGATCTCCTGGGTCGTGCCCGTCTCACCGAGCCGCGGGAAGATCCGGGTGACGCTGTTCTCGTGGGCGTCGGCGTTGGTGTCGGTGATCGCGTCGAGCGCCAGGGTGACGTGGAAGCCGAGCTCGTGGGCGTGCCGGGCGGTGGACTCGACGCCGATGCTGGTGGAGATCCCGGCGATGACGACCTGCGTCACCCCCAGCTCCTTGAGGTGCTCGTCCAGCCCGGTCGCGGTGAACGCGCCCCAGGTCTGCTTCGTCACGGTGTGATCGCCCGGCTGCTGGTGGACGTCCTCGACGAGCGCGGTCATCCCCTCCGGCAGCCGCCTGCTGCTGGCGGTCGGGTTCAGGTCGGTGCGCGTGGCGGGGGCGCCGGTCACGGTCACCAGGACCACCGGCAGCCCGTGGCGTCGGAAGGCGTCGGCCAGCGCTCCCGCACGCCGCGCGACCTCGGCGGCGGGATGGACGGTGGGGAGCCCGAGCGTCCCTACCTGCAGGTCGATGGCGATCAGGGCGGTCCTCGGATCCAGCGTCGTGAGGGGCATGGCGCTTCCTTCGCTATGTAGTCAATCTAGGTTGTTCAATGTATATTGACGATCATGGAGCGAGCAAGCACAGCACCGACGGCCTCCGCGAGCGCGGCACAGTCGGCGTTCCGAGCGGCCCTCGACGTCCGCGCGGTCACGAGCCGGCTGCGCCGCCGCGTGATGTCGGTGACGGACGACGAGAGCCTGACGGGCGGCCAGGCGGCGGTGCTCATGCGGATCGCCCGCGGCGGCACCACCAGCGCGAGCGCCCTCGCCGGCGCCGAGCACGTGAGCCCGCAGGCCATGGCCGTCACCCTGGGGGTGCTGCAGCAGCGCGGCTACGTCGTGCGCAGTCCCGACCCCTCGGACGGGCGTCGCCAGCTGGTCGAGGCGACCGACGAGGGCCGTGCCCGCGTCGAGGACGCGCGCGACGCGGGGCGGGAGTGGCTGGAGACGGCGCTGGCGGAGCGGTACACGGAGACCGAGCGGCAGACGATCATCGCCGCGATGGCGCTGCTGGAGAGGCTGCTCGACTGATGGCCGTCGTCACCGAGCGGCAGTCGCCGCAGGCGGAACGCTTCGACCGGCGGCTGCTGCCGCCGATGATGCTGGGCGCGATCCTCAACCCGATCAACTCCTCGATCATCGCGGTGGCCCTGGTCCCGATCGGCGTCGCGCTGGGTGCGCCGGCGTCGACGACGGCATGGCTGGTCTCGGCGCTCTACCTGGCCACCGCGATCGGCCAGCCGCTGATCGGCCGCTTCGTCGACAGCTACGGCGCCAGGCGCATGTTCCTGGTCGGCGCGGCCCTCACCCTGGCCGCGGGCGTCGTCGGCGTGCTCTCGCCGACCATCTGGGTCCTCGTGGTCGCGCGCGTCATCCTCGGCTTCGGCACCTGCGCCGGCTACCCGGCGGCGATGTCACTGATCCGCAGCGAATCGGACCGCACCGGGATGGCGAGCCCCGCCGGAGTGCTCTCCGCCCTGTCGATCACCACACAGACGATCGCCGTGATCGGACCGACCCTGGGAGGCCTGCTCATCGCCGTCGGCGGCTGGCGCAGCACCATCGGCATCAACATCGTCCTCGGCGCCGCCTGCCTCGTCCTCGGCTGGCTCTACCTGCCAGCACGCCGATCGGAAGCCACGGCCGGCACCCGGAGCGCGCCGCGCGTGGACACCGTCGGCATCGTCCTCTTCGCCCTCACCCTCGTCGGACTGCTGCTGTACCTCATGACGCCGCGGGTGGAGCTGCTGTGGCTCCTGGCCGCGGCCGTCGCCGCCGGGGCGGCCTTCGCCGTCTGGGAGCGGCGTCGCACCGACCCGTTCATCGACGTGCGCGTCTTCGCGGGCAACGTGCCCCTGCTCACCACGTACGCGCGGGCCTTCCTGGCCTCCGTCGTGTCGTACGCATACATCTACGGCTTCACCCAGTGGATCGAGCAGGGGCGCGGGCTCAGCCCCGCCGTCGCCGGCCTGATCCTGCTGCCCACCTTCGCCATCGGCATCCTGGTGACCGCCCTGACCGGTCGGCGCAGCGAGATCCACCTCAAGCTCGTCGTCGGCTCGATCGGGCAGATCGTGGTCTGCGTGCTGATGCTCCTGCTCGGCGCGGGCTCACCGATCTGGTTCCTCCTGGTGATCGTCACCGTCTTCGGTGTCCCGCAGGGGCTCGTCAGCCTCGCCAACCAGAACGCCGTCTACCACCAGGCGCACCCCGACAAGGTCGGTGCCTCCGCCGGGCTGCTGCGCACCTTCATGTACCTCGGCGCCATGGCCGCGTCCTCCGGCACCGGCTTCTTCTTCGGTCAGAAGGCCACCACGACGGGCATGAAGGGACTCACCTGGTTCATGCTCGCCATCGCCTCGGCGTTCTTCCTCATCACCCTCACCGACCGCGCGCTCCCGCGTGTCGGCCGCGAGCAGGAGCAGGCCCGCGGGCCCCGATAGCCGCACGGCACGGTGGCGTGCCGGTGCGACCCACCGCTCGCGGCCCCGCACCGGCGCTCCCGGGCCCGCCGCGACCCGTGCGACGTGCGGGGCCGAGCCCGCGTGCTACCCGAGGAGATCGCTGATCGGCCGCGCCATGTTGCCCGAGAGCTCCGCATGGTGGTCGGTGACGTAGGTCACGCCGGAGTGCGTCGACACTCTCAAGTCCAGGACGTTCGCCGCGATCCACTCGAGGGCGCACAGCACGCCGTCCCGGAACACGGCCTCCGCCTGCATGGACGTCATGCGGCCGTCCAGCACGCAGCCGATGCCGCCGCGCGCGAACTGCAGCGTCCGGCCGTCCGCGAGGGTCAGCGTCGCGCTCTGCCCCTCGTCGGCCACCTGGAGGCCGCCGTGGAAGGCGGCCGCCACGAACGTCAGCAGCACGTACAGGTAGGTGCCACGCACCTCGCGCGCGCCACCCATGCCGTGGTACTTGCCCGAGGACCACGCGAATGCGGGCGTCTCCAGGTCGACGCGTTCGCCCGACACCCACGCGCGCCGCCGGCCGTCGTCTAGCGCCGTCCCCACTCGCGGGCCGGTGACGGTCGGGGCGTCGCGGCCCGGGCCCCGGCCCGGTGGCGAAGTCTTCGGCGGACCAGGAGCGACGCGGCCGCCGCGCCACGCCGACCGCGGGCTCCGGCGGATGGCGCGGCGCTCCGGCTCGCCGCCGCAGGGGCCCCCGGCTACGGGACCAGGACGAGGCGCTCGGTGCTGGCGGTGTCCGCCCAGGCCGACTCCACCTCGCTCAGCGGCACGCGGCGCGCCGCGGTGTCGAACGTACCCGCGTGGATCTCCTGGGCGAGGGCCGCGATCTCCTGGCGGTAGGCGCGCGGTTCCACGGAGCCCTGGCCGGAGCCGATGATGCGGAGGTTGACGGCGCGCAGGGCCGCGGACGGGATCGGCGACTCGGGGCCGGCGACCGACCCGATCTGGATCCAGGTCAGGCACTGCTCGTCGCGCACGCGGTTCGGGACGATGGCGCGCAGGGCCGCGCTCGCCGGCTCGCCCCAGAGGAAGTCGAGGACGACGTCGACGTCCTTGCCGGCCTCCGCCAGGTTCCGAGCCACCGTGTCGGGATCGTCGTCGAGGGCGACGATCCGCGTCGCACCCTGCGCGGCGAGGCCCGCCATGCGCTCGACGCCTCGCCCGACCGCGACGATGGCGCCGGCGCCCAGCCGGTGCGCGACCTGGACCGCGGCGCGGCCGGCGTTGCCGGTGGCGCCGAGGACCAGCACCCCCTGCCCCCGCTCGACGGTGATGCGCTGGCGCAGCGCGACCCAGGACGCCATCGCCGGGTTCATCGCCGCGGCGACCTGGACCGGGTCGGCCCCGCTCGGCAGCGGCACCGACCGACGCCGATCGATGGCGACCCGCTCGGCCATGGCGCCCCTGGTGGTGTCAGGCAGCAGGAAGTACACGAGGGTCCCGTCCGGCAGGCGCCCGACGCCGTCGATGCCCGGGATCAGGGGCAGGTCCGCGGTGCTCGTGTAGTGCGAGCCGGCCGCCTGGGACCGCACCCTCGGCGAGAGCGCCGCGGCGAGCACGTCGACGACGACCTCGTCCTCCCCGACGGCGACCGGCTCGGGGGCATCGACGTAACGCGGCGTGTCGCCGAACCTGGTGACGACTGCTGCCTTCATGACCAACTCCTCATCTACTTGGTGTCACCAACTAGATTACTTGGCGTTGTCAACTATTTCACCTAGAGTTGCCCCATGACCGAGGGAGCACCCGGCGGGGCGGCCGCGGGCGACGAGGAGGCGCTGCTGGACGCCCTGGTCCAGACCTCGTACGCGGTGGTCGACGCCCTCACCGCGGTCGCCGCACGCCACGAGCTCTCGCTGACGCTGCTGCGCGTCGTCGCGATCCTGCGCGACCGCGCCCCCGCCATGTCCGAGCTGGCCACGCACCTGGGGCTGGACCGCTCCAGCGTCACCGGGCTGGTCGACCGGGCGGCCGCGCGTGGCCTGGTTCGCAAGACGAACGACGAGCGGGACCGGCGGTCCAGCCGGGTGACGCTCACGGACGCCGGCCGCGACCTGGCCGCAGCGTGTGCCGGCGAGATCACGCGCCAGCTGGAGCCGATGACCGCGCAGCTCACCGCTGCGCAGCGTCGCCACCTGACGCGACTCCTTGACGCCCTAGGCGTCGTGGGCTGACCGGCCGCCTCACGCGCGCCGGCCGCGCGTCGGGTCCTCGTGCAGCACGTAGAACAGCGAGTACGGCGTGCCGTCGGGGTCCGGCGCGCGGGTCGCGTACTCCTCGAGGAGCGCCTGCACCCGGGTGCGGAGCTCGCGGTGGGCGGCGTCGTCCAGCCGGAGGCCGAGGCGTGCCATGTGCACGTCCTCGGGACGCTCGACCATGGCGAACTCCTCGAGGAACGTGTCGAGCAGCACGCGTGTCTGCCCGGGTCCGGGCGCCGAGTGCCACGACTTGCGCGTCGCCCGGTACGGCACCTCCCGCGCTCCGCGCGTCCCGCGGCGGACCGGCTCGGCGACGAGGAACCCGCGGTCCACGAGGGTGCGGACGTGGTGCAGGGTCGTCGCCGGGTTCTTGCCCAGCCGTTCGGCGATCTCCCGGTTGGTGAGCGCCTCGTCGAGGCACAGGCGCAAGATGCGCAGGCGCAGCGTGGAGGCGAGGGCCCGGGCGTCCGCGTCGCGCTCGGCATCGGCCGGCGCCGTCACGTCGCGCTCGGCCGTGGCGCCGCCGGTGCCGTGCACAGCAGCCTCGGGTACCCCCGCCTCAGCCTCGTCGTGCGCCATCCCGACCCCTCCTTAACTGATTGACGTTTCCCAATCACTCCCTCATCCTGGACCCGTGCCGTCCCCCACGCCGACGCCCCGCCGGCGCTCCCTGGTCCACCACGCCGACTTCCGGCGGCTGTGGGCCGGCGACGCGCTCGGCCAGCTGGGGGCCCAGCTCACCATGCTGGCGCTCCCGGTCTTCGCCGTGCAGCACCTGCACGCCACGGCGTGGCAGATGGGCGCACTCACCGCGGCGGAGACCGCGGCGTTCCTCGTCATCGGCCTGCCCGCCGGTGCCTGGGTGGACCGGATGCGCAAGCGGAACGTCCTCGTCACCTCCGACCTCGTCCGGGCCACCGTCCTGACGATCGTGGTCGTCGCCGCACTGACTGGGCACGCCTCCATCCCGATGCTCATCGGGGCCGGCCTCGTCATCTCGTGCGCGTCGGTGTTCTTCGACGTCGCCCACCAGAGCTACGTCCCAGGCCTCGTCGGGCTCGAGCACGTCGTCGAGGGCAACTCCAAGCTGCAGGCCACCCAGTCCACCGCGGGGGTGGCGGCCCCCGCGGTGGGCGGCGCGCTGCTCCGGGTCGTCGCGGCCCCGGTCCTCATCGCCGTCACCGTGGTCACGTACCTCTCGTCGGCCTTCCTCGTCGGGCGCGTCCGGCACCGCGAGGAGCCACCCGCACCCGCCTCCCGCCGGCCCCTGCGCACGGAGATCGCCGAGGGCCTGCGGTTCGTCGTGGGCCAGCCGCTGCTGCGACGCATCGTGGCGTGCACCAGCATCGCCAACCTCGCCTCGTCCATGGCGGCGGCCATGATCGTCATCTTCGCGCTGCGCGACCTGGGCCTGGACGCATCGGCGTACGGCACCGTGGTCTCGGCCGGCGCGATCGGCGGCATCGTGGGGGCCGTCAGTGCCGACCGGCTGAGCCGGTGGGTCGGCGAGGGCCGGATCATCGCGCTCTCCGCCGTCGCGTTCGTGCCCGCCACCGCGCTCACCCCCCTCGCGGCCACCCTGCCGTGGCCCCCGCAGGTGACCCTCGTGACCGGCGGCGCGCTGCTCTCGTTCTCCGTCGTCGTCTACAACGTCACCCAGGTGAGCTTCCGCCAGCGGCTGTGCCCGCCGGAGCTGCTCGGCCGGATGAACGCGTCCGTCCGGTTCCTCGTGTGGGGCACCATGCCCGTCGGGGGCCTCCTGGGCGGTTGGGCCGGCACCCACGTCGGTGTGCTGCCGACGCTGTGGATCGCCGTCGCCGGCACCGCCCTCGGGACGCTGCCCGTGGCGCTGTCGCCGCTCGTCCGCATGCGGGACCTCCCGGGGGCACCGCCCGCGTCCCCCGCGGAGGTCGTCCCCGCCGAGGGCGCCGCGGCGAGCTGACCGCCCGCGGCGACCGGCAGGCACGCCCGGGGGCGATCACGCGTGGAGGTCAGTCGCGGGGCGCGGCGGTGAGCAGGGCGATGGCGTCGTCGACGAGCCGGTCGCCCGCGAGGCGGTCGATGCGGCCCGAGGTCACCAGGCTCGCGATGCCTTGGAAGACGGCGCTGACGAGCATGGTGAAGCGCACGATGTCGCCGTCGGTGGCTGCCGGGGTGAGAAGACCGGCATCGACACCCTCGGCGATCAGGGAAGACATCGTGGCGAAGAGCCGCGTCGCGGCGTGGACGCCGTCGCCGCGGGCCTCCACCTTTGCGGCATACATGAGGTCGAGCAGCGCGGGCTCCCCGACCGCGAAGCCGACGTAGGCGTTCGCGGCGGCGTGCAGCCGTGCCGGAAGGCCGTCGTCGCGCTGCAGTGCCGCCTGGAGCGCCGCGTTCAGGCGGTCGAAGCCCCGTTCCGCCAGTGCGTCGAGCAACGCACCGCGGTCGGCGAAGTGGCTCCTGGGGGCACCGTGGCTGACCCCGGCATCACGGGCCAGCTCGCGAAGGGACAACGCCTCGACACCACGTTCCCGCAGGACGGTCTCCGCACGGTCCATCAGCTCGACACGGAGGTTCCCGTGATGGAACGGCTTGGGTGCCACGACCGCCATCCTAGCCGAAACTAGACATTGACTAGTTTCTAGACACTGCCTAGCGTGTGCGCCATGCCCCCGACGAACCAAGCCCTGTGGCTCACTCGCGCCGGCGGCGCCCTCCGGACGGGACCGGCGCCGTACACGCCACCCGGACCCGGCGAGATCGTCGTGCGCGCCCGAGCGGTCGCCGTCAACCCCGTCGACGCCATCCCCGGCGCGCTGCGCCGGCTCGTCCTGCCGTGGCTGCGGTACCCGGCCGTCATCGGCGGGGACGTCGCGGGCGAGGTCGTCGAGGTGGGCGCCGGTGTCACCCGGTTCCACGTCGGCGACCGCGTCACCGGCATGGCCGCGGGAACCGAGAGGTCACGCAACCGCGCGGCCGAAGGCGCGTTCCAGCACTACGTCGTCCTCCTGCAGCACCTGGCCACGCCCATCCCCGAGGCGATCCCGTTCGAGCAGGCGGCGGTCCTCCCGCTCACGCTGTCGACGGCCGCGACCGCGCTCTTCCAGGACGACCACCTCGCACTCGAGCTCCCCCGGGCCGAGCGCGCCGACCGCGACGAGACGGTCCTGGTGTGGGGCGGATCGACCGGCGTCGGCAGCAACGCCATCCAGCTCGCGACCAACGCCGGCTACCGCGTCATCACCACCGCCTCGCCCCACAACTTCGACTACGTCCGGTCCCTGGGCGCGCACGACGTCGTCGACCGCACCAGCCGAACCGCCGCCGACGAGCTCGTCCGGCGGATCGGCACCACACCCGTCGCGGGAGGCTTCGCCATCGGCAACGGATCGTTGCGGCCGGTCATCGACGTCGTCCGCCGCACGAGCGGCGCCAAGCGCGTCGCGGCCGCGCAACCCGGACCCGTCACCAGGATCCAAGCGCTCACCACGGCTCACCGCGGGATCGACGTCAGCGGCGTGTGGGGAGGGACCCTCAAGGACAACCCGGTGGGCCCCGCCATCTACGTCGACTTCCTCCCCCACGCCCTGGCCACCGGCGCCTACCGGGCCGAGCCCGCGGCCACCGTCGTCGGGCGTGGGCTCGAGGCCATCCCGACGGCGCTCGAGCGAGTCCGCGACGGCATCTCCGCCGGGAAGTACGTCGTGACGCTCTGACTTTCGCGCTGTGAGTCACTCCACCGGCTCACCACCAGTGTGAGCAGCACGGCCCTCCTCGTCCCGTCCGGTGCCCTAGGAGCCCCACCGGGTGCCCCGGACAGTCTGGTCGCGTGACCCCGCCGCCCCAGCACGCTTGGTGGCCGTCGTTGATCGGCGCGCGCGATGCCGCCGGCGCCGGGTTGTCTCACCCCGCATAGGGCGATCTCGCGTGGGCTCTACGAGAATGCGCTCCGTGGGGAACGTGACCGACATGCTCCACGCCCGCCTCCACGACGCCGGACTGACCGACGTCGTCGCCGTCGATCCCGCCCCCGGCGGTCAGGCCGCAACGGCCGGGCTGGCCCGCCGCGCCGACGGTTCGACCCTGTTCGTGAAGTCCTTCGACGGTCCCGTGGACGGTGCGTTCGCCGCAGAGGCCGAAGGCCTCGCGGTCCTGCGCGAGGCGGGAATGCCGACGCCCGACGTCGTCCTCGAGCGTCCGGACCTGCTGGTACTCACCACGCTGGCGCCACGCCCGGCGACGCCGGAGCTCTGGGAGCGGCTGGCGCACCTCCTCGCGCACCTGCACACCACCACGCGACACGACCGCTTCGGCTGGCACCAGGACAACTGGCTCGGCCGCCGCCGTCAGGTCAACACGTGGACCGACGACGGGTACGAGTTCTTCGCGCAGCACCGTCTGCTGCGGTGGCTGTCCGAGCCGAAGGTCGCGGCCGCGCTCGACGCCGCCGACCGCGCCGCCCTGGAGCGCCTGTGCGACCGGCTGCCCGAGCTGCTCCCCGCACGCCCTGCGTGCCTCGTGCACGGCGACCTGTGGTCCGGCAACGTCCTCGCCACGGTCGACGGCCTGCCCGCCCTGATCGACCCCGCCGTCTCCTACACCTGGGCCGAGATCGACCTCGCCCACCTGTGGACGACGGCGCAGCCGCCGGAGGCGGCTTCCTTCTTCAGCCTGTACGCCGAGCTCACCGGGCTCGACGACGGATGGAAGGACCGCATGCCGATCATCCAGCTGCGCCAGCACCTCGCGGTGATCGCCCAGTTCGAGCCCGACTGGGGCGCCGCCGAGATCACGCGCGCGACGCTCGCGCCCTTCCGTCGGAACTAGGTCCAGTCGCTCGTGATCATGGCCGCGCTCGACAACGCGTCGAGGAGCTGACGCCCTGCTCGGCCCGTTCGGCGCGGTGCCAGCCCGTCGCGGCCCAGTCCTCGGCTCGGACGGTGCAGGACGCCACGGTCCCCCCACGGACGGCGACCGCCGACCGGACCGTCCAGCCCTGGCCGGCGCGCGCCAGGTCCGACGTGGACAGCGGCACGGGATCCAGCTGGACGGGACCGCTGGCCCAATCCCGCTCCCCCACCTCCTGGTCCACGGTCGTGACCACCACGCCCGATGCATTGAGCAGCTCGGTGCGGATGCCCGTCGGGCGCGACAGGCCGCCGGCGAGACCGTCCCAGCGCCAGGCGATGCTGAGCTGGTCTTCCGCGGGGCGCGGCGCTGGGCGGGTGACCCAGAGCCGGCGTTCCTGCGACCACAACCTGTCGCGGGACACGGTCGCGGTCGCCACGCTCGGCCCCGCCTGCGCCGTGCAGGGCACCGTGGCCGTGCTGCTCCAGCCGCTCGACATCGTCGTGGTCGAGAATCCGACACCGAGCGCGCACACTACGACCGACCCGGCCGTCACGAGTGCCGATCCGGTCCTCGTCGGGCGGGTGCGGCGGGCGAACCATGGGTGCGGGGGCGTGCCCCTCGTGTGCAGCACAACCGTGCCGACGAGCGAGTCGGCGAAGGTCCTGCGCTGCATGTCCCACAGCGGCCGCAGGTAGCCGACCAAGAAGATCGCGTCGAGCAGGTGCGCGATCACCCGCAACGTCGAGCTGAGCAGTCCGACCGGTCTGCCGGTCGCGGCGCGCACCACCGCGATCCCGACAACGCGCTTGCCCGGCGTCGCACCGGTGTACCCCTGCACCGCCACGAGCACGACGACGAGCGCGACCAGCACCGGACTGCTGACCCACGAGATGCCCCGGTCGGGCGGCGACCGGAGCACGGCGGGCGCGAGCGACGGCGCCGTCCCGCCGCTGCCGAGCACCAGCCAGGTGGCGCCCGTGAGCACGGCGCCGTCGAGCAGCGCCGCGACGACGCGGCGTGACCAGTACGCGTAGGGCGGGACCGGAGCGTCGGCGAGCGCCGGCACCGGGGCCACGGACAGCGTCACATCCGGATCCTGACAGAGCCGGCACCGCGGGGTGGCTGTTCGGTGCGCCGAACGTCAGCTCGAAGGTGCAACAGAACCCGAACACGCTCGTGGAGAGCCACGGCGCCGGCCCGCCGGTCGTCCTAGCTTTCGCGCAGCTGACCCCGCGGCTGGCCGACTGGCTCGTGCTGCACTTGCGTCCACTTCCTATCCAACGACAAGCAAGAAGGCCGCCTCTCCACCCGGAGAAACGGCCTCTGACCTGCTCAAACGTGGAGCTGAAGGGACTCGAACCCTCGACCCCCTGCATCACGACGACCGGATCGCCTATCTCGCCGCGACCCGAGTCGACTGGCGTCGTCTCGGAACTTCCGCGCTCTGGCCTGGGCCACGACCGAGATCCCCTCGGCGTGACGACTCCACGGTATCGGGATCTGCCGGGTTGTCTCGACCCGGCTCGGTTCTCCTCGCACGGACTTTGTGGCCACTACTTGTCCACCCGAACCCCCTGCGCGCGATGGAAAGCACGGCTGGCTGCCCGTGACTGTTGGAACGAACTTCCTCACGACCACCAGGTGAAGCTCCCGTCGGTCTGTTCGATGGGCAGGGCCGATCAGGGCAGGTTGGCGTGGTCGAGTGCGTCGATGAGGCTCGGGCGCCACCGATACCTCTCACGCCGGTCCGAGATCGCGACGTCGCCGACGGCGAGGGCCGCCGTCCCCTCCGCGCCGATGGCGGACCTCCTGATGTTCACGAGTTCACGGGCGGCGGGACGGTATTGGCGGGTCGCCGCGGTGCGCTCGGATGTCATGGTGCCCCGAGCGGCCATCAGGATTCGCAGGCCAGCACGCACCGCGTCGTCCTTGCGCAGGTAGCGCCGCCCCGTCTACGGGGAGCGGGAGTACAGCGACAGCGATACGCCGCGCGTCGAGCGCGTCTGATTTGCTGATCCCGCGGCTGGTCTTCGCGTTCATGCGCGCAGCCTCGACGACCTGGTAGCCCGCGGCCGTGGCCGCGGGGGGGGCAGCTGGGCGCCAGAGGTCGCAGCGCACTCGATCACCCACAGCACCGCAAGACCTCCGCCGGTGCGGCGGCCTACCCACTCGATCGCGCGGGCCATCACCGCGTCCGTCGCGGGGAACTCGCCGTCGTCGACCACCTCTCCGTGAGGAGCGGCCAGGAACCTCCATCATCGGGAGACCTCGACCCCTACCCGAGGACCGGCGCGCCTACCCCGGCCACACCCCCATCTGGGAAGAGCCCTCACACCGTCGTCTGGGTGTTCGGGGCCGAACGGAGCCTGTCCCGTGCCAGAGCGAGCATGGTGAGAAGCTGTTCGTAGTTGTCGGGACCGATGATCCTGCGGAGGTCATCTTCGGCCTTCAACTCTCTGGCGACGGCGTCGGCGGAGGCGGACAGGCCGCTGGATGTGGCGTGAAGCGCTACGGTGCGCCCTGATCCGACTCGGCGCTCGATCATGCCGAGAGACTCGAGTCTGTCGGCGGCGAGACTCATCGCCTGCTGCGTCTTGCCCAGGCGCCGGGCGAGGTCAGTCACGGTCACGGCTGGCTCGGCGACTACGGCGTCGAGAAGGTGATTCAGCGGCAGCGAGAGCGGGGTGCCGGCGAGCGAGGCCTCACCGCGCTGTTCGACGATGGCGCTGACCTCGCGAAGGCGCCCACGCAGCAGGTCGGTCAGTTGCGCGTGCGCTCCCGGCGGTCCGTCGTTGGTGCTGGCATACATGACGCGATTTTAGGCGCGAACGTGTTAGTGTGACTACACAAGCGCTTGTGAACACAAGTGAGTCGGAGGAAGCGTCATGCGTGTGTTCGTTACCGGTGCCACCGGCTTCATCGGCTCGCACCTCGTGCCCGAGCTCGTGACAGCGGGCCATCAGGTCGTCGGGTTGAGCCGATCGGACTCCGGGGCTCGCTCCCTGGAGCGCGCAGGAGCCGAGGTCGTCCGAGGCGACGTCACCGAGGATGCGATCTTGCGCTACGCCGCGGCATCCGCCGACGGGGTCGTTCACCTCGCCTTCAATCACGACCCGGCCGGGCAACAGCAGCACAGCGAAGAGGACCGGCACGCCATCACGGTGTTGGGTTCCGCCATGACGACCTCGAGTGGGCCCCTCATCGTGACGTCCGGCACTGGCCTGGTCCTCTCCGAAAACGAACGGGCCGTCGCTGAGACCGACCCTCCGGCTCCCTCTTCGGTCTTCGCGCGCGGCGCCTCGGAAGAAGCGGCCGACGCTCTCATCCGCGAGGGCCGCAACGTCGTCGTGGTCCGCCTCCCTCAGGTACACGACACGCAACGGCAGGGCCGTCTCCACTGGCACATCGAGATCGCTCGCCAGAAGGGCCGCGTCGCCTGGATCGGCGACGGCGCCAACCGCGTCCCCGCCGTGCACGTGTCCGACGCCGCCCGCCTCTTCCGCCTGGCCCTCGAGCGGGGCCACGCAGGGGCGCGATACCACGCGGTCGCCGAGGAAGGAGTCCCACTCCGCCTGATCGCCGAGGCCATCGGGCAACGGCTCGGGCTACCCGCCGAATCGATCGCCCCCGGCGAGGCTGAACCATACTTCGGATGGATGGCTCAGCTCGCAGGTCTGGATCTCCCGGCAACAGGGGCCGCGACCCGCGAGCAGCTCGACTGGACACCCACTGGCCCTAGCCTCCTCGCCGACCTCAGGAACCTGAAGCTCGACGCCTAGGGCGCGTGGCTGGATGCTGTCGCCGCCTGACCCGGAGACTTCACGGGAGTGGCGTGCCGATGGCATGACCTGACCTGGGATCATGTGTCTTGCGACGGACAGATCAGCACAGTCCGAGGAGCACCTTCCAGGTGAAGAAGACCAGGGGGTCGATGCCGAGGTTCTTGAGCTCGGCGTGGTGGACGAGGCGAGGCAGGAATCGAGTCTCACGACGCTGACCTGCGCATCTGCCGACTCGAACCCCATACGTCCATTTCGCAGAATCGACTTCTACGAGCCAGCAGCGAAGCGTCGACCCAGGTCACAGCCCTCACCCGCACCCCAGGGCGCACGGTCATGACCGGGATTTGTGTCCACTTTCTGGCCACCGACAAGCCGAAAGGCCGCCTCTCCACCCGGAGAAACGGCCTCTGACCTGCTCAAACGTGGAGCTGAAGGGACTCGAACCCTCGACCCCCTGCATCACGACGGCGAGCTCACACGTCTCGTTGCGCATCGAGCCGACTCGCGTCGCCCCTGGACATCTCTGCTCTGGCCTGGGCCACGACCGAGATCGACTCGGTGTGACGACGCCACGATATCGACCTCAGCCGGGTTGTCTCGACCTGGCTGGGTCAACCTCGCGCGGAGTTTCTGGCCAGTTCTTGTCCACCTCCTCTCGGAGATGACGCCGCCACTCGGGGCAAGTGTCCTTGACAGCGGGCCACGCTCCCGAGTTCGTAAGTCGGGGGTTGACGTGGTATCGGAGTCCTGCGTGGCGCATGGCCTGCTAGAAACTCGTTCCCTGTGGGGGCGGCGTGTTGTGGCCGGGGCGGACGATGCCGTGTTCGTAGGCGTAGACGGCTATCTGGACGCGGTCGCGCAGGTCGAGTTTGGCGAGGACGCGGGCGATGTGGCTCTTGACGGTGGCTTCGCTGAGGTAGAGCTGGGCGGCGATCTCGGCATTGGACATTCCCTGGGACACGAGCCGGACGACGCCGAGTTCGCGTTCGCTCAGCCGTCCCGCCGCTCCTTCGGTCGGGGTGCCTGGGGCCGGTCTGCTGCAGAAGTCCTCGATCAGCCGCCTGGTGACAGCAGGAGCGAGGAGGGTGTCTCCGGCGGCCACGGCGCGGACGGCGCCTGCGAGCTGTTCGCGGGTGGCGTCCTTGAGCAGGAAGCCGCTCGCGCCGGCTTTGAGTGCGTGGTAGACGTATTCGTCCAGGTTGAACGTGGTCAGCATGAGGATCCGCGCTCGCGAGCCGCTCTGGATGAGCCGCGTAGTCGCTTCGATGCCGTTCATGTTGGGCATGCGGACGTCCATGAGGATCACGTCGGGGTCCAGCTGCCGCGCGTGAGCGAGTGCTTGGTTGCCGTCGCCGGCCTCACCGGCGACGGCAAGATCCGGTTCGGCTTCCAGGAGCATCCGCAGGCCCTCACGGACGAGCTCCTGGTCGTCGACGATCAGAACGTTGATCACGGTCGTCGGTCCTGCAGCGGGAGCCGGACCCGCACAGCGAACCCGCCGCCGGGGTGCGTCCCGGTGCTCAGTTCGCCGCCGAATATGGCGACCCGTTCGCGCATGCCGCTCAGGCCGTGTCCGCCCGTCGGCGCCGGGCCGGGCGGGTGTTGTGCTCCGTTGTCGGTGACCTCGACGGTGACTGCCTCGCTGGTGCAGGTGATCGCCACGTCGGCGTGGGTGGCGTCGGCGTGCTTGAGGACGTTGGTCAGCGCCTCCTGGACGATGCGGTAGACCGACACATCCACGGCGGCGGACACGGCCGTGTGATCGCCGGTGACGGTCAGGCTCACCGGCAGGCCAGTGGCACGGACGCTGGTGGCGAGCGCGTCGAGGTCGCCGATGCCCGGCTGCGGGGCGAACCCGGTGTCCGGGTCGGCCTCGCGCAGGACGCCGAGCAGGCGGCGTGTCTCGTTCAGCGCCTGCCGTCCGCTGTTCTCGATCTTCTCCAATGCCGCCTCCGCCGGCGCGCCCGAGGCGCGGGCACCGGAGGCCTGCAGCACGATCACGCTGAGGTGATGGGCGACGATGTCGTGCAGCTCGCGTGCGATCCGTGTCCGTTCGGCGGCTCGGGCCTGGTCAGCCTGGCGCTCCAGCTCTGCGTTGCGCGCGGCAAGCGCGGTCTGCTGCCTGCGGGCGCGCACGAGGACACCAGCGAGCCAGAAGGCCCCGAGCGGTGCCGTTCCCAGGCCCACGCCGACCCCGACGAGACTGATCAGCGCGATGACGGGGACGGTTCCGACCAGCCCGATCACCGCATCGCGGAATCCCGCGTGGGCCCCGAGGGCGTAGGCACCGCAGAACAGGACGAACAGCAGGTACAGGCCCTGCGGTGGATGCCCGCCGACCAGGGTCAGCAGCGCGATGCCTGCCCAGATCGCCGCCCACATCAGCAGCGGGGAGCGTCGGCGCAGCAGCAGTGGGGCGCCGAGGAGGAGCGGTAGGAGGGTGCGCAGCCATGCCGGGCCGTGGATCTGGCCGATCGGCCCGGGCACTCCCCAGGCGGCGACCGTGGCCAGCCCGGTTGCGGTGATCGCGATCCCTACGTCGAGGAACCGGTCCAGCTCACCGTCCACGACGCGCCGAACAGCCGGCATACCCCCGAACGTACCGGCTGACCAGGGGTGTCTGCTTCATCCGTGGGGCGAGACGGATTCATCCTTGCGGACGAACGTCTTGGTCCGGGCGACCGCAGACGCATCCAGTGCTGCCCGGGGACGCTGGCATCAGCCGACAATCCCGAAAAGGACCGAAGAGATGAAAAGCGCTTCCGAACAAGGCGCCGCCCCGCCCGAGCTCGCAGGCGATACCGGCCGGTGGGCCGTCGAGGTGCACGGGCTGACCAAGCGCTTCGGCGCGCGCACGGCCGTCGATGCCGTGGACCTGCTCGTCCCGCGCGGGGTGGCCTTCGGCTACCTGGGGCCGAACGGCGCGGGCAAGACCACCTTGATCCGGTCCCTGCTCGGACTGACCCGCCCCGACAGCGGCACGATCTCGCTGCTCGGCGTCCCCGTCCCCGAGCAGCGCGGTCGCGCCCTGGCCCGCGTGGGCGCGATCGTCGACGAACCCCGCTTCCACGGCCACCTGACCGGCCGCGAGAACCTGAAGATCCTGGCCGCCGCGCGAGGCGGGGACGCCGACCAGCAGATCGGGCCGGCCCTGGAGCGCACCCGGCTGACCGGGCGTGCCGACGACAAGGTCTCCTCCTACTCCATGGGCATGCGCCAGCGCCTAGGCCTGGCCGCCTGCCTGCTCGCCGACCCGCATCTGCTCATCCTCGACGAGCCGATGAAGGGTCTGGACCCGGCCGGAATGCACGAGACGCGCGAACTCATCCGCTCCCTGGTCGACGAGGGGCGCACCGTCGTGCTGTCGTCGCATCTGCTCGACGAGGTCGAGCGCACCTGCGACCAGGTCGCCATCGTCGACCGCGGCAAGGTCATCCACCAAGGCTCCATCGGCGAACTCATGGCCGGCACCGAGGACCGCGTCGAGGTGGAGTGCGCCGATCCCGCAGCCGCGGCACGCACCCTCGAAGGCTCCGGGATCGCCTCCCGCGTCACCATCACCGACACCGGCCTGGACATCGTCCTCAGCGCCGGACCGGCGCGTCAGCGCGCGGCCGAGATCACCCGCCGCCTCGTCGAGGCCGGCATCGCCGTCCACGAAGTCCGGCCGGTCCACACCAGCCTTGAGCAGTGGTTCTTGTCCGTCACCAGCCGCCTGGGGGAAGGCTCATGACCCCGCTCGACTCCACCGCCGTCCGCCGCGACTCCTGGCTCCCGCCGGTGCCGCTGATCGGCGCCAAGATCCTCGAGCTGCGCAAGCGGACGGTCCTGATGGCCGTCACCGTGGCGTTCACGGTGGCCCTTCCTGTCACCTTCTACGGCATCAGGCTGATCTACCACCTGAGTGACCCTGCGCACTACGGGCCGGCCGGAGACCCCGGAGCTTTGGCGACCGCCGGCACGCTGATGAGCGAGTTCGGCTTCATCGTGGCCATCGCGTTCGGCGCCACCGCCGCGACCGGCGACCTGAGCGACGGCATGTTCCGCCACCTCGTGATCACCGGCCGGTCCAGGATCGCCCTCTACCTCTCGCGCATCCCAGCCGGCCTGGCCCTCCTCCTCTCACTCGCAGCCGTCGGCTACACACTCGCGGCGCTCGCGACCGCCTACCTGGGCAGCCCCCACAGCCCCGGCGTGCCCTCTCCCTCGGCCGGCGCACTGGCAGGCGCCGGGCTGTGGCTCGAGCTCTACCTCGTCATCGGGTTCACGGTCGGCCACGGCCTCGGAGCTCTGATGGGCCAACGGACTGTGCCGGTCATCCTGCTCGTCGTGCTGCAGATCATCATCACTCCGGCGCTGGCCGACCACGCACTACCCCATCTCGTCAACGTCGAGCGTCTCTTCGTCGGGGTCGCGATGGACCAACTCCAACCGTCGCTGCTGGCCGGCCCCCACATCGGACCCACCGGCGGCAAGGTCGCGCTACCGCCCATGCCCACCTGGGCGATGGCCACCGTCATCGCCGGCTGGATCATCGGCTGGTCCGCCATCGGTGCCTGGAAGACCGCTACCCGCGACGCCTGACGGACCAACTTCCTCAAGCAACGAACGGAGCACGCCTATGGGACTCCTCTTCGGAACCAATATCACCCCCGCCTTCCCCATCATCGTCATCCTCCTGGGCGTCGGCGTCGTCCTCTACGTCCGACGCCACCGAGGCAAGAAGCCGCCGAACAGCAACACATGACGCACCGTCCAAGATGACAAGCCTGGCCGCCCTGGCCCCCCTGGGCGGCCAGGCCGATCCTGCGTCACTCGCGCTCCCGCATGACCACGCGATTCTGGGGCTCCCTCGCAACGAGCCGACTCGCGTGGTGGCCTCTGGCGTCCCCGCGCAACCACGATCGGCCTCCCCGTCTTGCCCATTCCCGCTGGCCGCCGCTGAGCGCGAGCAAGTGAAGGGGGTGGCCTACGGTGCACAAGGCACCGGATGGGGATGCGCGCGCAGGTCGTCCTGCACGCCGCGCGTGGACGCCCAAGGCCCAAGGACTCCTCGAAGAGACGACATCGTCACCTCAGGGCAGGTGTCGGGGAATCCGGGTAGCGCTGCCTGCGACACAGAACGACCTGGCGCGTCGCCACCCACTCCAGCGACTGGGTCTGCCCTCGGACGTGGCCGGACTGACCGTCTTCCTCGCCTCACCGCAAGCAGCATGGCTAGCCGGCGCAGTGACCTCGACGGGGCGCCAGCCTCTGACCTCCGCGGCCAGTCGCGACAGTCAGACCTTGACGGGGACGTCGCCGCAGGACAGCCCGGGGCCGTTCCAGACCGGTTCTCCAAATGTCCCCTGAGCAGCTCCCCTGCGCCAGCGCCCGGTGGACGATCGAGCGGCAAGGAAGGGTAGCCGTTGACTTTGTACGGCAAAGCGAGCAGAGTTTGTGGCGCAAAGGACGAGCGGGAGGTCAAAGGTGAACGCGCTGCCGCAAGCTGCCCAGCCACCCCCGGATGACGAGCCTCAGGGCTCCATCGATGCGGGCGCTGCCGAGGCGCTGTTGACGAGCACGACCCTGGCCGCGCGCCAGGGTTTCGAAACGCGCGGGCCGCTGGTGCTGGCGTTCCTGTCCATCGTGGTACTCAGCGCCTACGGGACGCTGTGGTGGTCAGTGCGGGATCAGAACCCATACGTCGGGCCGAGCCTGGGGGCGATCGGAGCGGCCTACGCGATCGTCATGGTGTCCGTGGTCGTGAGTCTGGGCGCCTACACCAGGGCGAGGGACGGCGTCCGCGCCGCGCACCGCAGCCAGGATGTCCTCGAGGGCTTGGCGCTCGGCGTGCCGTGGCTCGCAGTGTTCGTCTTCGACGGCGCGCTTCGCGCGGACGGCTTCTCATTCGCCATCGTCTACGGCGTGTTCGACGCGGCGGCACCCTGGTTGGTCGTCGGGGCCGCATTGGCCGGGCTCGGTGCGGGACGGCGCGACACCGCACGGTTGGCAATCGGCCTTGGCCTGGTCCTCGCCGCCACGGTCGCGGCGTTCTTCGGACCAGCAGGCAGTTGGGCCGTCCTCGGCGCTGCAGGCTTCGCCGGGCTGGCCGCGATGGCCGTGATCCAACGCATCCGCATGCACCGGCCGTGACCGACGCGGCCCTGGACCCGCTGATCCACGTGCCAGCGCGTCTGCGGATCGTGGTCACGCTTGCCGCGCTGCCCGACGGCGACGCACTGTCCTTCCCGCGCCTGCAGCGGATGCTCGACCTGACACCGGGGAACCTGATCACCCACCTACGCAAGCTCGAGGACGCGGGCTACCTGCGCACGGACAGAACGGACAACGACGGCGCCAGCGGCACCTACGTGACCCTCACCCCCGCCGGTCGGAGGGCGCTGGACGATTACGCGAGAAGCCTGCGAGCACTGCTCCACGGGGTGTGAATCCCCCCGACACATGGACGACAGCCCGACCCCTCCTGCGAAGAGCACCACCGTCAGAGAGAACCCCAATGCGCTCGTGCAACCCGTCGCGGATTGCATGCAGCTCAGCAGTTGGCGCCTTGTGCGGGCGTCTTGTCTGCAGTCCGATTTGGTGAAACACCGAACAGGCAATTGAGCGCCCGATCGGCGACACCCTCCACGTCGCCGCGCGGCAACCAGGTCCGCCGCGACGTGCGCGCGGCCGGCGAAGACCGCCACTCGACGAGCACCCGGTCATGCGTCCACTTCACCAACTCGGCCGGCACGACCAGAGCCCGGTCCCGCGGCCACACCAGCAGCGCCAGCACCCGCACCCGGTTGGACCCGGACGACGCCGGCCTCTACGGCAAGCCGCTCGAGGAGCTCGAGCAGCCGTAGGCCGCCTCGTCGCGGAAGGCCCTGCACCCGAGCGGGTGTTCCACGGCTGCGGAGCCGATACGAAGCGCGACCCCGCCTCACACCCGCCGTGAGGCGGGGTCGCTACAACTGAGGCGGGGTCGTGGCGCCCAGGGCGACAGCAGTCGCTCCTCGCCCTCGCCGCGGCGATGGTGGTCACGGCGCTCGTTCACACCCGACTTGGCGGTGGGGGCCCCGGCGGCGTGGCCGTGGGCAAGTGTCGACCGTACTCTGATGTGCGTGGCTGTTCGAGCGAGCGGGGTGCGCCAGCAGAGCATCTGGGCCAGCGTGGTCAGCGACCACGCGCAGAGTCTGCGGACGTGGCTTCTCGGTCTGGGCTTCATCGAGGACCTGTTGATCCCTGGCGAGGACGAGGGCCGGATTCATCACTGCCAGATGGACTGGCCAGAAGGTGGCCGGGTGTTGCTCTCAAGTACGGGCGAGCGCCCCACTCCGTGTCTGCCGGGCGCGGCTTCGCTACATGTCGTCACCGCCGACCCGGATGCCGTCATGGCGCGAGCAGTCGCCATCGATGCGACCGTCGTGCACGAGCTCGCCGACCAGACCGACTATCCCTCGCGCGACTTCACAGTGGCTGACCCCGACGGCAACCATTGGACCTTCGCGACCTTCGCCGGATAAGTACCTAGCAGCACCGCTCCGCCAGGCCCACAGAGCCGATTGGCACCGCGCCTCGGTGCGCGGCGGTACTTCACCTCTGTGCCGTAAGACCAGCCCCGAGCAAGTTGTGGTGCGGCGCGGCCCCTACCGGGTCCTCCGGCACCCGAGCTACACGGGTCTGCTCCTGGCTCTCCTTGGTTGCGGCCTGATGCTCGGAAACTGGGCGGGTCTGCTGTGCTCGTTCGTCCTCATCCTGGTCGCAGTGATCTACCGCATCCGGATCGAGGAAGACTCCCTGACCGCAACCCTCGGCGATGCGTACCGTCGCTTCGCCGAGAACCGGGCCCGACTCGTCCACTTCGTGTGGTGACGCTGCCCGCAGACCGCCAGTGACGGCAGCCCAGTGGGCACCGCCGCGCCAACACCACCTGGCCGAGTGTGTGCTGACCGCCAGGACCGGTTGCGGCGACTGCCGCCGTAGTGTCCGGAGATGGCGTCCGGGGAGATATCGATCCATGAGGAGATCGCGCGGCGACTGGCGGATCACCCGGCGAACAAGGGCGTGCGGTTCAACGTGGCCGTCACCGCCGTCGAGGTTGGTGGTGCGATCGCGTTGTTCCAGGTGGCGCGGCGGCTGGGCGTCAGTGACGTCGGCAGTTACCTGGCGGGCAGCATCGGCCCCGTCGTCGGGGGGATCTTGGTGTGGGTCAAGGCCCGCAGATTCAGCGGCGCCTCGGCGGCGATCTTCGGGTTCACCGCCGTCTCCTCGCTCGTCGCGGTGGCGGGCAGCGCGGCACCGAAGGTGCTGCTGTACAAGGACTGTGCGGCGACCGCGTTGGTCGGGCTGATCTTCTTGGGCTCGTGCCTGCTGGCGCGCAAGCCAATCGTGTTCTACATGGCGCAGCGTTACGGCACCGACGGCACCCATGAGGGGATGTCGACCTTCGACGTGATGTGGGACACCTACCGCGAGTTCCGCACGAGCATGTACGTCATCAGCTTCTGGTGGGCGGGGTTGTTCCTCGTCCAGGCCGCCGGCACCGCGGTGATCATCCGCGATACCCGGTACTCCACCGGCTACACCTACGACCAGATCCTGCCGTTGGTGGCGACCGGGCTCGGTATCGCCGGCTCGGTCCTCATCGGCCGGCACTACACGCGCAAAGGAAGGGCCCGCGGCGCGGCGCACGCCGCCGCCATCACCGATGGCACCGACAGCACCGACAGCACCGACAGCACCTGAGATCACCGGGCAGCGTCAGTCGCGCGTAGCTGACTGCTGGCCCACGGGACGGCACTGCGCGGGAGGACGACCGGCCGATCAGGGCGTTGACGTGCGACAGTCGCCGCGGCCGGTCAGCCGTTGGGCCTCCCAAGCTGGGCGGGGTGGCGGCGCTCCAACCGCCACACTGCCAGCGTCACGCCGAGCATCAGCAGGCAGAACGCGGTCATGCCACCGGCTGCCCACGCCGCATACACCGCCAGGACCGGGACCTCGGCGGTAAGCGCCGCCAGGGAGGTGACCGTCGCTCGCGCCGAGGCCGTCAAGCGGTGTTGCAGCTTGGCTTGCAGGACGACGACCGATCCGCGGTAGAGCGCGTAGGCGGCGGCGAGCGCGCCCACCGCAACCGGACGACCGAGCAGCACGCCAGCGGCGAACAGCCCCGTGGAGGCCACGAGCAGCGCGGCGACACCGGGGTTGGTGACACGGCCAGCCCACCAGGCGCCGGCGGCGCCGGCGATCGGGATCGCAAGCGCCACCGCGGGCACGCCGGCCGTCGGCACGCCGAAGGCGTGCACCACGAGCGGGAAGTACTCCTCGACAGCGTCCAGGCCGGTGACAGCGGCGAGCACGACCACGCAAAGCCGCAGCAGCACGTCGGCGCGAATCGCCCGCCACCCGGCGCGCAGCGCAGGTTCCGGCTCGCCGACGCTGACCACGCGCTCGGCGAGCGGCAGCCGCATCGCCGCCAGTGCGGCTGTGAGGCAGCAGGCGATGCTGGCCCACCCGACGAGCCGGAAGCCTCCGAGCGGGAAGAGCACGGAGGCTGCAGCGGCAGCCGGCAGCTGCCCGACCAGCGCCGCCGCGCTGACTCGACCGTAGCTGCGGGTGAAGGCGCCCTCGGCTCCGCACGCGGCCAGGCCGTCGTAGAGCAACGCCTCCAGCGCACCCGAGACGAGTGCGCCACTGAGTCCCCACAGTGCGAACCCCATAGCGAAGCCGCCGAAGCTCGGCCACATCACCCAGATGGCATAGCCCGTCGCCTGGCCGATCCCGGCAGCCGACAGGCAGCCGCGGCGCGACCACCGGTCGGCCAGGATCCCGGCCGGGACTTCGCCAACGACACCGGCGATCGACCACACCACGAACAGGGCCGACAGCTGCGGGGCTGACAGCCCCGCGTCCGCGAACATCAGCGCATACAACGGATACAGCGGAACGGAGTCGGCAAGCAACGACCACCCGACCACGCGGCGGGTGAGAAGCTCAGCAGGGTCGGCTGACCGTCAATGTCGACGCATACACACACCGTAGCCTCGACGGCGTTCAAACAGCCCGGTGCCCATGCCAGGGGTGAGATGCCACCCGCGCCTGTCAGCCCCTCACCCCGCCTGCAAGACTGCGAACATGGAACTGCAGCTGAGCATGGTGGCGCTCGAAGTTCGAGACCTCCGGGCTTCGATCGAGTTCTACCGCCGGTTGGGGCTCGAGATCCCCGAGCCCCCCTCAGGCCGCACGTTCGTCGTCCACCGAATGGGCAGCGGTGTCAGCCTTCTGCTCACCAGCCGGTTCGCCTCCATCTACGACAAGGCATGGACGCGCCCGACCGGCGGGTACCAGCAGATGCTGGAGTTCTACGCGGGCGAGGACGCCGCCGTCGCCCAGAAGTGGCGCGACCTCACGCAGGCCGGCTACCACGGCAGGTTGGAGCCGACTCAGACCGTCGGCCCCTTCGTAGCGATGGTCGATGACCCCGACGGCAACGTCATCCTGCTGACCTCAGATGCCGCCGCCTCGCCCGGTCGATCGTGACGTAGCTCTCGCGGCCACCAATTCGGCGCGCCTTTCGACCCGCACAGCGCGCGGAGAGCGGCCTTGACGGTGGCGTCCTCCGCGACGACCCCGCGGCGGCCAACCCCGACCGGAGTCACTCTCGGCATCGACCAGGGCATTCTGGAGGTCTGGCTAGCCTGGCCGTGACTGGGCAGCGGTGTCGGGGTTAGCCCAGCGGGCGTAGGCGTGGAACGCCTGCTTGGGTTCCCAGGCCATGTCGGGGTACGTGGTGCCGTGCCGATCGCGGTAGCAGGTCACGAGGCCGTATGCGGCGAGGTCGAGGTCACGATGAGGGTCGGAGTCGTAGGGATAGCTGTAGCTGGCGAAGGTGAAGGCGAAGGCGGTGTCCACGCCCGCATCGGCGAAGATGCCGAGCAGGTCGGTGAGGTAGTCGGCTTGCTCCTTCTCATCCCGGGTCAGTTCCGCTAGCAGCGCGGGCGGCCTGGCTGTGCGGTCTACCACGGCCCAGCCCATGGCGCCCTTGCTGGCGGCGCCGCGATAGGTGCAGCAGCCGAACTCGGTGATTGCCAGCGGCTTGCCGTGCCCGAGGTAGAACTGGAGCTTGCTGCGGAAGCTGGCCGCGTTGGCGGCGCTGTGGTAGAGGTCGGCGCTGACGATGTCGAAGACCGACCAGTCCACCTGCTCCCACTCGCCGGCGGCGTAGGTGACCGGGCCGGCGAACTCGGCCCGGACTGTTTCCGCCGCGTCGGCGAGGAACCGGCCGAGGTTCCGGTTCCATGATCCCTTGACCGCGGTGCTGAGCAGTAGCCGGGGAACCGAGGAGAAGGTGTGTATGCGGCTCAGCGGGTCCGCGCCCCTGACCAGCCCGCGCATAAAGAAGGTGAGCTCGCGGCCTACGACAAACACCACGTTCGGCGAGCGAAGTTGCTGCGCGTCGCGCGCGCAGCCAGCCAAGTAAGCCAACCACTGCCTCCGGTCAGCGTTGAACAGGTCCGGCGACAGCCATACCTGCAGCCCGGCCTCCAGCGCGTACTCCGCAGCGGTGCGCAGCCGCCCGCGGTCCTGGCCGAAGATCCTGACGGCGAAGCAGCCCAGGTCCCCAGCGATGATCTGCATCTCGCGGCGTACCGTCGCCGGATCGAAATCCGGCCGGGACGGCCAGTCCGCCGACGCGAACACGCCCACGTCATAGTTGACGGCCTTCCGCATGCCCACACCATCTCTCAACCTTTATCTCGTACACTTAGGATTAGAGCATATACATCATCTCCAGTGAGGTGGACAGGATGGGCGCCAGAGACCGGGACGCGCCGAGCCCGCCGATCTGGCTGCGTCCGCTGCCGCCGGCCCGGGAACGAACGCTGAGCCGGGAAGAGATCGTTCGCGCCGCCATCGAGGTCGCGGATGCAGGCGGGGCCGAAGCGATCACCATGGCCGCGGTGGCCAGGCAGCTGGGCCCTTTCAGCCCGATGTCGCTCTATCGCTACGTGTACAGCAAGGACGGCCTTGTCGATCTCATGCTCGACGCGGTAGGAAGCCAGGTCGTGATGCCCGGGCCGCCAGCCGGCGACTGGCGCGACGACCTGCACGCGGTTGCCGCCGGAACATGGGCCCTTCTCAAGCGCCATCCGTGGGCCGCCCAGCTGATCCACACCAGGCCCCCCGTCGGCCCGAACGCCCTGCGCCGACTGGAGTTCATGCTCGCTACCTTTGTTGGCCTGGGCCAGGACCCTGGCGCGGCCATGGGCTATGCGAGCATGATCGAGCGGCACATCATCGGCCTGGCCATGCAGGAGGCCGAAGAGGAGAAGCTGCGGCGGCACCACGACTTCAGCACCCCGGAAGCAACGCAGGCGGCCCTTCAGCCACTTCGGGAGCTGATCGGCGCCAGCGACTGCTACCCCAACCTCACCCAGTGGGCGGGCGCTCCCGCAGGCCTCACCATCGACGAGCAATTCGAACTCGGCCTGCTCTGCCTCCTCGACGGCATCGCAGCCCGGATAGAACGCCGCTGAATGTTGTCCCATGGCCAGGCGGAACATCGTCGGTCGGCCGATCTGAGGTTCGGGGAGGTCAGTCAGTCGTGTGACTGGCGGCCGGCCTCCGATGGCGCAATGGGCTCGGTGCTGATTGTAGAAGTGCATCTCGGCGGGCGGGGCGGCGCGGCGTTCGATCTCTGAGTCGTAGAACCGGGCCTAGGCCCAGCCGTCGCACAGGCTCCGGTGGAAGCGTTCGACCTTGCCGTTGGTCTGAGGATGGTAGGGCCGGATCGATGACGGTGTACATCAGGTCATCGACATCTTCAGTCTTCCAGGACTTCGAACGCGACCAGCCTGGCGCTGCATGTCTATCGGCGAATCTCGATTACCTACAAGCCCGTCGCCCAGCTGTTCGTCGACCTCGAGGACGTCCGAATACCAGCGCGGTTGCGCAACACGGAGTCAAAAGCCGATCACCTCGCGGAGCAGCAAGACGATGCCGCGCCCGGGGGATGGCTCGCCGTTGACGATGAGCAGACGATTGACGGCGCTGGGGCGCCCGTAGACTCTCTGGGCGCGAGCATTCTCAAGCGGAAGGGCGTGCCGCTCGACTCTACGCAGCGCGGCATGAAGGTCAGGTACGACCTTCTGGGCACCGACAACCCAGATCGCTAGCGCCGCTCCTCCCGCGTAGCCGATGAGTTGACTTCCAGTGGCTGAGGCGGCCACGAGAGAGCCAGTTTCGGTGACCGCAGCGACGCTGCCCACGATAACGTCAGGGCTGGCAGATAGCCGCCGGATCTCATCCATCTGGGTGGCGCGATCCATCGCCAGGACGCGTGGCTTGATGGCGGCGTACCGGCCGCTTGCGTTGATGTCGTCTTCGATGCCCGAAAGGCGAAGGGTCTCGCTAGCGCCCGTGAGTACGCTGGCGCCCTCAGGTACCAGGTTCTGGATGCGACGGCGAGCCGCGGCGGCGTCGTCGAGGATCTCGACGCTGAAGCCGTGCGCCGATAGCGCAGAAGCTGCCCGCTTCAGGCGCTGTGGGGTCGCGGGCTCAACAAACGACGGTGATGGTGTCGAAGCAGTCATGGATACCCCTTGGGCTGGTGGGCGACGAGGCGTCCGAGGCGGGCACCCCCTCTCACCGGTTCGACAAGACAGCCGATCGAAGTGTGAGCCCGGCTGGTCGGATCACGCGTCGACGTCCCGTCGCGCTGGGTGATGACAGCCGCACACGAGGGAGACTGAGGCGATGAGCACCCGAGCCGGGCCAGGAAACGATCCGGGCCTGAGCGAGCGGCGCCGCCTGATCAACCTCAGCTATCGGCTGATCGGGTCGCTGGCAGAGGCCGAGGACGTCGCCCAAGAGACCTACGCCCGCTGGTATGCGCTGTCGCAGTCAGAACGGGAGGCGATCAAATCCCCAGCGGCGTGGCTGACGACCGTCGCCAGCCGTATCTGCCTCAACCTGCTCGGCTCGGCGCGGGTCCGACGCGAGCGCTACGTCGGCGAGTGGCTACCCGAGCCGATACCCGATCGCGCTGAATGGGTCAACGTGGCTTTCGACCGCATCGTCGACCCAGCCGACCAGATCACCCTCGATGAGTCGGTGACCATGGCCTTCCTCGTCGTCCTCGAATCGATGACTCCGGCAGAACGCGTCGCTTTCATCCTGCATGACGTCTTTCGGTACCCTTTCGGCGAGGTCGCAGAGATCGTCGGCCGGACCCCGGCAGCCTGTCGCCAGCTGGCCACTTCGGCCCGCCGGCGCCTGCTCGGAGCGCGAACGCTTTCTGCCCGAACCACCCGGCACGCCGACCTCGTTCGGGACTTCAAGCAGGCGTGGGAAGCCAGGGACATCGATGCCCTCATGGGCATGCTCGATCCCGACGCCACCGCCGTCGCTGATGGTGGCGGCCGCGCCACCACCTTCTTGCTCCCGATCGAGGGCGCCGCGCAGATCGCCAACGCGTTTGTCGAACTGGCCAGCCGTGCGACGAGCAAGACGGCGCTCCTGGAACGGACGGTCAACGGCCAACCGGGTTTGGTGGCTCAGCAGGACGGCATCACTGCGACCGTGCTCGCCTTCGACGTCGCCGGCGACCGGATCAAGCACGTCTGGGTAATGCGAAACCCCGACAAGCTCCATCGGTGGACGACGAAGCTTGTTTTGGCAGGGGGCTGGCGAGGTGGCGACCGGTAGGCGACGCCGAGCTCAGTTCCCGCGATCTTCGAACTGCCGCCGACATCGGCAACCGTAGATCACTCCATCTCCAGTTTCCCCCCGAACGGTGCATATGGTTCTGCCGCACATGGCTCACCGACGCCCCTTCAGCGTCGGCCGACAGGCATTCAGCTTCTCCTTGTGGGGCTCTTCGCAGTTGAGGGTGTAGCGGTCTGGGCGTGGCGGTCGCTGGGTAGGGGTCGAGGTCTTCCGATGGTGGGAGTTCCTAGGTCGCCCAGCCGGAGGTCCTCGACGTGGGCCACGCTTCCTTCGGCGACCCCGACCTCACGACGTTCTGTCGCCTCGACGGGCTCGGTCTCGTCGCGGTGGTGCAGCGGCTCGGCCCGGATCGGGCGGTGATCGAGCGCTGGGTCGTTGAGGTCGACGACTGGTGTCACAAGAGCGGTTCGGAGGGCCGAAAGCCCGCTCATCGCGAACGAGGGTGGAGATGGGGTCTGACCGTGAAGACCGCGTCTCCGGACCGACCGGAAGTCATGGAGCGTGGTCAGCCCTGGGCTGTGAGTGGGCCGGGCGTGTGCAGGTCACCGGTGAACTGCTGACCGTTGATCATGACCAGCGGGGTCCCGAACGAAGCGCCGAAGTCCCCCTCCGCCTGCAACGCAAGCGATCGGCTCATGCATCACGCGCACTTGGTCGAAACCCTGGGCGATAGCCACCGTCGCCGAGGCCTGGCGGGCCACGGAGTGGTGCCGTTCCTCTGGCCTGAGACGGGCGCCGCGCCTTTGGAACTACCGGGCGGGGTGGACGGCGATGAGGATGGCGCCGACCACCACGATCACGATGCCGATCCATCCCAGGATGATGCCCGCGGTGGCCAGGCCCGTACCCGTCTTCCTGCCCGACGAGTCCCTGATCTCCCTGCGCGCCCGGTAGCCGAAGCCCAAGGCGAGGACGGCACCGATCCCGGCGAACCACAGCACCGCCATCAGCAGCGACGCAACGGCCAGACCACTGAGCTGACCCACCGCCGTGCTCGAGTCCTCCGATGCGTCGAGGGCGGCCGCAGCGACCTCCTCGGGTGCGCCGAGCCGTTCCAGCGCGTTGCGCACTCCGGCCTGGTCACCTTCGGGGACTTGGCGCAGCGCCTCACGCAGGTGGCCGCGGATCTCCGAGACCAGTTCCAGGCGCCGGTCCGCCGGCAAGCCCGCTGCGGCCACCTCCAGACGGCGCAGATACTCGTCGACCAACGGGTCAGTGTGCACGTTCATCGCCCATCTCTCCTTGCGTTGTCACTAACGCATCGACCGCGTCGCGGAAGCGGATCCACTCCGCGCTGAACTCGCCCAGCGCGCGCTGGCCCATGTCGGTCAGCTCGTAGTAGCGGCGCGGCGGCCCGGACTCGGACTCCCGCCACTCCGTGCTCACCAGGTCGTCTCGGCGCAAACGGCTCAGCAGCGGATAGATGGTGCCCTCGCTCACCAGCAGCCCCTCCGCCTCCGACAGCGCCCGGACCAGCTCGAACCCGTAACGCTGACCGTCGCGAAGCAGCGCCAGAACGCAGTACTCCAGCACGCCCTTGCGCAACTGGCTCACAGGGTTACGTGCTCGACCAGGTTCCATGCATAACACAGTACCATGCAACGAGCAGCCCGCAAGAGCTCTCGTCCCCCTTCAAGCACGAGATCGGCCGAAGAACCGCACGAGCCCGCGTCAGATGCCGCCGGTGAGGACTCCGCTGGCCATCAGCATCGGAAGACCTGACCGCCCAGACGGACAATCACCTGCAGGTGAGCCGGCTCATCGTGTTCGAGGGTGTAGGCGGTGTCTGAAGCCGCCGGTTTCGAGCAGGGATCTGGCGATGTAGTTGGTGATGTTGCGCAAGCCGAGGGCGGAGCCGCGCAGGTGTTCCAGGCGGCCGTTGAGCGCCTCGGTGGGGCCGTTGCTGGTGCCGGGCAGGTCGAAGTAGGCCAGCACGTCGCCGGCGCGCCGTGCCAGGGTGCGGCCGAGGCGCCGCAACTCGATGAGGGCGGTTGGCACGCCGCGGCGCAGGGTCGATCACGGCGCGTAGCGCTCGGCGCCCGGCGGCCCGGTCGGGGTCGCGGTAGGCGGCCACGATCCGCTGATAGACGGCCCAGGTGACCTCGACCTCGACGTAGGCGTGTCGGCCAGGGCCGCGTCGATGCGCTCGCGCTGCCGGTCGGACAGCAGCTCGCCGGCGTGCAGGACCCGCCGGATTCGGAACAGCGGGTCACCGGCGTGGCCGCGGTGCCCGACAGTTGCCTGCTGGACGCGTTGGCGGCAGCGGTCCAGCGCATCGCCGGCCAGCTGGACCACGTGGAACGGGTCCATCACCTCGACCGCGTCGGGCAGCACCTCGGCCGCAGCGGTCTTGAACCCTCTGAACCCGTCCATCGCCACCACCTCGATCCGGCTGAGCCACGCCGGCGTGCGAGACGCGAGCCAGGTCTTGAAGACCTGCTTGGAGCGGCTGGGCAGCATGTCCAGCAACCGGGCCGGGCCTGTCTTGTCACGCACCGGGGTCAGGTCGATGACGACCGTGACGTACTTGTCGCCCAGGTGGGTATGACGCCACACGTGCTCATCGACGCCGATCACCGCCACGGCGTCGAACCGGGAAGGATCGCCGATCAGCACTCGCTGGCCTTCGGCCAGCACCGCGGCGTTCGCCGCGCTCCACGAGATCCCCAGCCCCGCCGCGACACGGGTGACCGTCAGATGGTCCACCACCAGGGCTTCCAACGCCCACGTCAGCCCGCCACGAGAGACCTTCGCCCGCGGCTCCGCCGCCGCGCTGGTGTCCTGCCGCCACACGCCTCCGCACCGCTCGCACCGGTAGCGGCGCACCCGAAGCAGTACCGTCGTGGGCCGGTGCCCGAACGGCTCGTGCGCCAGAGCGCGCGTGACCGTGCCCCGCTCCACCTTCAGCCAACCGCTCAATGGCCGGATCTCCAGCAGGGACGACGCTTGCAGTTCGAGGGCGCCGGACGACAGGCACCGTTCCGCTCGACCAAGGCGCTCGTGGTGCATCCAACGACGGCCGATCGCCTCAAGGCGGCCCGGCTGATGGACGGGGATCGGCCGCAGTGGCGGCAGTGGATTCGAGACAACGGAGCGAAGTAGCGCCCCGCGGCGCCGGCCACACAGGAGGATTGCCGTTCGCCGTCTCGGTTCCACAACGGGGCCGCCCTTGGGCGCTACCGTGCATTGACCCCGACCCAGGGGTCACGGGCTGGCGCGGATGACAGCACGACGGCACCGGCGCCGACCCCCGCAGGCTCCCAAGGCAGGCTGCGGACATCAGCTGAACGCGGCCAGCGTCGTCGGCCCGCCAGCATGCGTCTGTAGGCGCAGCACTACCACCAGCAGCCGCCGATCCTCGTGATGCGATTCGGCAGGACAGTCGCGGCGCTCGAGCACGCCCCCCCGGGCCGGTGGCGGTCACCGTCCACCCCAGAACCTGTCTGGGCGTCGTGAACCTCGGCGGTCGCGGGCGCAATAGACAGGGTGTGGGCAACGATGGACGGCGGCCACGGCGCTGGGCTGTAGTGGCGGGTCGTGGTGACGGCGAGGGTGATGGACGACGACGAGTTGATCGCGGCGGTGGCGCGCGGCGAGGAGTCCGCTCTCCGAGAGCTCTTCGTCCGGCATGCCCCGTGGCTGGCGGCTCGGTTGCGGCGGGTGCTGCCGGTCGACGCGGTCGAGGACGTGATGCAGGAGACGTTCGTCGCGGTCTGGCGTGGGGCGGGAGGGTACCTGCCGCAGGGACGGGCCGGGGGCTGGCTGTGGGTGATCGCGGCGCGGCAGGCGGCCATGTGGTTGCGCAGAACGGGTCGTGACGTGACAGATGACCTTTCGGCGCTGGCCGAGGTGGCGGTAGCGGGGCCGGAGTCGGCGGTGCTGGATCGGGTGG
>Ga0187809_10000094_pt1 | contig 62004 bp, 49 predicted proteins | sample NC_wetland_sal_i_8_FD_132415 | JGI IMG/M metagenome (GOLD analysis project Ga0187809, IMG submission 132415) | Wetland sediment microbial communities from Neuse River Estuary, North Carolina, USA - ASW_4 | ecosystem: Environmental > Aquatic > Freshwater > Wetlands > Sediment | place: USA: North... | reverse complement strand
TGAAGCTGTTTCAGCGCATTAACGATCGCGGTACCACCATTGTCATGGCCACACATAACAAGGATATTGTCAACAGCATGCGAAAGCGGGTCATTGCCATTGAGAACGGCAATATTGCCCGAGACGAAGAAAAAGGATTGTATGTCTATGAAGATTAGCACCATGTGGCGCCACATTAAGGAAGGCATGAAAAACCTGCTTCGCAACGGCTGGATGACCTTCGCTTCTCTGACCACTGTGGGGTTGACGCTGTTGATACTCGGCACGACGCTCATCATGACGTTCAATGCGCAGCAGATGTCCGGGTACGTCACAAACCAGTTGGATATCAGTGTCTTTCTGAAGACCAGCGTGACGGACCAGCAGGGACAGCAACTCGCCGGTACAGTGGCCAAGATGCCAGGCATTAAGTCGGTGCAGTACGTCAGCAAGGAAGCGGCCATGAAGAGCCTTTCCGCCAAGATGGGGCAATACAAGCAGGTCCTCAACGGTATGAAGGACAATCCTCTTCCGGTTACGTTGGTGGTTCGCGCCACAGACCCGCGGCAAACGGTCAGCGTCGCCCAAGAGATTTCCAGCCTGCCACAAGTGGACAATGTCTTTGATGCCAAAGGGACCATTGGCAGACTGTTTCAATTTCTGGATGCCATCCGCGATGTTGGCCTGGTGTTTGTTATCGCTTTGATTATTACGGCCATGTTTCTCATTTCCAACACCATCCGTATTACTATCCTCAACCGAAGGCGGGAAATTGAAATCATGAAGCTGGTCGGAGCCACAAACTGGTTTGTGCGCTGGCCCTTTGTGGTTGAAGCCATTCTCATTGGCGTCATTGGAACTGCAATTCCCTATGGGATTTTAATGTACGTCTACCACCTGGCGTACCAAAGAGCCGGAGGCCTGTTCTTTGGACTGGGCTTCACTTTGTCGCCTGTTTCTTTTGTGGCCACCCGGCTGGCGGGGGTCATGTTCGGGCTGGGGATTATCATTGGACTCTACGGTGGCATGATGTCCATCCGCAAGTCCCTGCGCACTTAACTGTGCGGCGGCGTGATGTCCGTCCGCAAAGGTCATTGCACACCGCTCTCGCCGGTCTCATGGCTGGCTTTCCTGCCGTTCAGGATTAGGCAAGCGTCCCCGTCCTCTGTTACAATGGAAAACCACACGATGCAAACTATGCTTTTCGGATAGATACTGCATCGGAACGATGAGGAATGTGTTTTCATGAGACAGACAGACGGCAAAAGCGGGCTGGTGAGGACGGCGGTTGTTTCCGCGGTGGCGGGAATAATTATAGGCGCAGGGTGCACGGTTGCAGTGCTTCGGACTGAGGGTTACCCCATTGGTGTCCACCCTGTTCCCGCAGCCTTTGCCAAGCTCTATCGGGTTTACAACGACATTGAAAACGGGTATTACCGCAGTGTGTCTAGCAACTCATTGGTTGACGGCGCAATTTCCGGGATGACCAATGTGCTCAACGATCCGTTCACGGACTATTTCGATCCGCAGCAGGCCCAGCAGTTTCAGGCCATGCTCTCCAGTTCGATGGTGGGAATCGGGGTGCAGATTGCTGAGAAGAGCGGCTTGCCCCACATCGTATCCGTGTTTTCCAATTCACCTGCCGCAAAGGCAGGGATTCGGACGGGGGACATTATCCTTAAGGTTGACGGCACGTCCACTCAGGGCTTGTCGTTAAATACAGTGGCAAGTCACATGCAGGGCGCCAAGGGGACCGTCAGGGTGTTGACTCTGCGCCGGGGAAAGCAGACTCTGACGAAGCGCGTGACACTTTCGCAGGTGGAAATACCTTCCGTGACGTCCAGAATCCTAGATGAGAACATTGGCTACATCGCGGTTTCCGTCATGGCTTCGGACACCGCCACACAGTTGCAACAGCAATTGAGCCAGTTGGAGAAACAGGGTGCCACCTCGTTGGTGCTGGATTTGAGAGGCAATCCCGGAGGCTACCTCAGCCAAGCCGTTCAGGTTGCAGGGCTGTTCTTGCCGAAAAACGACGTGGTTGTAAAGACACAGGGACGCAACGGTGCTACACAGGTATTGCGTTCGCCGGGTCCCGGCAACCGCATGCCCCTGGTGGTCCTTATCAATCAGGATACGGCCAGCGCCGCGGAGATTCTTGCAGCCAGCCTGCACCAAGACAGAGCCATCACCTTAGTGGGAACCCGGTCTTTCGGAAAGGGAACTGCTCAGGTCACAGACACATTTACCGATGGCAGTGAGTTGAAATACACCGTGGAAAAATGGCTGACGCCAAACGGAACCTGGATTAACAAGAAGGGCATACAGCCGCAGGTGGAGGTTCAGCTGAACGCTAACGCCGTCATGGGTGACGAGGTGTCGGATAATCAGTTGCAGGCGGCAGTAAAGTGGCTGCAGAGTCACCCATGAGGAATTTGCAGGACAAGTGGGGATTGTGTCGAATTCAGGTAGGAGTGTGCGAAAAAGGGGCGAATTGAATGTTGGCAGGAGCTGATTGGGGGCAGTATGGACAGGCTGCGGCAAGAGCCCTGGTTCTGTTTTTCCTGAACCCAGTGGTCTACATTGCTACCCTGTTACTGCTGTGGGATTCCTTTCGCCGAAGCAGCGCACAAAAAAGCTTTTTCGGGTTTCACGTGCATGGGACTTGGCGCCCCTTGCTGGTGCTGTCTGCTCAGTCCCTCTTGACCGGAGTATGCCTGAGCATCGTCTACGTGGTGGCGGGAGTGGTCATCACTCCTTCGGAAATATGGATTGTCAGTGGTATCAGCTGCCTGTTTGGACTTCTGCGCCTGCGGTTCGCCTCGTCTCTCTATGCAATCGGCTTTTTTATGGTGCTTAGCATGGTGGCCAGACTGGTCCCCGACACTTCCTCAATTCATGGCCTGCACTGGTTTATGACCACGCTGACCAACGCTTCCGCACTGAATTGGGTCGTGGTAGCGGCCGGTTTGGCGCTCGCGGAGGGTGTGTTCTTTGTTTTTCGCAAGTCGGCTGTAGGTCCCGCGCTGGTCAACAGTCGCCGCGGACGAGCCATTGGCGCAATGGTTGTGCAGAGTTCCGGCCTCGTGCCCGTTTTACTGTTGCAGCCAGGCGCAGTGCACGTGCATCTCTACCCGGGATGGCCCGTGAGCGTCAACGGCATGTCCGGGTTATCTCTAGTTGCAATGCCCTTGCTGTTCGGTTTTAACGGTATCCTGACGTCGTTGACGCCGCAGAGAGTCTATGCACTGTACCGCAACTACAACGTACTTCTGGGAGTTGTGCTGGCCGGGGATGCCGTACTCGTCTACGAATATTCCCCGCTCTTTGCCATCCTTGGCGCCGTGGCGATTTTGGGGATTCGGGAGGCGCTGGCTTGGCACGTCCGCTCTGCGGACAGTGAGGGAGACGCACGCTACCCTGTTAGCCAGGATGGTGTCCGCGTGTTGGGCGTCCTGCCCAATTCCATTGCGGATGCCATGGGTCTGGCGCCTGGAGAAGTGATTACCAGAGTCAATCAGGTGGCGGTCCATTCCAGTTACGACCTCCACTTCGCTCTCAATCAAAACCCGGCCTATGCGCGTCTCGAAGTCGTGGATGTGCAGGGTGAACTGCGGATTGTAGGCAAACCGGTGTACACAGGGGAACGAAGTAAATTGGGTCTCATCCTTCTGCCCGACAGCACCGACTGCAAGGTTTACGCCCAGGGCAGGTTTGGTTGGCTTCAGTCCTTGTACTTACGAAGAGTGCCGTTACCGGGGGGCTTCGGCAACCTGTGGAGCGAAGGCGATTCTCCATCGGTAACAGAGTAGCCGGGCAACGGCGGCATGAACCCTGATTGGAGAATTTGGTCGTCGCAGCGTAGGAGGTAGTATTCATGGATTTTGCGGCCTTTGGAGGCATCGTGCTGGCCCTTGTCAGCCTCGTTGTGGCCTTTGTCGGGGAAGGCGGAACACTCGCTTCACTACTGGAGCCCACGGCTGCCCTCATAGTTTTTGGCGGGACCTTTGGAGCTACCATCGCCTCGTCCACGTTTGAACAGCTTAAGGGCGTTGGGAAATACCTGCGAGTTGCCTTTATGGGCAAGGCAGAGGATCCGCTCAAGGCGATTGACGCTCTCGTTACGCTGGCGACCACCGCCAGGCGCGAGGGCATCTTAGCGTTGGAAGAACAAGTGGAATCTTTCCCTGACGAATTTATGAAAAAGGGTATTCAGTTGATTGTGGACGGTGTCGATCCGGAACTGGTCAAGTCTATGTTGACTACCGAAATCGATTATCTGGAACAACGCCACGCCTCTGGGGCCAAGGTTTTTGACACGGCAGGAGGATTTGCCCCAACCATGGGCATCATTGGTACCGTCATGGGACTGGTGCACGTGCTGGGCAATTTGAAGAACGTCGATGCCTTGGGACCGCAGATTGCCATGGCCTTTACCGCAACTCTGTACGGCGTCTCCAGCGCTAACGTTCTCTGGTTCCCCATCGCCAACAAATTGAAGCGGCGCAACTTTGACGAGGTGCTGGTACGGGAAATTACCATTGAAGGCATTCTGTCCATTCAGGCAGGTGAGAATCCGCAAATTCTGCGCCAGAAGCTGTTGGCGTTTCTGCCGCCTGCCGCGAGAACTGCCAAAAAGGGCCGCACAGGGGTGAGTGAACCAGATGGCGAGATCTCGTAAAGGTCGCGAACCGGAAGAAGAGGGCCGCGACAGATGGCTCATCACTTACTCCGACCTCATCACGTTGCTAATGATCTTTTTTGTCATTATGTACGCCATGTCGCAAGTCAGCCAGGCCAAGTTCTATGCCCTGGAGCAGTCTCTCGCTCAGGCCCTGCACCAGAGCCGCAATTTTGCCACGGAAGGCGTAGGCACAACTTCCATCATTGAAGCGGCTAATCCTACGGACAAGGGCAAAAAGCTGAATCCCGGGAGCTCCAGCCAGCAGACCCAGGAGGACAAGACCTTCGACAGCCTGTATCAAGAAATTTCCCAATACATCAAGCAGCATAACCTGCAGGCGAACGTGTCCCTGCAGAACGAGACTCGAGGCATTCAGATTACTTTCAAGGACGTCGTGCTCTTTGATACGGGGCAAGCCACCATCAAGCCCCAGGCCAGGCAAATTCTCGACGGTCTGGCGCCTTTTATCAAAACGGTCAACAACCCCGTGGTTGTGGAAGGCTACACGGACAACCAGCCCATTAGCACGCCCCAGTTTCCGTCTAACTGGGAACTGTCGGCAGCCAGGGCCATTAACGTGGTGCGCTTTTATCAGTCGGTTGGAATTGACCCCGCACGCCTTTCCGGTGTGGGATATGGTGAGTACCATCCACTGGTGCCCAATACAACGCCTGCCAATAGGCAGAAGAACCGGCGTGTCAACATTGTCATTGTGCGCAACCCCGCAACGTCAACCGGTTCTTCTACCACAGTGAACAGTACCAGCGTCAACAGCAATGGAACCAGTATTGCTGGAATGAATATTACAGTGCCAACGCCTCCAACAAATGCTACAATAACTGGCAACGGCCCAGGTTGACGCTGTTGTCGCCATTGCCACAGGAATATCGTCCTGAAACGCGGCCGCACTCACGCCTCACCTGAAAAAATTTGGTACACGGACAACAGGGAACACTTGTTCCCTTTTTGCGTTTTGTGGTACCATAGAAATTGGCTTCACAGGATGCCAGGGAGGATGCACAACATTGATTGATACAGGTTTCCAGAGACGCAATGGTCGCTTTCAATTGGTGTCGGACTATCAACCTACTGGCGATCAGCCCAAAGCCATCAACCAGCTCCTGCAGGGATTGGTTGGCGGTCTGCGCCACCAGACACTTTTAGGTGTCACCGGCTCCGGCAAGACCTTTACCATGGCCAACGTTATTGCTCACTATGGACGTCCGGCCCTGGTCATTGCCCATAACAAGACTTTAGCGGGCCAGTTGGCAGCCGAATTTAAAGAATTTTTTCCGCACAATGCGGTGGAGTACTTTGTCAGCTACTACGACTACTATCAACCCGAAGCCTATATTCCGTCCACGGATACCTATATTGAAAAGGACGCCAAAATCAACGATGAAATCGACAAGCTGAGGCATTCCGCCACAGCGTCTCTGCTGGAACGAAACGACGTCATTGTGGTTGCCAGCGTCTCAGCCATCTATGGTTTGGGAAATCCTGAAGAATACCGCGATCACGTTTTGTCTCTTCGCCAAGGCATGGTTCGTAGTCGCGAATCCATCCTGCATCGACTGGTGGATATGCAATATGAACGCAACGATATCAACTTTACCCGTGGCACTTTTCGCGTACGCGGCGACACTGTGGAGATTTTCCCGGCTTCACGGGGAGAGCAGGCTCTGCGGGTGGAGTTGTTTGGCGACGAAATTGAACGTATTACGGAAATTGATGTGCTCACGGGCGAAGTCCTGGGCGTTCGCGAACACGCTGGGATTTACCCGGCGTCGCACTTTGTGACGTCCCGCGAAACCATGGACCGGGCCATCCTTCGCATTGAGGAGGAACTTGCACAACGGCTGCAGGAACTGCGGGCGCAAAACAAACTTCTGGAGGCGCAGCGCCTCGAACAGAGGACAAATTACGACATTGAAATGATGAAGGAGATAGGCTACTGCTCCGGCATCGAAAACTATTCGCGGCATATGGAAGGCCGCGCAGCCGGGGAGCCGCCACACACGTTGCTGGATTACTTTCCCGATGATTTCTTGACCCTTGTGGATGAGTCCCACGTGACCCTGCCGCAGGTTCGAGGCATGTACGGCGGGGACCGAACGAGGAAGCTCACGCTGATTGAGCACGGTTTTCGCCTGCCTTCAGCCGCCGACAATCGGCCACTGACGTTTGCCGAATTTGTACCGAAACTGCACCAGGTCGTTTACGTGTCAGCTACGCCAGGTCCCTACGAGGAAGAGCACGAGGAGCAGCGGGTGGAGCAGATTATTCGGCCTACGGGCTTGCTCGACCCCGAAGTGGAAGTCCGCCCCATACGCGGGCAGATTGACGATTTGGTGGGAGAAATCAACCAACGCGTGCACCGGGACGAGCGTGTTCTGGTAACGACCCTAACCAAGAAAATGGCGGAGGATTTGACGGACTACTTCAAGGAGCTGGGAATTAAAGTCCGTTACCTCCATTCAGATATTAAGACCATGGAACGAATGGTTATCCTTCGCGATTTGCGGCTGGGCGCCTTTGACGTCCTGGTGGGAATCAACCTTCTCCGGGAAGGTCTCGACTTGCCGGAAGTCTCTCTGGTGGCCATTCTCGACGCCGACAAGGAAGGGTTCCTGCGGGCGGAACGCTCGCTGATTCAGACCATTGGCCGCGCAGCGCGTAATGCCAATGGCAAGGTCATCATGTACGCAGATGTAATTACGGACTCCATGCGCGTCGCTCTTGACGAGACCAACCGCCGCAGAGAAATCCAGATGGCGCACAACAAGGAGCACAACATCACACCACAGACCATTATGAAGGCTGTGAGAGATGTCATTGAAGCGACAAAGGCTGCGGAAAGTAAAACGGACTACGTGTCATTGGCCGGTCGCGCGAAGGACATGTCCCAGCGCGATCGGAAACTGTTAATAGCAAAGCTGGAGCAGGAGATGAAAGCGGCCGCCAAGGAACTGCAGTTTGAGCGGGCTGCCGAACTGAGAGACATGATTGTGGAGTTGTCGGAACGAGGAGCCTGAAGAGGGCTCCAGAAGGAGTGAACGAGGCTTGGTACAGGACGCAATTCGCATAAAAGGGGCCCGCGCTCACAACCTCAAGAGCGTGGACGTAACCATACCGAGAGACAGGTTTGTTGTCTTCACCGGACTGAGCGGATCCGGGAAGTCATCGCTGGCCTTCGACACCATTTACGCAGAGGGCCAGCGCCGTTATGTGGAGTCCCTGTCGGCGTATGCCCGGCAGTTTTTGGGACAGATGGACAAGCCGGACGTGGACTCCATTGACGGACTGTCGCCGGCCATCTCCATCGATCAAAAAACCACAAGCCATAACCCCCGCTCCACGGTGGGCACAGTCACGGAAATCTACGATTACCTGCGGCTGCTCTACGCGCGGGTTGGCCGCCCCATTTGTCCGAACTGTGGCATTCCCATTGCGTCGCAGACAGTGGAGCAAATGGTGGACAGACTTCTGGAGTTCCCTGAAAGCACGCGACTGCAGGTCTTGGCGCCCATGGTTCGCGGCAGAAAGGGCGAACACCAAAAGGTGTTTGAAGACATGAAGAAATCGGGGTTTATCCGCCTGCGCGTCAACGGAGAGATGGTGGAGGTTGCTGACGATATTCACTTAGAGAAGAACAAGAAGCACACCATTGAGGTGGTTGTGGACAGAATTGTTCTTCGTCCCGGTGTGGAAAGCCGCCTCGCAGACTCCATTGAAACGGCTTTGAGCCTTACCGGCGGGTTGGTTCTGGCCGACGTCATGGAACACGAGGAAATCCTATTCAGCCAATCCTACGCTTGCCCCCATTGTGGCTTCAGTGTAGGGGAACTGTCACCGCGGATGTTCTCGTTCAACAGCCCCTTTGGCGCCTGTGAAAAGTGTTCCGGCCTGGGCGTCGATATGAAAGTGGACGAGGACCTGGTGATTCCCGATAGAAGCAAGTCTATTGCAGACGGGGCCATTGTGCCCTGGGCCGGATCCACATCAAACTACTACCCACACTTGCTGCAGGCCGCCGCCAAGTCCCTGGGCGTGGATGTCCGCAAACCTGTGGACCAAATTCCGGAAGAGAAACTGCATCAACTCCTGTATGGTACCCGGGAAAAGGTCCATTTTAACTACGAGAACGACTTTGGCCAGCATAAAACCGCGGACATTCCCTATGAAGGTGTCGTTCCCAATCTGGAGCGGCGTTATCGGGACACGGCCTCGGATTACATCCGGGAATTTATAGAGGAGTTTATGAGCAGCAGCCCATGTCCGGTTTGCCAGGGTAAGCGTCTGAATCCCCAGGCTCTGGCCGTGTTTGTGGGAGACAAGGATATCTCCACTCTGACACAATTGTCGGTCAAGGAGGCCATCCAGTTCTTTTCCCATCTGAGACTCACAGAGAAAGAAATGACCATTGCCCGGCTGATTCTGCGTGAAATTGCTTCTCGTCTGGGATTTCTCCGCGATGTGGGCCTGGAGTACCTGACTCTGGCCCGCTCCGCAGGCAGCCTCTCCGGAGGAGAGGCCCAGCGAATACGGTTGGCGACACAGTTGGGGTCGAGTCTGGTAGGTGTCGTGTACATCCTCGACGAACCCAGCATTGGCTTGCACCAGCGGGATAACGGGCGGCTGATTCAGACTCTGGCCAACATGCGCGACCTGGGTAACACCCTGATTGTCGTGGAGCACGATGAAGACACCATTTTGGCTGCGGATTACGTCATCGACATGGGACCAGGCGCCGGCGTTCACGGCGGTGAGATTGTGAGCCAGGGTACGCCAGAACAGATTTTGACAGATGAACGGTCCCTCACAGGCCAGTATCTCTCCGGCAAGAAGATGGTTCCCGTACCGGAGCCGCGACGAAAGTCGGATGGGCGCCAGTTGGTGGTAAGAAGGTGCAGTGAAAACAATCTGAAAAATATTACGGTAAAGATTCCAATTGGGCTGTTCACCTGTGTTACCGGTGTGTCAGGGTCGGGCAAGTCCACGTTGGTGAACGAAATTATCTACAAGGCTCTGGCGCGTGACCTGAATCGGGCGCGGCTACGGCCTGGGAAGCACAAGGCCATTGAGGGTCTGGAACACCTGGACAAGGTCATTGATGTTGACCAGTCCCCCATTGGGCGGACACCGCGCTCGAACCCGGCGACCTATACCGGCGTATTTGACGATATCCGCGATTTGTTTGCGACGACCAACGAGGCCAAGGTGCGTGGGTACAAGAAAGGGCGCTTCAGCTTCAATGTTCGTGGAGGGCGCTGTGAAGCATGTAAGGGCGACGGCATCCTGAAGATTGAGATGCACTTTTTGCCGGACGTGTACGTTCCCTGCGAGGTCTGCAAGGGGAAACGCTACAATCGCGAGACATTGGAAGTTCACTATAAGGGCCAGACCATTGCCGATGTTTTGGAAATGACCATCGACGACGCTGCGCATTTTTTTGAAAACATTCCGCGTATCTCCCGTAAGTTACAGACCCTGGTGGATGTGGGACTTGGATATATGCACCTTGGTCAGCCTGCCACGACCCTGTCCGGCGGGGAGGCGCAGCGCATCAAATTGGCCACGGAGCTGCACAGGCGGACCAATGGACGCACGCTCTACATTTTAGACGAGCCAACTACGGGTCTGCACGTAGCCGATATTGAGAGACTGCTGACGGTCTTACATCGATTGGTTGACGGGGGCGACACCGTAGTGGTTATTGAACACAACCTGGACGTCGTCAAGACGGCGGATTACTTAATAGACCTAGGACCTGAAGGTGGAGACGCAGGTGGGCAGGTGGTAGCGGCGGGCACCCCGGAGCAGGTTTGCGAAGTTCCGGCGTCGTACACGGGACAATACCTGAAGCCCGTGCTGGACCGCGACCGTGCGCGGATGCTGCACCTGAGCACTGGGGACAGGCAAGAGGCGAGAGCATGAAAACGGACTGGTGGTGGCAAAACGTTCTCTCGGAATGGTCCGTGAACGCTGGTCATGAAGTGGAAATCGTCCCCTACTCACAGTTGCAGAAGCAGCGGGTCTTTGGGGAGTGGTGGCTTAACTCCGGTAGCTGGAACCTGCACCTGGAAAGCCGCTTCTACGCCAGGTTCAATCCCAATCCCGATGTGACCCTGCGCCGGACACTCACCTGGATGCTCTGTCTGCTGCGCCAGAGCCGGCGCCCTTCACCGGAAGTGTTTCTCACATCCTGGGTAGAAGACCTGGTGAACCTGTCCGTGCAGGACCTGGACAAGGCAGTGGCAGGCGGGGAACTGCCGCCGCTGTCGGGGATGGATTGGGTGGAGGACTACGGCCGTGGTTGGTTTGCCCTGATTTCTCCTATTTACCCACGCACCGTTATGGCGTCGGAACGGCTGGAGCTGCGCCAACAGGTAGGAGAAGTGGCCACCAGTTTTCTGGGGAACGGCTTTGTTGGGTGGATAAATCTTGAAGGGCCCGGAGAAGAAGCCCTCGTCTTTATTGAGGACGGCGTCCTGGAAGAAGGGGAGGGCATATGGGACCTGCCGCCTGGGGAACCATGTGATGACGAGTTGCCTAAAGCCCGTCGCAACCTGAGGCTACTGCGCCGAATTCTCGGAAGTCTATTGGATTCGTTGCGCCAGGATGTCCTGGTGACGGCGCAGGTTGTTGTGGGTGCGAGGCTTGACAGTACGTCAGGACTGGTGCACTCTCTCCTGACTGCCGCCTTGTTGCAGCATAAACGGCATCTCTTTCCGGGCGTCCATGGCATCAGCATTTGGGAGGAGAATCCGCTGAACATCCTCTTGCAGAGTCTGCCAGCTGCAGGCGTGCGATGGTTTCTCAACGCGGCCGCGCTGGATGCGCCTCCCTTGTCGCCGGCGAACCTGGAGGCAGCCCTGTCGGAAGAGTTGGTGGTATCCCTTCAGAGCCTCATCAGTGCCAATCTCAACGTGAGTGAAGCGGCCCGCTTGCTCTTTGTCCACCGCAACACACTGATTCACCGCCTCGATCGCATTACGGAACTCACGGGCTACGATGTCCGCAACTTCCAGGATGCGCTGACGCTTTGGCTGTCTTTAAAACTCCGCGCCCAGGCCACGGCAGATACGGCGCAATCTGACAAGGCACCTCATCCCACTCATCCCTGACGTCTGAAGACGAGGCCGGGAGGTCCTGTATATTCTGCCCAACCCGTCGCTCATTTGCTATGCAACTTGCACCTAAAGAAAAAATTGCCTCGCAGATATACTAAGAAACAACGGCAGGTAAGCGAGCATACCTCGCCCTATGAAACGGGAGGCGACTTCGGTGGCGCAAGTGTTGTTGAAAGGTATCACCAAGAGGTATTCCGGCGACGTATTGGCCGTGAAGGATTTTGACCTGGACATTCAGGACAAGGAGTTTGTGGTATTTGTAGGCCCCTCGGGTTGTGGCAAGACCACAACTCTGCGCATGATTGCAGGACTTGAAGATATTACAGACGGCGACCTTTATATTGGCGAGAGGCGCGTCAATGACGTGGCGCCAAAAGACCGCGATATCGCCATGGTGTTTCAGAACTACGCTCTGTACCCGCATATGTCCGTTTACCAGAACATGGCTTTCGGTCTGAAGCTGCGCAAACTGCCAAAGACAGAAATTGAAGAACGGGTGCGTTCCGCGGCGAAGATTCTGGATATTGAGCACCTGCTGGACAGAAAACCCAAGGCTCTGTCCGGTGGCCAACGGCAACGCGTTGCCCTGGGGCGTGCCATTGTCCGCGAACCGCAGGTGTTTCTAATGGACGAACCGCTATCCAACCTGGACGCAAAGTTGCGGGTTCAGATGCGCGCGGAAATTCGCAAACTACATCAGAGAATCCAGACCACCGTGGTTTACGTAACACACGACCAGACAGAAGCCATGACCATGGGTGACCGCATCGTTGTCATGAGGGACGGCCTCATTCAACAGGTAGATACACCACAGCGCGTCTACAGCCATCCCATTAACATGTTTGTAGCCGGGTTCATCGGATCGCCCGCAATGAACTTCATTCGTGGCCGGCTAGAGGAAAGTGACGGAAAGTTGTACTTCCGCGCACCGGAAATTTCTGTGTTGCTGCCGGAGGGTCGGTACACTGGAATTCGACAGGCAGGGGTACAGGAAAAGGACGTCATTCTCGGAGTTCGGCCGGAAGACATGCACGACGACGAGGTCACGGAGACCACGTACCCGGAAGCCGTGCTTCACGCAGTGGTGGAGGTTGTGGAACACATGGGCTCAGAGTTGTTCCTACATGTGAGCGTTGCAGGCCAGACGGTGGTGGCACGGGTGAATTCGCGCTTTGACTTTGAGCCGGGAAACAACATCCACTTGGCACTGGATATGAACAAGATTCATCTCTTTGACGCGGAGACGGAGGAAGCTGTACCATTTCAGTAGCAATGAGTTTTGCGGTTGCATACTGAAGGATGGTGGCTATGAGCAAAGACCGCGTCATCACGGTACGGGAATTGATACAGGACTTGGACTTAACGACTTTTACGGAACGGGCGGATTTCGACCGGACCATTTCCACAATTGATATTAACCGGCCTGGGTTGGCCCTGGCAGGCTATCTGAAGTACCATCCATCCGACAGATTGCAACTCCTTGGACGCACGGAGTTGTCGTTCCTGGAAGGCATGGATGCGCGGGAACAAGCCCTGCGGGTATTCGCCTTTTGTGCTTATGACGAGACCCCTTGTGTCATTGTCACAAGGGGTCAAACTCCGCCCGAATCTCTGCTGCGGGAGGCGGAAGCACGGCGCTTGCCGGTGCTGGGGACTAATTTCGTAACCACCCGCGCAGCCGCAGTCATCTCCAGTTGGCTTGAGGAGCGACTGGCACCGGAAACCCTGGTTCACGGCGTGCTGGTGGATGTTTACGGCATCGGGATTCTGATTACGGGATCCAGTGGCATCGGCAAAAGTGAGACAGGCTTGGAACTGGTGAAACGCGGACACCGCTTGGTAGCGGACGATGCTGTCGTCATTCGGCAGATTTCCGACAACACCCTGGTGGGCAGTCCGCCGCCTTTGCTGCGGCACTTGCTCGAAATTCGCGGCCTTGGCGTGCTCAACGCCATGACGTTGTTTGGCGCGGGATCTGTCCGCACGCATAAGAAGTTGGCGCTGGTCATTCATCTGGAGGCGTGGCGGGATGACGTGGCTTATGACCGGCTGGGACTGGACGAGCAGACTGTCCGAATTCTGGACACAGAACTCCCTTCCATTACCATTCCGGTAAGGCCAGGGCGAAACATGGCGGTCATTGTGGAAGTAGCAGCCATGAATCACCGCCTCAAGGCCTTTGGGTACAACGCCGCTCTGGAGTTTTCGGAGCAACTCTCGCGGACAGTCACAGGACAAATGGAAGAAGATTACGATTAGAATTTTTGTGACGAAAGGGAGGAAAAAGGACGTTTTTGTCGAATCTCCTGGGGTACGCCTGCGGGGAAGGGGCAAAAACAGATATGCGCTATCACTACCAGCGAGTTGAACAGACTCGTTTTTTTGGCCGACTGAAATTGAGAAAAGTCCTGAAAAAATATAGGGAGACTATCACATGGCGAAATTTTTGCCAGGGAATTCGACAAATCGATTGGATGTCCTGTCGTGAACCCCGTTTTATCTTGGCAGCATCCACTGCACTACTCTTTCTGGCAGGGTCCGTGACGGTCATACAGCAAGGCATTCACCGCACCGGTTCATGGGCCGAAGTCTTCACAAATGGTACATATGTGGGCATGGTTCCAGCACAGACGGAAACCGTTTCGCAGGTTCAGCGCTTGGCCGCTGCTTACGATGTCTCCTTAGAAGTCGTTCCGGTACACGAATTGGTTCCCTCCGGCTATGATTGGTCCTCCGTTATGCAACTTCCGGAACAGGCCTATGCGGTTGCCTTGAACGGAAAGCCTCTGGTATACACCTCCAGCAGTGGCGCTGCCAATGCAGTCCTTGGAACCGTAAAGAATTCCCTCACTCCCAAGAATCTGCCGCCAAACGCTACGGTGAAATTTGCCGGGAATGTGACAGTCCAGCAGGCCATTATCGGCGTCGCCGACGTCTTGACTGTAGACTCCGCTGTGAAGTACCTCTTGCATCCAGCGACATTCGCGCCGGTTGGAAGATGGACCAGTCCGTTGGACAATCCTATGGGGTTTTCTCAAGCTAACGCTGTATCCGGCGATGAGCAGCCAGAGACAAACGCAGGTACAAATGAGGCGGCGTCGTCCAATTCATCGGCGGGGCCGCTGTTGACGGTCACCAGCACAGCGGTTGTCAAACAGAAAGTACAAGTGGCCTTTCCCGTCAAAAAAATCAAGAATGCTCATATGGGTGTGGGTGTGGTCAAGGTCAAGACCGCAGGCAAGCCGGGAGTGAACAAGGAAACAGTGAAACTCACCTATAAAGACGGTCGTTTGGCCTCCCGGGACGTGTTGGCGAAAGACGTTTTGTCGCAACCGAAGGAGCAGGTTGAAGTAGTGGGCACAAACGCCGGTGTCGCCAGCGGCAGTTGGATCTGGCCTTCGCCGGATTATGACATCACTTCCGGCTATGGTCCGCGCTATCTGGGCGGTTCTTACGACTTTCACCCTGGAATAGACATTGGCTGCCCCGTTGGCACGCCGGTGTACGCCACCAACAATGGCGTGGTCCAAGATGCGGGTTGGAACAGCGGCGGTTACGGGATTTGGGTGGTTATCAGCAATGGCGGAGGGATTCAATCTATTTTTGGTCATCTTTCCCGGGTGGCGGTTCATCCTGGGCAGACGGTGGCCAAAGGTGACGTCATTGGCTACTCCGGGGATACCGGGTTCGCAACAGGGCCTCATTTGCACTACGAGATCCGTAAAAATGGGCAGCACATTAACCCGCTACCCTATACTTGATATGTAACTTTCCAGGAGATTCTGGTGCTCTCACGTGCACTGTTCACATGCAGGCGAGAGCACCCCTTTTTCACATTCTCTCCGGCGCAGGCAGTCCCAACAGGAACAGGGAATAGGCGATGACCTGACGGCTGGCTTGGGTCAAATGCAGCCTAAGGCTGCGTTGAGGTTCCTCCGCCGCCAGAATCGGGAGGTCGTGATAGAAACGGTTGAACAAGTGGCATAAATCCAGCACGTAGCGTGCGATGACAGAGGGATCCAGGTCGTCCACGGCCCGCTCAAACACCTCGTTGGCCTGAGTCAGGTGGTGGACAATCGCCCACTCTGAGTCTGCAAGGGACACCTCGTCGCCGGTCAACTCCAGCGGCGGGAGCGTTCCTTCCATCGGTGTCTCCATCGTTGCCTCCACCGCTCCAGTGCCTCTGGCTTTGCGTAAGACGCTGCAGGCCCGAGCGTGAGTATACTGAACGTAGGGGCCTGTTTCCCCGTCGAAGTTGAGGACATCTTCAAAGCGAAAGTCCACGTCGTGCATGCGATATGTCTTCAAGTCGTTGAAAATGACGGCGCCAACGCCCACTTGCTGGGCCACACTGGCCTTGTCCTCCAGATTCGGGTTCTTCTCTTCCACAATGCGCTGGGCTTCCGTAATGGCTCGTTGCAAGACGTCTTCCAGATAAACAATCTTTCCTCTGCGAGTGGACATCCGCTCGCCATTGTATTTCATCATGCCGAAAGCCACATGGCGTGCGTTGTGCGCCCAGTCCCGTCCCATCAATTCCAGAACCTTAAATACCTGGGCGAAGTGCAGGGTCTGTTCGGCTCCGACAACATAAATTAGATGGTTGGCGCCCAACTGGTCGTGGCGATAGAGCGCCGCCGCCAGGTCCCGGGTTGCGTAAATGGTGGCGCCGTCGGACTTGCGGATAATGCACGGGGGCATATCGAAGGCCGATAAATCCACCACCTCCGCACCTTCACTCTCCACTAGCAGGTTCTTTTCCCGCAACTCGGCGACAACAGCATCCATTTTGTCGTTGTAGAAACTCTCGCCAAGGTAGAGGTCGAACTCCACGTCCAGAAGCTTATATGTCTTTTTGAAAGCCTGCAGGCTCTCGTCAATGAACCACTTCCACAGAGCCGTAGCCTCTGGGTCTCCATCCTCCAGTTTCTTGAACCATTGCCTTGCCTCGGTATCCAATGACGGATCCTTTTGAGCTTCCTCGTGAAAGCGCACGTACAGCTGAAAGAGTTGCCGAACGAGATTTTCGCGAACCTCCACCTCATCTCCCCAGTGTTTGTACGCCGCTATGTTTTTGCCAAACTGCGTGCCCCAGTCGCCCAGGTGGTTGACACCATGTACCGTGAACCCATCGGCTCGCAACAATCGAATGACCGCTTGGCCAATCATGGTCGAGCGCAAGTGGCCAACGCCAAACGGTTTGGCGATGTTGGGAGAGGAAAAATCCACAGCGGCCACTTCATTTTCATAGCGATTCCGGGAAAACAGCGACTCAGGTTCGAGGGCTGCCGGGAGCACTTCCTTCGCCACTTCCAGGCGCCGATAGTGAACATTGACGTAGGCACCGGCTACGGAGACGCTGTGAAACAGGTTCGTGGTGCGAAGGGTCTCGGCCACTTCAGCGGCTATAGCCTGAGGCGGCTTGCGCAATGTTTTCGCAAAACGAAAGCAAGGTATCGCCACGTCTCCCAGTTCCCGCTTCGGAGGGTACTCCAGAATCTGCAGGACGTCGTTTTCCGAGACCTGAAGTTGGGTGCAAATCCGTTGAGCAATCCACTGCTTTTGCGACATCGCGTTTTTCTCTCCTTGTATCGAAAGTCTCTCGTCCGTTATTGAAAAAAACTACGGCCTATTATAATTTCTTCATTATAGCATTCCCCGCGGCATTCCCCAACGACGAGGCGCATGACCCCAAAGTCACGGCGCTGCGGGGTAGCCATACCGCTGCGCAAGGCGTTAGCAGGAGAGTGCCGCTCCAGCCGGACGGCGCTGTTCACGGTCTGTGCCAAAGATTCCCGGAGGCCGTGGTATCCTTCCCAGGTAATGTCCGCCTCATCGGTTTTACAAGACACAGCGGTATGTTATACTGCAGCTAATTGGGAGTTCACATAACTCCAGGTTAATCAAGTTCGTCGGAAGCGGAGGAGGACTCCATTGGGAAGCAACAGCCAGAACTATTATTCCAAAAACCGTGCTGTGAAAACGGTGGCAAACGTGATTCCCATGCGCCTTGACGCTGCGTATTTCTTCGAGCGGGGAGTACGTTTGCTGGAACGGAATCACCTTTCCAAGGCGCTTCGAGCCTTCCAAAGAACCGTGGAATACGAACCGGAAAATCCGGTGAATCACTGTAATTTGGCTGGTGTCCTGTCAGAGATGGGAGACTTTGAAGCATCCAATGAAGTTTTGATGCATGTATTGACTCATCTTGACCCGGAAATGGCAGAGTGCCAGTTTTACCTAGCCAACAACTACGCCAATATGGGCGATTATCGGGCTGCTGAAGAGCACGTCCTACGCTATTTGGACGCAGAGCCCGACGGTGAATATGCCCTTGACGCAGAAGAGATGCTGTCTCTTCTGGTCGACGAGTTTGGCGGGGGCGAAGCGTACGAGCAGTGGCAGGAAGAGCAGATGGAAGAAGAGCGCCAGGCCGCGCACCGCGACGGCAGGCATCTGTTGGAAGCGGGCCACTTTGAGGCCGCTGTGCAGTGGCTGGAAGGCATTGTTCGTCAGGACGGGGACAATTTTGCGGCGAGAAACAACCTTTCCCTTGCGTACTACTATACGGGCATGACGGATGAAGCCATCGCCGTGGCGGAGCAGGTGCTGGAGCAGCAGCCTGACAACGTTCACGCGCTGTGCAATTTGACGGTCTTCAGTATCCACCAGGGCCCGCAATCGCGGCTCTTCCGTTGTATCGAAAAACTGCGGCGACTGTTCCCCTTGCATTACGATCAAGCCATGAAAGTAGGGACCACCCTGGGGTTGGTGGGTGATGACCATGCCGCCTTCAACATCTTCGCCAAGTTGTTGAAGCTGGTGGACGATGCGGACGCTGCGTTGCTCCACGCTGCAGCTGCCGCAGCCGCAAATTGCGGTCACTACGGCAGCGCGCGCAAGTGGTGGCGTCAGTTGCGGCAGATGCCGGACATGGAGGCTGTCGCGGACTACCACCTGGAACGACTCAATCAACTGAGTCCGCAGCAGTTGCGAACTCTGCGCGTCAGCTACCAGTGCGAACTTCCGCTGAAGCAGCAGTTTGCACAGATGAAGGAACGCCTGCACGAGGCCGACCCTTCGGAATGGCCGGACGACCCCGTTCTCAGAGCGTCGCTATACTGGGGCCTGCGCCGCGGGAATGCGGAGACGCGACGGAGCGTCATCCGGACGCTTACAGTTATTGGCGACGACGACGCTAGGCGGGCTTTGGAACTGTTTGTACGGAGGACGGACATTGACAGGAACATTCGGCAAATTGCCTTGTGCGCCTTGAAAATCATTCGGCCACAGGGGACCATCGAGTTTTTTGACGGTCGCCGGTTGGTAGAACGGCCCATGTCCAGCATCCCGTGGGATTTGCTGCTGAAGACCGATGCTCAGTGGCAGACCATTTGGACCCAAACCGAGATGAAGTTAACGGCTCTGGATTGCGGCGGATATGTCGCTGCGGCCAAGGACGCGTGGCTGGCTTTCCTGCAAAAACTCTTCACCAGAAACGACGTACGCGTTATCAAACCGGAAGTATGGGTTGCCGGTCTGGTGTACCAGGCCATTCGCGAAGGTGGCGGCAAAGCTTCACAGAAGGATGTTGCAGAGTCCCTCAATGTCTCTGTGACGTCACTGCGGAAGTCCGCGCGCAGACTTCAGCCCTATTTTTCATCACAGCGGAGAGGTTGACGTGACAGAACGGGTCCATGCAGTTATTGGTACAGCAGGTCATATCGATCACGGAAAGACCATGCTTGTCAAAGCCCTCACGGGAAAAAACACCGACACGCTACGGGAGGAGCAAGAACGGGGAATTACCATAGACATCGACTTCGCGCCACTGGTCTTTCCTGACGGAACTGTGGCAGGCGTGGTAGACGTTCCTGGACACGAGCGGTTTATTCGGAACATGGTGGCGGGTGCCGCGGGCATTGACGGTGCCCTCATTGTTGTGGATGTAAACGAAGGCTTGATGCCCCAGACCTATGAGCACCTTGCCATACTCCAGCTATTGGGCGTACAGCGAGCCGTGGTAGCCCTGACAAAGGTGGATCTGGCCGATGGGGAACTGGTGGACGTAGCGCGGGACATGGTGACGGATGCCTTGTTCCAAACCCCGTTTGCCGACAGTCCCATTGTGGGTACCAGTGTCAAGACCGGCGCAGGCATTGAAGAGCTGCGGGCTGCGTTATACGAATTGGTTCAGAACTGCGAAGGACGGGACGCAGGTGGGGCCTTTCGTTTGCCTGTGGACAAGGTGTTTTCCATCCCCGGTTTTGGAACGGTTGTTAGCGGTACGATTTGGCGCGGACAGGTGAAAACGGGAGACGACCTGGAAGTACTGCCTGGGCGGCACGATAGCCGCGTACGCGGTCTGCAGGTGCACGGAGCGGCGGTTCCCTTCTCCGTGGCAGGAACGCGGACTGCGCTGAACTTGACGGGCGTTGAGAAAGCAGACCTGTACCGTGGTTGCGTCGTGGCGGCTCCGGGAACGCTGACGGAAACCAATTTGCTGGATGCGCGCATCCAGCTTCTGCCTGATTCATCGTGGCGGTTGCGCCATCGCAGCCCTGTTCACGTGCATTTGGGGACGGCGGAGGCCGTCGGCACGATTCTCCTCTTGGAAGGGGATGAACTGGAACCCGGCTCTGAAACGCTGGTGCAGATACGCCTCAACCGCACCATTGTGGCAGACACTTTCGACAGATTCATCCTCCGCAGCTATTCTCCTGTCACCACCATTGGCGGCGGACATGTCATAAATCCCTCGCCGCAGCGGCTGTATCGACGAAAGCGCCAGTACATTCTATCCATGTTGGAAAAGCAGGACAACAACGGGCCGTATCAGCGCCTGCTGAATCTCCTCCAGCATGGTGCTAAATCCAGCGAGGAAATCGCGGCGCAACTGGGTCTAGCCTCCGGCGAGGCGGGAGCGCTGCTGGCCGAAGCAGAAGAGTCCGGCGAGGCCATGAAACTGCCTGGTGGTTGGATTGGCACGGACTGGGTGAACTCAGTGCTTCAGCACCTCGAAGAGACACTGTGGGAGCTCCACCGCAAAAATCGTTTTCTCAAGCGGCTGTCCCGGGCGTGGCTACTCACATCCGCAGAAGCGGGAATGCGGCAACGAGACGCCCTGTGGCTGCTGGAGGAAGGGGAACGCCGCGGACTGTGGCAATCCAGCGGCGCCAGTATCCGGGCAACCACCTGGGAAGTTCATCTGGCCCAAGACGAGGAAGAAATGCTGCAGGCCATGCTGATGAGCCTGCGCACTGCCGGACTGCAGCCGTCCTCCACCGAGGAGTTGGTCAAACCGTTTCCCAAGCGCGATCGCGTTGCGGCAGCCCTGCTGAAGTACGCTGCACAGTGCGAGGAAGCTGTAGAAGTGGCAGACGGGCAGTGGTTCTACGGAGACGTCGTGCGAGCAGCGCAAGACCAGTTGCGAGCCCTGTATGCGGAAAGGGGCCCCTTTACCGTTGCCGAAGCCCGAGACACACTGCACTCCAACCGCAAGACAACGCTGCTCCTGCTGGAGTACCTGGACGCGCATAAGTTCACTACTCGTAAGGGAGATCTCCGCTCCGTTAACTGACTGTAACGTGGGGTTTCCGCGGTTGTGACAAAAAAAACATCCCGTGTCACAAATCTTTAAACCAGCTGTAATACAAATGCAATCTCAGGCTATTACTATAAGGGTGCATCACATTTGACCCCCTTATTGAATAGATTTACGTTGCAGTTGGCGCCCTCATCTGGCGCGTTTTTTTTTCTTCGTGTACCATCAAAATGGAGCCCTGCCAACAAGTTCGACTGGCACAGCAGACGACTGGTCATGAACGGAGTGTGGACGGTGCAGATTATTGTAAATACGTGTCTTCGCGTGGACGGTGGCATCGTGATGATCCAAAAACCGAGACGCGGGTGGTGGTACCTTCCGGGAGGCAAAGTGGATTCCGGGGAGACCTGGCTTGAGGCAGCCCAACGAGAAGTTCTCGAGGAAACCGGATTGATGGTCTCCGGTATGACCCTGATGGGAATCCATTTAGTTTGCGGCCAAAGGGACGACGGTTCCCTGGAGGACCTTCGCACTATTGTTCAGTTTCAGGCCGCCCAGGCTGATGGCGAACTGGCTACACATTCTCGAGAGGGGAGAATTGCGGTGGTCAACGCGCGAAGTCTCAACCATCTGCCCATGAACGAAGGCGATAGGCGGATGATTGAGTGTACCCTGAACGCCCTGGACGTCATGAAAGATACGCCTGTTGCCCCGGCGTTCGGAAAATTCATCTATAATCAACAGGAAGAGCTGCTGGACTGGCATGTAAATCAGGAACAAATTATGAGTGAAGAGGTTACAGAATGAGGTACGCATTCGGTATTGATGTGGGCGGAACCATGGTGAAAACGGCGCTTGTCACGGAAACTGGGCAAGTTGTACATAAGACGGCTGTAGAGACGGAAGCGGCACGTGGTTTTGAAGTCATGGTGGATAGATTGCACCAGGTGATGAGGCAGTCCTGCCAAAGTCAGGGGATTCCGGAAACAAGTGTGGAGGTTGTAGGCGTAGGTCTCCCTGCGTTTCTGAGCCGGGACAGGACTCGTATTGTGGAAGCCGTCAACCTGGGCTGGCGCAATGTGCCTTTGAAGGAGTATCTGGAACGGGCGTTCGAACGCCCAACGGTCTTGGAAAACGACGCCAACGTGGCGGCTCTGGGAGAGAGCTGGCGGGGGGCAGGCCGGGGAGCCGCCAATGTGCTGTGCATCACTGTGGGTACGGGCATAGGCGGTGGTATTGTTTTGGACGGGCAACTGCTCCGGGGTGCCAACGGAATGGCAGGGGAAGTAGGGCATCTGGTAATTAAGGAAGACGGACCGCAATGCAACTGCGGACACCGCGGCTGTGTGGAGACGTTGGCTTCCGCCACCGCCATTATCCGCCGCGCAAAAGAGCTGCAAAGTATGGGTCGAATTACCGGGGAACGGGAAATCCATGGCGCCGTGGATGTGTTTCAACTGGCCGCCATGGGGGAATCCGCCGCCACAGAGGTGATTCAGGAAGCAGGGTCCTGGCTGGGGTATGGCATAGCACTGGCGGCTACCATTACGAATCCGGAGAAGGTAGTTGTCGGTGGCGGCGTGTCCCACGCTGGCGACACCTTCTTGGCCGAGGTTCGCCGGGGTTTTGAGGAAAAAGCGATCCATCGGGTGGCGGAAGCGGCTACCATTGTACCGGCGGAACTGGGCAACGATGCCGGCGTCATAGGAGCCGCGAGGCTGGCTCTGCAACAATAATGACAGGAGGCGGGAAAGTGGCGACCTTAGTCCAGATTCTCATCATAACGGGAATGTCCGGCGCCGGAAAGTCTGCAGCCATGCAATCCCTGGAAGATATCGGGTACTTTTGCGTCGACAATCTCCCGCCGGCGTTGATTCCAAAATTCGTAGAAATGACGAAGCAGTCGTCCAGTCCCTTGCGCAAAGTGGCTTTAGCCTGTGACCTTCGCGGGGGAGAGCTGTTCCAGCCACTGGTGGACACCGTTTTGGAACTGCGCAAGGACATCGCTTTACAGGTGTCCGTCATCTTCTTTGACGCCACTGATGAGGCGCTGGTCCGGCGCTTCAAGGAGACTCGCCGCCGTCACCCCTTTCTGGTGGAAGGAGGGCTGCTGGAGGCCATTCGGCAGGAACGTGCTGCCCTGGAGCAGGTGCGGTTATTGTCCGATGTGCTGCTGGATACAAGCGACTGGAAACCGGCCCGCCTGAAACAGGAAATGGTGCATCGTTTCGGAGCTTCCACGAACCCTATGCCCATACACCTGATTTCCTTTGGCTTCAAATACGGCATTCCCATTGACGCGGACATGATTTTTGACGTGCGTTTCCTGCCCAATCCCCATTATATTGAGGCGCTGCGCCCGTATACAGGAGAGGACGATCCCGTTTATAACTACGTCATGCAGTGGCCGGCGTCGCAAGAATTTCTTGGGTATCTGGAGCGGATGGTGGATTTCCTGATTCCGGAGTTCACCAGGGAAGGAAAGAGCCACTTGGTTATTGCCGTGGGCTGTACTGGCGGCAAGCACCGGTCCGTTGCCATTGCCAAGCACTTGAAAGACCACATCTCAGGGAAAAATGAGGTATTCCTCACCCACCGAGACTATCACCGGGAGGCCTAGTCAATGCGAAGGTGGTGGCTGTTAGCGTGGACAATTGGTATTTTCGGCTGTGGCATTCTCGCGGGGGCCCTCAATCTTCGCCGACTGCACAACGAAACCTTTGCTTTGGGAGCCGTGGCCCTGGTCCTGGCCATGTTGATGCTGGCAGCCGGCTGGTGGCGCACCCTTCGGGAGACGCGGAAGAAGGCAAAACAGGACAAACGGCGCCCACGGGTGGTAACCATTGGCGGGGGTACGGGGCTTTCGGTGATTTTGAGGGGTCTGAAGGAGTACGATATCGATCTCACTGCCGTCGTGACTGTTGCTGACGACGGCGGGAGTTCCGGGCGCCTCCGGACGGACTTTGGCATGCCTCCTCCGGGGGATATCCGTAACTGTCTCGTGGCCCTGGCCGATACGGAGCCGCTGCTGGAACGGCTTCTACAGTACCGCTTTGCAGGAGGCAGCGGTCTGCACGGACACAGCTTCGGAAACCTGTTTCTGGCGGCCATGACGGACATTTTGGGTGATTTTGAAACCGCCATCCGGGAGACTAGCCGTGTCCTGGCTGTGCGCGGCCAGGTGTTGCCGGCAGCGCGAGAAGATGTTCGTCTGCGGGCCACACTCGCAGACGGAACGGTAGTGGAAGGAGAGTCACAGATTCCCGAGGGTGGCCAACGGATAGAGAAGGTGGAGTTGGTACCCAAGGACGTGACACCCCTACCGGAGGTGCTTACGGCCATTGCGGAGGCGGACGCCATTGTGGTGGGGCCAGGTAGCTTATACACCAGTGTACTGCCAAACCTCCTGATTCCGGAAGTTGCACAGGCCATAGCAGAGAGTAAGGCCAAGTGCATATATATATGCAATGTAATGACGCAACCCGGTGAAACCGACGGATTCTCGGCTGCCCGGCACGTCCAGGAAATCTACAGGCATGTGGAGCAGCGGCTGTTCGACTACATCCTGGTCAATGGTGCCTCACTGCCCGACGAAGCCCTTGAACAGTATCAGGCCCAAAGGTCCTATCCGGTCCTGGTAGATGTGGAGGCATTGCACCAACTGGGACTGAAAGTGATAGCGCGGGACTTTGTTCATTACGCCACCTACGCCCGCCACGATAGCCGCTTAATCGCCGACGAAATCGCCAGTATTATTGGCTATGACCAGCACGGTGCAAACCGCTGGTAAGCTGGAAGGGGGCGCATGGATGTCCTTTGCATCCCAGACGAAAAAGGAATTGACGTTGATTGAACAAGGGGACTGCTGCCGGCAATCCGAACTGGAGGCCCTCATCGCCACCAACGGGATGCTCAAAAACCTAAGCGGACGACCCGTTCTTGACATTGAGACGGAAAACGTCGCAATTGCAAGGCGAATTTATACCCTGATGAAAGACAGTTTCGCAGTACACCCGGAAGTGGTTGTACGTAAGAAGATGCGTTTGCGAAAGAACAACGTCTACGCCATCCGGTTGTCGTCCCGGCCCCTGGAATTGCTGGCGCGGCTGGGATGGAACCGGATTCATGTACCGCGTACCCCGGATGCGCAGACAATGCTGCCGGCCCTGGAGAAACGGCGCAAACGCTGCTGTCAGAAAGCATATCTGCGGGGGGCGTTTCTGGCAGCGGGATCGGTGAACGATCCCGGCAGCAATTCGTACCATTTGGAAATCAGCGTTCCCCAGGAAGACTTGGGCAAGACCCTGGTGGAAATGACAGATTTCTACGAGCTTCACGCGAAATTGATTCAGCGCAAGCGTGGCTATGTGTTATACCTTAAAGAGGGAGAAAAGATTGTCGATTTTTTGAATATTATTGGGGCGCACCAGGCCCTCCTGAAATTCGAAGACGTACGCATTTTGAAGGGCATGAGAAACCAGGTGAATCGCCTGGTTAACTGCGAAACCGCCAACCTCAACAAGACCATTATTGCGGCCGTGCGGCAGGTGGAAGTGATTCGGCTTATCGACGAGCGCATCGGATTGCAGTCCTTGCCCAATCACTTGCGGGAAGTCGCGGAGCTTCGCCTGCGCTATCCGGATGTAAACCTGCAAGAGCTGGCGGGCAGACTTCAGCACAAGGTCAGCAAATCCGGCCTGAACCATAGATTCAAAAAATTGGAACAAATTGCAGAAGACTTAAGAAAATGACGGTTGGTGGGGGATTCTGTGCGAAATGCACATTGGTATCCGTAAATTCTTCTGATATACTTTGCGCAACAGGATATTGGGAGGAGATTGTACATGGTGGAAAAAACAACAACGGTGCGTCTGCGCTCAGGCCTATTGGCTCGTCCGGCTGCCCTCTTCGTACAGGAGGCCAACAAGTTTTCTAGTGACGCTTTTGTGGAGAAGGACGGTAAATCAGTCAACGCCAAGAGCATTATGGGCATCATGTCCCTGGCCATTGGCAACGGGCAGCAGATTACGGTTCGCGCTGAAGGATCGGACGCTGAGGAAGCGGTTACACGCCTCGTGGAGATGGTGAGTCACGAGAGTTAGGTGAGTCACGAGAGTTAGGTGAAGCGCGAGTTGTCTAAACGCTCTCCGGTTGGCACTTGTCACCTCACGGCAAAAGGTGACGACGTGCAGACTGTCACGCCCGCCCGTTAGTTCTGTCCCAAGTATCCAAGTCATAGGTTCTACTAAGGTCCTGACTTGGCTTTTACCTTGTCATACTTTGGACGGAGACAGGGTGGCGAAGATGAAGAGAAGTGCATTCGGCAAGAAACGGGCTCCGAAGATTCCCCTCTGGGCACTGCTGGCTGCCGCAGCAGCCGTTTTGGTGGCACTCTTTGAGTTGTACAGTGTCGTTGTACCCTTTCAATCTAACAATCCATTGTGGCATCAGGTGACGGTGGGGCAGCCTGTCATCGATAACTGGGATTACGGAGGGCAGGACGAAGAAGGATATCTGAAATTCTTCAGCCAGGGAGAATCGGTAGTTTTGCCGCCAACCGCTAAGCTCTTTAGTGCCGATGGCCAGTTCGTCATCATTGAAGGGTATTCCCCAAGTTCCCTGACGTACGCGTCGCCGCTGGAAGCGATTCCATTAGGTTGGTTGATTGGCCTCGTGTCGGCGGTAGCCCTGGGTGGCTGGGTGTTCTTGCACCGGCGCAAGCACCGCTCAACGCTAACGGCCACGGCCAACGCGCGAGGCAGCAGGCGTTTCACCACGGCGAAACGGAAATGGCCTGCAAGAGGACGTAAAAGACACAGGTTTGGTGCGCCCTCACGCTCTGCCCAATTTCGTGCGCGCCCCTCAGGCCGCCCGCGGCCATTTCGGAAATAATCTCAAATGCAACTGGGCAAAATCCGGACTCCATCCACATCTCAGTCTCCTATTGGCGTTAATGGAAATGATTGCCTTTGGGTGTTTGTTCTTCTCCCACCGTTCATGGTACGCTTAGGAGAAAACAGCAGAGGCGGTGTGGACAATGGCGCTGAGACCGGGGCGAGTTCATCAAATCCATAAACATAACCAGGAAGGCATTGACAGGGCTAACGAGCCCTTTCCCGTATACAAGCTGTGGCGCAAGCCCGGTGTCATTGTATTTCACCGACCTGCGCTGGAAAGCGGCTATTCCTATCAAATTCGCGAGATTTACCCACAGTGGGGAATAGGTGTCAGTACCTGCATGAATGAAGAGAGGCAGATAAAGCACCCACGTCTGAAATTTGACTACTACGTAGACCTAATTAAGGTGTGGGAAGACCAGGACTACATCTACATAGAAGATATGTACGTGGATGTGTTGCTGTACGAGCATGCTTTCTACCATGTAATTGACATGGAGGAATTTGGCGAGGCTCTCTTTGAACGCAAAATTAGCCCAGCGGAAGGGAAGCGCGTACTGGAGAACACGCAGCGGTTTGTGGATGCGATTAAGCGGAGTCACCTGTCCTATAGCGTCTGGAAACAGAAATATGCGCACCTGCCGCGCAGGTAGTGAAACTGAGACAGAGCCGGGGTTGCCCGACTCCGCCTCTCTTATTTACGACTCCAAATCGTTCAGTACATCTTCCGCCGCCTTTTCCGCACTGCTGTTCATAGCGGATCCGGACGTCGTGATGCGGCCCACGACGTTTCCGCGGCGCATGGCTTCCCAAGCGGCGATGCCCACGCTGGCACCAACAAGCAGAGCAGTCATCGTACCCATGCCATTTCGCCGCCGTGGCATCATCCGGCTGCGCATACCATTCATCATTTCCCACATAACCAGCACCTCCCGTGGATTTAGTGTGTCCACTGCTTGCAAATGTAAGCACGGCAGAGTATGGCAAAAGGAGCAAAGCAATGGTGTCGTCTAGAGCCGTTTTGCGCACAGATAAGACAACAAGCGAAAAAGCTGCATCAGCCGGTGCAGTCAGTACTCGGAACGATACCAGGGAAGTGGATGAGCTGCACGGAAAAGCTGTACAAACCCTAGTAGAGTGGTATCAGGTGAAGGGACGGCGGCTGCCGTGGCGAGAAACCACCAATCCCTACAAAATTTGGTTAAGCGAAGTCATGCTGCAACAGACCCGAGTGGAAACGGTTGTACCTTACTACCACGCTGTTGTGACTCAGTATCCCACCATTGCGGATTTGGCCCATGCGGCCGACGCTGACCTCCTGAAGCTGTGGCAAGGGCTCGGTTATTATTCCCGGATTCGCAACTTGCATCAGGCCGCACAAACGGTTCTTGAACGGTTTGCCGGTCAAGTGCCCGACAATGCGATGGATTTTGCCTCACTGAAGGGCGTGGGGCCCTATACAGTGGGCGCTGTCATGAGCATTGCCTTTAATCAACCGGTTCCTGCGGTGGACGGCAATGTTACACGGGTGATGGCCCGCGTTTTCGCAATCAGCGAAGACGTCACCAGGTCTTCGGTTCGACGATTCATTTCGCAGCAAGTATCCCGCTGGCTACAGTGTCAACCGCCGCGGTTGTTGACTCAAGCCCTCATGGAATTGGGCGCCGTCATCTGCAAACCGCGGAACCCGGATTGTACGCAGTGCCCACTGGCAGGCATCTGCGAGAGCCGAGCCAAAGGCTTAGCTTCCTGTATTCCCGTGCGCACGCCGAAGGTTGTTCGGAAGCAGGTTCAAGTGGTAGCCCTATTGTGTCAGGACGGTGACAGGATTCTGCTGGAACGCCGGCCTGCCACCGGTTTGTTGGCCAGTATGTGGCAATTCCCGGCCGTGGAGATACAGGGTGGCGACCTGGCATCTGATGAGTACGGTAGGGTCGTCGACGAACTGCTGACCAGGTTGCATCAGCCCTACTCCCACCAGCCGTCCTTTCAACAGCCCTACTCCCATCAGTCCTCCTCCCTCAGCTCGTCGGCGACCGCTGCCGCAACGCGATGGGGAACGCCATCGGGAACGGACAACACTGTGGTCCTGGCTGCGGACAGTACCTTGAATGGGGACTATCCAGTGGCCGATGGATTTCTTGTCGCTGAAAGGTCCGTTTGCAATTTTCGCCTGGTAACGCGGCTGGAGCACCAGTTTACCCACATGGACTGGCACGTCACCGTGCTTCAACCCGTGGGGTACGATTGGGGAAGGATTTGCGAAACGGAATCACGGCGCTGGGCGGACTCAAAGATGCTTACACACCTGGCATTGCCGCGAGTCTATGACAAGCTCATCGCAGCCATTCAGAACCCCGCAGGTACCTAAGATTCCCCCTGAACCCTGGATAGGTGTACAATGATGAAGCATATAGGCGTCTTGCAAACCGCCGGAAGATAACAGTATAATATTCCGCAACAATGGTCATGAAAACCAGTGGAATACGCCCAGTACCGTTATTTTTCGCGGATTGCTGATGATTGGGAAACCTTTCACTTCTGGTGGTTGGATACATCCTCTCGTCTATAGGGGCGCGGGGATTTTCGTTATTTGAAAGAGAATTCTGCATTTGTACAGGCGCCCTCGTCCGAGACGTCTGTTGAAGGACAAGGTGACTCACGTTGGAACCAGGTGTGCTCTAGGAGGATGACAGGATGGATTACCGCCCACAGGAAATTGAACAGTATTGGAAAAAACGCTGGCAAGAAGGTTTTGCGGATGTGGACCAAGCCGCGCACAGGCCGAAGTACTATTGTCTCGACATGTTCCCTTATCCGTCAGGTAGTGGACTGCACGTGGGTCATTGGCGGGGCTATACCATTAGCGACGTCTGGAGTCGGTACAAGACGCTGCAGGGGTATCAGGTACTCCATCCCATGGGCTGGGACGCCTTTGGGCTACCTGCGGAGAACTACGCCATTGCCCATGGCATCCATCCAGCCATTTCCACGGCGGAGAACGTGCGCAACTTCAAACGCCAGTTGATGGAAATTGGAGCCATGTACGACTGGCATCGCGAAATTAATACCAGCGATGCTGATTTTTACAGGTGGACCCAGTACTTTTTTACGAAAATGTTCGAGCGCGGGCTGGCCTACCGCAAGAAGATGCCCATCAACTGGTGTCCCAGTTGCAAAACGGGACTGGCCAACGAAGAAGTTGTGGATGGCAAGTGCGACCGCTGCGGGGCCGAAGTGACCAAACGCGAAATGGATCAGTGGATGCTCAAAATTACTGCCTACGCCGACAGACTGCTGGACGACCTTGCGGGTCTGAATTGGCCTGAGAAGGTGAAGAGGATGCAGACTGCATGGATTGGCCGCAGCGAAGGCGCACACCTGCGTTTCTCCGTGGATGGGCATCCCCACCTGTCGCTGGAGGTGTTCTCTACACGACCGGATACCCTCTACGGCGCCACCTACATGGTACTGGCTCCGGAGCATCCCTACGTTGAGCAAATCACCACTGCAGCCCAGCAGAGTAAAGTAGCTGCCTATGTTCAGGAGACGCTGAAAAAATCGTCTGTGGACAGGCAAATCGTGGAGAAAATCAAAACGGGTGTATTTACCGGCGGATACGCCATTCATCCACTGACAGGCGACAGGCTGCCCATTTGGATAGCGGACTATGTCCTCATGGACTATGGGACCGGCGCTATCATGGCCGTGCCTGCCCACGACGAGCGCGACTTCGAATTTGCACAGACCTTCCAGCTGCCCATTGTTCAGGTCGTGTCCCCTGACGGAACGCCATCGGACAAGGTGGAACTGTACGTTGGCGACGGACGGCTGGTGAACTCAGCGGAGTTTGACGGACTGACCGTGGAAGCAGGCAAGAAGGCCATCGTCCAACGGTTGACGGCCTCGGGCGCCGGAGACTTCACCGTGAACTACCGCATGCGGGACTGGGTGTTTGCCAGGCAGCGCTACTGGGGCGAGCCTATCCCTATTGTTTACTGTGACAACTGTGGCACCGTGGCGGTTCCCGAAGACCAACTGCCTGTCCTGCTGCCGGAGGTGGAACGCTATGAGCCCACGGGCACGGGGGAATCTCCCCTTGCGGCCATCGACTCTTTCGTCCACACCACCTGTCCCAAGTGCGGCAATCCGGCGCGGCGAGAGACGGATACCATGCCGCAGTGGGCGGGATCGAGCTGGTACTTTCTGCGGTATCCGGACAGTACCAACAACGCAGCACCGTTCAGCAAGGACGTGGCCAATCGCTGGCTGCCGGTGGACATGTATATTGGCGGTGTGGAGCACGCCGTACTGCATCTCCTGTACTCGCGTTTCTTTACAAAAGTCATTTACGATCTCGGTCTGATTGACTTCCCGGAACCATTTCAGCATCTGTTTAATCAGGGCATGATTACGCTGAACGGCGTGAAAATGAGCAAGTCTAAGGGCAACGTCGTCACCCCGGACGAAATTATTGAGCACTACGGCGTGGATGCCCTTCGGGTCTACGAGCTGTTTGTAGGCCCCCCGGAGGACGACGCGGAGTGGAACACCAACGGACTGGAAGGCGTCGCTCGTTTCCTGCAGAGGTACTATCGGCAGTTTATGGGAAGTGTGGAACGTCCCGCCAAACCGCGGGATTCACTTACACGACTGCGGCACCGGTTTGTGGCCAGCCTCCAGGAACGCCTGGACAGCTTTCGCCTGAATACGGCTGTCAGCGCCTTTATGGAATATAGCAATCAGTTGCAACAGGAAATCGGGTTGGGACTGGACCGGGAAACGCTGGAGACAATGGCCGTAACCATTGCACCTTTTGCGCCACACTTGGGAGAACAGCTTTGGCGTGCGCTAGGGCGAGAAAGCACGGTGTTTTCAGCCCAGTGGCCTACCTACGACCCGGCGTGGTTGAAAGACAGTGAAGTGGAAATTGCCGTTCAGGTGAACGGCCGCGTTCGGGCCAGAGCTGTTATCCCGGCGGATGCCAAGGCAAAGGAAGCCACCGACAGCGTCCGGAGCCTGCCGGACGTAGCCGTCTGGCTCGAAGGCAAGCAGGTTGTGAAAGAGGTATTTGTGCCCAACCGGTTGGTCAACTTTGTTGTCAAATAGGCCTGTGAGGTGCTGGCGTTGCAAGGGAAAGCCTTTGCCGCAAGAAAGCTCTATATGCGAATTGCTGAGGACATTCGCGATGCCATCGAGCGGGGCGATCTCCTGCCGGGCGATCGCCTCCCGCCTTTGGCCGAAATGGCAGCTTCTTTTGGCTGTAGTCGCACCACGGTGAGGGAGGCTTTGAGCACCCTACGCGGTCAGGGGTTGGTGGAGTTTCAGCACGGAAACGGGATATATGTTCGAACAGCATCCTTGGAAACCTGGATGGAGCCCCTGGAAGCCGCAATCCTGTTGGGGCAGAGCGACATGATGCAGCTGGTGGAAACGGAAACCGCCATTCTGGGTGGAATCGTAACGGCGGTCGCCACGCGTTGCCAAGACATCAATTTCACGCCGCTCAGCCGGACCCTGTTTCAGCTGGAGTGTGCACCTCCAGGGGGAGAAGAGGCCATCGCCGCTGAACTTTCCTTTTATCTGGCAATCGCGGATTGCTGTGGCAACCCCATGCTGGATAACGCCTTTCGCGTGTTGCTGGAGGCATTCCGCAGCACCTTGCGGCTGCTTCACAGACACTTTCAGCTGGGCCCCGATGACGGTCGGCAACTACTGGATTACCTTGTCCGGGGTGAGCCCCGAGCCGCTCGGGAAGTGGTGTATCAGCGTGGCGAATTGCTGAGAGCCGCTGTGGTCAAAGGGTATCGGGATGTGCCTGAGTCATCGGGAAAAGCCGATGTGCCTGGGTCACCGGAGTAAGCGGCTTGTATAGGTTTTAAGTGGCCTGCACAGGTTGAGTGGTGTGGACGGTCTGAAACGATTGAATGACGTCTTCAAGCTTTGTGAAAATTGGGCGCGAAGGCGTGAAGACCTCTTTCTTTTTCGAAGAGGGTTGTGTATAATAACCATGTAAGCGCTATCATGATGTGAGTGTCAAGGAGCGAGGCAAACATGCAGAAAATCTTGCTGTCTGCATATAACAAAGAGGATATTGCTATTAAGACTTATTTGGCAAACATGGGCCATCGGGTACGAGTGTTGGATTGCTTTGAAGACTATCATCGCAAACTGTTACGGTGGTATGGCAGTGACACACTGCTCACCGTGGAGGGCCACCGCGCGGATGTCATTGACGAAGTTTCCAAGCATCATTTTGACATAGCCATCGTTGTGGATACACAGGACTTCGTCCGCACTGCCCTGATTACCCAGTCATTGCGGGAGGCCGGCGTGAGGCACCTGCTGGTTGTTACCAAAGATATGGACAACAAGGCCGTGTTTCGCAGGTGTGGCGCCCATGAGGTCGTCGTAGCGGACGACGAGGATGAGCTGTTGCTTCAACTGAATCGAGTTCTGTTCCACTACATGCCCGCTTGAAGTGAATGCGGGGACCGCTTGTTTGACGGGGATGGTCCACAAGAGTAGTGGGAGAAAATCGGGGGATACCACCGGGGGTTGCACTGGCGACTGCGATACAGCGCTTGGGCAATCCTTTTTTCCTGGTACCTGTGTCCCGGAGGATTCGCAGAGTGTGGTATGAAACATAGCGATCTGTGATATGATTCTACTACAGACATGCAACGGACTTAGAACTCTGCGAGAGGAAGGTGCTACACGGGTGAGGCCACAACAGCTAGTTCTGCGGCGATATTTGTGGCGAGCCATTGAGGTAGCCAGTCTCCTTGTTCTCGTAATCCTGCTCTGCTTTGGGTTTGCGCTGTTTCTGCCCTATATCCTACCGTTTGTGGTCGCTTGGTTCTTCGCCATCCTGCTCTTGCCGCTGGTACGGTTGATTGAGCGTACAGGGATTCCTCGGGTCGTTGCCGTACTGATTGTAATGGTAGCCGTGGGGGCTTTGGTGGCGCTGGCGTCTACCTTTATTGTCATTGCCCTGTTCCGTGAAACCACCACGCTAAGTCATACTCTCCCAAATTATTTTCTCGCGATTCAGACTTGGGCTCAGAACAAGATTGCCGCAAGCAAGGCAGCGTTTGGTCAGTTGCCACCGCAACTCGCCAACAGCCTGCAGACCTCAGTGACACACTTGCTGACCGCTACGGAGCAGGTGTTCCAGGTTTCCGCCACAACGCTGGTCGGTGCCCTCACCAGACTTCCGGAGTGGACCTTTCTCATCGTCATTTCAGTGATTGCCACTTACTTCATGCTCAGCCATCACGAACGCATGTACCACGCCTTCCTGCGGATGCTGCCTCCGGGCTGGGAAGAAAAAGTGGACATTGTTACCGGTGACATGCTGCGGGCATTTACGGGAACCATTCGCGTGCAAGTAGCGCTCATGATTATGTCGGCCGTTCTGGGCATTGCCGGTCTCTGGATTATGCGAGTCAACTATGCGGTGCTGTTCGGACTGCTGTTCGGCGTTACCGGCATGATTCCCATTGTGGGTTCGGCCCTGGTGTCCATCCCCTGGGCTGCGGGAGCCCTGGTTATGGGAAATATCACTGTGGCCATCAAAGTGATTCTTCTGCAAGTGTTCATATCTGTGGTCCGCCACATTGTGGAACCCAAAATTCTTGCCGACAACGTCGGACTGGATACCCTGTCTACTTTGTTTGCCCTCTACGTGGGCATGAAAGTCATTGGCATCCTGGGCTTGTTTCTCGGTCCCATTGTGCTCATTGGCATCAAGTCACTGCTGCGCCTCCGCCTTTTCAGCGGCTTCTTCCCCGACTACGACGCTGCCGTGGCCGATGCCGGCAAGCCAAGCAGAGGTGCGGGGCCGCCGGGGCAGGCGCCGGTCACCGAGGCGCCAAGTTCGACGCCGGAGGAGGAACCCGTTCGTGAAACTGATTAGCCATCGGGCTGACGGTTCTGTGCATCGTACTTGGGAACGCGTGGATGTGACGGACCATCCCTGGGCTTTCTGGATTCCGGCGAAGTCCATTGTTCGCGAAGCAGATGAGAGCACCTGGTACAGTGATTATGCCGTTGTCGCCCTGTTCTGGCCCCGGTGCTTCTACCAGGTGTTTTTGCTGCTGAAGGATACAGGCACAGACTATTACTGCAACATCATCACGCCGCCGACGTATAATGAACGCAAGGGCGCTGTGGAGTTTATCGATCTCGATTTGGACGTGCTGCTCACGGGAGATACGCTCCAGGTGGTGGATGAGGAGGAGTTTGCCGCACGCAGTCTGTTCTACTCTCAGGAGTGGATTGACGAAGCAGAGACAGCCAAAAGGACCTTGCTCCAGTACGCTCACAATCGGACAGGCCCCTTTTCTCTGCGTACGGCAGAAGTATGGCGTAGGTACCGGGGTGCTACCCCTTAGTAATCCGGCGTGGATCCAGCAACTTGCGCGCGCGTTCCATAATGGCAAACAGCGCTTGAGAGTCCTGTTCCAGTTGTTCTGTCGTGATGTTTGCGGCTTCTGCAGGTTCTTTACCCTGGGTTTCACGTTCCAGCCGTACCAACTTTGACTGAAGTTCGTTTCTCTCTTTTTCCAGGATATTTACCTGCTGTCGCAGCTTCTGGTATTGTGAGTCATATGTTTGCAGGAACTTAATCACGTCGTTCATGGAATCTGAGGACGTTACGGTAGTAGGCTGTTGGACGCGGTTGACCTCTTCGGCCACGGAGTTTATTTCATCTGGTTGTCGGCGCTGAGCGGATTTTCGCTCTTTCTTTGCCGTTTCAATGTCTTTTCGGCAGTCTTTGCGAAGAACGCCGTTCCAGCGATAACCGCAGGCTGCGGCCGTTCTGCCGAGGGTACCGGCAGCTTCTTCAAAAGCTTTTAATTGTGTGCTGCCTGTACGAATGTGAGAGAGTACGATGTCAGCGAGTCTGTCATCGTCGTCCCGGGTCCAGGCGTCCGAGCGGTTGGACCATCGTTCATCGGCACTCTGCATACACGAATTCCTCCTTGTAGTCTGTACTATCTTTTATTTCCATGGCGTGCGAGATTCATACAATCCCGACAAATTTGCTCTATATCATGCTATGTTAGAAGATTGAAATCGTGACCTTTATCCATGAATTTTTTCATAGATGGGTTTGCTGGACGGTGCTCTATGACGCATGACCTGGATAAGCCAGATGAGGAAGTGACGCTTGATGGAGTTGTCCCTGCTGCTAGATGAATGGCGCCGCACTCCGGCATTTACGGAGAACTTGACACACTGGGAGATGACGCCGGCGCAACCCGCCCAGACGGCCCCCTTTCCCCAGTGGCTCCATGAAAGTCTTGCAACGGCGTTGCGGCGCAAGGGTATCGGGCAGTTGTACAGCCACCAGCTCAGTGCCGTTGAAGCAGTCCACGCCGGACAGAACGTCATTGTCACCACACCGACGGCCAGTGGCAAAACACTATGCTATAACCTGCCGGTATTGGATGCCGTCCTGAAAGAAAGTTCCACACGGGCACTGTACCTGTTTCCCACCAAGGCCCTTTCCCAGGACCAGGTGAGCGAACTGCACCAGCTAGCCCAGAATCTGGACATGCAAATTCAGACATACACCTACGATGGCGATACGCCGGTTGCTGCCAGGCAAAAGATCCGCGAAGCCGGACACATTGTCGTCACCAACCCGGACATGCTGCACGCGGCCATTCTGCCGCACCACACCAAGTGGTTGCGGTTGTTTGAAAGCCTTCGCTACGTGGTCATTGACGAAGCGCATATCTATCGCGGTGTGTTTGGCAGCCACGTCGCCAATGTTCTGCGTCGGCTGCGCCGCCTGTGCAATTTTTACGGCAGCAATCCCCAATTCATCCTGTCTTCAGCCACCATGGCGAATCCGCAAGAACTGGCGCTGGAGTTGACGGGGGAAGAGTGTCGGTGGATTGTTGAAAGTGGAGCTCCCCAGGGTGAACGCCACACCTTGTTATACAACCCGCCGATTATCCAGAAGCAGTTGGGCCTGCGTCGCGGAGCACTGCGGGAGGCTCGCTGGCTGGGAGCCAGGTTGCTCTCCGAGGGGATTTCTACCATTGGATTTGTGCGTAGCCGGACTCAGGTGGAAGTCCTCGCGTCCTATTGGAAAAAGGATGTCCCGCAACGCAAGCGGCAAGAAGTCGTAGCGTACCGCGGCGGCTACTTGCCCAACGAACGGCGGGCTCTTGAGCGCGGCTTGCGCCAGGGTGATATTCGCGGAGTGGTCAGCACCAACGCTTTGGAATTGGGCGTGGACATTGGCAGTTTGCAGGCCTCCATTTCCGTGGGCTACCCGGGCAGCGTGGCTTCCCTGCGGCAACAAAGCGGCAGAGCGGGCCGGCGCAGTGGGCTCTCCGTCGCCATTTTCGTGGCCAATGCGTCGCCGCTCGATCAATACTTGATTCACCACCCCCAGGCGCTGCTGCAAGCGTCACCGGAGGCAGCGCGGCTATCTCCGGATAACCTTTTGATTCTGGCCGATCACGTAAAATGCGCCGCCTATGAGCTACCCTTCGCCATGGACGAGCGGTTCGGCGTGGAGACGACGGACGAACTGCTGGAATACCTGGCGGAGAACCGCGTCTTGCATCTGGCCGGCGACGGAAAGTACCACTGGATGTCCGATGCCCTGCCCAGCCACAGCATTTCCCTGCGCAGCGCTGCTCAGGACAACGTGGTTGTGGTTGACACCAGCGGCGGACGCCCACAGGTCATTGGGGAAACAGACCGCTTTAGCGCGTTGACGACGCTTCATGAGGAAGCCATTTACCTGCATCAATCCCGTTCTTATCAGGTGGAGAAACTGGACCTGGAGAATGGTAAAGCTTTTGTTCGTCCTGTGGAGGCAGACTACTACACAGATGCCGAACTGGCCATTAAGCTGACAGTGCTGGACGTTTTGGCGGCAAAACCGGAGGCGCCGGCAAATTCACCGGTGCAACACCACTTTGGCGAACTCATGGTCAACGCCATGCCGACACTGTTCAAGAAGATTAAGTTTGAAACTCACGAAAACCTGGGCTGGGGGAAGATTCACCTGCCTGAAGCGGAGCTCCACACAGCGGGGTATTGGTGCAGCTTCAGCCAGGGTGCCATACAAGGTGGGCAGCAGGAGTGGGAGACGGCGCTGGCCGGAGCTTCCCACGTGTTACGGCAGGCTGGGGCGTTGCTCTGCATGTGCTCTGTTTCAGACCTGCACACGGCGGTTGAAGTGCGGCAGGCACTGACCGGAAAGCCCACCGTCTTTGTTTACGACAGCTACCCAGGTGGAATCGGGTTGTCGGATCGGCTGTACCGGCAAGTGGAGGAATGGTTTGTGACGGCCCGGGACATGGTGGCGGAGTGCGATTGCGAGTCCGGCTGTCCATCCTGTATTGGCCCGCAGGCCATTGGAGAAGTGCCCGCCAAGGGAGGCGCAGGAAATGCGCTGACGGCGAAAGCATGGGTCATCTCCCTCCTGGACACCGTGGCAAACCAGGCTTCCTTCCCGGGCCAGGCAGCCACCCACGAGAGTGGACATCGATGGTGAGGGCCAATGGCGAGATCCCTTAGGTCAAAACTGCAGGCGCTGGAACAGTCGACAGGGCACAAGACGCAGGGTTTGCAAGAGGAAGAGAATGAGCAAGGTCTCAGTCTACAGGCGCTGGGTTTTGTTTACGAAGATGAAGGGGCCGGCGGGTTTTGGCACCGGCGGACAGCTTGCGACTTGCTGAATTTTTACGGGCGGGTTCGCTTTGGCGACATTTTGCAGCGTGACTTGTCCCTGCTGGCCCGAGCCTGCAAGGTATCCCCTGAAGACCCAGGCTGGCGCGGGCCGCCTGACGCGATGAGCCTGCGTTTTTATGACACGGAAACCACCGGTTTGGGAACGGGAGCCGGAACCCTGCCGTTTCTTCACGCTGTGGGTCAAATCGAGGGAGACGAGTGGGTCGTTCACCAGTACTTTCTAAACGACTTTCAAGAAGAGCCGGCGCTGTTGGCTGCAATCATGAATCGTCACTTTCAGGAAGGAACCTTATGCGTCACCTTTAACGGCAAAACCTTTGACTGGCCGCTGTTGCAGAACCGGCTGATTCTGTACGGAATGACCCCACCACGGACCCCCGTGGCGCAGATGGATCTGCTGCATCCGTGCAGGCGCCTATGGCGTCGGTCACTGCCAAGAGTGACCCTGGGTCAGTTGGAATTGGAACTTCTCCACGTGGCGCGCAAGGACGACCTTCCGGGCAGGGAGGCCCCGGCGCGCTACTTCGCCTACATCCACGACAGGGTGATTGCCGGCATCCGGCCGGTGCTGGATCACAATGCGGCGGATGTTTCAGCGTTGTTGGCGCTCTGCGTCGTTGTGGCTGATGTTCTCAACGGCCGACATGTGGCCGAAAGTGCGGGAGAATACGCGGCACTGGCTTCCTGGTACAGTGAGTGGCAGGATTACGATTTGGCGGAAAGCTGCCTTATGTCCGCGGTTCAATGCCCCGACGCCACATGGAGAGAGTACTGGTTGGCCAGTCTCCATTACAAACGTTTGAACCAGTGGTCACAGGCGTGCAACCTGTGGGAAACGATGGTTGAAAATTACCGCTGGAGCACCGTGCCTATGGTGGAACTGGCCAAGTACTACGAACACCATGTCCGTGACTACGGTCATGCACTGCATTGGACAGAAGCCGCTCTGTTGCGGTGTCGCCAAGAGCCCCTGCTGTCCCGTAGCCTCATGGGTCAGGGGCCACAAAATTCGCACTCGGAGGCGATGGATGACGTCCTTAGGGCCTTGTTCCACCGAAAAGCGCGAATTGAGCGCAAGTTGGCGGCTGGGCCGGGGCCGTAGGCTCACCCATAAAAAGCCCCCTGGGCGGGAAGCAATCCCGAAACCAGGGGACTTGTTTACTGTTCTTATTGAGTTTCGGCTACATAGTTGCGGTTACATAGTTTCGGCTACATAGTTGCGGTTACATCCCTGTTCATGGCTTCCCTTCGCTGGCGCCGATGCTGCCGAAAATGCAACAGTTCGTACATCACCGGAACAATCACCAGAGTTAGAACAGTGGAGGTGATGAGGCCGCCAATCACTACCACGGCCAGGCCTTGGGAAATCAGCGCGCCTTCGGCAAAGCCCGCCGCCAGGGGCGCCAGGGCAAAAATAGTGGCGATAGCTGTCATGAGAATGGGGCGCAGCCGGGTCGTTCCCGCTTCCAGTAACGCTTCGCGAATGGTCAGTCCTCCGCGACGCTGTCGTTCAACTCTGTCTACCAGCACAATGGCGTTGGTCACAACAATTCCAGTGAGCATCAGCATGCCAATGAGAGAAGAGACGCTCACAGGCTGATGACCAATGACTGTGCCGAAGAATGCGCCAATGAGAGCCACCGGCATGGAGAACAGAATGGCAAGGGGCGCAGCCCATTCGCCGAAGGTAATGAGCATGACGATGTACACCAACCCAATGGCAATGAGAATGGCGTCAATTAAATCTGCGAAGCTCTGGTTTTGTTCCTGGCTGTCACCGGACAACTGTGTCTGCACACCGCTGGGAAGCTTCAACTGCGCTATTTTTTGTGTGGCCAGCGTAGTGGTCTTGCCCGTGTTCTTCCCTGTGAAGGTAGCGGTGACATCCGCGTAGGCTGCCCCATTCCTGTGGAGGATGGACACCGGTGCGTTCACCACTTTCACCGTCGCCACGTCGGACAGCTTCACTGAGCTTCCCAACTGTGTAGCTAGCGGTAGGTTTCGGATGCTGGTCAGCTTCGTCAACGAGCTGGAAGACTTGAGGTACGCTTGAATGTTGTAGGTTTGTCCATCTAGGTCAATGGTGCCCACATTGTTGCGGGACACGTAGTTGCTGACTGCAGTACCAATCTGGTAGGGTGTCAATCCGTACTCCGCCGCCTGCTGTGTTTTGGGTTCCACGCTGATTTCCGGACGGGTAGCCGCCAGGTTGTTGTCGATGTTGGCCAGTCCGGAAACGCCATGGAGGGCAGTGGTAATTTCCGTGGCCGCCTGCTTTACGGCGGTCTCGTCGCTGCCCGTAACAATCATCGAGAAGTTACCCGTGGCGCCGCCCATGGTCATTTCGTTCACCTGAATATCTGCCGGGCCCGCGATGGGTTTCAGTTGTTGACGCAAAGTGGAAACCAGGGTGTCCACGTTGGCGTTGGATTTCAGACTCAGAAACATGTTGGCCGAGTTCGATCCCGATGTTCCGCCCATGGCCGACGTTTGTCCGCTGTCGCCGCCGATGTCGGTGTTCAGCTGGTCGATAGCGGACTGGTGCGCCAGTACAATCTTTTCCACCTGCGACGCTTTCTTGACCGTGTCGCTTTGCGGCGTACCGGTAGGCATTGTAATGGAAATGGTCGCAAATTTCTCCTGCGATGAAGGAATGAAGGTGCTCCCTGCTATGGGCAACACGGCAATGGAAGCGACAAAGGCGACAGCGGTCACCAGCAGTACCACGCTCTTGTGGTTGAGACACCAGTTCAGCGCGCGCTGGTAATGGACTTGCCAGGGTTGAAACACGGGCTTGTCACCCTGTGTCCGGTCGTTGCGCCCTGCCGCCTGCCAGTCCTCATCAGACTCCAGTTCAAACACGCCATCATAGTTGACGCCTTTTGCCTTCCGTCGCGTCACCAGGAGCCAAGCCAGCAGCGGTACCACCGTCAGTGCCACGAGTAGTGACGACAACAGGGAGCAGACCACTGTCAGCGCAAAGGGGAAGAAGATTTTGCCCACAACCCCCTGGACGAGACCCAAGGGTAGGAAGACAGCGACGGTGGTAATAGTGGAAGAGGTAATGGCCGAAGACACTTCCCCCGTAGCAAACCGGACGAGACCCTTACCCAAGCCCAGGCCGCGTCGCCACGTTCGATAGATGTTTTCGATGACCACAATACTGTCGTCCACAACGCGCCCTGTTGCCACCGCCATGCCGCCCAGCGTCATAATGTTCATGGACACGTTGAACCGGTTCAGCAGAATCACCGCAGTCAACAGGGACAGCGGAATGGAAGCCACTGCAATGAGGGTGGTGAGCCAGTTTCGCAGAAACAGCATAATCACCAGCACCGCGAAAATGGCACCGAGAATTGCCTCGCGCATCATGCCGTTGATAGATGCCTTAATCATTGTGGACGTGTCAAACAAGGGGACAATCTGGATGTTCTTTGGCAACTGCGACTGCAGCGAGGCTATTTCGCTGTTGACGGCGTTTGCCATCTGAACCGTATTGGCGTCCTCGGTCTTGACGGTTCCAATGAAGACGCTGGGATGGCCGTTGGTCCTGTTAATGGATCCTCCCGTGGGCTGCGTCAGTGTAACAGTGGCGACGTCTTTCAGCGGAATGGTCTGCAGTTTCGAAGGGGTGGAGCTAGCCGCGCCGCCGGCACTGGAGGAGCTGGTTTTTGCAGGCGTGGCAGGCAGGGAACTCTTGTTGCCTTGGCCCGCACCGCTGGCTGCAGACATGCTCTTCTGCAGTTTCGACAACTGCTGGCTCAGGTTCTGCTGGGAGCTCTGTAGCGCCTTAATCTCAGCTTGTAGCTGGGCTATCTGGGAGGGGTTCTGTTGGCTGGCCGGCTTGCTCATTTCCTGTGTCAGCGCCAGTTGTGCGCCAAACAGTTGCCCCTGCACACTTTGCAGCGCACTGAGCAACTGATTTTCGGCCTGGAGCGCGCCTACACCCTGGCCCAGTTGCTGTTCACCCTGGCCGAGTTGTTGCATGCCTTGGCCCATGCCCTGCACGGCCAATCCCAATTGCCCAAGTGCCGTACCAATCTGCTGCGTTGCCGCGTTGGCGTTGGGCGGCACAGGGAGCTTCAGGTTTTGAATATCCTTCAGCGAAGAAAAGTGGGTGTTGAGTTGAACGGGATTGATTTTGTTATTCACCGTAGCCGATCCCAATGGCATGGTGACAGTGTCCGCCTGCAGGTCCTGAATGACCTGCTGCATGGTCAGGTTGTACTTTTTCAACTTGCTGGGGTCGAATTTCATGGACACCACATCTTGCTGTGCGCCGCCGGTTTCCAGTGAGGCGACGCCGGAGACGCCCTTCATTGCGGGGATGATAGTATTGTTGACAACGCTGCGCAACTGCTGGGTATCCCCGTTCTTTGCGGTAACGGTGAAGTAGACTACCGGAGCTGAATCAAAGGAGAACTTCTGCAATGACGGCGTACCGGCGCCACTGGGCAGTTGTACCTGGTTCAGTTCATCCTGGGCTTGCTGCGTGGCGGTAGTAAGGTTCGCATCCATATTGAGACTGATTTCAATTTCTGAAACGTTCTCTACAGAAGTGGAAGTGATGTCCTGTACGCCGGAGACGCCCTGCAGGGCCGTTTCCAGAGGCTTTGTCACATTTGTGGCTACCTCCTGCGGCGAAGCCCCTGGATAGGTTGTAACTACGGCGATGACTGGATATGCGATGTCGGGCATCAGTTCTTCTTTCAAACTACGTGCCGAGAAAACGCCGCCGACGGCAATAATCAGAGCCAAAATAGCAATGGCCACCGGGTTTCTCAGGGAGAATCGCGTTAGAAAGCGCAAGGGCTCCACTCCTCATAATCTCTAGACTACCACCCAATCATTTTAGTTACTAAATCAATACAGGTCAACACTGGTTACCTGGAGTTTATGGCGAAAATCCGCCAATTCACCGAGCCCGCCAAACTTGCATCGGTCCCGCCGTTTGTCTAGTGTAACAGTTAGATTGTTCCACGATGCGTCGGTAGCTTGAAAGGCGGGTGGAACGCAGGTAGTGACAGGCATACAAGGGAGGTTACGCCAGTGAGTGACAAGACGCGGGAGGACGCGTTGGCACTGCTGCACCAGTACACTGAATCAGAATCGTTGCGGCGCCATGCCTACGCTGTAGAGGCTGCAGTTCGTGCCTATGCGAGAAAATTTGGGGAAGACGAGGAAAAGTGGGGAGTCACCGGTTTGCTTCACGACTTTGATTACGAGAAGTATCCCACCCACGAAGAGCATACCGTGGTGGGGGCCCGAATCCTCACAGAACAGGGCTATCCGGAAGACGTCATTTATGCCATTCGCGCCCACGCCGATTACAACGGACTAGAACGGCGCAGTCTGCTGGACAAGACACTCTATGCGTGCGATGAGTTGTCCGGTTTTATCATGGCGGTGGCTATGGTTCGCCCGACTCGGGAAGTGTCCGACGTACAGGCCAAGAGCGTCAGGAAAAAGCTGAAGGATAAGGCTTTTGCCAAGGGCGTCAACCGCGACGACGTTTATCGCGGCGCTGAGGAACTTGGCGTCGATTTGGATGAACACATCCAGTTTGTTGTGTCCGCCCTCACCAGCATCGCAGCGGAACTGGGTCTCGACGGCCAATCCGCTTCATAAGCTGGAGGGGGGATTTGGGCAGGAAGAGACTGTGCCTGCGGCGAATTGCTGAAGTAACACCAATGGTGCGGAGGTGCCCATATGATTGTCACCGGATGGACCATGGATATTCCTGCCATTACTCTACTGGAGATGTTTCGGCGGACTGCAGAGAAGCATCCTGACCACCTGGCCACGGTGTTTCTCGAAGAAAGCCTGACCTATGGCGAGTTGTATCGCAGAACGCTGAGGACAATGGCAAAATTGCAGGCGCTTGGGGTCGAGCCGGGCGACAGGGTGGGCATCATGCTGCCCAACTGTCCGGAGTACGTCATCGCGTATTTCGCCATTACCGGACTTGGCGCAATCGTCGTTCAAGTCAACCCCATGAGCACGGCTTCGGAGTTGACCTTTCTGCTGGAGGACTCCGGTGCACAACTGATGGTTGCTCACGACTCGCTCCTGCCCACGGTGCAGCAGGTTCGTGCCCACAAGCCGCTGAAGGCGGTGATTGGTGTCAGGTTTACACCGAATTCCGTCAATGGTGGCCAGGGGGCCATGGACCTGCAGCAAGTGCGCCCCGACATGTGGATGGACGCTTGGTTCACAGCTACTTCCACCCCTGACGTGCCCGAGGCAGACACGCCGGAAGTAGACACGCCGGAAGTACATGCATCGGAAGTAGATGCACCGGAAGTACATGCACCGGAAGTAGATGCACAGGAAGTAACAGTGCCATCTGTGGACATCGGCAGTGTGGCGGTTCTGCAGTATACAGGAGGTACCACCGGTCGACCGAAGGGCGCAATGCTCACCCACGCCAACTTGGTGGCCAACGCTTATCAGTCCAGCACCATGATTCCCGGTGGCGTACTGAGCGACGATAAAATGGTCTGTGCGCTGCCTCTGTTCCACGTGTACGCTATGACCGTGTGCATGAACCTGTCCGTTCTCACAGGCATGACCATGCTGATTCTGCCGCGGTTTGAACCCAAATCTATAATCAGTCTGTTTCAGCAGCACAAACCGACGCTGTTTCCAGCAGTGCCCACGATGTACGTTGCGCTGTCGCAGTTTGTGCCAAAGGGACTAAACTTACTGTCCTGCCTGCGAGTATGCAACAGCGGCGGGGCACCTTTGCCTGAGCAGGTGATGGTCCATTTCGAACATCTCACAGGTGCAGTGGTGCTGGAGGGATACGGGCTGAGTGAGGCTTCACCGGTGACGCACAGCAACCCGGGTCCGGACAGGCGCAAGCCCGGCAGTATTGGTCTGCCTTTGGCCAACACGGAAGCGCGTATTGTGGACGCCATTGACGGAGAGACGGAACTGGATGCGGACGAGGTCGGGGAACTGCTCATTCGCGGCCCGCAGGTGATGAAAGGGTACTGGCATCAGCCTGGGGAAACTGCGCGAACCGTGGTGAACGGCTGGCTTCATACCGGCGACATTGCAAAGATAGATGCAGACGGTTACGCATATATTGTCGACAGAAAAAAGGACCTGATTATTGCCAGCGGGTTCAACGTTTATCCTCGGGAAGTGGAGGAGGTCCTCTTTAAGCACCCGGATGTACTGGAGGCTGCGGTGGTAGGGATCCCGGACGAATACCGGGGGGAATCGGTGCAGGCCTATGTGGTTCTGAAACCTGCATCTACTGTCACGGAAGCGGAAATGCTGGACTGGTGCCGGCGACACCTGTCGGCGTACAAGGCACCAAGGGGTGTGGAGTTCCGGGATGCGTTGCCTAAATCCGCCGTTGGCAAGGTGCTGCGGCGAGACCTCCGGAGCGACGACAAACATTGAGGTGAAGCTGTGAAAATTCACCTGCTGCAAACCAACGATATTCACAGCCAACTGGAAAACTACATGCGGTTGGCGGCCAGCCTGCGGCAGCAGCGGGCTCGTCTGCGCGAACAGGGCGATGCCGTGCTCACCTTCGATATTGGTGACATTCTGGACCGGGTGCGACCAGAAACCGAAGCCACCTACGGCGCCATCAACGCAGCTATGATGGCGGCCGTGGGTTATGACGCGTGGGTCTTTGGCAACAACGAGGGGCTCACCATCCCCGTTGACAGGTGGGATGAGTTGCGCCGCTTGAGCGGCGCGGTGGTTTTTGGAAGCAACCTGCGGACGTCGTGCGGCAGCCAGCTGGTAGGGTTTGCAGACTCCCAGGTCTTCACAGCGGGGGGAGTTCGCATTGGCGTCTTTGGCGTAACGGCCGCGTACAAGGAGCCCTATGAGCTGCTGGATGTGGACGTAACGTCTCCGTTTGCCGCAGCTGCCGCCCAGGTGGACCAACTTCATTCCCAGGGTTGTGACATTGTTGTAGCGCTGTCTCATTTGGGGCTGTGGGACGATCGCAAACTGGCTGTCCAGGTACCTGGAATAGATGTCGTTTTAGGCTCTCATTCTCACAACTTTATGGAAGCTGCGGAAGTGATTGAGGGGACGGCTGTATTCCAGCCGGGGGCGCACGGCCTTCGCTACGGTCACACCGTCATTGACTTCGACACACGCTCAGGTTGCATCCAATCCATTGACTGCGAGGCCATCGCCGTGGATTTGCACGGTCCACTGGACGCAGACACGCACTCTGTTTACCGAGAGTATCGACCCGTTTTCGACGAAGTTCTGAACCAGCCCGTTGTCTGCTTGCCGCGTCCGTTGCCGGTGCGCATGGACTCGGAATCGCCTCTGGCAAACATCCTGGTGGAGGGGCTTTTTGAGCGGTATCCCTGTGACCTGGGCATGATGATGGCCGGCGCCTTAAATGCGAGTCTGCGTGCCGGACAAATTAGACGACGCCATGTCCATGGAGCCTGCGCCACGCCGACACGCCCGGTGCTCTTGACGTTGTCAGGCGAGAACATCCGCAACATTTTGGAGAAATCCATGAGTCCGGAATACTACAATCAGACGGGTCGCGGTTACGGCTTTCGCGGGGGCGTTATTGGTTTCATGGCGGTTGCTAATGTAGACGTGGAATTCGCCCTGACTCACAAGAACCCCAGAATCCACTCTGTCCTCATCGCCGGACAACCCTTGAATCCTCTGCGCAGATACCGGATTGTCACCTGTGAATACCTGTGGTTGTCCACCGTCTTTGCCGAGTTCCGGGAGGCTGAAGACATTCAGGTACAGGTGCCACTGGTTCGGGAAGTTCTGGGGGACGCTTTGGCGAACCCCAGGGTTCGAGACCAGGCCGATGTTTGTCATTACCACCGCAGGGACGGTTGAATTCGGTTGTTTTGAACTCTGTAGAAAGGGAGGTTGTCCATGAAACTAATTTCCAAAGCAAAAGTCCAAGAAGTGCTGAACATTCTTGGCCGTACCTACCCGGATGCCAAATGTGCCCTCCATTTTTCCACTCCCTTTGAACTTTTGATAGCCACCGTGTTATCGGCACAGTGCACGGATGCCAGAGTCAATCTCGTGACTGCCCGCTTGTGCCGGAAATATCACGGCCCGGAGGACTACGCGTCTATTAGCCCGGATATACTGGAGGTAGATATCAAAGAGTTGGGATTGTTCCGATTGAAGGCCCAACACATCGTGGCCTTGAGTAGAGTGCTGCTGGAGACTTACGGCGGCGAAGTTCCGCAGACCCGGGAAGAACTTGTGAAGCTGCCGGGAGTTGGTCGAAAAACTGCCAATGTGGTGTTGTCCAACGCGTTTGGTGTCCCGGCCATTGCCGTGGATACTCACGTTCAGCGCGTGGCCAACCGCATCGGCCTGGCCGACAGTGAGACGGTGGACGGCACGGAACGAATGTTGTGTGAGAGAATTCCCAGAGCCGTGTGGTCTGACGCTCACCACTGGCTGATTCATCACGGGCGCCAGGTTTGCACCGCGCGAAAACCCAATTGTCCGGAATGCCCCATACGAGATTACTGTCGCTACGCAAATTCGCCACAGCTGAAATCCGGCTGACCTGCACCCCGCCTTCGGCCAGTTTGAATGTTCCGGATGTTTTGGATGCGCCAGACGGGATGGCTACGTGGTTGACGAGGAGTTGCACTTATGTGGAAGAAAGCTTTCGTCATTCTGCTGTCCTTTGATTTACTCATCGCAATTGGCGCCGCCGTATGGTGGTCCACTTTGCCTGTGGCCAGTTCGGCAAACAACGGCACTTTCACAAAATCCGCACAGATTCAAAACCCCGCCAAGGTTCAACTGAGCATTGGTCAGGACGCCGTGAACAGCTATCTGACCTATGCCCTTTCGGAACAGAAGGACGTGCAGAACGTGCTCTCCTACGCCAAAGTTGGGTTCAATCAGAACTGGAATGTTCAATTGGGTGTCAAACTGGCCGACAAAGTGGTCGCCTTTGACGTGACGCTGGTTCCCACGGTTCTGAACGGAAATCTGCAGTTGCACGTCACCCAGGCCGATTTTGGTCAGGTTCCTATTCCGGTCTCCGCGCTCTTTCTCGTCTTTCGTCACTTGCCCTGGCCCCAATGGATTGCGGTAGATGCCGCCACGTCTAACATCAATCTCAACTTCCGCCAACGTCCGCAGAATCCCTACGGAGTGCAGGTACTGCAGTACGATGAGCAGACAAAGCTCCTCACCCTGCAGATTACCATTGCGCCCAAATCCCTGGCCAACGCCACCAAGTCCTAGACCTATCGCCTATAGCCCGTCGTTGCCTGGCCCATCGCTCCATAGCCCCGTCGCTCCATAGCCCCATCGCTCCATTGGCCCCATCGCTCCATGGCCCCGTCGCTGCCTGGCCCCATAGACAGACACAGGGTTTCCTGTCTGCAAAACTCAGGAGTCGCCACATACTTCTACTGCGGCAAGCGCACACTAGACTTCGTGGACTGGTACAATCCCGGCGGCACTTGCGGAATACCAATCCGCATTTTACTTTTCAGGAGGTATAGTGTGAAGGCGCTGAAGTGGTTTACGTCACTGCTAACCGTGGACGACACGGTTCTGGACGAGCAGTTCATGCTCACACCAGACGGCGGCAGTATAGGCTCCGAGACAGAGTCTTCAGAGTCGCCGTCCTCACAGGAACCGTCGGCTCCACCGTCCTCTTCCCAAGATAAGGGTGGACATCCGTCTGCCTCGTCCAATGACAGGCAGCCCTCGCAAGACCGGGAAGAAAGCGAAATTGATGCCCCGCTGCGACCCAGGAAACCCATTTCCCTAAATCAATGGATGGAGGAAGCTGCCAAGAGCAAAAGCACACTGACTTCCGACAACTTGAGTGCCGCACAGGAAGAACTGGATGGAGACATGGAGCGAACCGAGGCCATTCTGAAATCGGTTTTTCACGTTCCACCCAGCGTCGACTTTGTTATCCGCCCTTTTCGCGTGGGGACGGAACACCCGTGGAAAGGCATTATCGTCTTTATTGACGGCATGGCCGACCGCACGGTTATTAACAACAACATTCTCGAGCCCCTGATGCTGATTACAGAATTTATCGACGATGCGCCGGAACGGCGTATGGAGTCTATTGTCAGGAAGCTCATCCCAGGAAATCAGGTGGAGACCAAAGCCGGTTGGATGGACATTATCAACGGGATTGTCACGGGATCGACTGCCGTCTTCATTGAGGGTTGCAAAGAAGCCGTGATTGTGGAGACCAAGGGTTGGGAACACCGCAGTGTTGGCCAACCCACCACGGAACAGGTGGTCCGCGGTTCTCACGACGCTTTCACAGAGAACTTTCGTACCAATACTGGACTTATCCGATCGCGCATTCGCAGCGAAAACCTCATCACGGAATCGCTGCCTGTTGGCAAGGTGGCAAAGACAGATGTGGCAGTCATGTACATTGCAGGTCTGACAAACTCGAAACTGGTGGCTGAAGTCAAAAAGCGCATTTCGCTAATCGACGTGGATTACCTGGAGAATAGCGGGGCCCTGGAACAATTTCTGGAGGATAATCCCAAATCCATGATTCCTCAAATTCTGGCCACTGAGCGCCCGGATAGGGTGACAAACATGCTCATGGAGGGTCATGTGGCGGTTCTCGTTGGCCAAAGTCCCTTTGCCCTGGTGCTGCCCACGGTCCTGTGGTCGTTGGTGCACACTCCGGAAGACGCTTCCATGAAGGCTTTCGTAGCAACGTTTCTGAGAGCGATACGGTGGTTGGCTCTGGTCATTGCCCTCCTCCTTCCGTCCATGTATGTTGCCCTGACAAACTATCACTCGGAAATGCTGCCCACGGATTTGATGCTCTCCATTGCCGGAAGCAGAGAACTGGTTCCGTTCCCTGTAATTATGGAAGTCCTCTTCATGGAGTTCTCACTGGAGTTGATTCGGGAAGCGGGCATCCGGATACCTTCCGTCATTGGTCCTACCATTGGGATTGTGGGCGCGTTAATCATTGGTCAAGCGGCGGTTCAGGCGGGACTGGTCAGTCCGGTGCTGGTGATTGTCATTGCCGTTACGGCGCTGGCTTCCTTTGTTGTTCCCAATTACAGTCTCAACACGACTGTTCGCGTTATGCGCTTTGCCTTTCTTCTGGCCAGCGCTCTCTTTGGCTTCTATGGCATCGCTCTCCTCTGGGCCGTTATGACTGTCAGGCTGGCGGCGCAGAAATCTTTCGGTGTACCTTATCTGGCACCAGTGACGCCTCCCACATCTTCCGCCACAGATGTGTTTCTACGTTTGCCGGCCTACACCATGAACCGCCGACCAAGCTTTCTGTACACGCAAAAACCGGAACGACAGAATCCGGTTACGCGACAGTGGAGTCCCAGTACCCTCAAGACCGCGAAAAAAAATCAACAATCGGGAAGGAAGAACAAGCAGTGATACAACAGTCAGCGCAGAGAAAGACTCTCGTGACCTCCCGGGAGCTGGTGGCCATGCAAATTGCGTTTGTAGCCACAGATGTCTTCCTCACCTATCCCCAATTCACACAATACGTGGCTTTGGAGGCGGCCTGGATGATTCCACTGTTGTCTGGACTGCTGGCGTTGGTGGTGTTCCTGTTTGTCAACTGGATAATTAAACGCAGGTTCCCCAACATGGATATTGTGGAGATTGCCACGTCCGCTTTTGGTTCCGCTGTGGGCTCAGTCGTAGCCCTTGTTTTCAGCATGTACTTTCTCGTCTACATGGCGACGGTTATGCGTCTGTTCATGGAAAACGTCATCTCGACGGTACTACCCAACACACCGTTTTTCCTGGTTGGGGCTCTGTTCACTGCGACGGCGGCGTATGTGGCCTACTTGGGGTTTGAACCCATTTGCCGCGCAGCCTACCTCTTCTTGCCGGTGATGCTGGTTGGCGTACCTCTGCTGTGCTTACTGACGGCCCACTGGTGGCACGCGGACTACCTCTGGCCCCTGTGGGGACGAGGCCTGGTGCCGGTGTTTCGGGGAACCCTGCTGTCATGGTCCATATACATCAACGTCCTCTTTCTTGTAATCCTGTATCCACACGCTAAGAACCCCGGGATGATGGGGACGATGGGCGTCACCAGCATTCTCGCTGCAGATGCTATTCTCACCGGTTTTTTACTGGTGTACAGCATGGTGTTTCCGCCTCTGGAAGCACAAAACATTTCCTTTCCCTTTTACCAACTGGCACGACTCATTTACTTGGGTCGTTTCTTTCAAAGACTGGAGAGTCTGTTTATCTTCCTCTGGGTTATCATGGCGGTGGTGCGTATATCCATCCTGCTGTGGGCGTCCGTCTACCTCATGTCCCGGGCGTTCCAGTGGCCGGTGTCCCGGCCGGCAATCCCAGCCACGGCGCTTCTGGGGTTTGCTCTCAGCCTTATTCCGCCAACCATTCTTCAGATGCAGTCCTTTTCTCAAAACTACCTGCTTCCCTGGGGCAGTCTGATTGTCTTCGGCCTTCCGGTTCTCATTACCGTCAGCGCGGCTGTATTTAAGCGACGCCCAGCTAATGACGGCCGCGGTGACAGGGGGCTGCAGCGTGCTTAGCTCCATCGTCTTTTTTACAGTGTTGATGCTCGTCCCGTTAGGTATTTGCATCTATACCGTGAATTTTGGCCGCTGGCTTCATTCCCGTCGGCAAATTCTGGGGTCCGTCAGCGCATTTACCCTGGCAGCATTGTCTCTGGCCGCTATAGGCGCTGTTTTATGGACTGTCATTGTGTAGGAGAAAGTTTTCCCGCCAAGGGCAGAGGACGGATGCCACAGAAGCGGCTATAATAGGGCCAGGTTGAAAACCAGGCAAGCTTCTGAAAGGTTCGGTGAAAATCCAATGTCAATGGAATTGAAAGAGGTGAGCATCTGGACGGACGGAGCCTGTTCCGGCAATCCTGGCCCTGGGGGCTGGGGAGCCGTTTTGATATACCGGGGACATACCAAGGAACTTTCCGGCGGCGAAGCGTGGACGACCAACCAGCGGATGGAAATTGCCGCTGTCTGCTCCGCACTGGAGGCGCTCAAGGAGCCCTGTGACGCCATTGTTCACAGTGACTCCGCCTACGTCGTCAACTGTTTTCGGAAAAAGTGGTACGTGAACTGGCAAAAGCACGGCTGGCAAAACAGTAAGGGACAACCGGTCCAGAACCGGGACTTGTGGGAGCGCCTGCTCATGGCCTATCAGCGCCACCATGTGCGCTTTGAAAAGGTGAAAGGTCATGCAGGCGTTGAATGGAACGAACGGTGCGACGAACTGGCCAGACAGGCGATTCCCAAGTGACACTGACTCTGTACGACCTTAAACAAATGGGCGCGGCCGCTGGTTTTGACATCATTGGCGCCACCACGGCGGCGGACTTTCCGGAATTGGTGCCTGTCTTGCAAGACTATGAGCGACGGGGCACAACGGGCTTTGAATCCGGTAATGTTACGTTGCGCAGTCGGCCCACATACTGGATGCCAGAAGCCAGGTCGCTGATTTCCGTAGCGATGGCCTACCTGACTCCAGCCGGGTGGGAACGGGCGCGTCGGCACCCGCGGGATCATCTCACAGGCCAGGTGAGCCTCTATTCCTATGGCGAAGACTATCACCGCGTCATGAAACGGCGCCTGCAAACGCTCCAGACGCTGCTGGAGCAGCACCTGGGACATCCCATACTGGCAAAAACCGCGGTGGACACTTCACCCCTGGTGGATAGGCGGGTCGCAGAACGGGCGGGCATCGGCTGGATTGGGAAGAATTGCATGTTTTACGCACCAAAATACGGTTCTTACGTGTTTCTTGGGACACTGGTGACGAATCTGGACTTCCACTTTTCGGAGCCGGCAGGGGAGCACACGGCAGGGGAAAATACGGTAGGCCAGAGGACGCCAGCTGAGCACACGGCAGGGGAGTGGACGGCAGGTGGACAGTCGTCTCGGTGCGGCCGTTGCACTCTATGCCTGCAAGCCTGTCCCACACAGGCGCTGATTGCGCCAGGCGTAATTGATGCAACCCGCTGTCTGTCCTATGTCACGCAGATGCAGGGGATAATTCCGGAAGCCTTGCGAAAACCTCTGGGTCGCCGGGTATGGGGTTGTGACACTTGCCAGTTGGTCTGCCCCGAAAACAGGGGAATTTCCTATTCGGAACACCAGGAATACCTGCCCGGAGGGGAATTGGAGTATCCCCGCTTGCTGGAGATTCTGCAGTGGAGTCACAGGGGCTTTGCGCGGCGCTATGGACACACGGCCGCAGCCTGGCGGGGAGTGCGCGTCTGGCAGCGCAACGCGCTGATTGCCATTGGCAATTGCGGGCAGAGGGGAGCCATTCCCCACGTGATTCCGTTTCTCTCCCATGAACGTTACGAACTGCGCGCCAGTGCAGCCTGGGCCCTGAGGCAGATTGGCAGTGACCAGGGGAGACGGGCTGTAGCCAAGGCGTATGCCGTGGAAGGAAATTCGCTGGTGCGTCAGGAAATGCGTTGGGCAATAGCGACATGAATCGAAGAATCCACTAATGTGGCATGGAGGGATGGGAAATGCTGACCTTTTATACAGGTGACGAAGGGTCTGCCGTTTATGTCGACAGGGTACAGACGTCCATAGGGACACTGAAGGTGGTTGGCTCGGAAAACGGAATCTGTGAGGTCTCCTGGCTGGGATTGGAAGACTACGGACAGGAAGAAGCCCGCAGTTCAGGCGCTTCGGTGCCAGATGAACTGCTGCTGGCAGCGAAAGGCTGGGTGAACGAAGCCTGCGTCCAATTGCGCCAATACTTTGCCGGCAAGAGAACGGAATTCACCTTGCAGGTTTGCGTTCATGGAACGGCCTTTCAGGAACAGGTATGGCGTAGCCTAGCGGCCATCCCCTTCGCCCAAACGCGGTCGTACAAGGATATTGCCGTCAGCGTCGGCAGACCCCAGGCAGTGCGGGCCGTGGGCCAGGCCAACCGGCGTAACCCTGTCTCTGTTGTCATCCCTTGCCATCGCGTCATCGGATCCGGTGGCCAGTTGACGGGCTATGCAGGTCACCACGTGAATATCAAACAAGACTTGCTAGATTTGGAGCAGAAGGCCTGGGTCCGCTTGTCCGTTGGCTGACTCCGATGCTCCCGGAAAGGCGTACATCCGTCCATCAGCGGATTTGCTCCGCCAGTTCCTGCAGAAACTGGCGGCGCTTGTCCTCCTTATCCACGTACTCCCGCAGAGCATCCACCTGGGCGGACTCCGCAAATACGCGGTAGCGCGTATTTGCCAGACGCCAGGCTTTGTAGGGGAATCGCAATAGCGCCAGAATCAACAGATATTCTTCCTTGGCTAGGGTCCTGACACTGTCAAAACTGAGAAAGCAGAGGTAAGCCAGTTCGGCATCCCAGTTCTGAATCTGCAACGACCGACGCAACAGGTGGCTGATGTCCAGAACCCGCGGCGCGTAAGTCATCAAGTCTAGGTCAATGATATGCACAGTGCCGCTGCTGTCGCATACGAAATTCCCGGGAATGACATCCAGGTGACACAGACCGGGCTGGTACTCATCGTGCAGCAAAAAGTCCTGACAGTCCGGGTCCTCCAGCAACTCTACGCTGTCTTGCGCATCCTGGCGCAGGTGCTGTTCCATGGACAGAAACAACTGGTCGAACCTCCCTGGAGTCCTTTTGGAACCCGCTTGGGCCAGAAGGATTTTCAAATTTTCAAAGCGCCGCTGGAGCATCTGTCGTAAGTCAAACTCCATGGGCGGATTGTATTGGGAAGATTCAAAGCCGCGAGAAGCCTCGTGAAATGAGGCCAGGGCGGCAGCCACTCTCGGTACGTCCTGTTTGTTGGCAAAATTTACAATACGACCCCCAATCCACTTGGTGGCGTAGTAGGTACAGCCATTCTGACGGACGTAGGGCCGCTTGCGTTTGGAGGGAACCAGCCGCGCCATCCGGGTGAAGCCGTTTTGCCGCAGGTAGCGCTGGGCATCCTGCATGAATAGAATCCGCTGAGGCTCCAATTCTGTCGGCTTCAGGGCGTAGGACCCCGCACTGGTTCGTACCCGCACAACTCCGTTGTGCAGACTCGCAGCGGTGGGTTTCCACCCGTAGTTCTTCACCACCAGCGGGGGAATGCCTTCCGTCTGAAAAAGGGAACGCCAATCCTTTGCCGGCTGAGTATCTTTGGCCTGGGGATAAGCTGGAGAGGTTGAACCCCCTCGGGCCGTCGCTGCGACGGACCTTGAAGCGTCCGTGGAAACGAGGTTGGAAGCCGTTGTAGAAACGGTTTTTGCCACAGTTGTGGAACGGGGTGCGCGCGCAAGTGTCCCAGCCGTGTCGTGTTTGGCCGTACTGGCGAGGGAGGCGCCGTGGGACGTGTGTCTAGGATGGGACTGCGATGTCGAACTGGGTTGCCGCGACTGCCTCCACTGCCGCCCGTGGGGACTATCCTCTGTCGCGGCTCTGGATTGTGCCGCGTCATCTCCACGCTCTTCGTGCTCTGGCTTGGCTTTGCGTTCTTCCTCCTCCGCATGAATCTTTTCCAAGAAGAGGGGGGGTTTCAGCATCTCCTGCAGCAACATGGAGACCCATTCTGGCCGCCGCGATGGCTTTCGCATCACGTCTATCCCTCCAATCCTTCCGGGCTCTTACAGTTTATGCGAGAGCCCGTGGATTGGTCCGCCGGCTAACGACGCGCCGTTGTCAACTGTGACCGAGGGTGTGCCAGACTTCCAGCTTGTCCTTGACGCGTTGAATGACGTCGTCGGTGAACTCCGTTGTCGATGTGCCGCCTCCTAGGTCTGTGGTGCGCACACCATACATGACCGCCTCCAGGGTCGCTTCATAAATGACCCGCGAAGCCGTCTGCGCTTCCGTATCGTTGTGATGAGCCAGGAGGGATGCCCCCGCCAGAATCATGGCCATGGGATTGGCCAGGTTCTTGCCGAAGAGGCTGGGTGCCGTGCCGTGAGGTGCCTCCGCCATGACCACTTGCGTCTGCCAGTTTTCGTCCAGGGCCAGCAGGATGGACTCCGATCCCGCAATCGAGCCGAACATTTGCAGCACGAGATCGGACAGGCAGTCGCCGTCCCGGTTCAGAGCGGGAATGACGAGGGCTTCGCCGGCCTTCACCAGCAGCAGTGCATAGGTGGCGTCAATGAGTTGCGGCTCGTAGGGAACTTGCGGGTAGCGTTGGGCCGCAGCGTCCAGTTCCTCCTTGAATAGCCCCTCGTACACCGGGCTGACCGTAAACTTGGGTCCGCCAAAAACTTTAGCATTCAGCCGCAGGGCCTGCTGAAAACTGTACTCCGCCACACCGTGGCAGATACGGCGGGAAATTTTCTCCGTGCGGAAGGACCATTCGTCGCCGTTGCCCTGGGTTTCTCGCCACTCCTTGGCGCCGTAGGCGTCGTCCACGGCCATGCGGACCACGGAAATGGGCGAAAACACTCCTACCGGCGGCGCAATTCCGGGAATTCTGCGGCCGGTTCTGACAATGACCGTTCCGTTTATTTCCTTGCGCAAAATGGCGTTGGGGCTGCCCACATCACCGCTTTGCTCAGGAGTGATGGTGGCGGCTTTCAGTCCGTACCTGTGGCGGCGCATGGCGGCAGCCGCTTCGTAAACCACCTGGTTGTCCGTCTTGCGCCGGTTTTCCAAACTGAGATCGTAGGATTGGAAATGCACAGGTATTCCCAAAGTCTCTGCAGAGAGCACTCTGAGGGCCTGCTCCAATAACTCCTGGCCAGTCTGATCTCCCTCCATAACGACGATTGTCAAATCCTCCATAGTTTCACCTCTCAGTTTCTACACACATGACACAGAGAACGGAAAAGGGTTGTCGATACTTGTAGTTTATCACCCCTCACACTTTCAATCATAGGCTATAGCGGGGGTCAAATGGGAAACTGCAGGAATGGGGGGACAAAGTTGGATTTGCTAACGCGAGAAATCGGGAATTATTTCGAAGAACGGAACCGCGCCTGGATTACAGGAAACATTGACAAATTGGTGGACGAATCCGGCGGCAGGGCGGACAACGACTGGATCCTCGAATTGCGCCATCACATTGCCCGGAAACGACAGGCCATGCGCTATCGCAATGGTCAACTGTTGCGCGCCCATTCGCAGATTTCGGTGCGGACACTGGACATTTCAGGCGACAACGCCGAGGCAGAAATTGTAGAATGGATAAAGTGGGTCTACCGCGACGGCCAGGACTTTGGGACGGAAGCGCGCATCATTGAGCACCGCCAGGAGTGGCGTCGGATGGACCGTCACTGGCGTTTGGTCAAGGCTGCCGAAGCCGATGAACAGAATTACCAACCCCAGGACGCCCAGGCGTACATGAAACCCGAGGGGGACCGGGACGAAGGCGATGGTGCTGGGCTTCACCCGGACTACCGCTATTGTCAGTCATACGACCGGGTTCGTGCTCAGCGGTACGCAGATTTGTGGTGGAATTCGGCCAACCCTGCCTTTCTTTACTTTCAGAACGACTGTACCAATTTCGTCTCCCAGTGCCTGTACTCCGCAGGCGCACCCATGCGGCAAACCGGCAATGACAGGTCCCGAGGCTGGTGGTATGACTTTCAGGGCGAAGCAAAGTCGGAGCAGTGGAGTTACAGTTGGGCTGTATCCCAGGCACTGTACAGCTATCTCCTAGAAAGCGTGGGCGCAAAGATTGTGGCTCAGCCACAGGAGTTGAACATGGGAGATTTGGTATTCTACGATTGGAACGACTCCGGCAGGTTCCAACATACGGCCATCGTGGCGGATTTCGACAGCCAGGGCAACCCATTGGTCAATGCACACAGTGTCCCCAGTTTTCACCGCCATTATCTGTACCTGGACAGCGGGGCATGGACACCCCGGACACGTTACGCCTATGTCCACCTGCCCAAAGATATCTGCTGACTTTACGGGCAGCAATCCCGTACCACAGGCGGGAAAGCAGCCGTCGAAAATTCTTTGCAGCAAGGAGGGATTCCTGTGCACATTGTTCTTGTAGAACCGGAAATTCCGGCCAACACGGGTAACATCTCCCGAACCTGTGCCGCCACCCAAAGTGTACTTCACCTGGTTCGTCCCCTGGGGTTTTCCACGGATGATCGGTACCTGAAACGCGCAGGGTTGGACTACTGGCACTTGCTGGACATTCGCTATTATGACAGTCTTGAGGAAGTTTGGGACAAGCACCCTGCTGGACGTTTTTTCTATGCATCTACCAAGGGCGGCCAGTCCTATACCAGCGTTTCCTACGACCCCGACGACTTTCTCGTCTTCGGGAAGGAGACCAAGGGGCTACCGCGGGAATTGCTTGCGTCCCACAGTAGCCAAGTGGTGCGAATTCCGCTGATTCCTGAAGCCCGATCGCTGAACTTGTCCAACGCCGTCGCCATCGTCCTTTACGAAGCCCTGCGCCAGGTGGGTTTCCCGGGAATGGTGTGATATTTACCGATACAGACTGGAGAGGAAGGTGCAGGAAGTTTGTTACATACCATTTTGTTCGATCTCGATGGAACTCTGTTACCCATGGATTTGAATGTGTTTATGGATGCGTATTTCAAACGCGTCGTCCCTCATCTTAGCGGTGTCGTACAGCCGGAGAAGGCCATTGCGGATATCTGGACCGCCACCAAAGCCATGATTGCCAGCGAAGACGCACAGCGCAGCAACGAACAGGTGTTCAAAGAGGTCTTCTTTGCCGATGCCGAACTGAAAGAGGAAGTTCTCTGGCCCATTTTTGAGAATTTCTACGCCAACGCTTTTGGCGACCTCATCACCTTTACCCAGCCGTCGCCATTGGCGCGGCAAATCTGCGATGCGGCGCTGGCGAAGGGCTACCAGTTGGCGGTTGCAACCAACCCTATTTTCCCGGAAATGGCCATTCGCCATCGATTGAACTGGGCAGGTGTCGGAGACGTGCCCTTCGCACTCGTCACAACCATGGAGAACATGCACTTCTGCAAACCAAACCCCAAATATTACATGGAGATTCTGGAGATGCTGGGCGTTTCTGCGGATGAAGCCATGATGTTCGGAAACGACGTCCAGGAGGACGGTGTTGCCGGCAAAGTGGGGATGAAGACCTTCCTGGTAACGGATAACCTGATTGACAACCAGCGGGGGGACTTTACTTTCGATTACACAGGTTCCTTGGCGCAAGCTCTGGAGTTCGTGCGGCAATTGCCAAAAGTTGGTGACTACGCCTCAGCCTGATACAACCTGACACAGCCTGATACAACCTGAAACAGTCCGATGGCTTCATGGCCCGATGGTGAAGCGCCATGGGCCATTTTTGGGTTGAAAGACACATCCTGCAACCAATTGGAATCGCCGGCGTCTATATTCCATGGAGGTGCCTCCGTGATCGACGAAGAACAGTGGCTTCGCAATCTCATGCATGCCTACGGCCCGGAGACTATAAAATTTATCCGACTTTATACGAGAAACGCCAGTGAAGCAGAGGACTTGTTGCAGGAAGTTTTCCTTAAGGCGTTTCGTGCTCGCGACTCGTTCCGTGGCGACAGTAGCTTGAGAACGTGGATGTGGAGTATCACTGTTCGGGTGTGCCAGGATTTCTTGCGTCGCCAAGGCCGAAAGCCTGTCCGACTGGTGGATGAGGGCCTACTGGAAGCTCTGCGGAGGGTTCCTTCTGCATCTGCGGAGACTGAGGCTCTGCAATTACTTGAGTCCGGCGAATTGCTGAGAATGGTGCAGAGTCTGCCGAATAAATATCAAACGGCAATAGTCCTGTATTACTTTCAGGATCTCGATATTCATGAAACGGCTCAAGCCTTGCATATCACCGACACGGCAGTCAAGTCGAGGCTATTTCGTGGGCGAAATGAACTGAAGAAGATGCTGCAGGCGGAAGGGGGGCGAAACCCATGGACGACAAGACTTTAGAAGAGCGTCTGCGCCAACTTGGACAAGAAGTTGAAGATATCACCCGGAGGGACACGAAGTTCAGCTGTGAGCTGGAAGAACGAATTGTCGACAGTGCGTTGGAGGAGACACCTAGGCGCCGGGGTTTCGCGTTCGTCGGGACGTTCAGTAAATTCAAGCGCCCCGTAACCGCCACCGCAGTCATTGGCGCCGGCGCGCTGGCTTTTGCGGCCATTGTGATTGCAGGCGTTTGGCCCAACTCGGTGCAGCGGGTGATTCATCCACCGTCTGTCGCCACCTACTCGCCGATTCCGCAACAGGTTCTTGACCATCAGTTTCGTCATGTCTCCAAAATTACCCTAGCCGTGGGGCGTTTTGCCTGGTCTTTTGATGACAATGTGACGGTCACCTTGACATCACAGCAGCAAACACAGCTGTATCAGGCTATGCAGCAAGGGAAGCTGCAACAGGGTGGTATTGCCCCCATTGCCAATATGATGTATCAAATTACACTGACCGAACAGGGTGGATCCACCTTGGGTGGACAGTATGCAGAGAACGGAACCTTGTCCCTACCGGCGGATCCAACCCAGAACAGCCCATCCGGAAACACATTCGCACCGAACCCTGCCCTGAGCAGCTTTATCAATCAGGCGATGGCACCCGCCTTTGACAAATGGCTCAAACAGAACGGAAAGCAGGGTAGCCCGTCAGCAGAGTCAGCCGCCACACAGTTTTCCAACCGTCTAGCGACGCCGACTGTGGCATACAGGTACGCCATTCCGCAATTAACTTTCACTTCCGGGATGAGCTGTGATTTCAACACGCTGGAGAAGGAAACTGAGGGGCTGGCGAATCCGAAATACGACATCAGCCATCAACAGTGGAGCTCGGGCAAGAACTCCGCAATTTTCACCATGAAGCCCACATCGGGGCAAAACGGGTCCAGCTTTGATGTCCGTGTCGACAAATTGGGAACAAAATGGCTGGTGACTGCAGTGGGGATCTCGCTGACATTCGACGATTCCTTCAACCAACCGGCTCTGGACGCGGGTGAATCCTTTGGGGACCATACAGTTGCGGTAATTGGAACCATCAAGCCCCCGGCAATGGCTAATACGAAAATCACGCAAGTCGGTCCAGAAGCTGTGACGGCACAGGATTTGTCCAAGGCGGATATCATCGTGTACGAGCGCAAAGGAGTTAGTGGCCCTAGTCACCAGC